>Ga0209012_1000233_pt1 | contig 86060 bp, 78 predicted proteins | sample RS3BMetagenome_FD_184735 | JGI IMG/M metagenome (GOLD analysis project Ga0209012, IMG submission 184735) | Ferric oxide microbial mat and aquatic microbial communities from Rainbow Spring, Yellowstone National Park, USA - RS3B (SPAdes) (version 3) ... | reverse complement strand
GCGGACCGGGCCGACCGACGAGGACCCGGGCTGGACCTTCACCCCGTTGCCACCCTTCGGACAGGAGCCCGACCTCGGGCTCGACATCGGCAAGCACCTGCCGGAGCCGGTGCCCCGGGAGTGAGGGTTGGCTGGCAACCGCCGGCCTAGAGCTCGCCGGCCTCGGTCAGTCGGTCCCGCATGAACCCGATGGTGGCAGCCGTACCCGCCCCGAGCTCGGTCCACGGGGACCACCCAAGTTGGATCCCGGCACGCGTCGGATCCAGGCAGTTGCGGGCCAGTTCGCCGGCCCGAAGTGGCTTGTACTCCGGTTCGACCTGGACGCCGGCTTGGGCGGCCATCTCCCGGAAGAGGGTGTTGACCGAGGTCTCGCGGCCGGTGCCGATATTGCACACCAGCCCTCCGCCCTTGGTGGCGGCACGCACGAACCCGTCGACCACGTCGTCCACATACACGAAGTCCCGGGTCTGGTCGCCGTCACCGAAGATGGTGATCGGCTGCCCCCGCAGAAGCCGCTCGGCGAAGATCGCCACGACACCGGCCTCGCCGTGGGGGTCCTGGCGAGGCCCGTACACGTTGGCCAGCGCCAGGGCGGCGAACTCGAGCGAGTGCAGTTCCCGGTAGGCGAGCAGGTAGTCCAGCGCCGCCTTCTTCGACACGCCGTAGGGCGACATCGGGTGCTGGGGCAGCGATTCCTTGAGCGGCAGCTCCGACACGTCGGGCTCGCCGTACAGGGTCCCACCGCTCGCCGCGAACACGACCCGCTGGGCACCGGCCGCGCGGGCGCCCTCCAGGATCCGCAGAGTGCCGAGGAGATTGACGTCGGCATCGAACACCGGGTCGGCGACCGACACCCGGACATCGGCCTGGGCCGCCAGATGGAAGATGACCTCGGGTGACCGCCGGCCGATCAGCTCCACCACTTCGGGCGACCGGATGTCCAGTCGGTGGAACGACAGCTCGCCTTCCGTGGACGTCCGCGCCGACGCCAGGTTCGCCAGCGAACCCTTCGACAGGTCGTCGATCACGTCGACCGCGTGTCCCTCGGCCAGGAGCCGGTCCACAAGGGTCGAGCCGATGAATCCGGCCCCTCCGGTGACGAGTGCGCGCATGGTCAGCCCCCTGACGGATAGCGTTCGCCGTCGAGCGTACTGCCTGACGCGATGACGGCTTCGGCCCCGATGACGGACACGCCGGTGACGATGCATCGCTGTCCGACGATGGCGCCCGGCCCCACGATCGAATGATCCACGACCGCGCGTGCAGCGACCCGGGCACCTGGCAGCAGTACCGACTCCGTCACGGTCGCCCCGTCCTCGACCACCGCGCCGGCCCCCACCACCGAGTCGGTGACCGTGGCGCCCGAGGCCACCGTGGAGCCCCGCCCAAGCAACGACCGGGCAACCGAGCCGGGGGCCGCGACCACCTCGCCGATGACCCACACACCGGCACCGAGTTCGGGGTCGGCGACCGCACCTGGGGCCGGGACACCGCCCCGCCGGCCGCTGAGCAGGTCGCGGTGGGCACGCAGATAGGCGTCGGGTGTACCGGTGTCGAGCCAGTAGGCGTCCGATCCCCGGGCGTACAGGGTGCCGTCGGCCACCATCGCCGGAAACGTCTCGCGTTCGATGGACACGCGTACGTCGGGGGCGATCCGACCGAGGACCGAAGGTTCGAGGACGTAGATGCCGGCGTTGATGAAGTTGGTCGGCGCCTCGTCACGGGGCGGCTTCTCGATGAAGGCCGTCACCTTGCCGTCCGGCTCGGTGGGTACCACGCCGAAACTGCTCGGGTCATCGACCGGGGTGAGCCCGATGGTCCCTTCGGCCCCGTGCTCCCGGTGGAACGCAATGAGCCCGCTGATATCGAAGTCGGTGAGCACGTCGCCGTTCAGGACGACGAAGGTGTCGTCGATCCCCTCGAATTCCGCCGCGAACCGGATCGCTCCCGCTGTGTCGAGCGGGCAGGGTTCGACCGCATACGTGGACCGGACGCCGGCGATGACCCCGTCCGGATAGGCGTCGCTGAAAGCATCCGGACGGTAGCCGAGCGACAGCACGGCCTCGTCGATCCCGTGGGAGGCCAGTTGGCCCAGGACCCGCTCGACCATCGGCTGCTCCACGATCGGGAGCATCTGCTTCGGGGCGGTCAGCGTCAGGGGTCGGAGTCGGGTGCCCTCGCCGCCCACCAGGACGACGGCTCTCACCCCTTGGTTCCGCCTGCCGTCGTGGTCGAGGTGGTGCCTGCTGCCGTGGTCGGCGTCAAGACCGGAACGGTCGTCGACGAGATCGTCGGCGTCGTGCTCGGCGTCGACGGACCGGCCTGGTCGGCGGTGATCAGGCTGGTGATCACCGAGGCCGGCGGCTTCGGCACGGTGGTGTTGGCCGGCACGAAGGCCATGGTGATCAGCTGACCGTTCTGGAACAGGAGCTTCTGGGGGTCGCCCGGCGTTTCCGATCCGAGTTTGGAGGTGAAGTTCGGCCAGCTGTAGACGATCACGACACCGGGCTTACCGGCGTCGGGCGAGCCCTTGGGGCAGATGTCGCCGTTGTTGTAGACCTGCTTACCGGGGTACTGGAGTGTCGAATTGGTCAGCAGCAGACCCTTGTAGTTGGCCACGAACCGGCCGAGCGTGGCGTTGGCACCCGTCTCCGAACTGTTCTTCGGGTGGATGGTGACGACGCCGTTTCCGTTGGCCGTCAGGCCTGTCGTCGCACTGTTGGTGCTGGTCGGCAGGTTCGGCTGGATCGTGCCGCACACGTCGACGGCCAGGCCGGCGTACCAGGTCTGCTGGGTGGTCGGCGGGCCGGACGCGTTCGTCGACCGGTGGGTCAACTGGTAGCGGCTGAGGCCCACCAGGGCGAGTCCGACGATGATGATCACCGCCAGCGCGGCGTAGAAGTTGACGGGCATCTGCCCGCGATAGGTCCGCCCGCCACCCGTGGTGGCGGCGCGCTGCACCCACTTGCCCGTCGAGTTGTTGGCCATGATCGATCGACACCCTACAACGTCCGGTCGTCGGCGCCGGCCGCAGCGGGGGCGGACACCCCATCCCCCGGCCCGAACCGAACCCGGGCCAGAACCCTACCGGGGCCCTCCGGACGGACTCAGGAGCGGGCTGCCCTCGCCAGGCAGGCCAGCCCCGCCCGCACGGCGACGCCGACCGCCACCAGCGGCAGGAGCGCCGTCCGCCAACCGGTGGACGAGCGCGAGGCGAACCGCAGCAGCGACCGGTGGTGCTCGAGGATCATCCGGTACGGGTGCCGGTCGGTCGAGCGGCCCTGCAGGTGGGTGACCTCGGCCGTCGGGGCGTAGGCCACCGACCAGCCGGCCCGCCCGAGGCGCCAGCACAGATCGACGTCCTCGGCGTACATGAAGTAGGACTCGTCGAACCCGCCCACCGCCTCGAAGGCATCACGCCGGACCAGGAAGCAGGCGCCCGAGACCCAGTCGGCGCGGGAGACCTCGACGGGGGCGGCGTCGAGTTCCGACCGCTGGTAGGCCCGGGTGAAGCGGTTGTCCGGAGCGAACAGGCCCAGGAGGGCGTGGCCGGCGGCATCCACCATCGAAGGGAAGCGACGGGCCGATGGGTAGCGGTCGCCCCCGGGCGTCCGGATCAGGGGCCCGACGAGGGCACGGCCTGGGTCGGCGTCCAGTGCCGTCACCAGTGCGCCGACCGCCTCCGGCGGGACCTCGAGGTCAGGGTTGCACACCAGGACGAGCGGCGCCTGCGTGGCGGCCACCCCGCGGTTCACGGCGGCGCCGTATCCGAGGTTGCGGCCCGGGACGACCACCTCGAGTCCGGGAACCGCGTGCCGGGCCTCGGCCAGTGAGCCGTCCGACGACCCGTTGTCGACCACGACCAGGTCGCCCAGCCCGGCGTCGTCGAGGTCACCCACGCAACGCACCAGCGCCTCGCCGGACTCGTAGTTCACGACCACCGCTGCGACCCGGGAACCGGCACGGATGCCGCCCGGACCTCCCGACACTCCCGTCCCGCCCTGCCCGCCCCCGACGCCGTCGGCGCCGGCCGTCACGGCTCGATCCGCGTGAACCGGTACTTGATCAGGGCGCGCAGTGCGCCGATGCCGTCCCGCCAGGTGATCTTCTTGCCCTCGCTCAGCTCGCGGCCGGCGTAGGAGATCGGGACCTCGTAGATGCGGAACCCGCGACGCAGGACCTTCGCCGTGATCTCGGGCTCGAAGTCGAACTTGTCGGACTCGATGGTGATGCCCTCGAGCACCTGCCGGTCGAAGAGCTTGTAGCAGGTCTCCATGTCCGACATCGTCGACGAGTAGAGCAGGTTGGTCATCAGCGACAGGAACCGGTTGCCGATCCAGTGCAATGGCAGCATGTTCATGCGCTCACCGGTGAACCGGCTGCCGTAGACGACCCGGGCCTTGCCCCGCAGTATCGGCTCGAGCAGGCGGGGCCAGTCCTCGGGGTCGTACTCGAGGTCGGCGTCCTGGATGAGGAGGAGGTCGCCGCGGGCCGATGCCATACCGGTGCGGATGGCCGCGCCCTTGCCCCTGTTGACCGGGTGGGTGATGACCCGCACGGTGGAGTCGGCCAGCGCGGTGAGCACCTTGTCGGTGCCGTCCGAGGAGCCGTCGTCCACCACGATGACCTCGACGTCGACCGGTACGGCTACGGCCCGGATCCGCCGGATGACCTCGGCCACCGTGACCCGCTCGTTGTAGACGGGCACGATCACCGACAGCAGCGAGTACGAGCGCTGGCCCATGGTGGCGCCGTGTCCGTCGTCGGACCCGCCCGGGTCGATCCCTTCGGTGTCAGCCATGCTCCGACGCTCCTCTTCCGCCCCCGGGGGTCCGGGTGCGCCCATTCTCTACCATCACCTCGGTGGGGTCGGTCACCGGCGCAGAATCGACATCCACCACACCCTCTCGGCTCACGCCGCGCCGCCGGAGGCGGTCAGCCCTGCGTCACCGGCCAGGTAGGCCGCCGTACGCTCCAGCCCGTCCTCGAGGCTGGTGGTGGGCTCCCACCCGAGCGCGGCCCGGGCGATGGTGATGTCGGGCCGGCGGCGGGTGGGGTCGTCCGTGGGGAGCGGGCGGTGCTCCACCGTCGAGTTGGAGCCGAGCAGCTCGATCACCGTGCGGGCAAGCTGGAGGACCGTGTACTCGTCGGGGTTGCCGATGTTCACCGGTCCGGTGAGCGTCGAGTCGAACAGGGCCAGCAGGCCCCGGACCTCGTCCTCGACGTAGCAGAGGCTACGGGTCTGGCTGCCGTCGCCGTAGACGGTGAGCGGTTCGCCCCGCATGGCTTGGAGCAGGAAGTTGGAGACGACGCGGCCGTCGTCGGGGCGGAGCCGTGGGCCGTAGGTGTTGAAGATCCGCACGATGGCCACGTCGGTCCCACGCGCCCGGTGGTGGGCCATGGTGAGGGCCTCGGAGAAGCGCTTGGCCTCGTCGTAGACGCTCCGGGGCCCGATCGGGTTGACGCGACCCCAGTAGGACTCGGACTGGGGGTGCACCTCGGGGTCCCCGTAGACCTCACTCGTAGAGGCCATGAGGAACCGGGCGCCGTGCCGCTCGGCGAGCTCGAGACCGTGCCGGGTGCCCTCGCTCCCGACGGCCAGCGTCTCGAGCGGCATGGCCAGGTAGTCGGGCGGCGAGGCCGGGCTGGCCAGATTGCAGACACCGGACACGTCGCCGGTGACAGGGATCCCCACGGAGATGTCGGCCTCCACCAGCTCGAATCCGTCCCGACCCTCGAGGTGGGCGACGTTCGCCCGTCGGCCGGTCGAGAAGTCGTCGACGCACACCACGGCGTCGCCGCGTGACAGGAGCTGGTCGCAGAGGTGGGACCCGAGGAACCCGGAGCCGCCCAGGACGACGACGCGGCCGCCCGGGGTGCTGCTCATCGGCGGCCGATCCCCACGTAGGAGAACCCGAGCCGGCGGACCTGAGCGGGGTCGAGGAGGTTCCGGGCGTCGACCAGCACCGGGGCGGTGAGCGCCTCACGCACCTTGGTGAAGTCGAGCCAGCGGAACTCGTCCCACTCGGTCAGGACGACCACGACGGACGCGCCCTGGCAGGCCGAGTAGGCGTCGGGATAGGCGAGCAGCGACCCGGGACCGTCGGCTTCGCCGTCGATCCCCGGCACGGGGATGGCCACGGCGCCCTCGGGAACCGTCACCGTCGGGTCGAAGGCCCGCACCTCGGCACCGCCCGCGACCAGGCGCAGGGCGATCTCGACGGCGGGCGAGTTGCGCAGGTCGTCGGTGCCGGCCTTGAACGTGAGACCCCACACCGCGATCACCGACCCGGCGAACTCGCCGGCACCCCCGCCCCTCACCACGTCGGCGTGTGGGATCGGGGCCGCCGCGGCCCGCACCTTTGCGACCACCCGCTCGAACTGCTCGTCGTTCGTGGCGATGGCCCCCTTGAGGAACGAGAAGTCGTAGCCGGCCTGCTCGGCGATGTGCACCAGCGCCCGGGTGTCCTTCGGGAGGCAGCTCCCGCCCCAGCCTGGTCCCGGCTTCAGGTACTCGAAGCCGATCCGCTTGTCGTAGCCGAGGCCGAGGATCACGTCGCGCACGTCGGCACCCACCGCCTCGCACAGGCCGGCCACGGCGTTGACGAAGCTCAGCTTGGTGGCCAGGAAGGCGTTCGACGCGTACTTGATCGTCTCCGCCGTGGCCGCGTCCGTGATCAGGAGCGGCGCGCGCGTGCCGGCAAACAGCTCGCCCACCCGGGCGGCGGCGGCTTGGTCGTCCGCGCCCACCACGATCCGCTCGGGGTGGAGGCTGTCCGGCACCGCCGTCCCCTCCCGCAGGAACTCGGGATTGGAGACGACCTGCACGTCGGTACGCCCGAGGACCCGCTCCACCACCAGGGTGGAACCGACGGGGACCGTGGACTTGTTGACGATGATGGTGCCCGGCGTCAGGTGCGGGCTGATCTCGGCGGCCACCGCCTCCACGTAGGACAGGTCGGCCGAACCGTCGTCGCCCTGAGGTGTGGGCACGCACAGGAAGACGAATTCGGCGTCGGCCACCGCGGCGGTGGCCCCGAGCACGAACCTCAGGTTGCCGGCCCGCTGGCTCTCCTGGACCAGTTCCTCCAGGTGCTCCTCCACGATCGGTACCTCGCCTCGCCGGAGCATGCCGATCTTGCGGGGATCGGAGTCGCCGCAGGTCACCGTGTGCCCGAGGTGGGCGAGGGTCGCGGCGGTCGGGAGCCCGACGTAGCCGACGCCGATGACGGCGACGGTGTGGACGGGACCCGGTACCGGGCGCCCGAAGGCCGACTCCTCCGACGTCCCGGCGCGCCCGGGGGCCGGCTCACCTCCGTTGGCGAAGAGCATCGAGCTCACTGACATGGCAGGTCACGTCCCATTCATGGGGTCGGGGGCCGCCCGGACGGGGCGCCGGTCGGTCTGGCGGTCGGTCGGTCTGGCGGTCGGTCTGGCGGTCGGTCGGTCTGGCGGTCGGTCTGGCGGTCGGTCGGTCTGGCGGTCGGTCGGTCTGGCGGTCGGTGCCTGGAGGTAGGCCGGCGGTCCTCGGAGACTGCGGGGCGCCGGTCACTCCGGCTCCTCCGGGGAGTATCGGCCCGGAAGTCCGGCTCCTGAGCGAATTCAGCCCTCCGGCACGAGATTTCATCCGGTGTCATCCTGCAGCATCCGGTGACCGGGCGAAAGGCCGACACCGCTGGCGACACTCCGGCGCCGACCGGAGTGCCCTACCCGGCGCCGACCCCAGGAGCCTCAGCCTGGATCGGGCAGCACGGCCACCAGTCGGACAAGCGCGTCCTCCCACGGTGGCATGGCCGGGAGCCCGGACAGCCGCAGGGCGGCGTTGTCAAGCCTCGAATTGGCCGGGCGGGGGGCGGGCCGGGGCGGGTCGAGGTCGGAGGTCGCTATGGGCTCGACACGGGCGGGGTCGTGGCCGGCGGCGGCCATGGTGGCCCGGACGAACCCGTACCAGGAGGTCTCCCCCTGGTTGGTGACGTGGAACGTGCCGGGGCGGCGGTCGATCCCGAGCCGCACGACGGCCCGGGCCAGATCGGCGGTGAACGTGGGACAGCCCACCTGGTCGTCCACGAAGCGCAGGACGCCGTCGGGCGAGGCGTCCGCCACCCGCAGGACCGTCTTGACCATGTTGGCCCCGTGGGCGCCGCTGACCCACGCCGTGCGCACGATGGTGCCGGCCGCTCCCGAGAGCGCCCGCACCTCCTGCTCGCCGCCCAGCTTGCTGCGCCCGTAGACCGAGCGGGGGCCGGGCGTGTCCCACTCCAGGTAGGGACGGTCGGCGGTGCCGTCGAAGACGTAGTCGGTGGAGACGTAGACCAGGTGGGCACCGACCGCCGCCGCCGCCTCGGCGATGTGCCGGGTACCCATGGCGTTGACCGCGAATGCGGTGTCCGGATCGGACTCGCAGGCGTCCACCGCGGTGTACGCGCCGCCGTGGAGGACCAGATCGGGCTGGAACGACTCGACCTCGTCCCGCACCGCGAAGCGGTCCACCAGGTCCAGCGTGTCGATGTCGGTCGAACGGACCTCGAAGGTCCCGGGGGCGACCGCCGGCAGCAGCGTGCCCTCGAGCTGGTCGACGGGGATCCCGCCGTCGGGGACCGCCCCGGCGAGCACGTCGCATACGTCGCGGCCGAGCTGCCCGTTGCCGCCCGTCACCAGCACCCGCATCGACGGCTCCCCGGCCGGGCTCACCTGCCGGTCGTGCCGGCCGCGGGTCCTGCCCAGGCGCCCTCGACCACCGGGGCCCGGTCACGCAGCGGCTCCCACCAGTCGCGGTGTTCGGCGTACCAGTGGACGGTGTCGGCCAGGCCCTGCTCGAACGGCACCGTCGGCTCCCAGCCCAGCTCCTTGCGGATCTTGGAGGAGTCGAGCAGGTAGCGCCGGTCGTGGCTGGGCCGGTCCGGCACGATCTCCTTCAGCGACTCCGGCCTGCCGGTGGCAGCCAGGACCGCATCGGCAATCTCCTCGATCGACGCCTCGACACCGCTCCCCACGTTGTAGGTCTCGCCCACCACGCCGTGCTGGAGCACCAGTTCGATGGCGCGGCAGTGGTCGTCCACGTGCAGCCACTCGCGCCTGTTCTGGGTCGACTTGTACAGCGGCAGCGGGGTGTCGTCGAGGGCTCGTGCGGTGAAGAGCGGGATCACCTTCTCGGGGAACTGGTACGGCCCGTAGTTGTTGCAGCAGTTGGTGATGGTCGAGGGCAGCCCGTAGGTCTCGTGGTAAGCCCGCACGGCGTGGTCGCCGCCCGCCTTGGAGGCGTTGTACGGGGTCCGGGGGCGGTAGGGGGTCTCCTCGGTGAAGACCTCGTCGGAGTCGAGCGGGAGGTCGCCGTAGACCTCGCAGGTCGAGATGTGGTGGAACCGGGCCACCCCGTGCCTGCGGGCCGCCTCGGCCAAGGTCTGGGTGCCCATGACGTTGGTCTGGAAGAACCGGGTCGGGTCCAGGATGGCCAGGCTGTTGTGGGACTCGGCGGCGAAGTTCACGATGACGTCGATCTCGTGCTCGGCCAGCGTGGCGGTGACCACGTCGAGGTCGCCGATGTCGCCCTGCACGAAGGCGATCCGGTCCTCGACGTCGTCCAGGTTGGGCCGGTTCCCGGCGTACGTCAGCACGTCGAAGGCCACGACGGCGTCGTCGGGGTGCCGGTCCACCCAGTAGCGGACGAAGTTGGAACCGATGAAGCCGGCACCGCCGGTCACGAGTAAGCGCATAGCGGACCAGCGTAGCCGTGGGGGATGGTGCATCCGATATGGGGTACACGTCCAGTTGCAACTCAGGATCGCACTTGCATCGGCACCCAATTTCTCCTGATGGCACCCTTGTTCCGGCATCCGGGGACTCCCCGCAAGTGGCCCCGGGCCGGCTCCCGTCGCCCCGCGCCCGGCCTGCGGCCGGCCCGCTCAGGCCCCGGGGCGGACGTGCACGACGTCGCCGGCCACCACCGTGCGCTGCTTCCCGGCGGCGTCGACCACGAGATGGCCCTCGTCGGTCACCGAGAGGGCCGTACCGGTGAACGACCCGTCCGGCAAGTCCACCCGGACCGTCGTGCCGATCGTGGTGCACCCGGAACGCAGGTCGTCAGCCAGGCGGGACCGGCCCTCTCCCGTCGCCAGCGCGGCGACCCGGGGGCCGAGCGCCGCGAGCAGCGCGGCCAGCAGCGCCTCCCGGTCCACCTCGGCGCCGGCCAGCTGGCGGAGTGAGGCGGCCGCACCCCGCAACTCCGGTGGCAGGTCCCCGTCCTCGGCCGGCCAGTTGACGTTGATCCCGATGCCGACGACCACCGGTGCAGGCACTCCCGGCGTCGCCGCGGCCAGGTCGGCCTCGGCCAGCACTCCCGCGAGCTTGCGCCCGTCGGACGCCACCAGGTCGTTCGGCCACTTGATGCCGATACGCAGGCGCCCGGCTCCCGGACCCGCTACACCCGCCCCGCTCGCTCCGATGGAGTCGACGGCGGCCAGCGCCACCGCCGTCGTGGCCAGGTAGCGCTGGTCGGGGGCGAGGTCCGGGCGCAGCAGGACCGACATCAGCAAGTTGGCGCCGGCCGGCGCCTCCCAGCTGCGGCCGAGCCGTCCCCGCCCCGCCGTCTGGTGGTCGGCGACGGCGACCACGCCCTCGGGGGCTCCGGCACGGGCCTCGTCGAGCAGGTAGCGGTTGGTCGAGTCGATCGACGCGAACCGCCGGACGTCGGTGAACCTGTTCTCCGGCATGGCACACACCCTACGGCCCGTGCCAGTCTGTGGGCCCGGTGCGGGGCCCGTGCCGGGGCGCCCGCCGCGGGCGTGACAGAGTGGGGTCGCCCCACCGTGGGGCGAGGACCCACCCGGCCGACGTCGGCGGGGCCGGGCTCCTTGCCACTCCGATTTCGAAAGGCGCAGCGTGCTCAAGAAGGTCCTCATCGCCAACCGGGGGGAGATCGCCGTCCGGGTCATCCGGACGTGCCGGGAGCTGGGTGTGGCCACCGTGGCCGTCTACTCCGATCTCGACCGCGACGCCCTCCACGTGCGCCTGGCCGACGAGGCCTACGCGCTCGGGGGCCAGACCGCCGCCGAGTCCTACCTGAACACCGAGGCCATCCTCGACGTCATCGAGCGCAGCGGCGCCGACGCCGTCCACCCCGGGTACGGGTTCTTCTCCGAGAACACCGACTTTGCCCGGGCCATCACCGAGCGGGGCGTGACCTTCATCGGACCGCCCCCCGGGGCCATCGACGTCATGGGTGACAAGATCAGCGCCCGCCATGCGGCCGAGGCGGCCGGCGTGTCCGGGGTGCCGGGCCGGACCGACGTACTCACCTCGGCCGACCAGGTCGTGGAATTCGGCAACGAGTTCGGCTGGCCGGTGGCCATCAAAGCCGCCTACGGCGGCGGCGGGCGTGGCATGAAGGTCGTCGCCGGGCCGGACGAGGCCGGTGAGGCGCTCGAGTCGGCCATGCGCGAGGCGCTCTCCTACTTCGGCCGCGACGAGTGCTACGTCGAGCGCTACCTGGCCTGGCCCCGCCACGTCGAGATGCAGATCATCTGCGACACCCACGGCAACGGCATCTGGCTGGGCGAGCGCGACTGCAGCGCCCAGCGACGCCACCAGAAGCTGGTCGAGGAGAGCCCGGCTCCGAACTTCCCCCACGACGTGCGGGTCGCCATGGGTGAGGCGTCCATCAAGGTCGCCCAGGCATGCGGCTACGTCAACGCCGGGACCGTCGAATTCCTCTTCCAGGACGGCGAGTTCTTCTTCCTGGAGATGAACACCCGGCTCCAGGTCGAGCACCCGGTGACCGAGCTGGTGACCGGTCTCGACCTCGTCGAGTGGCAGCTCCGGGTGGCTGCGGGCGAGCCCCTGGGGTTCACCCAGGACGAGGTGGAGTGCAACGGGCACGCCATCGAGGTGCGCATCAACGCCGAGAATCCGGCCGGCGGCGCCTTCACCCCGTCGCCCGGCACCATCACCCGGCTGGTCGCCCCCGGTGGCCCCGGGGTGCGGCTCGACGCCGGCTACGAGTCCGGCGACACCGTCAGCCAGTTCTACGACAACCTGGTGGCCAAGCTCGTCGTCTGGGGCCACGACCGAGAGGCGGCCAGGCGGCGCATGCTGCGGGCCATCGGCGAGACGGTGGTCGAGGGCGTGGCCACCACACTGCCCGCCGACGTCGCCATCCTGAGCCACCCCGACTTCGTAGCCGGTGAGCACTCCACCAACTGGGTCGAGCAGACCCTGGACCTGTCGGCCGTCACCGCCGACACGACGCCGGCCGCGCCGGCGCCCGCCGAGGGCCAGGAGGCCGTGCCCCGAGTGCTGCGCGACGTCACGGCCGAAGTGGACGGACGTCGCTACCAGGTCAAGCTGTGGGTGCCGGACCTCGGCGACGTCGTGGCCCTGTCGGCCGCAGCGGGTGCCGTCGGCCGGGGCGCGGGCCCGAAGCGCCCCAAGGCGGCAGCGGCCGGCGGCGGCTCGGGCACGGTGGCGGTGCCGATGCAAGGCACGATCGTCAAGGTGCTCGTGGCGGAAGGCGACGACGTCGAGGTCGGACAGACGGTCTGCGTGCTCGAGGCGATGAAGATGGAGAACAACGTCAACGCCGAAAAGGCGGGGACCGTGAAGGAGGTCCGGGTGGCACCGGGCGAGTCGGTCGGCCCCGGCGACGTGATCTGCATCATCGAGTAGTCACGTCGGGCCCGTGGGGCCTGTTGTGCCCGGGGCGCCCGAGCGGCGCCGACCGGGCGGGTCGTGCCTCGCCACCACCACCGAGTCGGAGGAGCACTCATGACGGAGGACCGCACACCGACACCCGGCGCCCGTGCCGCCAAGCGCACCGCCGAGGCGGCCGTGGACGCGGCCCTGGGCGAGCTGCTCCGGCTGAGCCATGACCTCCACGCCCATCCCGAGCTGTCCTACCAGGAGGTCCGGTCGGCCGCGGCGACGGCGGTCGCACTCGAGCGGGGTGGCTTCGCCGTGACCCGGGGGACCGCCGGGCTGCCTACCGCGTTCACCGCCGAGGCCGGTACCGGTCCGCTCGTCGTGGCCATCTGCGCCGAGTACGACGCGCTCCCCGACGTCGGGCACGCCTGCGGGCACAACATCATCGCCGCCACGGCCGTCGGCGCCGGGATCGGTCTCCTGCCACTTGTCGACGAGCTCGGCATCACCGTGCGGGTCCTCGGCACGCCCGCCGAGGAAGGCGGCGGCGGCAAGGTGGTGATGCTGGAGCAGGGCGCCTTCGACGACGTCCACGCCGCCATGATGGTCCACCCGTGGGCGACCGAGCGGCTCGAGGCCACCTGCCTGGCCGTCTCCCACTTCGACGTGGAATTCGGCGGGCGCACCGCCCATGCCTCGGCCGCCCCGTGGCAGGGGGTCAACGCCGGGGACGCCATGGTCATCGCCCAGGTGGGCCTCGGGCTCCTGCGCCAGCAGCTGCGGCCGGGCGACCAGATCCACGGGGTGGTGACCAACGGCGGCGAGGCGGCCAACATCATCCCGGCCCGGGTGACCGGCCGCTTCATGGCCCGCTCGCTCACCATCGAGGGCCTCCAGGCGCTCGAGCCGCGGGTGCAGGCCTGCTTCCGGGCCGGCGCCCAGGCCAGCGGAGCCGAGGTCACGTTCACCCCGCTGGCCCCGGACTACTCCCACATGGTGAGCGACCCCGACCTGCTGGCGAGCTACCGCGCCAACGCCGAGGCACTGGGCCGGCGGTTCACCCTCGACGACGAGGGTGCACCCCGGCCGACGCTGTCCACCGACATGGCCAACGTGTCCCTGGCCGTGCCCACCATCCACCCGCTCCTGGCCATCGAGTCGCACGGCGCGGTCAACCACCAGCCTGAGTTCGCGGCCGCCTGCGTGTCACCGTCGGCCGATACGGCCGTGCGCGACGGCGCACTCGCCATGGCCTGGACCGCGATCGACGCCGCCGGGCCCGGTGCGCTCCGGGACCACCTGCTCGCCAGCCGTCCCGGCGGGCGGTGACCGGACCGGGCGGCCAGGACGACGTGCACCTCCCGTGCGACCCCGTCCTGGACCCAGCGGCGGGCGACCGTCAGCCGGTCGGGCGCGGCAGGACCATCACCGGGCCCGGCGACTGGATGCACCTGGCCGGCGGGCGGACCGGGCGGGCGGACCGGGCGGGCGGACCGGGTGGGCGGCCGGCGAGGTGGACTACGTCGTGGTGGACGACGGGTGGGCGGCACGGCGATCGGCCGGCTGATACCGATGGTCGGGGCCCGCCACGGGCCTCAGCCGTTCGGGTGGAACTCCCCGAAGACGCCGCGCAGCACGTCGGACACCTCTCCGAGGGTCGCCATGCGGGACAGTGCGACCTTCATGGGGTGGAGCAGGTTCTGGGTGCCCCGGGCGGCGGCCTCGAGATCGGCCAGTGCCGCGTCCACCCCGGCCTGGTCCCGCTCGGCCCGCACCCGGCCGACCCGGGCGACCTGCGAGCGCTGGAGTTCGGCGTCGATCGGAAAGACGTCGTTCGGGGCCCCGTGCTCGTCCACGAACTTGTTGACCCCGACCACCACCTTGTGACCGCTGTCGATGTCCTTGGCGTAGGCGTAGGCGGCCTGCTCGATCTCCTGCTGCATGTACTGGGCCTCGATGGCGTCGACGGCGCCGCCCAGCGAGTCGATGTGCTCCAGGTAGTCCCAGGCCGCCCGCTCCACCTCGTCGGTCAGCGACTCGACGAACCACGAGCCGGCCAGGGGGTCGACCGTGTCGGCGATGCCGGACTCGTAGCCCACGATCTGCTGGGTGCGCAGGGCGATCTTGGCGGCGTGTTCGGTGGGCAGGCCGAGGGCCTCGTCGAACCCGTTGGTGTGGAGGCTCTGGGTGCCCCCGAGGGCGGCGGCCATGGCCTGGACGGTGACCCGCACGATGTTGTTCTCGGGCTGCTGGGCGGTCAGCGTGGACCCGCCCGTCTGGGTGTGGAACCGGAGCAGGAGCGACTTCTCGTCCTTGGCGCCGAACCGCTCGGTCATGATCCTGGCCCACATGCGCCGGGCCGCCCGGTACTTGGCGACTTCCTCGAACAGGTTGTTGTGGGCGTTCCAGAAGAAGCTCAGCCGAGGGGCGAACTGGTCGACCTCGAGCCCGGCCGCCAGCGCCGCCTCGACGTAGGCGATCCCGTTGGCCAGGGTGAAGGCGATCTCCTGGACCGCCGTGGAGCCGGCCTCGCGGATGTGGTATCCGGAGATCGAGATGGTGTTCCACGCCGGCAGGTGCTCGGCGCAGTAGGAGAAGGTGTCGGTCACCAGGCGCATCGACGGGCGGGGCGGGTAGATGTAGGTGCCCCGGGCGACGTACTCCTTCAGGATGTCGTTCTGGATGGTGCCGCCCAGCAGTTTCGGGTCGACACCGTTCTCCTCGGCGACCAGTTGGTAGAAGAGCAGCAAGATGGCGGCCGTGGCGTTGATGGTCATCGACGTCGTGACCTGGTCGAGCGGCAGCCCGGCCAGCAGTGCACGCATGTCCTCGAGGCTGTCGATGGCCACGCCGACCTTGCCCACCTCACCCTCGGAGCGTGGGTGGTCCGAGTCGTAGCCCATCTGGGTGGGCAGGTCGAACGCGCACGACAGGCCGGTCTGGCCGGCGTCGAGCAGGAACTTGAACCGCTGGTTGGTGGCCTCGGCGGTGCCGAAACCGGCGTACTGGCGCATGGTCCACAGCCGACCCCGGTACATGTCGGGCCGGATGCCCCGGGTGTAGGGGAACGAGCCAGGCGATCCCAGCTGCTCGGCCGGGTCCCAACCGCTCAGGTCGTCGGGCCCATAGACCGGGTTGATGGTGATGCCGGAGTCGGTGACGCGCTCGTTCGAGGGCTTGCCGGAGGAGTGGTCGGATGCCATGGGCGACAGGTTACGGTCTGGGCTGCCGGGGAGGGAATCCGGCGGGCGGGCCGGCGGGGTCACGCCGGACCGCCCCGTGCGGCCACCGTGCGGCCACCGGTCAGCTGCCGGCTCGGCCCACTCCGAGGGCCCGGGCCAGGACGGCGTGCTGCTCGCGCTGCATGCGCTGGCTGACCTCGGCCGCGGTCACGAAGGCCGACCCGTGGAACGTCCCGGGGAACGCGTGGAGCTCCACCGGGACACCGGCGGCCAGGAGCGCGGTGGCGTAGTGGATGCCCTCATCGCGGAGCGGGTCGAACTCCATGACCGACACGTAGGCGGGCGGCAGTCCGGCCAGGTCGGTGGCGCGCGCCGGGGCCGCGTAGGGCGACACGTCCCCGCCCGCCGACGGGCCCAGGTAGTAGGCCCAGCTCAGCTCCGCATTCGGCCGGTGCCACAGCGGGGTGTCGGTGAAGGTCCGCATGCTCACCGTCTCCAGCCGGTCGTCCAGCTCCGGGATCCCGAGGAACTGGAAGCACACCGGGGGGCCGTCGTGGTCCCGGGCGAACAGGGCCAGGGCGGCCGACAGGCCCCCACCCGCCGACTGCCCGTAGACGGCGATGCGATCCGGGTCGAGGCCCGACTCCGTCGCCTGGGACCGGATCCACAGCAGCGCCGCGTAGCAGTCGTGCAGTCCGGCCGGGAACGGGTGCTCGGGGGCCAGGCGGTAGTCGACCGACACCACCACGATCCCGAGGGACGAGGCCTGCTGCACGGCGGCGGCGTGCTCCATCTCGATGCTGCCGAGGGCGAAGCCGCCGCCGTGGATGGCCAGGAGGACCGGTGAGGGGGTCGGCGCCCGGTGCGAACGGTAGATCCGGACCCGGACGTCCGGGTCACCCTCGTAGCCGGGCACGAGGCGGTCCTCGATGTCCAGGTCGGAGTCGTCGACGCCGCCGGACGCGCCGGAGGCCAGCGACTCCAAGAGGGCGCGGGCGGCCGGGAGGTCCTCGATGGTGCCGTCCGGGAGGAACGACAGGATCGGGGTCAGCTCGGGATCGATGGCGTACGGCATCTGCGAGTTGTAGCAGGCCGACGGCGCCCCCGCTCGGGTCGGCTGAGCCGACCCGCATCCCGGCCGGCCCCGCCGCTCAGCGTGCCGGCGCCTCCAGCACGTGCGGCATGCACAGGTCGTCGTACTCGGCGATGACGATCGGGCCGGCGTCGGGCCCGCACGCCGGGCAGCCCGGGTCACGGCGGACCCTGAACGTCCGGAAGCTCTGCTCCAGGGCGTCGTAGGCGAGCAGGCGCCCCTGCAGTGTGTCGCCGATCGCGAGGAGCACCTTGATGGCCTCGACGGCCTGGAGGGAGCCCACGATGCCGGGGAGCACGCCGAGCACGCCGGCCTCGGAGCAGCTGGGGGCGAGCTCGGCCGGGGGCGGCTCGGGCAGGAGGCACCGGTAGCACGGGCCCTCGTACGGGTTGAACACCGTGACCTGGCCCTCGAACCGGAAGATGGAGCCGTGGATCACCGGGATCCGCTTCAGCAGGCTGGCGTCGTTGACCAGGTACCGGGTGGGGAAGTTGTCGGTGCCGTCCACGATCACGTCGTAGCCGTCGATGATGTCGAGGATGTTGTCGGCGCCGAGGCGGACGTCGTAGGTCACCACGTTGACGTCGGGGTTGATCAGGGTGAGCGTCTTCTTGGCCGAGTCGACCTTGCGCTCGCCGATCCGGTCGGTGTTGTGGAGGATCTGGCGCTGGAGGTTCGAGGCGTCGACCACGTCCATGTCGATGATGCCGAGGGTGCCCACGCCGGCTGCGGCCAGGTACAGGGCGGCGGGCGAGCCGAGTCCACCGGCGCCGAGCAGGAGCACCTTCGAGTCGAGGAGCTTCAGCTGGCCGGTCTCCCCGACCTCGGGCAGGAGGAGGTGGCGCTGGTAGCGGTTGCGCTGCTCGGGGGAGAGCGCCCGGGGGGCCGACCACGACCGGCCCTCGTCCTTCCACCGGTTGAACCCGCCCATGACCGAGGCCACGTCGGTGTAGCCGAGCTGCTGCATGGTGTCGGCGGCGAAGGCCGAGCGCACACCGCCGGCGCACAGTACGAGCACGTGGGCCGACTTGTCGGGGATGCGACCCTCGATGGAGGACTCCAGGTTGCCCCGGGGCAGGTGGACCGAGTCGGCCAGGGCGCCCTGCTCGTACTCGTCGGGCTCGCGCACGTCGAGCAGGATCGTGCCGGGGCGGGACAGCTCCTCTTCGGCCTCGGCGGTGGTGATCTCGCGGACGGCGGCCTTGGCTGAGGCCAGCATCTCTCGGAAGGTGGGCACGGCGGTCTCGTTTCCTCGGTTGTCGGCGCTACGACAGGCATAAACACTACCAGCGGGGTCGACATTCCCACGATGCCCGGACACCGCTCGACGATCGGTCGGTGCGGGACGGGGGGTGCCTCCAGCCCGCCAGGGGGCCGGGCCCGCCCCCGGGGCGGTCGGCTCGTCCGGGACGAGGTGCGTGCCCGGGCGGGCCGCCGGCTCAGGCGGTCCGCACCGCCGACGGCGGCGGGATGGTTCCCGCCCCGGTGGCCAGGCACCCGGCCAGGGTGGCCGGGTCGGGTGGCGCGGCCAACTTCGGCGGGTGGAGGAAGTGCGGAGCAGCGGTGAGGTCCAGCGAGTCGAGCAGGTCGTCGGCGGCCGCGTCACGGTGGGTGAGGGCCGGCAGGTTCCACTTCGTCTCGATCAGCTTCAGCACCGACGTGTGGTCGTGGACCACGTGGGACACGTAGTCCGGCCTGGCGTACGGCGACACGACCCCGGCCGGGACCCGGAAGCCGTAGCGGTCGAACGACCCGGGGGTGCCCCCCGGTGGCACGTCCGGGGGCACGTCGTCGGGAACCACTGCGGAAGGCGGCGGCACGTGGTCGTAGTAGCCGCCCGACTCGTCGTAGGACCAGACCAGCAGGGTATGGGGCCATTGCGGCGACGCCAGCACCGCCTCGACCACCTGGGCCAGGAACTGGTCCCCGTACTGCACGTCCTGGGGATCCTCCTCGGACTGCTTGCCGAAGTCGGGGTCCACCATGCTGACGGCCGGCAGGGTGCCGGCGGCGGCGTCGGCCAGGAAGGCGCTGGTGCTCGCCAGGTGGGAGGTGAAGCCGGGGAGGCCGGCCTGGTAGGGCCAGATCAGGGCGGACGGGAGGGACGAGTAGTAATTCTTCCAGGAGATCCCGTGGGCGTCGAGCGCCTGGAAGACGGTGCCGTTGGGCGGGACGGCCGACGGGAAGGTGTCGGTCAGCAGCCCGAGCGAGGTCCCCGCCATGAGGAAGCGCCGGTTGGGGTACGTCTGAGCCCCCACCGAGCAGAAGTAGCGGTCGCACACCGGGAACGTGGCGGCCAGCGAGTTGATGAACGGGAGGACCGACGGCTCGAGGTAGCCCATGGACACCGGGCCGCTCTGGCTGGCGGCGAACCCGTCGTTCCTCCCACCGGCGTACGAGGCCCAGAACGCGTCCCAGGTGTTGTACGGGTGGCCGTCGGGTTGGCACGGGTTGGGCATGGGGAAGGCCGACAGCAACGCGTCGCCGGCCGGGGGCGGGACCGCCGACGAGGCCGGCCACGGGTTGGTGGCCTTCGGTCTACCGTCGGCGTCGAGCACGAACCCGTCGCCCCGACCGCGCTGCTTCCCGAGCACGTTGTCGTACGAGTGGTTCTCCAGCATCACGATCACGATGTTGCGGATCAGCGGCAGCTGGTCGGTGCCGGTGGCTGCATCCGGGTTCGGGAGCGACCCGGGTCCGGCGGTCGCGTGCTTCGGACCCGTGGTGGCGGTGGTGGTGGGACCCGAGGATCCCGACGAGGACGAGCAGGCCGCAAGGCCCACCGCCGCCGCACCTGCGAACCCTCCGAGCAGTGCACGACGGGACACCCGCTTCGGCTCAGCCATGGTGTGACCCTAACGACGGCCGGTGCGGGCGACAAGCGGCGCTGGTAGGCCCATCACCCGTCGGTCCGGTGGCGGAGCGCGGGTAGCGTCGTCCCGGTGGAGGCACCGTGGAGCTGACCGATGCCGTCCGCCGGCGGTACATGACGAGGAACTTCACCGGGGAGCCTCTCGACCCGGCCATGGTCGACGAGCTCCTCGCCCTGGCCCTCCACGCGCCGTCGGCGGGCAACACCCAGGGACGCGAGTTCGTCGTGCTGCAGGGTGCCGGACAGATCGCGACCTACTGGGACGCCACCACCGACGCCGCCTGGCGCCGGCGCTCCCGGCGCTTCGCAGGCCTGGCCCGGGCCGCGGTGGTGGTGCTCCCCTTCAGCGACCCGGACGCCTACGTGGAGCGCTACCGGGAGGCGGACAAGCTCCGGCCCGACGGCGAGGTCGTCGAGTGGATCGTGCCGTACTGGCACGTCGACGCCGCGTTCGCCGTGCAGACCTTGCTCCTGGCGGCGGCGGACCGCGGGATCGGGAGCTCGTTCCTGGGCAACTTCCGCGGCGAAGACGCCCTGAAGCTCGCGCTCGGCGTTCCCCCCGGCCACCGTTGGCTCGGTGCCGTGCTGCTGGGTGAGGCCGCCGTGCCCGACCCACCCTCGTCGTCGGCCGCCCGGCCCCGGCGCTCCGTCGACGATGCCGTCCACTGGGGCCGCTGGTAGCGGTCGACGCAGGCCGCTCGACGTAGGCCGCTCGGGGCCGTCCGCGAGTCGCCGGGCGCAATTCGCCCTCCGCAATTCGCTGGTCCCGGGCACGACCGGCCGCTGCGGAATACGATCCTCCAGGGACGGTTCCCCATCGGGGAGACGCCCCGCACCGACCGGCGCGCTGATGACGATCCGACACCATCGGAGGGAGCCCCGACCATGACCGACACCGCTGTAGGGGCCGCAGTCGGGCCAGATGCCCTCGACCATGGTCCGGGCGACGCCGTGCCGGCATCGACCCCACCGCCCGGTGCGGGAGGGCACGGCCCTCCCCCGGTCCCCAACTTCAACATCGTGCCGGTCCGGGCGCTGCCCATCGTGGCCGTCGTGCTGGTCGGCCTCATCGTGGCCATCTCCACCGACAACCTGTGGGGCCTCACCTTCTTCCACGTCGCCGGCGGCGGACTGTGGACCAGCCTCGACCTCTTCCTCGGGCTCGTGCTCGGTCCGATCATGGGATCGATGACGATCCCGGCCCGGGTCGAGTTCACCACCAAGTTCATGCCGAAGATGCTGCTGATCATGCCCACGTTGGTGGCCATGACCCTCGGTGCCGGGTTCCAGCTCGCCCGCCACGTCGGCAACCTCGAGGCGACCTATCCCCACCACGGCTGGATCGTTGCGTCGATGGTCATCGTCGGGGTGATGTCGGTCATCGCCCTGGGATTGCTCGAGCCGGCCAACCTGGCCGTGCTGTTCGAACTCAAGAAGCCACACCCGAACGGTGAGCGCATCGGTCGGCTGATGAAGGTGTTCATCTACACCGCCGGCATCACCGGCGTGATGCAGGTCGCCACCATCGTGATCATGACCTTCCTGGCGAGCCGATGACCGCGGCCACCGAGACCCTGCCCCCCGGCTTCGGCGAGCCGGACGCCGAGGACCTCCGCCAGGCCGACCTCCCGCCGGTCATGCCCATCGCCATCGTGACGTTGGCGCTCATCGTGTCGGGTGGGATCGTGGTCGCCGCCCAGTACGGCCGCCCCGCGCACCTGACGATCCCGACGGTCCTCCTGGGAGCCGCCGCGGTCCTGCTCCTGGTCAACGCCGTCCTGATCGCGCGCATCAGGGCCTTCGCCTGGCCGGTCTTCTTCCGGGTGCTCGGCTGGGCACTGCTGGCCTACGCGGTGATCGCCGGCATCCTCGAGTACGTGTTCATCTACGACCACACCCCGGCCCGACTCCTGTTCCTGTTCACCGCCATGCTGGTGCTGTTCGCCATCGACGTGCCGCTGATGCTGTCGTACTCGGTGGCGCGCTGGCAGCCCCTCGACGCCAACTAGCCGCCCACGGGAGCCTCTCCGGCCCACAGCCGACACGGGAGGGCCACCGCCCCGGCCTGCGACCGGCAAGGTGCCCGGCAAGCACGCTCCTCCACGCTGCCCGGACCGTCCGACCCGACCCACCCACAGGGGTGCGGTGGGTCCCGAACCCGAGGAGCCACCCGTGTCCACGCCCACCGTCTCCAACCCTACGTCCCGGCCAGCCCGCCCGCTCAGACCGGCGGTCGTGTCGGCCGACGGGCCCGGCCCGCAGCCCGGCGGCCCCACGCTGCACATCGTCCCCTGGGTCGACCCGGTGGCCGACCCCCACGGCGTGGACCCGTGCAGCCGCTACGTCGAGCTCTACTGGTTGGGCATCATCGGCCCGAGCACGACGTGGCTGCTCCGGCGCCTCAATTACGGACTCGAGGTCCACGGTGACGGTTTCGACCTCCACCTGCCGGAGACGGCCCGGTCACTGGGGCTCGGCGACAAGATGGGCAAGAACTCGCCGTTCCGCCGGGCGCTGGCACGACTGATCACGTTCGAGCTGGCCCGCGCCCAGGGCCCCGGTGAGCTCGCCGTCCGCACCCGCATCCCCCCGTTGCCGCTCCGGCACCTGAGCCGGCTTCCCGAGTCGCTCCAACGGAGCCACCGACGGTGGGTGGCCGAGCAGCAGCTACCCGAGGTCGAGCAGATGCGTCGTCGGGCGATCCGGCTGGCCACCGGGCTGGCCGACGCCGGGCTCGACCGGCCGACCATCGAGCAGCGGCTGGCGCAGTGGCACTTCCACCCGGCCGTCGCCTTCCACGCCGCGGGAGCCGTTTGCGAGGGCCGACCCGGCTGGGCCGTGGCCCATGACCGGGCCACCGACGCCACGCCGCACCTGACCCGACCGGTGCACCCGCTCCTGGCCCACCCGGTGCAGCCGTGCGCACCCGATCTCCCCGACCGCGCCGGCGGGTGACGGACCCGGCGGCCCGGCTCCTCCGCCACTCCCGCGACAGCGCCCCCGACAGGAACTCGCACGACGCTCCCGACCAGGGCGCCCCCGGCCGGGGTGGGCCGGATGCCCGGGGTGGGCCGGATGCCCGGGGTGGGCCGGGCTCAGCCCGGCTCGGCCTCGTGCCCGGCCGGGGTGAGTCCCCAGTAGGAGTCGACCGGCTCCATCTCCCCCTTGACGACCTTGTCGATCATCCGGCAGATGGGGAGGTCGAGGCCGTGGCGCTCGGCCAGCTCCAGGGCGACGTTGGCGGTGTTCACCCCTTCGGCGACCATATGCATCTCGTCGAGGATGTCGGCCAACTTGCGGCCCTTTCCGAGCTGCTCGCCCACGGCCCGGTTCCGACTGTGGGGGCTCACGCACGTGGCGATCAGGTCGCCCATACCGGCCAGGCCGGCGAATGTGGACGCCTTCGCCCCCATGGATTCGCCGAGCCGGATCAGCTCGGCCAGGCCGCGGGACATGACGGCGGCCCGGGTGTTGTCACCTACGCCGAGTCCCTCACCCATGCCGGCGGCGATGGCGATCACATTCTTGAGGGCACCGCCGAGCTCGCACCCGATGACGTCGTCGTTGACGTACACCCGGAACACGCCCCGGGTGAACACGGCCTGGATGGCGCTGGCCACCTCAAGGTCCTCCGTGGCGATTACGGCGGCGGCGGCCTTGCCGGACAGGATCTCGCTGGCGATGTTCGGCCCGGTGAGCGCGGCGACCGGGTGTCCCGGGACGACCTCCTTGATCACTTCGGTCATCCGCAGGTGGGAGCCGCGCTCGAGGCCCTTCGACAGGCTGACCACCGGGATCCACGGCCGCATGAACGGAGCGGCGTCGCCCAGGACCCGACGGAGCCCGGACGTCGGCACCCCCAGGACGATCAGGTCGGCGCCGCAGACCGCCTCCTCGAGATCCGACGTGCCACCCAGATCAGGGTCGAGGCCGAAGCCCGGGAGGTAGGCGGGATTCTCGTGGTCCTCACGGACGGCCCGGGCGACCTCGGGGTCGCGGGCCCACAGCAGCGTGTCGTGGCGGGGCGCCACCAGCGACGCCACCGTCGTTCCCCACGACCCTCCCCCGAGGACGGCGATCTTCACGAGGGAGACGGTAGTGCAGAGGACGGTCGCTGTCCCGGTTCGCACCGGACCCCGACCGGACCCCGACCGGACCCCGACCCGACCCCGACCCGGCGCTCAGTCCTTCGGCCTCGCCGCCAACCAACGGGCGAACTCCTCGGACATGGCCAGCGCCACCAGCGTCCGGACGCCGAACCCGCTGCCGCCCTTGGTCTGGTAGCCGCGGCTGTCGTCGGTGCGCGAAGGCCCCGCGATGTCGAGGTGGGCCCACGGTACGTCGCCGACGAACTCCTGGAGCAGGAGCGCCGCGGTAATGGTCCCCGCCTGGCCCGGGCGACCGGTGTTCTTCATGTCCGCCACCTCGGACTCGATGTGGGCGGCGTAGTCGGCGTGCAGGGGCAGGGGCCACGACGGCTCCCCCACCCGGGCGCCGGCGGACCGCACCGCGTCGAGCAGCTCCTCGTCGTTCCCCAGCAGCCCGGCGATTTCCTTGCCGAGGGCCACCACGGCGGCACCGGTCAGTGTTGCGAGGTCGATCACCGCGTCCGGGTGGGACTCGACGGCCAGGGTGAGCCCGTCGGCCAGGATCAGCCGGCCCTCGGCGTCGGTGTTCAGGACCTCGATGGTCTGGCCGCTCCGTGTAGTCAGGACATCGCCGGGCTTGATGGCCGTGCCGCTCGGCAGGTTCTCGGTCATCGGCGTCCAGGCGGTTATCGGGATCCGACCGCCCAGGGAGGCGGTCGCGTCGAGGGCGGCCAGCACCGCGGCGGCCCCGCCCATGTCCGTCTTCATCGTCTCCATACCGGCCGCCGGCTTCAGCGAGAGCCCACCCGAGTCGAAGGTGATCCCCTTTCCCACCAGCGCCAGCCGCGGCACCCGGCCGTCGAATTCGTAGGGTTCGTCGGGCCGGTACTCCACCCGCACCAGGCGCGGCGGACGCTCGGAACCGGCGGCTACGCCCAGCAGGCCGCCCAGCCGCTCGTCGACGATGCGGGCCTCGTCCCAGACCTCCACCGAGAGGGCGGGGCGGGCGGCGAACCGCTCCGCCACCCGGTCGGCGAAGCGCTCCGGTGTCAGTGTCCCGGCCGGCTCGTTGACCAGGTCGCGGGCCATGGCCACCGAGCGGGCCACCTGCCCGCCCCGGGCGGCGCCGTCGGCGACGGCCACGGGGTCGGCGCCTGCCAGCACCAGCTCGGCCAGGGCCGGTGCGGGCTCGGCGCTGCGGAACGCATCGAACCGGTAGGAGGCCAGGGCGCCACCCTCGGCCGCGGCGGCGGCCACCTCGGATGCCGTCACCTCCGGCACCTCGGGAAGCACCAGCAGCGCCGTCCCCCCCGACCCGGCCGACCGGACGAAGGCGGCGGCGGCACGGCGGACGGTCTCGAGCCCGGCATCGCCGGCGAGGCGGTCCGGGGCCCCGAAACCGACAAGGGCCACGTCCGGGGCGGGGGCCGCTCCAGAGGCGGCGGCGGCCGATCGGAGCACGAGGACCTGGGCCGCCTTGCCGGAGAACCCCTGGCGCTCGCACCAGGCGGCGTCCAGTGACCCCGGCACCTCGATGCCGCCTACCGAGCCCGGGTCGCAAGCCACAGCGGGGCCGTCGGTCCCGCTGTGCACGGGCACGCCCACGGCGGCCAGGCCGTCGGGGAGTTCGGTTCCGGACAGTGCGGTCACGTCGATCACGTCGGTGCTCCAGGTGGCTCGTACGGAAGGTCGGTCGTCAAACGGGTCGGGGCGTCAGGGGCCGGGCCGGTACCGGAGGGGTCCGGTCAGCCTGGAGCGCCGTCGTCCGCCGGGGCGGCGGGCCGGCGCGGGGCACCGCGGGCCAGCAGGTGGTCCCGGCCCTCGGCCCATCGGGCCATCGCCCACAGCAGGTCGGACAGGCGGTTCAGGTAGCGGCCCACCAGCGAGCCCTCGATCGGGTCGGCCACCAGCAGGCGCTCGGCACGCCGGACGATGGTGCGGGACAGGTCGAGCGCAGCCGACGCCCGGTTGGCCCCCGGCACGACGAACTCGGTCGGCATGGACACCCTGGCGATCAGCCCGTCGATCCGCTCCTCGAGCGCATCCACCATCGCCTCGGTGACAAGGGTGGTGCCCGCCACCAGCTTCGAGCGGCTGGCGGGGTCGGTGGTCACCTCGGCCATGAGCACATAGAGCTCGCGTTCGAGCACGGTGAGGGTCTCGTCGAGCTCAGACCCGGGCTCCGCCTCGGCCCGGGCCAGTCCCATAGCGGCCTGGGCCTCGTCGACGGTGCCGGTGACCTGCATGATGGGGGCGTCCTTGCGGATCCGGCCGCCATAGAGGAGGCCGGTCGTCCCGTCGTCGCCGGTGCGGGTATAGATCTTCAGCACGGTGTCCTCACCGCCCCGATGCTAAACGACCGGCATCGCCGGCCCGTCGCCCGGGCGAAGGGGACCGGTGATCCCCGAGCCCCGGTATCGTTGGAGGGCTATGAGCGCCCCTCGTACAGAATCCAGCTATCTGCAGGCCGTGTCCGAGCGCGTCGTGATCTTCGACGGCGCCATGGGGACCAACCTGCAGATGGCCGGCCTGACCGCCGACGACTTCGGCGGTCCCGACCTCGAGGGCTGCAACGAGCTCCTGGTGGTCACCCGCCCGGACGCCGTCGAGCACGTCCACCGGTCGTTCTATGAAGTCGGGTGCGACGTCGTCGAGACCGACACCTTCGGCGCTTTCGCCCCTGTCCTCGCCGAGTACGGCCAAGGGCACCGGGTCCGCGAGCTGAACCTGGCCGCCGTGCGCCTGGCCCGCAATGCCGCCGAGGAGTTCACCACCCCGGACCGGCCCCGCTGGGTGGCCGGGAGCATCGGCCCGGGCACCAAGTTCCCGACCCTCGGCCAGACCCCCTACGCCGATCTGCGCGATGCCTACGAGGAGCAGTGCGACGCCCTGATCGAGGGCGGCGCCGACCTGATCCTCATCGAGACGGTCTTCGACCTGCTCCAGGCCAAGTCCGCCATCAACGGCGCCCGCCGAGCCATGCGGCGGGCCGGGGTGCACCTCCCCATCCAGTGCCAGGTGACCATCGAGCTGACGGGGACGATGCTGCCCGGCACCGAGGTGGGTGCGGCGCTGGTGGCCCTGCAGGCCATGGACGTGGACGTCATCGGGCTGAATTGCGCCACCGGACCCTCCGAGATGTTCGAGCCGCTGCGGCACCTGACCGGCCACGCCACCATTCCGGTGTCATGTCTGCCCAACGCCGGCCTGCCGTCGGTGGTCGACGGCGCCATGCACTACGACCTCGAGCCGCACCAGCTCGCCGAGTTCCACCGCCAGTTCGTGAGCGAGCTCGGCGTCTCGGTGATCGGCGGGTGCTGCGGCACCACGCCGGACCATCTGGCCGCCGTCGTCGAGGCGTGTGCCGACCTCACCCCCGCCGCCCGAACCCCCGAACGCGACGAGGGCGCCGCGTCGATCTACACCCATGTGCCCTTCACCCAGGACAGCTCGTTCCTGGTGGTCGGCGAGCGCACCAACGCCAACGGCTCCAAGAAGTTCCGCGAGGCGATGCTCGAGGCCGACTGGGACACCTGCGTGGCCATGGCCAAGGAACAGGTCAAGGAGGGCTCCCACCTCATCGACGTGTGCGTCGACTACACGGGCGCCGACGGCGTGGCCGACATGGAGCACATCGCCTCCCGCTTCGCCACCCAGTCGACTGCGCCGCTCATGGTGGACTCCACCGAGGCGCCGGTGATCGAGACGGCCCTCTCGTGGATCGGTGGGCGGGCGGTCATCAACTCGGTGAACCTGGAGGAGGGCGATGCCGCCGGCACCCGACTCGACTCGTTCCTCACCCTGGCCAAGGAGTTCGGCGCCGCCGTCGTGTGCACGTGCATCGACGAGGAGGGGCAGGCCCGCACGGCGGACTGGAAGGTCCGCGCCGCCACCGCCATCCACGACGTCGCCACCCAGCGCTACGGCCTCCGCCCCGAAGACCTGCTGTTCGACCCACTCGCCCTGCCGCTGTCGACCGGCATGGAGGAAAGTCGGCGCGACGGCATCGAGACGATCGAGGGCATCCGTCGGATCAAGGCGGAGCTGCCCGGGGTCTACACCGTGCTCGGGCTGTCCAACGTGTCGTTCGGCCTCAACCCGGCCGCCCGCCAGGTCCTCAACTCGGTATTCCTCCACGAGTGCGTGGAGGCGGGGCTGGACGCCGCCATCGTCCACGCATCGAAGATCCTGCCGCTCGCCAGGATCGACGACCGGGCACGCGAGGTGTGCCTGGACCTCATCTACGACCGCCGGTCAGCGGGCTATGACCCGCTGACCGAGCTGCTGGCGCTGTTCGAGGGCGTCACGGCGTCCTCGGCGGCGGCCGGTGAGGACCGGTCCGGCTGGACTGTCGAGCGCCGACTCGAGCAGCGGATCATCGACGGCGACCGCAACGGGATCGAGGCCGATCTCGAGGAGGGCATGGCCCAGGGCCTGACCCCGCTGGTCATCATCAACGAGTTCCTGCTGGCCGGCATGAAGACGGTCGGCGAGCTGTTCGCGTCGGGCGAGATGCAGCTGCCCTTCGTACTCGGCTCGGCCGAGACCATGAAGACCGCCGTCGCCTACCTCGAGCCGTTCATGGAGAAGGCGGACCAGGGGGGCAAGGGGACCATGGTGCTGGCCACCGTGAAGGGCGACGTCCACGACATCGGCAAGAACCTGGTCGACATCATCCTGACCAACAACGGCTACACGGTCCGGAACCTCGGCATCAAGATCGGCATCTCCGAAATGGTGGCCGCCGTCGAGGAGTTCGGTGCCGACGCCATCGGCATGAGCGGGCTCCTGGTCAAGTCCACGCTGATCATGCGCGAGAACCTCGAGGAGCTCAATCGGCGCGACCTGTCCCACATCCCGGTGATCCTGGGCGGTGCGGCGCTCACCCGCACCTACGTCGAGCGCGACCTTCGCCAGGTGTACGACGGGCGGCTCTTCTACGGCAAGGATGCCTTCGAGGGCCTGCGGACCATGGACCGACTGGTCGCGCTGGCCCGCTCGGGCGAGGACGACCCCGGGTTCGGGACCGAGCTGGGCGGGCGCGACCTCGGGCCCCGCAAGAGCGAGCTGCGCAAGCAGGCCGCCGAGGAAGCTCGCGCCCGGGGCGAGTCCCTCCCGACCCGGTCGCCCGAGGTGGCAACGGACAATCCGCTGTTCCCCCCGCCGTTCGTCGGCAGCCGCGTGGCGAAGGGGATGGCCGTCGACGACATCGCCACCTACTTGAACGAGACGGCGCTGTTCCGCAACCAGTGGGGATTCCGACCCGAGGCGGGCGAGGACGACCCGGCGTTCAAGGACCGGGTGCGGGCGCGCCTGCGCGAGGAGCTGGCCACGGCCAAGGCCGAGCAGCTCCTCGTGCCGCAGGTGGCGTGGGGGCACTTCGCCGCCAACGCCGACGGCGACGACCTGGTCATCTGGACCGACGAGTCCCGCACCACCGAGCGGATGCGGTTCGCCTTCCCCCGCCAGGTCGAGGACCCCCACCTGTGCATCGCCGACTTCTTTCGCCCGGTCGACTCGGGCGACGAGGACTGGGCCAGCTTCCAGGTGGTCACCATGGGCTCTCGGGTGTCCGAGGAGGCGGCGCGCCTCTTCGCAGCCGACGAGTACCAGCAGTACCTCTTCCTGCACGGGCTCGGCGTCGAGATGGCGGAGGCGCTGGCCGAGTACTGGCACCGCCGGATCCGCGAGGAGCTCGGGTTCGCCGACCAGGACGGGCCCACCCTGACCGGGCTGTTCCGTCAGAAGTACCGAGGTGGCCGCTACTCGTGGGGCTATCCGGCCTGCCCGCGCCTCGAGGACAACGCCCTGGTGGTCGAGCTCCTCGGGGCCGAGCGGATCGGCGTGGAGGTCAGCGAGGGCTTCCAGCTCCACCCGGAGCAGTCGACCACGGCAATCGTCTGCCACCACCCGCAGGCCAAGTACTTCGTGGCCTGAGCGGCACCGCCGCATACGCCCCGCGACCCGAAGCCCACTCGGCACGCGCACGTGCGGGCGTAGCCATGGAACCATGGGAGTCCTTGCCGCGTCGAGCATCGGCGGTGGCGGGCCGGGCCCGACCCGCAGCGTGCGCTCGAACCTGCGGTCGCCACCTGCCATGGCCGAGCCGCCGGTGGTCGACGTGGCCGGCGCCGCTGACGTGGCCGGCGCCGCTGACGTGGCCGGCGCGGCGGACGTGGCCGGCGCGGCGGACGTGGCCGGCGCCGCGGACGTGGCCGGCGGTCGACGTGGCCGGCGCGGCCGTCCTCCGGGATCTCCCCCCGCTGCCGTCGTTGCAGCACAGCGCCAGGCCGTCGGCCAGCCTCGCCGCCGTGCCGTCTCCTCCCCCGGACGACGAGGCCGACCGAGCCCGGCGGCCGGGGCCGTCAGAGGGCGAGCGTGGCGCCCCCGTCCACCACGACGGCTGCGCCGTTCACGAACCCGGCCTGCGCTGAGCACAAGAAGGCGGCCACCGCACCGAAGTCGGCCGGGTCGCCCATGACCCCGGCGCCCCCCAGCTGCTTCATCCGGTCGGTGGCATGGGGCCCGGGACAGATCATGTTGATGGTGATCCCGCTCGACTCGCCCGCCAGGTCGTGGGCAGCGGTCTTCAGCCAGCCCCACAGGCCCACCCGGGCAGTGTTGGAGAGCGCCAGCACGGGGGACGCCTGCTGCACCGTGTAGGAGGCGATGCAGCAGATGCGCCCCCACCTCCTGGCGCGCATGTGGGGCAGCGCCTCGCGTACCAGGCGGACCGAGGTCACCAGGTTGGCGTTGAGTGCCGCCTCCAGCGCCTCGTCCGACTGGTCGATCGCCCGCCCGGGGGGCGGCCCGCCGGCGTTGGCCACCACGATGTCCAGGCCGCCGAACCGCTCCACCGTGGCCGCCACCAGGCGGCCCGGTTCGTCGGGACCGGTCACGTCCCCCGCACGGAAGTCGGCGTGCCCGCCGGCCGCCACCACCGCGTCACGTGCCAGCTCGAGCGCCCCGACGTCGCGGCCCGAGAGCATCACCCGCACGCCTTCGGCCGCCAGCGCCAGCGCCGTGGCCCGACCGAGCCCCCGCGACCCGGCGGTGACCAGTGCCACCTTCCCGTCGATCCCCAGATCCATGTGCCGTGTCTCCGTTCCTGTGCGCCCCTGCCTACCTGCGTGACCTGACGATCCCGCCGGTCCGGACGACCCCGGTCCGGACTTCCACCGGACGACTCAGCCGTCGACGACGACCAGCCCGTGGTCGGCGACGTTGAGGGGATCGGGCGCTCCGTCGGCCCCGATCACCACGATGTCCTCGAGCCGCATGCCGAACCGGCCGGGGACGTAGATGCCGGGCTCGACCGAGAAGGCATGGCCGGGGACCAGCACCTCCTCGTTCCCGACCACCAGGTACGGGTCCTCGTGCTCCTCGATGCCTATGCCGTGGCCGGTCCGGTGCACGAAGAGGTCGCCGTACCCGGCACCCGCGATCACGTCCCGGGCGACCCGGTCGACGGACGCGGCGGTGACCCCGGCGCGGGCGGCGGCCACCGCGGCCCCCTGGGCCTGCCGGAGCACGGCGTAGCAGGCGGCGACCTCGTCGGACGGGGGGCCGGTGACCACGGTACGGGTGATGTCCGAGCAGTAACCGGGTCCGTCGTCGAGCGACAGGGTGCCCCCGAAGTCGCACACGACCGTCTCGTCGCGCCCGATCACCCGCCCGCCCGGCTCGTGGTGCGGGCTGGCGGCGTTAGGACCACTCCCGACGATGGCGAAGTTGACCACACGGTGACCCTCTGCGACGAGCAGCGCGCCGAGCCGGGCCGACACCTCGGCCTCGGTCCGCCCCACCATCGGGATCCCGCCCGACTGGAGTACGGCCGCCACCCGGTCGGCGGCCGCTCCGGCGGCCCGCAACGCGGCCAGCTCTTCGTCGTCCTTGACCGCCCGGATCGGCGAGGTCACCTGCGAGGCCTCCAACCACTCGGCCGCCGGCAGCCGGCGCTGGAGCGCCAGCACGGTCGTGGCCCAGGCCCGGTCCGACACGGCGAGGCGCCCGGCGGGGCCACGTCCGAGCAGGTCCACGACCAGGTCGATGGGGTCCTCGGCGTCGGACCAGGGCCGGAGCCCGAAGCGCCCGTCGGTGTCGGGCACCCGGGGCGCCTCCAGGCCGGGCACCACCAGCACGGGGTCGCCCTGCACCGGTAGCACCAGCAGGGTGAGGCGTTCCAGGGGCATGGCCCGGTAGCCGGTCAGCCACGGCAGGTCGGCGCCGTGGGACAGCAGCAACACGTCCACGCCGAGGAGCGCCATCCGCTCCCGGACCCGGGTGATCCGGTCGGGACCAGCGGCGGCGGTGGTGGCTGCTGATGCGCCGGCGGTCACGATCGTGCCGCCGTCAGCGACACCGGGACCGGGACCAGGAAGCCGGCGGCCGAGGCGCCGGCGGCCTCGCGGGCGTGGTAGCTCGATCGGGTCAGGGGCGAGGCCTGGACGTGGGCGAACCCGAGCGCCTCGCCGGCCCGCCGCAGGTCGTCGAACTCCTCGGGCGTCCACCACCGGGCCACCGGCAGGTGGCGGGTGCTCGGCCGCAGGTACTGGCCGAGGGTGACGATGTCGACCCCGACGGACCGCAGGTCGGCCAGCGTGGCCAGTACCTCGTCCGCGCGCTCCCCCATCCCGAGGATGACGCCCGACTTGGTGGTGAGCCCGGCCTCGGCCGAACGGGCCAGCACGGTGAGGCTCCGGGCGTATCCGGCCGAGGGCCGCACGGCCCGCTGGAGCCGCGCCACCGTCTCGATGTTGTGGTTGAGGACGTCCGGCCGGGCATCGAGGATGGCACCGAGGGACGTCTTGTCGCCCTTGAGGTCGGAAATGAGGACTTCGATCGCGGTTCCGGGACTGGTCCGTCGCACGGCGGCGATCGTCTCGGCGAAGGCTGCGGCGCCACCGTCGGGCAGGTCGTCGCGGGCCACGCAGGTGATCACCGCGTGGGCCAGGCCCATCCGGCCGACGGCGTCGGCCACACGGTCGGGCTCCGATGCGTCGAGAGGCAGCGGGTGGCGGGTGTCGACCTGGCAGAACCCGCAGGCCCGGGTGCACCGGGACCCGTTGATCATGAACGTGGCGGTCCCGTCCGACCAGCACTCGAAGATGTTGGGGCAGCCGGCCTCCTCGCACACCGTCACGAGGCCGAGATCCCGGATGTCGCGCTGCAACCCGAGGAAGCCGTCGGCCATCGTCGCCTGCACCCGCAGCCACTCCGGCTTGCGGGCGGAGATGGCGAGCCCGGCCCCGGGGTCGACCCCCGAGCGTGCCAGTCGGCGTTCGAGTGCCGAACCCGTCGTTCCGGTGGTGCCACGCAGGACGACCGGCACCGCTCCGCCGCTCCGGCCGCCGGAACCGAAGGTGCCCGCACCGTCCGTCACCGCGGCGACGTCCTCGAGCCCGCCCCAGACGTCCTGGGCCGAGGCCAGCACGGCAGCGACCGTCTCGGCCATAGTGACCTCGAACCCTTCGGCAGCCAGCGAGGTCACCGGTCGGTCGGCGATGCCGCACGGGACGATGTGCCCGAACATCGACAGGTCGGTCGTGACGTTGAGGCCGAATCCGTGGGTGGTCCGGCCCCGCGCCGTGCGCACGCCTATGGCGGCGACCTTCCGGGGACCGGCATCTCCCTCGCCGGTGGCCGACGGGTCGATCCACACGCCGGGGTAGCCGTCGAGACGCCCCACCCGCCCCGTCGGCACACCGAGCCCGACCAGCGCGCCGATCACCACGTCCTCGACCTGGCGGACGTGCTCGGGACCGTGGTGCGGCCCGGCCCCCACCGAGCGGACCGGGTACCCGATGAGCTGGCCCGGGCCGTGGTAGGTCACGTCGCCGCCGCGGTCGACGGTCACCAGGTCGGCCCCGACCGTCCCCGGGTCCACCAGGACGTGCCCAGGGTCGGCGTGGGCGCCGAGCGTGTACACGTGGCCGTGCTCGAGCAGCAGGAGGTAGTCGTCCCCGGACCGATCGGCGAGCGCCCGCTGGAGGTCCCAGGCCTCGGCGTAGGGGACGCGGCCCAGCCAGCGCGCCCTCACCCTCGGCCCCCGGCGGGCCGGTGCCGCGTCGTCGCTCCCGTCACGACGGCTTAGAGCTCGCCGACCCAGTCGCGGTCGTCGAGGATGGTCGACAGCCGGGCCAGGAACCGGGCCACATAGGCGCCGTCGACGGCGCGGTGGTCGAAGTTCATGGCGACCAGGCCCATCGAGTGGATCCCGATCGACTCGGTGCCGTCGGGGAGCTCGACGACCACGGGCCTGCGGGACACCCCGTCGGTCGACAGGATCGCCACCTGGGGCTGGTTGATGATCGCCCCGGTGATCAACGTGCCGAACGGTCCGGCGTTGGTGACCGAGAACGTTCCCCCGCTGATGTCGTCGAGGCTGAGCCGCTTCGACCTCGCCCGGTCGGCGATGTCGCGGATCCGACGGGCCATGCCGCGCAGGTTGAGCTCTTCGGCCCGGTGCACCACAGGCACGATCAGCCCCTCGTTGTCCAGGTCGACGGCGATCCCGAGGTTGATGTCGTGGTGGACGATCAGCGCGTCCTCGCCGACCGACGCGTTGAGGTGCGGGAACTCGGCCAGCGCCTCCACCGTGGCCCGCGCGACGAAGGGAAGGTACGTGAGCGTGAATCCCTCCTCCTCCCGGAACCGGGCACCGTGGAGCCGTCGGACCTGCTCGACGCGCTCGTAGTCGATCTCCTTCACCATCAGCGTGTGCGCCGAGGTGGCCTTCGACCGCACCATGTGCTCGGCCGTGCGGCGCCGGATGTTGGTGAACGGGACGATTTCGTCACGGTCGCCGGCCGACGGCGCAGGCCCGGAGGACGCGGCCGGGGCCACGGCCGCTCCGGGCGGCACCGGGGCGGCCGACGGCGCCGGTGAACCGGGCCGCACACTCGGCACCGGCGACGGGGCGCCACCGTGCTCGATGACCGCCTCGACGTCAGCGCGGGTGATCCGACCGCCCAGGCCGCTCCCGGCGACCGATGCCGGATCGAGGCTGTGCTCGGCGAGCAGCCGACGGACCACCGGCGACAGCACCTGGGCCTGGTCGACAGGGCCCGGGGGGACCGGGGCCGACGACGGCGCAACCGGCGCGGCAGCCGGGACCGGGGCGGCGGCCACGGGCTCGTCGGGCAGGGCGTGCAGCGCCGGTGCCTCGGCCGGTTGCGGAGCAGCAACTCGCGGGGGCGGGGCGGGCGCCGCGGGTGCCGGCGCGGGCGCCGCGGGCGCCGCCGCCGGGGCGGCCGAGGCATCGCCGTCGATCACCGCCAGGGCGACCCCGACGTCGACGGTGTCCCCCTCCTCCACGAGGATGGCGGTCAGCACGCCGTCGGCCGGGGACGGCACCTCGGAGTCGACCTTGTCGGTCGAGACCTCGAACAGGGGCTCGTCCCGGGCGACGGTGTCGCCCACGGCCTTGAACCACTTGGTGATGGTCCCCTCGGTCACGGTCTCGCCGAGCTGCGGCATGGTCACGTCAGGCAACGTGCAGCCCCCTTCCGGTCAGTGCCAGCACGGTCTCGCCGAACGTCTCGGACAAGGACGGGTGCGGCTGGATGAACTGTGCCACCTCGTCGGCGGTGGCCTCCCAGTTGACGGCCAGGTAGCCGGCGCCCAATTGCTCGGTCACCCACGGCCCCACCATGTGCACGCCCAGGATGCGTCCGGTCGTGCCGTCCGATCGCATCTCGGCCACCACCTTCACCATGCCCTCGGTGTCCCCGATGATCCGGGCGCGGCTGTTTCCCCCGAACGGGTCCTTCTTGACGATCACGTCGAGGCCTGCGGCCCGGGCGGCAGCCTCGGTCATCCCGGCAAAGGCGACCTCGGGGTGGCAGTAGATGGCCCACGGCACCCGGGAGTAGTCCACCGGGAGGACCGGCTCTCCCAGGATCGACTTGACGACGACGATGGCCTCGGCGAATGCCACGTGGGCCAGCTGCGGGGTGCCGGCGACCACGTCGCCCACCGCCCACACCCCGGGGGCCGACGTGCGCATTGCGCCGTCGGCGACCACGAAGCCGCGCTCGTCGATGGTCACGCCGGCCTCGGCGGTCACCAGCCCCTCGGTCCGGGGGCGCCGGCCCACCGACACCACCACGGCGTCGACCGCCAGCTCCTCGCCGGCGCCGAAGGACACGACGGTGCCCCCCGCTGCCGCGGGTGCGTGCCCGTGGAGGGTGACGCCGGCCTTGACGTCGATCCCGCGCTTCTTGAACGAGCGGGCCACGGTGCGCACGACGTCCTCGTCGCACCCGCTGAGGATGGTCGGAAGGGCCTCGAAGACGGTGACGGTCGATCCGAGGTCGGCGAACATCGAGGCGAATTCGCAGCCGATGGCCCCGCCGCCGATGACGGCGACCGAGGCCGGAAGGGCGTCGAGGGCGAGGACCTCGTCCGAGGTCAGCACCACGGTGCCGTCGACGTCGAAGCCGGGGATGGTCCGCGGCACCGACCCGGCGGCCAGCACGATGTCGTTGCCGGTCACCTCGACGGACGTCCCGTCGTTGCCGGCGATCCGCACCCGGTGCCCGCCCAGCAGCGTGCCGCTCCCGTTGAACACGGTCACCCCACGGCCCTTCAGGAGCCCCGACAGGCCGCTGAACAGCTGATCCACGACCTGCTGCTTGCGCTCCTGGCTGACGGAGAACTTGACGGTCGGGTCGGCTTGGCCGTCCCCGGCATCGATGCCGAAGTCTGCGGCCGAGCGCACCGTACGGTAGACGGTGGCCGTCTCCAGGAACGCCTTGGCCGGCACGCAGCCCCGGTGCAGGCAGGTCCCACCGACCTTGTCGAGCTCCACCACCGCCACCGACAGCCCGGCAGCGGCCCCGTACAGGGCGGTGGCGTACCCGCCCGGCCCCCCGCCGACGACGACCACGTCGAAGTGGTCCGGCTTCCCTGCCCCCGTGCCTGCTCCCCCCGCTGCGGTCTGCTCCGTTGCCACCTCGGGTTCCGTGGGAACCACCTCCATCAGGATGTCGTCTCTGGGCCGTCGGGCGGTAGGGCGTCCGTCCGGCGCATGTCCCCTCCACCCTACCGGTCCCCACCCGGACCCCACATCGGCCGGAACGCCGGTCCGGCCGCGGCCGGTCCGGACCGGGTTCAGCCGGCAGATCCCTCTGCACGCCGCCCGCGTGCCGACACGAGCGGCGCAGTGGTCAGGTCCAGGCGACCGGCCGCCAGGTTGGCGAGGTGGCGGTCGATCTCGGCTTCGGTGGCCAGCCCGCGCTCGACCAGTGCGTGGCGGGTCTGCTCGACGGTCACCTGTTCCAGCACGGCGCCGACCGGACCCGTCACCGGGAACCAGGCGTCGGCCGACACGTCGACCAGTCCGACGGTGCGCAGCAGGTGGGGAAGCGTGCGGCCGAATGCCAGGTCGGCACCCCGCTCGGCCAGCAGCGCCCGGAACCCGGCCCGGATGTGGTTGGCGAGCACGTCGTCGGACCCGTTCTCGTCGATGCACGCCAGCGGCTGCAGCGACGGGTCGGCGTCCTCCAGGACCAACCACCCACCGGGCCGCAGGGCACCGGCCAGCCGGGCGACCACGTCCGTCCGCTCGGGCAGGTGCACGAGGACCAGTCGGGCGTGGACCAGGTCGAAGGGACCTCCCGGGGGCGGGTCGGCGGTGACGTCGTGCTCCAGCGCCGTCACCCCGGCCGGCGGTTCGCCGAAGCGGGACAGGTCGATGTCGGTGGCGACCACCGTCCCGGAGGGCCCCACCGTCCGGGCGAGCCACCGGCTCACCGTCGGGCCGCCGGCCCCGACCTCCCAGCACCGCCAGCCCCCGCCGACACCGGTGGCCCCGAGGTGGCCGAACGTCACCGGGTCGAAGAGCTCGGCGATGGCGGCCAGTCGGGTGCCGGCCCCGTCCAGCCGGTTGTCGAGCAGGTAGCCGCCACGTCGGGGGCCCGCGTCCCCACGTCCGTGGGCGGGCACGGTCAGGAGAGGACCCGCCGGCGGAAGTTCCGCAGGCCCACGCCCAGGAAGAGCGCCAGGAAGGCGACGAGAACCGGGTAGATCACGTAGAGCGGCATGTGGGGCGCGTCGGTAAACGCGGCCCGCATCCCCTCGTTGATGTAGATCAGCGGGTTGACCAGCACGAGCGTCTGCAGCCAGTGCCAGCCACCCACCTGGACCGGGGCGAGGCGGGTGTAGGCGTAGTACGTCCCCCCGAGGAACGTCACCGGCAGGATGATGAAGCCGAACATCAGGCCGATGTTGCGGGGCTCGAAGCTCGTGCCGAGCAGGAGCCCGAGCGCAGCCATCGTCACGCAGGCGAGGGGAACCGCGGTGACGATGACCCACCAGTGGAGCGACAGGTGCGCCTCGACTCCTTCCGCGTGGACGACCGACGCGATGGGCAGCACGAGCGCCGCCGACAGCAGGCCCTGCGCGGCCCCGGACAGGACCTTGGCCATGGCCACCAGCCAGATGGGGCACGGCGCCTGCACCCGGTCCTCGATCTCGCGGGTGTAGCCGAACTCCTGGGACATGGTGAGCGCCACCGACTGGACGCCCTGGAACAGGATGGAGATCCCGACCACGCCGGGCACCAGGACGGTGGCGAACGCCGACTGGGCCGCCGGGTCGGCGCCGCCGATGCCCTGGCCGATCTTGGGGAACACGTAGAGGAACACGAAGCACAGGAGGAACGGCTGGATGAGGGTGCGGGCCACGAACTCGACGAGGTGCTTGCGCAGCACCACGAGGTCCCGGAGGATGAGCGCCCACAGTGCGCTCCGGCCGGCGCCCAGGGCGGTGTGCTCGGGCCGCAGGTGGACGACGGCCCCGACCGCCGGGGTGTCGAGAGCGGCCATCAGTCCCGCAGCTCCTTGCCCGTGAGCTTGATGAACACCGTCTCGAGGGTGGGCTCCGTCACCGAGATGTCGAGGACCGGGAACCCCGCGTCCTCGGCGCCGGTGACAACCGCCGGGAGCAGCCGGTCCTTGCCCTTCACGTGCAGTTCCACACCTCCGTCGACCGGTCGGGTCAGGGTGATCCCGGGGATCCGGGCCAGCAGCGCCCGTCCGAGGGCGTCCCGGTCTCCGGTCGCCGTGACGGTCACGATGGTGTCGGCGTCGATCTGCTCCTTCAACGCGTCGGGGGAGTCCAGGGCGAGGATCCGCCCCTTGTCCATGATGGCCACCCGTCCGCACAGCTGGTCGGCCTCCTCCATGTAGTGGGTGGTCAGGAGGATCGTCTGGCCGCCGTCGTTCAACTCCCGCAGGACCTCCCACAGGGCCAGCCGGCTCTGCGGGTCGAGGCCGGCCGTCGGCTCGTCGAGGAACAGGACCGCCGGCCGGTGGAGGATGGCCCGGGCGACCATCAGCCGCTGGGCCATGCCGCCCGAGAGTGCGTAGACCGACGCGGTCGCCCAGTTCTGGAGCTGGAACTCCTCGAGGAGCCGGTCGGCCTCGCGGCGGGACTCCTTGGCCGGGATCCCGAAGAGCCGGCCGTGGAAGTAGAGGTTCTCCCACACCGTGAGCTGCCGGTCGAGGGTGTTCTGCTGGCTGACGATCCCGAGGATCTGCTTGGCCAGCGCCGGGTGGCGGACGACGTCGATGCCGCCAACGAAGGCGACCCCTGAGGTCGGGACCACCCGGGTGGTGAGCATCCCGGCGGTCGTTGTCTTGCCGGCGCCGTTCGGGCCCAGCAGGCCGAAGATCTCCCCGGCGCCGACCATCAGGTCGAGGCCGTCGACGGCCCGGAGGTCGGACCCGGCGTAGATCTTGGTCAGGCCCTGGGTCCGGATCACGGCCGACGAGGCGTCGATCGGCCCGACAGCAGGGGTGGGGGCGGTCAGCGTCATTGTTCCGACCCGACCCTAGCCCCGACGCCTTTGCCACCGGACGCTTCGGGACGTAGGGGGGCGGTGGCGGCACCGCGCGGTCGACCCGGTCGACCGACCCACCCCCGATCGCCGTCGACCGGGAGCGGGCCGGGTCGGACCCGGGACGGCGCTTCGGCTACTTGGGCGGCATCCGGATGCCGGCGTCGATGCGGATCGACTCGGCGTTGATGTAGCTGTTGGCCAGCAATTCGACGGCCAGGGTCGCGAACTCGTCCGAGCGGCCCAGGCGCTTCGGGAAGAGCACGCCCGCACCGAGGCGTGCCTTGAACTCCTCAGAGGCCTCACCGGTGCCGTAGATCGGGGTGTCGATCAGGCCGGGGAGGATGCAGTTGGCGCGGACGCCGATCGCTGCCAGATCACGGGCCAGCGGCAGGGTGAGGCCGACGACGCCGCCCTTGGACGACGAGTAGGCGACCTGGCCGATCTGGCCGTCCTCGGCGGCGACCGAGGCGGTGTTGACGATGGCGCCACGGCAGCCATCCTCGTCCGGCGTGTTGAGACTCATCTTCGAGGCCGCCAGCCGGCAGACGTTGAAGGTGCCGATCAGGTTGATCTCGATGACCTTGCGATACACGTCCAGGTCGTGGGCCGAGGCGTACTCGCCGTCCTTGCCGACGGTCCGGCCCGCCCAACCGATGCCGGCACAGTTCACCACGCTGAACAGAGGTGCCAGGGCGATGGCGGCGTCCACGCAGGCCATGACGTCGTCCGTCGAGGTCACGTCCGTGTGGACGAAGGCTCCGCCGATCTCCTTGGCGAGGGCCTCACCGGCGTCGGCGTTGAGGTCGGCGACGACGACGCTGGCGCCGCGATCGGCCAGGATGCGGGCCGTGGCCTCACCGAGGCCCGAGGCCCCACCGGTGACGATTGCTGAACTTCCGTTGATCTCCATGCCGAGACATTACGGGAGCAGCTGCCCCTGACCCAAACCGGTGTCCGGCGGCGGCCCCGACGGGTCCTGTCTGGCGGCTGCCGCGGTGGCCATCCCGTCGACGACGTCGTTCATCCGGTCGCCGGAATGGCCCTTCACCCAGGCGAAGGTGACCGGCCGGGCCGGGTCCAGGGCCAGGGCGAACAGACGCTCCCACAGGTCCTGGTTGGCCACCGGCTTCCCCTGGGAGTTCTTCCAGCCCCGGCGCTTCCAGCCGGCGTGCCACTGCTGGCGGAAGCAGTTCACGACATAGGTGGAGTCGCTGACGATGTGGACGGCCCCGGGCAGCGACTCCAGGGCCCGGATGACGGCGAGTACCTCCATCCGCTGGTTGGTGGTGTGTGCCTCCCCCCCCGAGTCCGACCGACCGCCGTCCACCGCCCAGGCCCAACCGCCGGGACCGGGGTTCCCCAGACACGATCCGTCGGTGTACGCGATCGTCGGGGCGTCGTCCATCGCCACAGCATGCCCGCTCGGCACCCGTGCCGGGGCCGATGGCGCGGTCCCACCTTCGGGGTGGGAGCATGGGGGTGATGCTCTTCGATGGAGTCGCCCACCAGCTCCCGGACCTCGACCCGGTCGAGACCCAGGAATGGCTGTCCGCATTCGACGACGTGGTCCGGGTCCACGGTCGCAACCGTGCCCGGTACCTGCTCATGCGGGTGCTGGAACGGGCCCGTCAGGCGCAGATCGACTTCCCGGTGCCGGTGTCCACGCCGTACGTCAACACCATCCCGTCCAGTGCCGAGCCCGAGTTCCCCGGGGACGAGCGGTTGGAGCGGCGGATCCGGCGGTACATCCGGTGGAACGCGGCGGTCATGGTGGTGCGGGCCAACATCCGCTCCGACGCCATCGGCGGCCACCTGGCCACCTACGCCAGCTCGGCCGCCCTCTACGAGGTGGGCTTCAACCACTTCTTCCGGGGCAAGGACGACGGGCCGGGAGATCAGGTGTACTTCCAGGGCCACGCCTCACCGGGCATCTACGCCCGGGCCTTCGTGGAGGGCCGGCTGTCCGAGGCCCAGCTGGACAACTTCCGCTTCGAGGCGGGGGGCGACGGCCTCTCCTCCTACCCCCACCCGCGCCTCATGCCCGGGTTCTGGGAGTACCCGACCGTGTCGATGGGCCTCGGGCCGGTCAACGCCATCGCCCAGGCCCACCTCGCCCGGTACCTCGACGCACGCGGCCTCGCCGACACGTCACACAGCCGGGTGTGGGGCTTCGTGGGCGACGGCGAATTCGACGAGCCCGAAACGATGGCCCTCCTCGGCATGGCCGGCCGTGAGCACCTCGACAACCTCACACTGGTCGTCAACTGCAACCTGCAGCGGCTGGACGGGCCGGTGCGGGGCAACGGCAAGGTCATCCAGGAGTTCGAGGCCACCCTGCGGGGTGCGGGCTGGAACGTGATCAAGGTGGTCTGGGGCCGGGGCTGGGACGACCTGCTGGCCCGAGACGTGGACGGCGTGCTGCTGGCCAGGATGAACGAGACGGTCGACGGCGAGTTCCAGAAGTACGCCACCGAGTCGGGCGCCTACATCCGGGAGCACTTCTTCGGGCCGGACCCCCGCCTGCGGGCCCTGGTCGAGCACCTGAGCGACGCCGAGCTCCAGAGCCTCCCCCGGGGCGGTCACGACTACCGCAAGCTCTACGCCGCCTACCGTGCCGCCACCGAGCACACCGGCGCCCCCACCGCCATACTGGCCAAGACGGTGAAGGGCTGGACCCTCGGTCCCGAGATCGAGTCCCGCAACGCCAGCCACCAGATCAAGAAGATGACCAGGAAGCAGCTGCGGGCGCTGCGCGACCGGCTGTCGCTCCACGAGGACATCGCCGACGCCGACCTCGACGCCGACCTCCCGCCGTACTACCGGCCCGATCCCGACTCCCCCACCGGCCGCTATCTGGCCGAGCGGCGCCGGGCCCTCGGCGGACCGCTGCCCAGCCGCATCGTGCGGGCCGCCCCGCTGCCCCCGCCCGAGCCCGCGGGGTTCGCCGACCTGCTCGCCGGGTCCGGCCGCCAGGAGGTGTCGACCACCATGGCCTTCGCCCGGCTCCTGCGCTCCCTGACCCGCGACCCGGGTATCGGGCGGCGCATCGTGCCCATCGTGTCCGACGAGGCCCGCACCTTCGGGCTCGAGTCGCTGATCAGCGAGGTCCAGATCTACGCCCCCGACGGCCAGCGCTACACGCCGGTCGACGCGGGCCTCGCCCTCCACTACGCCGAGGGCGCGGCGGGCCAGGTCCTGGAGGAGGGGATCACCGAGACCGGGGCGACGGCCACCTTCACGGCGGCGGCGACGTCGTACGCCACCTGGGGCGAGTCGCTCATCCCCTGCTACCTCTTCTATTCGATGTTCGGCTTCCAGCGGGTGGGCGACCTGCTGTGGGCGCTCGGCGACAGCCGGGGCAGGGGCTTCCTGCTCGGGTGCACCGCGGGGCGGACCACCCTGAACGGCGAGGGCCTCCAGCACCAGGACGGGCATTCGCTGCTCCTGGCGTCGGCCTACCCGTCGGTGGCCGCCTACGACCCGGCATTCGCCTACGAGGTGGCGGTGCTGATGGAGGACGGCATCCGCCGGATGACCGGGCCGGACGCCGAGGACCGGTACTGGTACCTGACGCTCTACAACGAGATTTACGTCATGCCGGCTCTGCCCGACGATGCCGGCGAGGCGGCGCGGGTGCGCCTCGGGACCGTCCGGGGCATGTACCGCTTCGCCGGGCCCCCGGCCCGGCTGCCCGCATCGGCTCCCCGTGCCTCCATCCTCTTCTCGGGCACGGCCTGGCGGGCGGCCGAGGAGGCCCGGACCCTGCTGGCCGAGGGTTGGGGCGTGGCCGCCGAGACCTGGTCGGTCACCTCCTACAAGTCGTTGCGCGAGGAGGCGCTGTCGGCCGAGCGCCACGACCGCCTCCACCCCGACGGGCCCGACCGGGTGCCGTTGGTGACCGGGGAACTCGCCGGGTCGGGCGGTCCGATCGTGGCCGTCACCGACTTCGTGCGGGCCGTGCCCGACCAGGTGGCCCGATGGATGCCGCGGCGGTACACGTCCCTGGGCACCGACGGCTTCGGCCGGTCGGACACCCGGGAGGTGCTGCGGCGGTTCTTCGAGATCGACGCCGCCCACGTGGTCGTCGCGGTGCTCGGGGGCCTCGAGGCCGACGGGTCGGTGCCCCCGGGCACGACGGCCAAAGCCATGGTCAGCCACGGGATCGACCCGGACCTGCCCGACCCCTGGACGGACTGACCGACCGCACGACCCGGTCGCGCCGGACCGGCGCGGGCGCGGCCGTTCAGCCCGGTCCGGGGCTGCTGGCGGAGGCGGCGACGCGGGCCAGCAGCCCCGTGACCACGGCCGCCACCGCCCCAGGGTGGGACCACAGGGACAGGTGCCCGCACCCCGGGATCACCACGGGCGGCGGGGCGCCGATCCGGGCCGCAGTGGCGGTGGGGGCGCCCGGCGCGTTCTCGTTGTCCTCGGCCCCGAAGACCACTGCGGCGGCCAGCGAAGGCGACGCCACGTGGATCAGCTCGCCCTCGGTGACACCCACCACCGGGCGCGACACGTAGGCCAGGAGCGCCTGCTCGGCCCCGGCCACCAGCAGCGGGCGCTGCACATCGGTCAGCTGGGCCGGAGTGAGCGTGGGGCAGTTCGGCCCGCAGGCCAGTCCGAAGATGGTACTGAGCAGCGCCCGGTTCCGCACGACGGCCCGGTAGGCGGCCGTGCGGAACGGCTCGGGCAGGGCGTTCGGGACCCAGGTCCCCGGGAAGGTGACCGACAGCCCGTCGCCATCGACGAACACCACGCCGGCCGCCCGACCCGGATGGTCGAGGACGAAGCGGGCGATCACCCCGGCCCCCAGCGAGTGGCCCACGAGGACCGGGTGGACGAGGTGGCGGGCGTCCAGGAAGGCGGCCAGCTGGGCGGCGAGCGAGGCCGTCGTGTAGGGGCCCACGTGCTCGGTGTAGCCGTAGCCCTCGAGGTCGTAGGCCTCCACATGGGCCACCGGGGACAGGAGCCGGGCCACCGGCCGCCAGGTCGCCACCGACTCGAAGGCGCCGTGGACGAGCACGACCGGGTGCGACGAGGGTGCGCCCCACGCCTGGTAGCGGGTCATCATGGGGCCGGTTCGGACGAACGTCAGTCCCGACGGGACCGGTGCGGGGGTGTCGGTGGCCAGCACATAGGCGACCGAGGCCGCCGTCACCGACGCCAGCACACACACCGCCGCGAGCAGGAGCGCGGTGCGGGGCAGGCCGGCACGGCGCAGGCGGAGGACTCGGCGCATGCCGTCCCGAGCGTAGTGAGGTACAGCAGCGGTCCCACTGCGGCCCCCGACCCCCGGCCCCCGGACGGGTCTCCGGGGGCCGGGGGTCGCGCGCCTACGGCTAGCCTGGGCGCGTGCTCTGGCTCACCGGTGATCCCGACGCGGACGCACTGCTCTCGTCCGAACCCCTCGCCCTCCTGATCGGCATGGTCCTCGACCAGCAGATCCCGATGGAACGCGCCTTCCGGGCGCCCTACGAACTGAAGCAGCGCCTTGGCGGCAGCCTGGACCCCGCCGTCGTCGCCGCCATGCCCCCCGACGACCTCGCCGCCGTCTTCGCCGCCAAGCCGGCGCTCCACCGCTTCCCCCGGTCGATGGCCGGCCGGGTGCAGGAGGTCTGCACGGCCGTCCTCGACGCCTACGGTGGCGACACCGCTGCGATCTGGACCTCGGCGACCGACGGCAAGCAGCTGCTCGCCCACGTCAAGGCACTGCCCGGCTTCGGCGACCAGAAGGCCCGGATCTTCGTCGCCCTCCTGGGCAAGCAGCTCGGCGTCCGCCCCGCCGGGTGGGACGCGGCGGCCGGCGCCTACGGCGAGGCCGGCTCGTTCCGGTCGGTGGCGGACATCGACTCGCCCGAGGCGCTGGCCAAGGTGCGCCAGTTCAAGCAGGCGACCAAGGCCGAGGCCCGGGCCAAGCTCCCCAACCCGGGGTGACCGAACCGTCGGGCGACCCGGTGGGCGGCCCCGACCGTTGGGACCTCGGCGGCCGGCGCCTCTACCTGTGCACCCCGGACCGCCCCGACCTCGACGTGTTCGTCGGCCGGTGCATCGCCGGCGGGGTCGACGTGGTGCAGCTGCGCGACAAGCACCTCGGCGACGCCGACCTGGTCCGGCGGGCCACGGTCGTCCAGCGGGTCTGCCGGGGCGAGGGCGTCCCCTTCGTGCTCAACGACCGGCCCGACCTGGCTGCCACCATGGGGGCCGACGGCGTCCACGTGGGCCAGGACGACGTGTCGCCCGGGGCCGCCCGGGACCTGGTCGGGCCCGACGCCATCGTGGGCCTGTCCACCCATGCCTCCGTCGAGCTGGCGGCCGCGGTCGGCGACCCGGCGGGCGTGTCGCCCGCCCCGGTCGACTACCTGTCGGCCGGGCCCGTGGTCCCCACCCCGACGAAGCCGGGCCGCCCCGGCACGGGGACCGGGTACCTGGCCGAGGCCGTCGCCCGGTCGCCGTGGCCGGTGTGGGTCACCGGCGGCGTCGACCCGGACCGCGTCGCCGACCTGGTCACCGCCGGGGCGCGCCACTTCGTGGTGGTGCGGTGGCTGGTGGGCGCCGACGACCCCGAAGGGGCGGCGCAGGCGCTCCGGTCGGCTATCGACCGGTCGGTGGCGGAGGCGGCCGACTGACCGCACCCCGGCCCGGTCCCCGCCGGGCTCACCCGTCTGCGGGCGCGGTGGGGGGTCAGCCGGTCTGGCCCGGGACGGCGACGATCTGCGAGCCCTTCGGCAGGGCGACGTCGGGGGACGTGCCCAGCTTCGAGATCTGCAGGTCGATGGTGCCTCCGGGAGTGGCGGCCGCGAACGTGGACACGTAGTTGCCCGTCACCGTGAAGCTCAGCTTCTCGGTCTGGCCGCCCTGGGACAAGGTCACGGAGGTCACCGACCCGGACCGGGTGGTCGGGCACTTCGGTGCGCCGTGGCAGTTCCAGTAGGGCAGGTAGGTGTGCGCCGGGTCGACCGCCTGGGCGCCGGTCGTCTGCTGCGTGTAGAAGGTGGGCGGCTTGCCGGCCGAGTTCGCGGTCCGGGTGACGCTGATGTACTCCTTGGAGCCAATGATGACCAGGTAGGTGCGCCGGCCGGCGCTCTCGAGCCATCCGCCGAGGCGGTCGGGCGCCTGGTACACGAGCTCTGCCGTCTGGTTTCCCTGCGGCGTCTTCTCCACCAGGCGCTCGGTGTAGTTCGGGGACGCCAGGGTGATCTTCTGGGCCTGCCCCAGGCTGGTGCCGCTCTGGGCCTGCACCAGGCCGACGACGGTCGCGACGAGGCCTGCGAGGGACAGTACGCCCAACAGGACGAAACTCAGGTACTTCCGCATGTCACTCTCTTCCGGGACGGGGTGGCTGGCCCGAGATCTTCTCGACCTCGTGGACGGAGCGGGCGGGTGGGCCCGGCGCTCACGTTACCGGGCGGGGTGCCGGCTCAGATGCCGATCCGCTGGGCCAGCAGCTCGCGGTGGTACGACGGATCACCCAGCATCAGCTCCGAAGACTTGGCCCGTTTGAAGTAGAGGTGGGCCGGGTGCTCCCAGGTGAAGCCGATGCCACCGTGGATCTGGATGGTCTCGGCGGCAGCGTGGAAGTACGCCTCCGAGCAGTAGGACTTGGCCAGGCTGGCCACGACCGGGAGCTCGTCGGAGTCCTCCGAGGCGGCCCAACCCGCATAGTACGCGGCGGACTTGGCCGACTCGACCTCGAGGAGCATGTCGGCGCACTTGTGCTTGATGGCCTGGAAGCTCCCGATGGGGCGCCCGAACTGGATCCGGGTCTTGGCGTACTCCACCGAGCTCTCGAGGCACCGCTGGGCGCCGCCCACCTGCTCGGCGGCGAGCGCCACGGCGGCCAGGTCGAGCGTCTTCGACAGTCCGGCCCCGGCGCCGCCGTCGGTTCCGATCAGCCACGCCGGCGTGTCGGCGAACTCGAGCCGGGCCTGCTTGCGGGTCTGGTCCATGGTGGCCAGCGGGGTCCGGATCAGCCCTGCGGCGTCACCCTTGACGCCGAACAGCGACAGGCCGGCGGCGGTGCGGCCCACGACCAGGATGAGGTCGGCCAGGTGGCCGTCGATCACGAACGACTTGTGGCCGTTGAGGGCGAAGCCGTCGGCGGTGGGCGTGGCGGCCAGCGTGATGCCCTCCGCGTCCCAGCTGCCCGAGTCCTCGGTGAAGGCGAGGGTGGCGATGGTCTCGCCGGACGCGATGCCCGGGAGCAGGTACTCCTGCGCCTTCTGATCGCCCGAGGTCAGGAGTGCGTTGGCGGCCAGGGCCACCGTGGAGAAGAACGGGGCGCACAGTAGGGCGGCACCCATCTCCTCGAGGACCACGATCAGCTCGACGTAGGTGAACCCGGCGCCGCCGAACTCCTCGGGGATGATGAGAGACTGCAGTCCAAGCTGCTCCGCCATCTGGGTCCAGACCTCGGGGTCGTAGCCCTCGGTGGTCTCCATGAGGCGACGGACCTCGGTCTCGGGCGACTTGTCTTCCAGGAAGCGGCGCACCGACTTGCGGAGCTCGTCCTGCTCCTCGCTGAAGGCGAAGTTCATAATCTCTCCATCCGGTGGAGTCCCCCACCGGGGACGTGATGTGGTGCCCGCACCGGGGCAACGTGCCCTGTTTGTCTACCAGAACCGTGCCGACCCGTACCAACGGGGTATGGGGTGGCAGGCAGTCGGGCCGCCGGGCCGCCGAGCGGGCGACGGTGCCCCGCTACGCTCGCGGTCGAGGAGGTGGCACCCATGGCCGAGACCGTCATCGACTACCAGGACACCGCAGTCGAGGTGCACCGCGTGGTGGTCGGACCCGTCGAGAACAACGTGTACATCGTGCGGTGCCGGGAGACCGGCGACTCCCTCCTCGTGGACGCCGCCAACGAACACGACCTCCTCCTCGAGCTGTGCCGTGACCTGCACGTGCGCCAGGTCGTGGAGACCCACGGCCACTGGGATCACATCCAGGCGGTCGAGGCCGTGCGCGACGCCGGCATCGACGTCGCCGTGACCCAGGCGGACGCGGCAATGCTGCCCTCCTACGACCAGATCCTGGAGGACGAGTCGGTGGTCACCGTGGGGCGCCTGCGGGTGGCCACCATCGCCACCCCGGGCCACACACCGGGGTCGATGTGCTTCGCCGTCGAGGGCACGCCGCTCCTGTTCAGCGGCGACACGCTCTTCCCCGGCGGTCCCGGCAACACGTCGTTCGAGGACGCCGACTTCTCCACCATCATCAGTTCGATCGAGCGCCGGCTGTTCGGCGCGTTCACCCCCGACACCCTGGTGCTGCCGGGCCACGGGGTCGGCACCACCATCGGCACCGAGTCCCCGCACCTGGCCGAGTGGGTCGAGCGGGGCTGGTGACCCCGGCCGGCTCGACGGGACGACCGTCGGCCTGACGGGTCGGTCGGCCCGGTCGCTCAGACCGCCGTCGACGGGCGGCGGGGCTCGCGGATGACCTCGATCTCGGGCGGCAGGCCGGAGATCGACACGCCGCCGGGCACCTGGTCCCCCACCTCGACGGTGACCCGGGCCCCGGCCAGCGGGATCCCCTCCACCTTGAGGTAGCCGATGCCCTCGGGCAGGTTCGGGCACAGCCACGTCTTGCCGTAGGGGATCCACGGGTCGAGTCGCAGGAGCGTCCGCAGGCAGAGCAGCGGCGACGCGGCCGACCACGCCTGCGGCGAGCACGAGGTCGGGTAGCCCACGGGCACGTCGAGCTCGGAGCGGTCGAGGCCGCTGAACAGCTCGGGCAGGCGGCCCCCCTGGGCCGAGGCGGCGTCGAGCAGGCCGAGGATGAGCTGCTGGGCGGCGCCGTCGAAGCCGTAGCGGGCCAACCCGGCGGCAACGATGGCCGTGTCGTGGGGCCACACCGAGCCGCAGTGGTAGCTGATCGGGTTGTAGCCCCCGTTGTCGTTGGACATCGTCCGCAGGCCCCACCCGGTGAACATCGACGGCGACACCAGGGCCTGGGCCACCTGCAGCGCCTTGTCCTCATCGACGATCCCGGTCCACAGGCAGTGGCCGATGTTGGAGGTCAGCGAGTCGATGGGCTTCTTGTCGGCGTCGAGGCCGACGGCGAACCAACCCTTGTCCTCGAGCCAGAAGTCCCGGTTGAAGTTGACCTTCAGGTGGGCGGCCTTCGACCGGAACCGGTCATAGGTGGCGGTGTCGCCCGCCTCGAAGGCGAAGTGGGCGCTGGCGAGGTAGGCCCCGTAGGTGTACGCCTGCACCTCGGCCAGGGCGATGGGCGCCTCGGCGACCCGTCCGTCGCCGTAGCGGATACCGTCCCAGCTGTCCTTCCACCCCTGGTTGGCCAGGCCCCGGTCGGTGGCCCGCCGGTATTCGACGTAGCCGTCACCATCTGCGTCGCCGAAGTGCTCGATCCACTCGATCGCCCGAGTGGCGTTGGGCAGCAGCTCGTCGACGAGCTCACGGGCTACGCCCCACCGGCGCATCTCGCCCAGGAGCATCACGAAGAGCGGGGTGGCGTCCGCAGTGCCGTAGTAGATGCTGCCGCCACCCAGGGACAGCGAGGCGGCGTCGCCGAAGCGCATCTCGTGGAGGATGCGCCCAGGCTCCTCCTCGTGCCGGGGGTCGACCTCGGTGCCCTGGAAGCGTGCCAGGGTCTGGAGGACCCCGCTGGCCAGATCGGGGTCGACCAGGAGTGCCATCCACGCGGTCAGGAGCGAGTCGCGCCCGAACACCGTCATGAACCACGGTGCGCCCGCCGCCACCACCACCCGCTCGGGGTAGTCGGGGTCGAAGATCCGGAGCGCGCCGAGGTCCTCGGCGCTGCGGGCCACGACCTGCTTGAGTGCCGGATGATCGGTCTCCACCTTCGGGACCTGGCGCCGCCACTCGGCCAGGCGCTCGGTCGGCGTGGCCCGCTCGACGGGCTGGCCGCACAGGTACTTGGGGGCGAACACGGCGCTGTCGATGACCGGGCCGACCTCGACGCAGGTGCTCCACTCGCCCCGGGCGGGGACGACCACGTCATAGGCGAGCAGGCCCGGGGCGACGGTGGCCGCGCCGGTGGCGCGCAGCTCGACGCCGCGCTCCACCGCACCCCGCCGGTAGGTGTAGGTCAGCGACGCCTGCGACCCGTCGTCGGCCTCGGGGTCGCGTCCCGCCGCCTGCGGGTGGTCTGACACCTCGCAGGAGATCGCGCCGGCGTTGGCCCCGGCGGCCACCCTCCCCTCCTTCACGGCGAAGAGGTCGGCGAAGTCGGCGTCGACGAGGACCTCCACGGTGCAGGCGGTGGCCTCGTCGGAGAAGTTGCGCAGGGTCATCTCCTCGCGCATCCCCTGGCCGACGTGGCGGCTGCGGAAGACCATCAGCGTCGAGTCGGCCCGGCCCGGCGCCGGGAGGTTCCGGGACACGAAGGTGGCACTGAACGGGTCGTCGGTCACCGCCGCCAGCGGCTCGGCGTAGGCACCGTTCACCAGGACCTCGAACCGGGACACGATCCGGGTGTCCCGGAAGAAGAGCCCCTGGGCCGCTCCGGGGGAGATGTCACCGGCGCTCCCGCTGATGGCGAACGTGGACTCGTCCACGAGGGTGACCGCCCCGGTCCCCGAGCCGAGTTGGGTGACCGGGCCGGCATAGTTCCAGGGGTCGGGCATCCCGGTACCGTACCGCCACCCTCGACCGCTCGGGAATTCCCCCTGGTCAGGTGGGCCGGTCCCCGATGGGCCGCGGCCCGGTCCGATTTCCCCTACCGCCGTAGGGGAAATGATGCGAACGGGCTACACTCGTTGGCGTGAGCCCCGAGTCCGCCGACGCCGAGTCCCGCCCCGACAGGGGCGCCGCCGCTCCCCTCCTGCAGATCGTCGGGCTCCACGCGTCCGTCGAGGGCCAACCCATCCTCCGGGGCATCGACCTGACCGTCGAGTCAGGCCGGGTGCACGCCATCATGGGCCCCAACGGCTCGGGCAAGTCGACGCTCGCCAACGTGCTGCTCGGCAACCCCGCCTACGAGGTCACCGCAGGCACCATCCTGTTCAAGGGCGAGGACATCACGTCCTGGGCGACCGACGTCCGTGGCAAGGCCGGCATCTTCCTCGCCTTCCAGGACCCCGAGTCCATCGGCGGGGTACCGGTGATCCAGTTCCTGCGCCAGGCCCTGTCGGCCCGACGCGGCATGGACCTTTCCGTCCTCGAGGTGCGCCTCCTGATGATGGAGTGGATGGAGAAGCTGGGCATGGACCCAGCCTTCGGTGAGCGCCACCTGAACGAGGGGTTCTCGGGCGGGGAGAAGAAGCGCAATGAGATCCTGCAGATGGCGATGCTCGAGCCAGAGCTCGCGGTGCTCGACGAGACCGACTCGGGCCTCGACGTCGACGCACTGCGCACGGTCGCCCGCGGGGTCCACACCGTGCGCGCCGCCCGTCCCGAGCTGGGGGTGCTGGTCATCAGCCACTACGTGCGCATGCTCGAGGAGCTGGATGCCGACCGGGTCCATGTGCTGGTCGACGGCGTCATCGTGGACGAGGGTGGGCCGGAGCTGGGCGCCCGCCTCGAGGCCGAGGGGTACGACGCATGGCGGAGCTGACGACCACCGACGGAGGGGAGCGGTCGATCGACGCCGCCACCCTGCGCAAGGACTTCCCACTGCTGGGCCGCGAGGTCCACGGTCGACCGATCACCTACCTCGACTCGGCCGCGTCGTCCCAGCGCCCCACCGCCGTGCTCGACGCCATGCGCGAGTACGACGAGACGACCCATGCAAACGTCCACCGCGGCGTCTACGCCATCGCCGAGGAGGCCACCCGCCGCTTCGAGGCGGCCCGCGTGAACGTCGGGCGCTTCATCGGGGCCCCCGATCCGGGCCGCGAGGTCGTCTTCACCAAGAACGCCACCGAGGCGCTCAACCTGGTGGCGCACTCCTGGGGCCGCACCCACCTCGGCACGGGCGACGTGGTGGTCCTGACCGAGATGGAGCACCACGCCAACATCGTGCCCTGGCACATGCTGGCCGCTGAGCGGGGCATCGAGTTGCGCTGGCTGCCGATCGACGACGACGGCCGCCTGGTCCTCGACGACCTCGGCGCCGTGCTGGACGGAGCCAAGCTCCTGGGCGTGACCTGCATGTCCAACGTGCTCGGCACGCTGAACCCCGTGGCCGAGCTGGCCGAGGCCGCACACGCCGCAGGCGCGGTCGTGGTGGCCGACGCCTGCCAGTCTGTCCCCCACCTGCCGACCGACGTCGCCGCCCTGGGGGTCGACTTCCTGGCGTTCAGCGCACACAAGATGCTCGGCCCCACCGGCATCGGCGTCCTGTGGGGCCGCGAGGAGCTGCTGGCCGAGCTCCCGCCGTTCCTCGGCGGCGGGGAGATGATCCTCGACGTCAGAAAGGACGGGTTCACCCCGAACGACATCCCGTGGCGCTTCGAGGCCGGCACCCCGCCGATCACCGAGGCCATCGGCCTCGGGGCCGCCGTCGACTACCTGCGGTCCGTGGGCATGGACGCCGTGCGGACCCACGAATTGGCGCTGACGTCCTACGCCATGGACGCCCTCCACGACCGGTTCGGCGACGGCATCACGATCTTCGGACCGGCGGAGGCCGAGGCCCGGGGCGGCGTGCTCTCGTTCGCCCTCGGGGACGTCCACCCCCATGACGTGTCCCAGATCCTCGACCAGTACGGTGTGTGCGTGCGTGCCGGCCACCACTGCGCCAAGCCGCTGATGCGGCGACTCGGCGTCAACGCCACCGCCCGGGCCTCGTTCGGCCCCTACAACGACGAGGGCGATGTCGACACCCTGGTCGACGCACTGGACGCGGCGAGGGAGTTCTTCGCGTGACCCCGACCCGGCACGCACTGCCACCGGTGCCCGTGCACCCCCGTGACGAAGGGACGTCGGCCTGATGCCCGGCCTCGAAGACCTCTACCGCGAGATCATCCTCGACCACTACCGCTCGCCGCGGAACCGCGGTGAGCTGGAGTCGCCCCCGGCCGTGCGGGTCGAGGGCTTCAACCCGTTGTGCGGCGACGAGATCGTGGTGACCGTCGACGTGGCGGACGGCGTAGTGGCCGACATCAAGATCGCCGGCACCGGGTGCTCGATCAGCCAGTCATCGGCGTCGCTCATGTCGGCGGCCGTCAAGGGCAAGTCGGTCGAGGAGGCGCGGGAGCTGATCGCCACCTTCAAGGGGATGATGTCGATCCACGAGGCCACCCTTCCCGCCGGCGCCGCCGCCGAGGGCGACGACGCCGCCGAGGCACCCGAACCCCAGGCGATCGACATCGATGCGCTGGGCGAGCTGGCCGCCCTGCAGGGCGTCGTGAAGTTCCCGGTGCGGATCAAGTGCGCCACGCTCAGCTGGAACACCCTGGCGCAGGGCCTCGACGAGGCCGCCGCCACCGCCTGATCCTCCGCGCCGGCCACGACGGTCCGCTGGTCAGCAGGGCGTGGGGTCGAAGTTGGTCTGAATCGTGGTCGTCGTGACGGCAGGGGCCGTCGTGGCCGGCGTGCTCCCGCCGGTGGAGTAGGTGGTCGACGAGGTGGTGGTCGTGGACACCGTGCCGTAGGGGCCGGGCGGGGGGGTGAGCGGCACCGGGGCCGGACCGCCCAGGAACTGGCTGATCACCTGGTTTGCCTGGGGCTGCTGCACGTACAGGATCGACCCGAGGTAGCCGAACTCGGAGGAGCTGGACCCGTAGGTCGGCAGGGTCGCCGTGGCCAGTGACGCCGAGGCGAAGGCGCGGAACTGCTGCGACAGCGACACGAGGTCCTTGATGGAGAACGTGGAGTCGATGGTCACGCCCTGGACCACCGAGCCGATGAAGGCGTTGAGGGTCAGGGGGTTGTACTGCTTCTCGGCCTGGTTGATCAGCGCTTTCAGGAACGCGTTCTGGCGCTGGATCCGGCCGAAGTCACTCGTGCCGTCGTACTGCCAGTAGCCGTTGGCGTAGTACTGGTAGTGGCGGCTGCGGGCGACGGCCAGCGAGTAGCCCCCGTTCAGGTGCTGGCAGCCGGGCGACGTGATGTTCAGGCCCGTGTAGTCGTCGCGGGCCGGGTACGGGAAATTCAGGTTGACCCCGCCGATCGCGTCGACGGCACCGCGGAACCCGATGAAATTGAGCTGGACCACGTGCTCGATCGGGATCCCGAAGTTGGCCTCGATGGTCGCCACCAGCTGGTCGGGGCCGTTGTTGTAGGTGGCGTTGATGCGGTTGTACCTGCCGATCTGGCTGGTGTCGCCGGCCACGGTGACCACCGTGTCCCGGGGGATGGACAGGATGCTGACCTGTCCGGTGGCGGGTACCACATGGGCGATCTTGACCACGTCGCTGCGCTGGCCGCCGGCCGTCGACGTGTTGCCGTAGGCCTTCTGGTCGGCGCCGGTCACGTTCGCCCGGGTGTCCGAGCCGATGAGCAGGACGTTGAAGGGGGCGCCCGCGGGTGCGGCCCGCAGGTGCTTGACCGTCACCTTGGTCACCTGGCTGAAGCGGTACTGGACGTAGGCGTAGCCAGACCCGACGGCCACGATGGCCAGGGATACGAGCACCACCCCGGACAGCAGCACCCAGTCGAGCCACGTCCGCTTGGACCTTGACCGCTTCGCCTTCGGGGCGGTGGACCCCTTCGCCCCCTTGGCGGAGGCGGCCTCGCGCCGCTCCTTGCGGGTGAGGGTGACGCCGAGGTCGGCGGTCGGCACCGCCGCGGTGGCCCCCACGGCGGCGAGCATGTCGGCGTCCGACCCGGCGCCCCCGTCAGCAGCGCCCCGGTCAGCGGCGCCCCGGTCGGCGGCGCCCCCGACCGGGGCCACGTCGCCGGACCGCGGCTTGGGGCTGTGCGCGCCTCCCCGGCGTCGGTCTCGGCGGGCCATTGCACGACGCTACCAACCCCTGCTCCGGACCGGTGATCACGTCGGGGACCGCGTGGGCTCAGGCGTAGGCTGCGTACCCGGTCCGGTCGACCTCCTGGGCGAGCTCGCTCCCCCCGGTGGCGACCACCCGTCCGCCGGCCAGGACGTGGACCACGTCCGGCTGCAGCACGTCGAGCAGGCGGCGGAAGTGGGTGATGGCCAGCACACCGAGCCCCCACTCCTCGGTGGCCGCCTGCACCCGGTGGGCCACGTCGCCCAGCGCGTCCACGTCGAGCCCCGAGTCGATCTCGTCCAGCACGGCGAACTTCGGGCGCAGCACGCCGAGCTGCAGGGTCTCGTTGCGCTTGCGCTCGCCGCCGGACAGGTCCACGTTGAGCGAGCGGTCGAGGAAGCGCTCGTCGAAGCCGATGCGCACGGCCTCGGCACGCATCCGCTCCCCCACGTCACCGGCGCCGGCGTCGAGCGGTCGTGCCGCGGTCAACGACTCGACGAGCGACACTCCCGGGACCTCGATGGGGTGCTGCATGGCCAGGAAGAGGCCGGCCCGTGCCCGCTGCCACGTCGGTAGGGCGAGGAGGTCGACCCCGTCGAGGGTGACAGAACCGCCGAGCACCTCGTAGCCGGGGCGTCCCATCAGGACGTGCGCCAGCGTGCTCTTGCCGGACCCGTTCGGACCCATGACGGCGTGGACCTCGCCGCCGCGCACGGTCAGGCTGAGGCCCCGTAGGATCTCACGTCCGGGGATACCGGCCCGGAGGTCGTCGATGACGAGCTCGCTGGCGCTCACGGGACCACCACCGAGACGTCGTCCCCCTCGACGACCACGTCGTAGACAGGCACCGGCCTGGTCGCCGGCAACGAGCACGGGGCCCCGGTGCGGAGGTCGAACGTCGAACCGTGCTTGGAGCACTCGATCTCACACTCGGCGGCCCACACCTCGCCGTCGGCGAGCGAGAAGTCCTCGTGGCTGCAGCGGTCACCGACGGCGTGGAACTCGTTGCCGATCCTCACCAGGGCCACCCGCAGTCCGGCCACGTCGAAGCGACGGGCCTCGCCCGGGGCCAGGTCGCCCACGGCGCACAGCCGGGCCGTCGTCACTCCGGTCGACTCAGCCACGGGACACCCCCGAGCGCTCGGCCAGGGAGCGGCCGACCAAGTCACGGGCTCCGGCCAGCGGGACCTGGTCGGCGATGCTGTCGAAGAATCCGGCCACGATGAGCTGCTCGGCACGCTCGGGCTCGATTCCCCGGGACTCAAGGTAGTAGCGCTGATCCTCGTCGACCGGGCCGACCGTCGACCCGTGGCTGCACTTCACGTCGTTCTCCTCGATGTCGAGGTTGGGCACCGAGTCGGCGTGGGCCCCCTCGTCGAGCACCAGATTGTGGTTGGTCTGGACGGCGTCGGACTTGACCGCGCCCCGGCGCACCCGGATGAGCCCGCTGTAGACGGAGTGGGAGGTCTCGGCGACTGCCCCCATGAACAGCAGGTCGCTGGTCGTGCGGGGCGCCCGGTGGTCCTGGAGGGTGCGGAAGTCCAGCATCTGGTCGTCGCGTCCGATGAACGCGGCGCGCAGCCGACTGGCGCCCGAGTCGCCCTCCAGGGCGGAGTCGGTGCGCAGGCGGGCGTAGCCCCCGCCGAGCGCGACCGCGTAACTCGACAGCGTGGCGTGGGCGCCGATGGTGCTGGCCTGGTGTGCGAGCTGCCAGGTGGTCGGACCGAGGGACTGGATCGACACGTAGGCGAGCGAGGCGTCGTCGCCGACCTGCAGCTCGGTGACGGGGACGACCAGCCGCTCGTGCGGCGCCTCCGTTCCGGAGGACCACGCGGTGTGGCCGTCGGCGAGGAGCCCGGTGGCGGCATCGACGACCAGTTCGATCACTCCGGCGGTGCAGCCGGTACCGGCGCGCACCACGGTGCGGGGGAACACGGCGGCACCGGCCGACCCGGACACCACGTGCACGACGACCACGGGGTCGGCCACCGATGCACCGGGCCGCACGTCGACGACCACCGGGTCGACGGCAAAGGCGTCGTTCAGGAGCGGGAAGTCGTGGGCGTCCCCGAGCACGGTGCCGAGGAGGGCCTCGCCCTCGTCGTGGTCGACGGCCCGACCGACGGAGAGCAGGTCGTCGGCGGCCGTGGTCGCCACGGTGGCCAGCACCCCGTCCAGCGTCACCACCAGACCGCTACGCGGTCCCAGGGCATCGACGAGGGCGTGGATGCGGGCCGACGGCAGGGCGGCTGCGTCGCCGAGGGTCGGGCCGGCCGGACGGAAGCGGTCGAGGTCGAGCGAGTCGATCCGGCTGTAGCGCCAGACCTCGTCCTTCTCCGTCGGGAGGGGGGACGAGACGAAGCTCTCGGCGGCCGCGGTGCGACGCCGGACGAGCCAGGGGGCACCGGGCAGACCGGCGGCGTTCTCAAGGGTGAAGGTGGGCAGGATGGGACCTCTCGCGCATCGAGGCCCGGTGGACGAGCCTCGGCCCCCATACTACCGGGCCGGCGGCACCGCCCCACCGGGGATCGGGCCCCGCCCGGACCGGGCCCGGCGAGCGCAGCGACGGTCCCGGCCCACGCCCTACGCTGGACGTCCATGAGTGCCCCCTCCATCGATTCCTTCACGTCCGAGGTGTTCGCCGTCGAGGTCGACGGCCACGTCGCCACCCTCTGGCTGGACCGCCCCGAGAAGCGCAACGCCATGGGCCCGACCTTCTGGGACGACCTGCCGACGGCCATGGCCGCCATCGGCGGCGACCCGACCGTGCGGGCCGTCGTCATCGCCGCCCGCGGGCCGCACTTCTCGGTCGGGCTCGACCTGGTGTCGATGGCCGGGATCGGCGGTGGGCCCGAGTCGTCCGACCGCTCCCGTCCCTCGGTTGCCGCTCGGGCATGGCGGGCACGGGCCGAGATCACCCGGCTCCAGGCATCGATCACCGCCGTGGCCGACTGCCCGCTCCCGGTGATCGCCGCCGTGCACGGCTGGTGCATCGGAGGCGGCGTCGACCTGATCGCCGCCTGCGACATCCGGCTGGCCAGCGCGGAGGCCCAGTTCTCCGTGCGGGAGACGAAGATCGCCATCGTCGCCGACGTGGGCAGCCTGCAGCGGCTGCCGGCCATCATCGGCAAGGGGCACGTGGCGGAACTCGCCTACACGGGCAAGGACATCTCGGCCGAACGGGCGGCGGCCATCGGACTGGTCAACCACGTGAGCGCCGACGCAGAAGGCGTCCTGGCCGACGCCCGGGCCATGGCCGCGGAGATCGCCGCCAATTCTCCACTCGCCGTGCAGGGGACGAAGGCCGTGCTGGTGGCCTGCGAGGACCGGACGGTGGCCGAGGGGCTCGACTACGTCGCCACCTGGAACTCGGCGTTCCTGGCCTCGGACGACCTGGCCGAGGCGATGGCCGCATTCCTGGAGAAGCGGCCGGGGAGATTCACCGGCAACTGAGCCGCCGGCGGACAGGGCGGGCCGGGGCCTCAGCGCTTGCGGCGCCACCACTTCCGGCCGCTGCGCTCGTCCTCCTTGCGGACCTCGGCGAGAACGCCGGGGGCAACCGAGTTGACGATGTCCTCGGCCTGGTCCAACAGGGCGGCTGCCTCGTCGCCGGGGACGTCGGGCATCGGCTCGAGCGCGGGCTCGACGAGCGACCCGTGCGCCCAGCCCACGTCTGCCAGCCGCGGGGCGTAGGACGGGCAGTCGGCGGGGCACTTCCACGGTGCCTCGGGCGCCAGGTCGAGCACGCAGAAGCGTGCCACCTCTCCGGAGTCGTAGGTGCGGCTCTGGAAGTGCTTGCACTCTTCACGCATCGGCAATGGGGGCTCCCTCGTCGTCTCCGTGAACATTGTGGCCCGTCCGTGGCGGTCCGTCGGCACGCCCCGGCTCGGGGCTCAGCCGATGGATCCCTCCATCTGCAGCTCGATCAGCCGGCTCCACTCGACTGCGTACTCCATCGGTAGGGTGCGGGTGATCGGCTCGATGAACCCGTTGACGATCATGCCCATTGCCTGGGTCTCCGACAGTCCCCGGCTCATCAGGTAGAAGAGCTGGTCGTCGCCGACCTTGGACACCGTGGCCTCGTGGCCGATGCGCGCGTCGCGCTCGCCCACCTCCATGTAGGGCTTGGTCTCCGAGACCGAGATGTCGTCGAGCAGCAAGGCGTCGCACCGGACGAAGCTCTTGGCGTTCTTGGCGCCCTCGTCCACGTGGACGAGGCCCCGGTAGGTGGTGATGCCGGCGTCCTTGGAGATCGACTTCGACACGATCGTCGACGTGGTCTCCGGGGCGGCGTGGACCATCTTCGCCCCGGCGTCCTGGTGCTGGCCGGCGCCGGCGTAGGCGACCGAGAGCACCTCGCCCGACGCCTTCGGGCCCATGAGGTAGACGCTCGGGTACTTCATCGTCAGCCGGGAGCCGATGTTGCCGTCGATCCACTCCACGTGGGCCTCGGCCTCGGCCCGCGCCCGCTTGGTGACGAGGTTGTACACGTTGTTCGACCAGTTCTGGATGGTCGTGTACGTGATCCGGGACCCTTCGAGGGCGACCAGCTCGACCACCGCCGAGTGCAGCGAGTCGGTCGTGTACACCGGGGCGGAGCATCCCTCGATGTAGTGCACCTGGGCGCCCACGTCGGCGATGATCAGCGTCCGCTCGAACTGGCCCATGTTCTCGGCGTTGATCCGGAAGTAGGCCTGGAGGGGCTGGTCCACCACGACGTTCGGGGGCACGTAGATGAAGGAGCCGCCCGACCACACGGCCGAGTTGAGCGCGGCGAACTTGTTGTCGTTCGGCGGGATGATCGTCCCGAAGTACTTGCGGACCAGGTCCGGGTGCTCACGCACGGCGGTGTCCATGTCGCAGAAGATGATGCCGAGCGCCTCGAGGTCCTCGCGGTTGCGGTGGAACACGACCTCGGACTCGTACTGGGCGGTGACGCCTGCGAGGTACTTCCGCTCGGCCTCGGGGATCCCCAGCTTCTCATAGGTGTTCTTGATGGCGTCGGGAAGGTCGTTCCAGTCCTCCACCTGCCCCGACGTAGGCTTGATGTAGTAGTAGATGTCGTCGAAGTCGAGGTCGGGCATGTTGACGGCGAACCACTCCGCCATCGGCCGCTTCTCGAAGCGCTGCAGGGCGCGGAGGCGGAAGTCCCGCATCCACTCGGGCTCCTTCTTCATGGCCGACATCTCGCGCACGATCGCCTCCGACAGCCCCTTCTTGGGCTTGAAGACGTAGTCCTCCTCGTCGGACCACCCGAGCTTGTACTTTCCGAGGTCGAGGTCGGTGGCGGTCATTGGCGCTCCTGGTCGGTGGGCGGGGTCGCAATTACCCCTATCCAGATAGTAACAACTCCCACCAGGTGGCCGCACGGCCCCCCTCCGATGGCCTTGCCGCCCGACAGGTGGCGGTCGCCGTCACGGCCGGCGACGGCGCGGCCCGGACGGCCCCGGATCCGCTGTGGGCCAACCGCAGGGTGGCTGTGACCGGGGTCAGCGGCGCGACGGTGGAGCAGCGTCTCGGCAGACTCGTGTTCCGACCTTGTCGCCCGGCCGCCGACGGCGGCTCCGGGTCTCCTCGGTGCGGCGTCGACAGGACACGGGCGGGTGTGGTGCCGAGGGCGCCAGGAGCCCGGAGTGCGACGACGCCCCGGACGGGCGGCACCGGTGGCCGGGGTGCCGTGCCATTGTGTGCCCATGGCCGACGACCACCGCCCGACACCCGCTACCGACGCACCTGCACCGCCGGTGGCCGAGCGCCGTCCCGTCACCCTCGAGGCGCACGGGGACGTGCGCACCGACGACTGGTACTGGCTGCGGGACAAGGAGGACCCGGCGGTCGTGGCCCACCTCGAGGCCGAGAACGCCTTCACCACCGCCTCCATGGCCGGCACGGTCCCCCTCCAGCAGGCCCTGTACGCCGAGATGGTGGCCCGCATCCAGGAAACCGACCTCTCGGTCCCGGTGCGCAAGGGCCCGTGGCGCTACTACAGCCGGTCCGTCGAGGGAAGCAACTACGGGATCCACTGCCGGAAGGCGGTGGACGGCCCCGATGGCGCCGAGCAGATCCTCCTGGACGAGAACGCCCTGGCCGAGGGCCACGACTACTTCTCGCTCGGGAACTTCGGGGTCAGCCCGGACCACCGCTGGCTCGTCTACTCGACTGACACCACCGGCGGCGAGCGGTACACGATGCGCTTCCGCGACCTCGGGTCAGGCGAGGAGTCACCGGAGTCGATCGAGGACACCTCGTACGGGTCCGCCTGGGCCAACGACAACGCCACCGTCTTCTACGTCCGGGTCGACGAGGCCATGCGCCCGTTCCAGCTCTGGCGCCACGTGGTCGGCACCGACCCGGCGGGCGACGTCCTGGTGATCGAGGAGCCCGACGACCACTTCTACCTGGGCGTGGGTCGCACCAAGGACGACCGGTTCGTCCTGTGCGGGCTCGACTCGAAGGTGACCTCGGAGGTGCAGGTCCTGGACGCCGACGATCCGGCCGGGGCGTTCGCCGTGTTCGAACCCCGTCGCCACGGCATCGAGTACTCGGTCGACCACGACCGTGGCGACCCCGACACGGGCCGGCCCGCCCGGTTCCTGGTCGTCACCAACGACGGCGCCGAGGACTTCCGGCTGATGGAGGCCCCCGAGCGCGCGCCGGGGAGGTCCAACTGGTCCGAGGTCATCGGCGCACGTCCCGGCGTCCGGCTGGACGCCGTCGACCCGTTCGCCCGACACCTCGCCGTGTACGAACGCGAGGGCGGCCAGACCCGCATTCGGGTCATCGACCACACCACCGGCGTCGCCGCCGGCGTCGAGCAGCCGGAGTCGCCCTCGACCGTGTGGGGCGAGTCCAACCCCGAGTACGACTCCACCATCCTGCGCTACGGGTACACCTCCCTGGCCACCCCGCGCTCGGTCTACGACCTGGACCTGGGGGACGGGAGCCTCACACTCCTGAAGCGCCAGCCGGTGCTGGGCGGCTTCGACCCGGCCCGGTACCGGACCGCCCGCCAGTGGGCCTCGGCCTCCGACGGCACCCGTGTGCCGATCTCGGTCGTGTTCCGCCCCGACCTGGTCGCAGACCCGGCCGGCCCGGACGGAGGCGAGGGCGCCGGTGGCGGTGCGCCATGCCTGCTCTACGGCTACGGCTCCTACGAGGCGTCGATGGACCCGACCTTCTCGAGCCTGCGCCTGAGCCTCCTCGACCGGGGCTTCGTCTTCGCCATCGCCCACGTACGGGGCGGGGGCGAGCTCGGACGGCACTGGTACGAGGAGGGCAAGTTCGCCGCCAAGCCGAACACGTTCTCGGACTTCGTGGCCTGCGCCCGTCACCTGGTCGACGGCGGGTGGACGGCGCCGGACCGCCTGGTGGCACGGGGGGGCAGTGCCGGTGGCCTGCTGATGGGCGCGGTGGCCAACCTGGCGCCCGAGCTGTTCCGGGCCATCGTCGCCGAGGTGCCGTTCGTCGACTGCCTGACCACCATCCTCGACGAGACCTTGCCGCTCACCGTCCTCGAGTGGGAGGAGTGGGGAAACCCGGTCGAGGACCAGGCCATCTACGCGGTCATGAAGTCGTACTCGCCCTACGACAACGTGGCCGCCACCGACGCCGACGGGCGACCGGTGCGGTACCCGGACATCCTGGCGACGGCCGGGCTGTCCGACCCACGGGTCGGCTTCTGGGAGCCGGCCAAGTGGGTGGCCAAGCTGCGGGCCGCCAACCCCGGGAACCGGGTCCTGCTGAAGACGGAGATGGGTGCCGGGCACGGCGGGCCGTCGGGACGCTATGACGCCTGGAAGGACGAGGCGTTCGTCTACGCGTTCGTCCTCGACGCCCTCGGACTAGCCGACACCGTGCCCGTTCCGTACCCGGACGCACACACCGGCTGACCCGGGCAGCGCGGACCGGGCGGTCAGGCCGCCACGGTCGGGCGGGCGGGCGGACCGTGGCCTCAGGGCGTGACCGACGTGGTGGTGGACGCGCCGGCGGGCGCCGCGGTCGTCGTCGTGGTGGGACCGGCGGCGGCCGCCGCGGCCACGGCTTCGGTCGACGGAGCGAACGTGGCCACGAACGGCGTGTGCAGTGGGCTGGGCAGCACGACCGGGATGGTGTCGATGGCCAGCGTGAGCGTGGGGGTCCCGAACTGCACGGTGGTGGTCCCGGCGGCCTGGATGTTCTGGACCGTGCCCGCCGACAGCTCGCCCGCCCACACCGTCGCCCCCGTGGCCGCCGAGTCGACCTGTACCCAGCACGAACCGGTCCCGGTGGCGGTGATCTGGAACGAGGCGTTGGGCACGGTGTAGGTGGCGGACGTGCCGGACGACGACGTGGTGGTCGCCACGAACTGGGTCGGCAGGGTGGTGGGTGTGGGCCGGGTGGTGGTGGAGGGCTTGGGCCGGGTGGTGGTCGTCACGGAGCCTCCGGACGACGCGATCGATGTCGTCGACGTCGTCGTCGACGTATGGGCGGCGCGATGCGCCCGGTTACTGCCGAGCAGTGCCAGAGCGCCGAAGACGAGGACGACCAGCACCGCCACCGCGATCCCCGTGCCGCCGCGGCGGCGGTGGTTCATCGAGTCGAGCGCCATCCGCTGGGCCCGGTCGGACCGGGGCGTCGGCTGCCCGTCACCGACGGCGCGCGACCGGTCCCGCGGGCGGGCGTCGTCGAAGACGATGGGCGCGTCCGGGTCCGGGAATTCGTCGGTCCCCCGCACCGGCACCGGCGGCACCACCCGCCCGGTCGGGCCCCCGGTGGTCGCCTGGCGGGCGATCGGGCGCACCGTCGGCGGACCGATCCGCTCGGACAGGTGCTCGAGGGTCCCGAGGGCGTGGTTGTAGTTGCGGACCGAGTGCACGTCGTCGCCGCGGGGTCGCCGGACGAGGGCGACCGCCACGGCCACCACCACCACAAGCACCAGGACGAACGCCACGGCCCACATCCGGACCATTCAACCCTGAAATCGGTGCCGGTCGCGGAGCGGCAACGCCCATCGAGGTGCGGAGGCGGTGCCGGAGGGACGCGTCGTCCCTGGTCGCGCCCTTAGATGGCGGTCACTGCGGTCATCCCGCCGTCGACCGTGAGGTGGGTGCCGGTGATGAACGAGGCCTCCGACGAGAGCAGGAAGCGGACCGGGCGGGCGATCTCGTCGGGGGTCGAGATCCGACCCAGTGGCGTCCGCTCCTCGATCTGCTCTCGGAATCCGGGCAGGGCGAAGGCCGGTTCGAGCATCGGGGTGGCCACCGCGCCGGGGCACACGGCGTTGACCCGGAACCCCTCGGTGGCGAACCGCTGGGCGAGGGACCGCATCACCCCGAGCACCCCGGCCTTGGACGCGCAGTAGGCGGTCAGGACCGAGCTCCCGAAGAATCCCTCGATGGAGGAGATCAGCACCACCGACGACCCGGGGCCGGCGTGGCGGAACGGGTCCAGCAGGTGCCGGCAGATCACCACGGCGGCCCGCAGGTTCACGTTGAGGGTCGCGTCCCACACGGCGTCGTCCAGGTCGTCGAGCTCGGCCGCCCCGGGGACGCCGGCTGCGTGGACGAACCCACCGAGCGTCCCGAGCGCGTCGACGGCCGCCGACACGGCTCCGGCGATGGCGTCCGAGTCGGCCACGTCCACCACGGCCACGTGTGCCGTCACCCCGAGGTCGCGGCACCGGGCCGCGGTCTCCTCGGCCCCGGCACCGTCGATGTCCCACACCGCTACCGGTCGCCTGACCTCGGCCAGGGCCAGGGCGGTCGCCCGCCCGATGCCGGATCCCCCCCCGGTGACGAGGACACCGGTCCCGGGCGAGCCGAGCGGCGAGGTGGACGGTGCGGTGGGTGTGGGCGTGGCGGTGGGGGTGGGGGTGGGGGTGGGGGTGGGGGTCATTGCCGGAGTATTCCAGACCGTCCCCGGGTCACGACGGGCCGGTGCACCGGCCTCGGCCGGTCAGGTCCGCAGGCCCTGGTACGGCTGGCGTCCGGTGGGGATGTCCGCCCGCAGCGGGTTGACCCTGTCCCGGTTGGACAGGACCGGTTCGGTCAGCCCCCAGTCCCCGGCGATGGCCGGGTCGTCCCAGGCCACGCCGAGTTCGTCCTCGGGGTTGTAGTAGCCGTCCACCAGGTACCACAGGGTGAGGTCGGTGAGGGAGGCGAAGCCGTGCGCCACTCCGGGGGGGATGAACAGGCCGCGGTCGTGGTCACCCGACAGGTCGAGGGAGAGCGTGGCCCCGTCGGTGGGTGAGCCCTGGCGAAGGTCGTGCAGGACCACCCGGGCGGTCCCGGCGAGGACGTACCAGTAGTCGGACTGGTGCAGGTGGTAGTGCAGTCCGACCACGGCACCGGCCTGCTTGGTCGACCGGTTGCCCTGGATCATCTCGCGGCCGAGCGGGAACCAGCTCCGCCGGTAGGTCTCGACGAAGCGCCCCCGCTCGTCGCCGTGGGCCTCGGGCTCCACGATGATCACGTCCTGGATCACGTCGGACTCGGTGATCGTCGGCATGCGTCCCACCCCTCGCTCGTGCGCCGCTCGGGCGCCGGTATCCGTGCGCCGCTCAGGCGCCGGTGCGACGCCCCTCGGGCGTCGTGTCGTGCGACACAGTAGCGAACCGGCCCCGGAAGAACAGCAGGGGCGAGCCCTCGCCGACGCCCAGGTCGAGCACCCGGCCGAGGATCAGCTCATGATCACCGGCGTCGTGCACCAGCTCGACCCGGCAGTCCACCCACGCCAGGCTGCCCTCGATCACCGGTGAGCCGGTGCCGGGCGCCGGGTGCCAGTCCACGCCGTCGAACTTCGGTCCGCCGGACACGGCGAACCCCCGGCACACCTCCAACTGGTCCTCGTGGAGCACGTTGACGCAGAAGCTGCCGCTGCGGGCGATACGGGGCCAGCTCGTCGAGGTCCGGGCCGGTGCCACGGCGACGTAGGGCGGGTCGAGGGAGAGCGACACGAAGCTCTGGCAGGTGAAGCCCACCGGCGAGTCCCCGTCGATGCCGGACACGATGGTCACGCCGGTGGCGAACCGGCCCATGGCGTCCTTGAACCGGGCCGCGTCGAACGCGAAGGCCGCGTCATCGGCCCCGTCGGCCACGGTCAGCTGGCCCGCAGCTCGAAGGAAACGCCCTCCTTGGCCGCCGACACCTCGACCTTGCCCAGCGTGCCGGCGACCTTGCGCGCGGACCGCAGCATGGTGTCGATCTGGCGGTCGGTGTGGCCCGGATCGTGGTGGAACATGTCCAGGCGCTTGGCCCCGGACCGGGTGGCCACCAGCACGGCGTAGGCCGGGGTCGAGTGGCCCCAGTCGAAGAGCTCCACGAACTCGTCCTCGGTGTACTGGGCGTCGTGGATCAGCAGGTCCACGTCGCGGCACAGGTCGAGCACCGGCTCGGCCACCGTGGTCCGGTCGAGCGGCGCCTGGTGGTCGGGCATGTAGGCCATCGCGACACCGTCCACCTCGATCCGGAACCCGAGGGTGTTGCCGATGTGCGGGATCGTCCGGACCTTGACCTTGATGCCGCCCAGGGCGAACTCGTCGTCGGGGCCGAGGTCGTGATACCGCAGCTCACCCCGGAAGTCCGCCATGTGCACGGGAAAGAACGGCGGCTTGACCATGCCGGCCATGGTCTCCTGGAGCGAAGCGTCGACCTGCGCGGGGCCGTAGATCTCGAGCAGGGCACCCGGGTCGCGCATGGGCGGGAAGAACGGGGTTCCGAGCACGTGGTCGTAGTGGAGGTGGGTGAGGAGGGCGTTTCCCCGCAACGGCCGCCCGGCGGCGATCAGCGGGGCGCTCAGGTGGTGGCCGAGGGCGCGGAGCCCGGTCCCCATGTCGAGGACCAGCGGCGGTTCGCCGTCCACCTCGACCAGGACGCACGAGGTGTTGCCCCCGTAGCGACGCTGCTGGTCGGCCGAGGTGGGGCAGGAGCCGCGGACGCCGAAGTAGGTGATTCGCACAGGCTGGAGAGGCTAGCCGCGGTGGGTGTGGACCGGTGGGGCTACCGTCCACACCCATGGACAGCGACCACAGCACCTCGCCCCCGATCCGGACCGTCACGGCCAATGGCCTGGAGTTCGGCTACTTCGGCGACGGGCCCGAGGACGGGCCACTGGCGCTCTGCCTGCACGGGTTCCCCGACACGGCCCACACCTGGCGCCACCTGCTCCCCCGCCTGGCCGACGCCGGCTACCGGGCCGTCGCACCCTTCCTGCGGGGCTACGCCCCCACCCAGGTGCCGGCGTCGGGCGCCTTCGACACGGGCACCCTCGCCCTCGACGCCTGCGCCCTGCACGAGGCGCTCGGCGGCGGCGGCGACGCCGTCGTCATCGGCCACGACTGGGGGGCGCTCCTCACCTACCCGGCGGCGGCCCACGAGCCCGACCGGTGGGCGAAGGTCGTCACCATGGCGGTCCCGCCGCCCGTCTCGATGGGCTTCGGGTTCTTCGACTACGGGCAGCTCCGTCGCAGCTGGTACGTCTTCTTCTTTCAGACGCCCCTGGCCGAGTTCGCCGTGTCCATGGAGGACCACGCCTTCATCGACCGGCTGTGGGCCGACTGGTCACCGGACTACGACGGGACGTGGGACGCCGCCCGGGTGAAGGAGGCGCTGGGCGAGGAGGCGAACCTGTCGGCCGCCATCGGCTACTACCGGGCCATGCTGGGCCCACCGCCCGAGGACCCGGCGGCCGCGGCCGCCCAGGCGTCCGGCCAGACGGCCGCGCCCCAGCCCACGCTGTACCTCCACGGTGCCGCCGACGGCTGCATGGGTATCGACATCGTCGGCCCGGTCACCGACCACCTGGCCCCTGGCTCGGAGTTCGTGGTGATCGACGGCGCCGGCCACTTCCTCCACCTGGAGCGGCCCGACGAGGTCAACGGCCACATCCTGCGCTTCCTCGGCGTCTGACCCGGCCGCAGGGATCGCGGTAGCAGCGGGCTACCGCGACTCCAGCGCCACCCGGGCCACCAGGTCGGCCACCTCGACCAGTGCGGCCGCCCGCGCCGGGTCGTCGCTCGGGACGCAGCGGCCGCGGGCGCGGTCGTAGACCGTGCCGATGACCCCGGCGTGGTCAGCCACGACCCGGCGCAGCCGGACGGTCCAGCCGAGCCCGGCCAGCCGGTCGGCCACCTCGGCCGAGCGCTCGACAGGCACCAGGTTGTCGACGGTGCCGTGGACCAGCAGGGCCCGACCCGGGCGTGCCGACCCCTCGGCCGTGTCCACGCCGGCGAACACCTCGTCACCGAACGGCGACCCGACGAAGGAACCCCCCAGTCCCACGACCGCGGCCGGCGCCCAGCCGTCGACCGCACCGGGGTGCAGGCCGACCCAGGCCGCGGCATTGGCACCGAGCGACCAACCGGCCAGCACCAGGCGCGCCGGGTCGCCGCCGAGGTCGGGTGAGGCGGTACGGGCGAACTCCACCGAGGCGAGCAGCTGCCGTGAGCCGACGGCGACGTCGTCGGACTGCCAGTCGGGCACCAGCACGAGCACCCCCAGTTGGGCGAGCACGGCCGCCAGCGGAGCCAGGGCGTCACGCTCGTCGGGTCCACTGCCGTGCCAGAGCAGCATCACCGGGGCGACGCCGCGCCCGTCGGTCGGGTGGTGGACGTCCAGCACCTTGCCCGGTGCGTAGGCCTCCGTGCGGGTCACCTTCGGACCGACCCGGCCCGGGCTACTTGTCGACTTGCCGCAGCCAGGGGACGACCGTCTTCAAGAAGTCGTTCGACTGAGGAGCGGCCAGCAGCGGGTCCAGATGGCTGTACGTGGCCGTCCGGCTGACCACCGTCACGCTCGGGATCTTCGACTCGTCCTTGTAGGCCTGGGCACTGGACGCCACCGCGTCGTCCTTCCCGCCCAAGGACGTCTGGAACGCGTACAGGGGCACGTCGACCTGGGCGGTGTGCAGGAGGCGCAGGCCGAGGTAGGTGGCCACGTCGGTCTGTTGGAGCGACGCCGATGCACCGGCGTCGATCGACAGGCGCTGCGGGTAGTACCACTCGGCCGCCGCCAACGGGGTCTGGGCGAACGCGTCGATCACGTTCTTCACCGGGGTGATGTCGGTGTCGACCCAGCCCGCCGGGTCGCCGGTGGTGGCCACGTTGCCCGAGTGGACCTGGATCAACGCCAGGCCGGGCGGCGACGTCTTGGAGTCGAACGCGTACCCGAACTGGGCCTCGTTGGTCACCGGCTTGGGCGGCTTGAACGCCGCCGGCAGCAGGGGGAAGTTCTCGAAGTTCGTGGCCGGACCCGTCGGGTCCTTGTAAGCGGTGACCGCACCGACTTCGCTGAAGGCGCCTGTGGCCCACGGCAGCCCCACGCCCAGCAGGTCGAGCCACGGGCCCTCCGTCGCCAACTGGTCGACCGCCGCCGTGGCCGTGGCCATCGTCAGCGGCGTGCCGTAGAAGCCCTGGGCGCCGGCGCACCCGTCGATGCAGAGGATGCCGTTGATGGTCCGGTACCCGGCCCTGCCGTTGAAGTCCCAGGCCGCATAGGCGGCGGCCTCGGTGCCGCCGAGCGAGTGGCCACCGAGGGTCACTGTGCGCTTTCCGCCGTCGGACGCCTGCACGATGACGGCGTGCAGGTCGTCCATGGCCACGGCCATGCCCCAGTCGGCCACGAAACCGAACTGCGCCTTGTCGAGCGGCTGGTAGTGGTGGGTCACCGAGTGGTCGGCGATCCACCCCAGGTAGTAGTCGAACATCTGCTTCGTGGTGGTCGTGCCGGCCAGTGTCGACTGCACGACGGACTCGTCCTGGAGCGCGCCCTCACGGCGCATCTCCGACCAGACCTGCAGGTCGGGCACGTGGGTGGCGAGGTACGGGGCCACCAGGTCGAAGTCGCCGGCGCCGCCGTTGGTCCCCGGCACCAGCACCAGGACGTGGGTGGCGGAGGGATTGCCGAACCGCCGGACCTGGACCTGGTCGTACTTGGTCGGCGTCCCCGCCACCGGCGGGGTGGCGACGGTCAGGAGCGACTCGGGCACCGACGCCGGTGCGCCCAGAGCGGTGGGGCTGCCCGGGACCGTCGTGGTGGTGGTCGACGTGGACGACGAGCTCCCGCACGCCGCCAGCACCGACGCCGCGGCCACGACGCAGGCCGCGCCCGTCCAATTGGTCCTCCGTCGCATGGCGCTCCCCCGTCGTGCGTCCCGTGCCACCGGCCCGGGTGCCCACCCGGGCGGGCGGACGCCCCGATCGTAGCCAGCGCCCCACCGGGGACGGCGTCGTCGCCGTCACGGCAGGCGCAGGGTGCCCGATCCGTCGCGGACGACCAGCCCCTCGGCCACCAACCCGTCGGCCACCCGGCCGGCCCGCCCCGGGTCGCCAGACCACCCGGCGACCTCGGCCACGTCGCCCGGCGCCACCGGCCCGGCCCGCAGCGCGGCCACCAGCCGGCCGCGCCCCTGGCGGTCCGATCCGGCGAACCGCGGCTGGGAAACCGAGACACCGGCCGAGCCGCGGGCCGGGTCCGGCTCGGGGTACCCGGCCGCACCCCACCGGCAGCGGCGGCGCAGCGGGCACGCGTGGCACACCGGCGCCCGGGCGGTGCAGACGGTGGCGCCCAGGTCGAGCAGGGCCTGGCCGAACGACCAGCCGCGGCCCGACGGCACCATGGCGTCCACCAGGGCCTGGGCCTCGGCGGGCCGCACCGGTCGGCCGGCCACGCTGCGGGCGATGACCCGTCCGGCGTTGGTGTCCACCACGCCGACGTCCCGGTCGAAGGCGAAGGCCAGGACCGCCCGGGCCGTGTAGGGCCCCACGCCGGGCAGCGCCAGCAGGGCGTCGAGGCCGTCCGGGACCCGTCCCCGGTGATCGGCCACGACGGCACGGGCCGCGGCATGGAGGTTCATGGCCCGACGGTTGTAGCCCATGCCGTCCCACGCCCGCAGGACGTCGCCCAGCGGCGCGCCAGCGCACGCCGCCGGGGTCGGGTAGGCGGCCAGGAACCGATGGTAGGCGGGCACGACCCGGGACAGCTGGGTCTGCTGGGCCAGGGTCTCGCTGACCAGCACGGCCCACGGGTCGCGGGTGGCGCGCCAGGGCAGGTCGGGGCGGCGGGACGTGCCCTCGGCCGTCCCCCACGCCTCGACGGCACCGCCGATCCCCCGGACCTGGCGGCGCGGCCGGACGGAGACGTCGACGCCGTCCGCGGCCCGTGGCCGGCTCACCGCCGGTGCCAGGGGCTCAAACCCAGACGTCGTCCCCGTAGGGGCGACGACGCGGCGGGGCGAAGGCCTCCTTCCACACCATGACCTTGCGGCGGAAGAAGCACACCTCGTCGCCGTGCTGGTTGAACGCCTTGGTCTCGACGGTCACCACGCCCCGGTCGTCCCGCGACGTGGACTCCGCCTTCGAGATGACCTTCGTCTCCGCGTAGATGGTGTCGCCGTGGAAGGTCGGCGCACGGTGCAGAAGCGACTCGACCTCGAGGTTGGCGATGGCGGCGCCGCTGACGTCGGGGACGCTCATGCCGAGGGCGAGGGAGTACACCAGGTTGCCCACCACCACGTTCTTCTTCTGGACCGACTCGTGCTCGGCGAACCACGCGTTGGTGTGCAGCGGGTGGTGGTTCATGGTGATCATGCAGAAGAGATGGTCGTCCGCCTCGGTGATGGTCTTGCCGGGCCAGTGCCGGTAGACGTCGCCGGGGACGAAGTCCTCGAAGGTGCGGCCGAAGGGGCGGTCATACGTGGTCATGACCGTCAGTGTCGTCCGTTGCGGGCCGGGCCGTCCAACCGTCGGGCCGACCGGCAGCGGGCGGTGGCGTGGCGCCCGTTCCCGGGAGGCTCAGCCGGCGGTCGGGGCCGGGCGCGTGGTGAACGCCAGCACCCAGTCCGGGTGGCTGTCGCCGTCGATCGCCATGCGCCACGTGTACCGGGTGCCCGGGGCGAGCGGCAGCGGGCCCAGGTTCACCGCCAGGGCCACGTCGACGGGCGAGCCCTCGGGCACGTCCATCGGGCGGCCCACGGTGAACTCGCCACGCACCTCGACCGGGTGCTCACCGTCGGGCGTGGGGACCAGGACCGGTCCGCCGTCGGCGTCCTCCAGGTAGAGCTCCCAGTGATGGGCCTCATCGGCCTCGTGCCAGCCCACGTCGATCTTCAGGGCGATGGCCGAGGGGACGGGATCCGGCCCGGTCATGCTCCAGCCGCCACCCAGCACGTAGAGCTTGCCGTCGGCCACCTGGGCGGAGTCACACAGCATCATGGTTACCTTCACAGCAGGTCAGGCTACCGGGTCACCGGGCGGACGCCGCCACGGCAGAGGCGACGTCCGCCCCACCGGTAGCGTTGCGCCATGGAGCTGCGCGGGTTGCGGGACGACGTCTACCGGAGGCCACTGGCCACCGCGCTCGACCGCCTGGGGATCGGGCCCGGCTGGACCTGCGTGGACGTCGGCGCCGGCGGGGGCGACGTCACCGTGGCCCTGGCCGAGATCGTCGGCCGTGACGGCCGGGTCTACGCCGTCGACAGCGACCCCAAGGCCCGCGACGAGGTGGCCTCGGCCGCCGCCGCCCACAGCCAGGTGCTGGCCATCACCCAGGCCGGCGAGGACCTCCGGCTGCCCGAGCCGGTCGACCTGGCCTTCTGCCGCTTCCTCCTCCTCCACGTGGCCGACCCGGCCGTCGTGCTCCGGCGCATGGCGGCCGTCACCCGTCCGGGGGGCTGGGTCGTGGCCCAGGAGCCGATCACCTCGGCCGGCCGGATCGCCGGCCGGCCGTTCTCCATGCCCGACGCCCGCCATCCCGACGTCGGCGCACTGCTCCCCGCCCTCGTCCGCGAGGCCGGGCTCCGCATCGTCGACGCATGGGCGGAGGCCCCCGCCGGCGCGGGCCCGGGCCCCGTGGCCGACTACGTGGAGCTCCTCACCGAGGTCGACCCCGCCGACGACCCGGTCGTGCTCCCTCCCCTGGTCACGGTGGTGGCCGAGGTCCCCGAGGCCTGACCCGGACCCCCGCCGCACCGGGCGTCCGGGTTCCCGGTCGGACCGATAATCTTGGTCAGTGACCACCGACCAGATCCCCGCGCCCGACCTCCTCGCCGCATCCGACGCCACCGCCGTGGCCCAGTCGGTCGTCGAGTCCGGCATCACCGCCCTGGCCACTGCCGGCGGACCTGACGAGGCCCAGACCCTGGCCTACGACGTGTCCCACGCCGCGGCCGCCGTGCGCACGGCCGAGTCGGTCCTCGCCTACGGCGCCCACGGGGACACCGAGGCCCGCATCGCCTGTGCCTTCGTGGCCGACGCCCTCGCGGAGCTGGCCGCCCGCCTGGTGGGCCGCACCGCCGAGTGGAACGTGACCGCCGACTGGATGGCCCCGGCCGAGGCGTTCGTCGCCACCTACCGTCACCCCGACTTCCTCGCCTCGCTGGCCGAGACCCAGGGTGAGCGGCACCTCGACCCCGACTTCGAACTGGTCCGCGACACGTTCCACCGGTTCGCTGCCGAGCAGATCCGCCCCCGGGCCGAGCACATCCACCGGGCCAACACCGACATCCCCGAGGAGATCATCGAGGGCATGGCCGAGATGGGCGGCTTCGGCATGTCGGTCCCCGAGGAGTACGGCGGGTTCGCCGCCGAGGGCGAGGCCGACTACCTCAGCATGGTCGTCGCCACCGAGGAGCTGACCTGGGGCTCACTGGGCGCGGGCGGCTCCCTGATCACCCGGCCGGAGATCCTCACCCGGGCCATCGTCAAGGGCGGCACCGAGGAGCAGAAGCAGCACTGGCTCCCGAAGCTGGCCACCGCCGAGGTGCTGGGTGCGGTGGCCGTCACCGAGCCCGACTTCGGGTCGGACGTGGCCGGGGTCAACCTGCCCGCCACCAAGGTCGACGGCGGCTGGATCCTCAACGGGGTGAAGACATGGTGCACGTTTGCCGCACGGGCCAACGTCCTGCTCTTGCTGGCCCGCACCGACCCCGACCGGTCCAAGGGCCACAGGGGGCTCTCGATCTTCCTGGTGGAGAAGCCCCCGGCCGACGGGCACGGGTTCGTCTTCACCCAGGAGCCGGGCCAGGACGGCCGGCCCGCCGAATCGGGCGGGAAGATGGAGGGGCGGGCCATCGACACCCTCGGCTACCGCGGCATGCACTCCTACGAGGTGTCGCTCGAGACCTGGTTCGTGCCCGACGCCAACCTCATCGGTGGTGACGACGGTCTGGGCAAGGGGTTCTACCTCCAGATGCAGGGCTTCGAGAACGGGCGCCTCCAGACGGCCGCCCGCGCCGTCGGCCTGATGCAGGCGGCCTACGAGGCCGCGCTCGAGTACGCCGCCAACCGGGTCGTCTTCGGATCCCCCATCGTCGACTACGAGCTCACCAGGATGAAGCTGGCCCGCATGGCCGTGCTGATCCAGGCGTCACGCCAGTTCGCCTACGAGGTCGCCCGGCTCATGTCCAAGGGCGAGGGGGTGCTCGAGGCCTCGATGATCAAGGCCTACGTGTGCCGCACGGCCGAGTGGGTGACCCGCGAGGCGCTCCAGATCCACGGCGGCATGGGCTACGCCGAGGAGTACCCCGTCAGCCGCTACTTCGTGGACGCCCGGGTGCTGTCGATCTTCGAGGGGGCCGACGAGACGCTCTGCCTGAAGGTCATCGCACGCCGCCTTCTCGCCGGGGGCTGACCCGGCGGGCTGCGGCGCGCCCGCAGCGCCGCGCCGCAGGGGTCAGAGCAACGCGTCCATCTGGTGCATCGCCACGGTGATGCCCTCCTCCATGCCCATGGTCAGGACCCGCTCCATGTCGGCATCCGGGTCGAAGGTGACGACGGCCACGCGCGCGTCGGCGTCCCGGGAGATTCCGGTGACGGTCATGGTTCGCTCCTCCGGTGTCGCATGTCGGGTCGGGATGATCGGGTCGGGTCGCCTGTCGAGGTGGGCCCGGGCCGTCGGTCGAGGTCGTCGGCGAGCACCAGTGCGGACCGGTCCGGCCGGTCCCCCCACTACGCCTCGATCCGGTCGAGCAACTCGTGGGTACACCGGACGGCATCCACGTTCCCCCGGACGAGCTGCTCCCGACCCTGGCGCCGCCTGGTCACCAACTCGGCGCGCTCCAGGACGGGCAGGTGCTTTTGCACGGCGGCGAAGCTCATCGGATGGGACCGGGCACGTTCGCACCCCGAGTGCTCCCGGCGCATGGTGCGGCTGATGATGTCCCGGCGGGTGGCGTCGGCCAGCGCGTGGAACTGGCGGCCGGCCTGCTCCCGCTCGTCGATTCCTACAACCATATGGTTTCAGGAAAGCGCCCGCTACGGCCTTCGGCAAGGGGTGGCGTCGGGGGGGCCCTACGAGTCGGTACTGACCCGGGTGAGCTCGACCGAGATCATGTCGTCGGCCAGCTCGTGGCCACTGAACACGCAGTCGAAGGCCTTGGCCACCCGCAGGACCATCTCGGCGTTGGCGGCGCTGACCGCCATGTGGCAGGCGCCGTCGGAGCTCAGGCGCTCCCAGAGGATCCCGATCTCGAACCCGCGGCTGAACTCGGGGTCGTCGGTATCGAAGTGGACGGTCGATTCCATGGTTGGCCTATCGACACTCCGATGCCGTCTCTTTACCCCTTATGGCTCCCGCGCCCCTCCTGTGCCGGTTGACGCGCCCCGGATCCGGTCCCACGATGGGTGGATGGCCGACCGGGCGCGGAGCTTCCTCGACGAGTTCCTCAGCGCGTTGGACGGGCCGCCACGCCTGCCCGACGTCGCCCTGTCCGGCGGCGGGTCGCTGCCCTCGGTGTTCGCCGTGAGCGACCTGGCCCAGGCCTCGGTCGGCGCGGCCGGCGCGGCCTGCGCCGCGCTCGTCGGGACCGGCCGAACCACGGTGCCCGGCGTGACGGTCGACCGGGACCTGGCATCGGCCTGGTTCGGGTTCTCGATCCGACCCGACGGTTGGGAGCTGGCGTCCCCGTGGGACGCGGTGGCCGGTGACTACGCCACCTCCGACGGGTGGATCAAGCTCCACACCAACGCCCCGCACCACCGGGCGGCGGCGCTGACCGTGCTCGGCGTGCCCGGGGAACGCGAGGCGGTCACCCGTGCGGTGGCCGGGTGGACGTCCGACGAGCTGGAGTCGGCGGTGGTCGGCGCCGGCGGCGCGGCGGCCGCCCTGCGCGCTGCAGCGGAATGGGACGCGCACCCCCAAGGCCGGGCCGTGGCCGCCGAGCCGCTCGTCCATCGGGAGCCGACCTCGGCCGCACCCCGGTCGACCCCCCCGGCGCCCCGGATCGACCGACCACTGGATGGCGTGCGGGTGCTCGACCTGACCCGGGTGCTTGCCGGGCCCGTGGCCACCCGGCTGCTGGCCGGCTGGGGCGCCGAGGTCCTGCGCATCGATCCTCCCGGGTGGGACGAGCCCGGGGTGGTGCCCGAGGTGACCCTCGGCAAGCGGTGCGCCCGCCTCGACCTGACCGTGCCCGAGAGCCGGGACCGCTTCCTCGAGCTCCTCGCCGGCGCCGACGTGCTGGTCCACGGCTACCGGTCCGACGCGCTCGAGGGCCTGGGGCTCGGGGCCGAACTGCGGGCAGACGTCCGACCGGGGCTGGTCGACGTCAGCCTCGACGCCTACGGCTGGGCGGGGCCGTGGGTGACCCGCCGGGGCTTCGACAGCCTGGTGCAGATGAGCTCGGGGATCGCCCATGCCGGCATGGCAGCCTCCGGGGCGGACCAGCCGGTGCCCCTGCCCGTCCAGGCGCTCGACCACGCCACCGGATACCTGCTGGCCGCCTGCGCGCTTACCGGCCTGGCCCGGCGCAGGTCCGAGGGGACGGGCAGCCGCTGGCGCACGTCGCTCGCCCGCGTCTCACGCCTACTCGTGGACGGGGGCATCGCGGAAGGACCCGACGGGCCCGGCATCGACCCCGCTCCACCGGCACCCGGTGGAGCGATGGAGCGGACCCCGTGGGGGGACGCCCGGCGCCTGCCGGCGCCGGTGGTGGTCGACGGCGCCCCCCTGCGGTGGTCGCGGCCGGCCGGCCACCTCGGTTCGTCCGCCCCCGAGTGGGAGTCGGCCTGAGCGGTCACACCCGCCGCACCGCCGTCCCCGCCGGACGTCAGGGGCCGACGCCAGCCCCGGCTCCGCCCGCAGCAGCCGGGCGACGCCCCGAGTCGAGCACCGCCAGCACCACAGCGGCCGTGCCGATGGCGGCGCCGAGCAGGCAGACGCCGGCCCAGCGATGGCTCCCGTAGAGCCGGGTGGCGGCGGCGGACCCGAGGGCCCCGCCGGCGAAGTAGCAGACCATGTAGGCCGAGTTGATCCGGCTGCGGGCCTCGGGGGCGAGGCGGTAGATGATCGACTGGTTGGTGACCTGCAGGCCCTGGACGCCCACGTCGAGTGCGAGGACGCCGACGATCATCATCGCCAGGTCGGTGCGACCCAGCCACAGGGGGAGGAACGACAACAGCACCAGCGCGGCGAAGGCCAGCGTGGTCGTCCGGGTGAGGCCGCGGTCGGTCCACCGACCGGCGACGTTGGCACACAGCGCGCCTGCTGCGCCCACCAGGCCGAAGAGCCCGATGGCGGTGGTGCCGTAGTGATAGGGCGGACCGGACAGGACGAACGCCATCGTCGTCCAGAAGGCGCTGAACGCGGCGAACCCGAGTGCGCCGAAGGCGATCCGCCGGCGCAGGAGCGGCTCGGTGCGGAACAGTGTCACCGTCGACCCGAGCAGGGCCCCGTAGCGGAGGGACGGGCGCTCGACCTCGGCCGGCACCACCCGGGCGAGTGCCACGGCCATCACCACCGTCACCATGGCCGCCATCACGTACACCGCCCGCCAGCTGGTCACCCCGGCGACCAGCCCGGACACGGTGCGGGCCAGCAGGATCCCGAGGAGCAGCCCGCTCATCACCTGGCCGATCACCCGACCCCGGGTGGCCTCGTCCGCCAGCGACGCGGCCATCGGGACCAGCATCTGCGCCACCGTCGACCCGAGGCCGACCACGAGCGCCACCGCCAGGAGCACGCCGATCGACGGGGCCACCGCCGAGGCCGCCAGTCCGACGGCGGTCACCACCAGGACGGCGGGAAGGAACCGGCGCCGGGTGAGGATGTCCCCGAGCGGCACCAGGAGGGCGAGGCCCAGGGCGTACCCGATCTGGGACACGGTCACGACCAGCCCGGCCGTGGACTCGCTCGTCCCGAACGAGCGGGTGATGTCGTAGAGGATCGGCTGCGCGTAGTAGAGGTTGGCCGCCGACAGTCCACAGGCCATGGCGAAGACCAGCACCAGGCCCGGGGACATGCCGGGGCCGGCGGTGCCGCTCGTCCCGCCGGTGTCGGCCGAACTGGTCATCGTCCGCCCGGTCTACCGGCCCACCGGACACCGCGGGTCGTCTGACCCCGAGCATCCCGTCGGCAGGGCCGCCTGGTGGACGACCGGCCGGCCCGTCCGGGCCGGCTCAACCGGTGGTCGGGCCGGCGGCAGTGTCGCGTGCGATCTGGTCGAGCAGGTCGCCGGGGGTGAGCTGCTCGGACAGCAGGCGCTCGAAGCGGGCCGGGTCGCCGGCGGTGAAGGCCCGGCACAGCGGGAACCCCTCGACGTAGCAGGTGAGGTACGCCCGCCACGTCGGGTGGGTCAGGAACTCGACCGCCTTGGCCGCCCGGTCGCGGGGCAGCAGTCCCCAGCGGGCCACCTCGTCGATCACCGTGTCGGGGTCCGCACCGTCCTCGTGGAGTCGGAAGGCGGCGTTGGTGCGCACCGCGCCGAGTGCCTCGCCGGCCTCGGTCACTGCGGCCACGACCTCGGTGTCGTAGCGGATGCCCAGCGGCTGGAGGTGCTCGGCCACGGTCTGTTCGGGGTGACGCCCCCACGCCACCTCCAGCCCGAGGTCGGCCAGCCCCTCGGCCAGTAGGCACTGCGGGGTGCCGACCAGGAAGATGGACTCCTCCCACCACTGGCGGCGGCGCACCAGGCCCACCTCCTTGCGGGTGTGCTCGGTGTGGTGCCCGGGGTAGGCCTCGTGGGCCACCAGGTGGGCGAGGCCCGTCGACAGGACCGGCAGGTCGGTGTTGATGGCCACCCGGCTGCGCAGGTCACCGAGGTAGTAGTTGAACCCGGACCACGGCTCGTTCGTGACGAGCTCGAAGTCGACGTGCTCGCCGTCGGGCAGGCCGAACAGCTCGTCGGTGCGGGCCCGGAGGTCCTCGGCCAGCGACGCCACGGCGGTGCCGAGCTTGTCGACCGGCACGGCGTGCGACTCGCGCCACGCCACCAGGCGATCGGCCAGCGGCCCGGACCCCGGCAGCACGTCGTCCAGCCGGCGGTGGGCATCGACCAGCGTCTCCTCGTCGACACGCGTGGGGCGGATGCCGTAGCACGCCTCGACCTCGTCGGCGTAGCCGATGGGCTCGCCGGCCAGCTTGGCGCAGGTCGTTGCCAGGCCCGCCACCTGCGCGGACATCCAGTGGCGCCGAGCCGGCGCGGACGAGTCCTCGGACGCCGGTCCGTCCAGCGGGGCCCCGGCGGCCAGCTCGGCGAGGAGCGCCCTCGCTTCGGCCACCAGCCGGTCCGGCGGCGTCACCGGCCCGGCCGCCACTGCCGCGGCCAGGCCGGCCGGGCCGTAGTAGGCGTCGACCATGCCGTCCACGTGGCGGTCGAGGCGGAGTCCCAGCGTCAGGTACGCCTCCACCACCCCGCCCCCGGTCACCCCGCCCCCGGCCATCGGCCCGCTCCCGTTCGCCGGCTCAGTCGAGCTGCGCGTGGAGGAAGGCGACCGTGCGCTCCCACAGCAGCTCGGCGGCGGCGGCGTCGTAGACCTCGGGGCGGTCCTCGTTGAAGAACGCGTGGTCCACCCCGGGGTAGACGAGGAAGGAGGCGTCGCGGCCCAGCCCGGTGAGCGTCGCCTCGAGGGCGGCCGCGGCCGCGGGCGTGAACGAGCCGTCGAGCTCGGCCACGTGTCCGAGCACGGCAGCGGTCAGCTTCGAGTAGTCGGGCTGGGCGTCGGGCCAGGGGATCACGCCGTAGGCCGGCACCACGGCAGCCACCGCGTCGGGCCGGTGGCACCCGAGCACCAGGGCCAGGCCGCCGCCCATGCAGAACCCGACGACACCGATCGACGCCCCGCCGGTGCGCCGCAGCAGCTCGTCGACGGCCCCGCTCAGCTGGGTCGCCGCCTGGTCCATCTCCAGGGCCATCATGTGCTTGGCGGCCTCGTCGGGTTCGGTCAGCGGGACGGCGGTCCCCCCGTAGAGGTCGGGGGCCAGTGCGGTCAGCCCGGCTGCCGCGAACCGGTCGCAGGTCCGGGTGATCTGGTCCACCAGTCCCCACCACTCCTGGAGGACCAGGACCCCGATGGTCCCGTCCGCCCCGCCGTCCGGCACGGCGAGGTAGCCCTGCGCCGTGCTTCCGTCACTCGCGAATTCGATGCGCTCACCCATGTCCGGGACCCTACTCGGCACACCCGCCGGACGGCACCCCGTCGGTCCCGCCCACCGCCTGTGCAGGATCGGGCGAATTCACCGTCCGGCAACCTTCCTGAACCCGTGGGTACAAGTATAATCCCAGGTCAGGGCCTTGAGCGCCGGGGGGGTCCTTGTGGGCCCCTGGCCCACCGACTACCATCTGCACGCATATGACTCACGCCGAGCAATACTCGACGGTCGAGCCAGGTGCACGCCCCGCACGTCGCAACCGGAGACGAAACCGGGTCCTAGCGACACTCGCAGTGGCCTCCGTCCTCGGAGCCACCTCCACGATGGTGACGACCGCGACGCCTGCCTCCGCAGACCAGATCACCGACGCACAGGCCCAGGCCGCCGCCATCACGGCCAGCCTGAGCGCCACCGAGGCGCAGATCTCCGCGCTCACCGGGCAGGTGAACGCGGCCGACTACAAGCTGTCGCAGCTGCAGGACCAGATCGCCGCCAGCCAGGCAGAGATGGCCAGGGACCAGCACACCGTCGCGGTCGACGAGGGGCAGCTCCGGACCCAGGCACTGGCCGACTACACGAGCTCGGGCACGTCGAACGGAGCCACCCAGCTGTTCACGTCGAACGTGAACACCAGTGGCATCCGGTCCGAGTACTCGTCGATCGCCACCGGCAACGTGACCTCGACCATCGCCCACCTCCATACGGCCCAGGCCCAGCTTGCGGCCACCCAGTCGTCGCTGGAGTCGCAGACGGCCCAGGCGCAGGCCACCCGCAACACGCTGGCCACCTCGCAGCAGCAGGCCACCGCCCTGGCCGCAAAGGACCAGTCCACGCTGAGCAGCGTCAACGCGAACATCCAGGCGCTTGTCGCCCAGAAGCAGGCCGCCGAGGCAGCCGCGGCCCAGGCCGCCGCCCAGGCCGCCTTCAACCAGAAGGTGGCCGCCGCCAAGGCGGCACAGGCACAGGCCCAGGCCTCGGCCCCGGTCCAGAGATCGGGTGGTTCGGGCTCGGGTGGTTCGGGCTCGGGCGGCGGCAGCTCCACCCCGGTCGCTCCGCCAGCCCCTGCACCCCCGCTGTCGGCGGGTGCCGCAGGCGCGGTGCAGGCCGCCGAGCGGGAGATCGGGGTCCCCTACGTCTGGGGCGGTACCACCCCGTCCGGCTTCGACTGCTCGGGCCTGGTCATGTGGGCCTACGCCCAGGTGGGCATCGGCCTCCCGCACTTCTCGGGGGCCCAGTACGCCAGCACCACCCACATCTCGATGGCCGACATCCAGCCCGGCGACCTCCTGTTCTACGGTCCCGGCGGGGGCGACCACGTGGCCATGTACGTAGGGGGCGGGTCCATGATCGAAGCTCCCTACACCGGGGCCAACGTCTGGATCACCGGCGTCCGCACCGACGGCCTGGCCGGCGTCGGCCGGGTGGTCTGAGACCGGGCACTCCGCCCCGGCGACCGGATGCCCCGCGGGGCTCCCCCGGCCGCACTCCCGGTGCGGGTCGCACGGACCCTCCACTCATGGCGTTCGGCCAACCGTCCGGTCCTCCGGCCACCGCACGTCAGCTCCGTCACCTGGCCGCCCTCGTCGAGGCGGCCGGGCACACCGGCTTCCGCGATGCACGGGGCCCGCTGGGCCTCACCCAGCGCCAGGCCGGAGGGAAGTTCACCCAGGGCGAAGCCGAGGCGCTCATCGCCCGACTCGAGGCGGAGGCGGAAGCTGCCGGGGGCAGCGGTCCCGCGGACGACCAGCCGGCTCCTGGGCTACCCGTCACCCCCCGTCGTGCCGCGCCCCGGGTGCCGGCCACGCGTCCAGGGGCCGGGGCCGCCGCAAAGCCGACGACGCTGGCCGAGCAGCTCGAACGGGTGCCCGAGCGGCTGCTCGTCGCCGAGATGCGCCGTCGGGGCTGGCGGCTCGTCCCCCCGTCTCCCGACAGCTGAACGGGCCGTTCCACGGCCGTTCCACGGCCGGTCCGCCGGCCCGTCGGCGGGCTCACACCTGGTCGTGGGCGGCGAACTCCTTGGGCGGCATCTGCCCGACGGTGCCGCCGGCACGGGGACCCGGGGGCCGGGCGAAGCGGAACGGAACGGCCTCGCGGCCGGCCTGGATCACCATGGCCTGGCCGGTCCCCTCGCCCGACAGCAGCTCGACCACGGTTGCCGACACCGACTCGACGTCGATGAGCGGGAAGCCGCTCGACTCGAGCAGCTCGCGCATGTCGGCAATGAGCGGGGTGTCGACGATGCTCGGGCACACCGCGTTGACGGTGATCCCCTTGGCCGCCAGCTGCGGCTCCAGCGAGCGCACCAGACCGACCACAGCGTGCTTGGTCAGGCAGTAGATCGGGTCCGGGGAGAAGCCGATGAGTCCGGCGAGCGAGGCAGTGGCCACGATGGCACCGCCGCCACGGGACTCCATGGCCGGCACCAGGGCCCGCACGCCGAAGAACACCCCGTCCACGTTGACACCGGTGGCCCGGCGGTAGATCTCGTCGGTGACGGCGGTGATGTCGGCCTCACCCGTGGTGATCCCGGCGTTCAGGTGGGCGAGGTCGACGCCCCCGAACCGGCCGGTGACCGCCTCCACGATCCCGGGCCACTCGTCGGACCGCCCGACGTCGGCCTGGAGCGCGAGGCCGCCGAGGTCGGACGCCACCCGCTCGGCCGACTCGCCGTCGAGGTCCACCACGGCCACCGAGGCCCCGGCCGCCGCCAGCCGGGTCGCCGTCGACAGGCCGATCCCCGACCCGCCGCCCGTCACCACGGCCACCTTGCCTGTCAACGATCCCATGGCGTCACCCGTGACCCTTCACTCGGTCGGCGACCACCCGGTGCGGCGCCGGCGCGGGCGTCCCGGGAGCCGGGCGCCTCGCCGAGGCCACCCTATCGGCACGCTGGGGCATACTGAGGGCCTGGCCGTCGCCGGGGTGCGCATCCCTGGCGGCCCGCCACCACTGCTCATGAGACCGATCCCCGTCGCCTTCCACATCTGGTTCCTCGAGGTGCACACCTACGGGATCGGCCTGGCCCTGACCTTCTGGTTCGGGCTGCGCTACACCGAGCGGCGGCTGCGCGAGCGGGACTACCCCACCCAGTGGGTCACCGGCATGTTCGTCTGGGTCATCGTGGCCGCCATCGTCGGCGCCCGGTTCATGCAGGTCCTGACTCACCTGTCCGAGTACACGGCCCACCCGGCCGACATCATCGCCGTCTGGCAGGGTGGGCTGTCCTCGTTCGGCGGCCTGATCGCTGCCGTGCCGGTCGCCATCGTGATCCAGCGCCGCCGCTGTCCCGAACTGCCGGGACTCCGCTTCGCCGACCTGATGGCGCCGGTGCTGATGGCGTGCTGGGGCGTCGGACGGCTCCTCGGGCCCCAACTCATGGTCGCCGGCGGCGGGGCCCGGACGGACGCCTGGTACGGGATGTACTACGCCGGGGAGATCGGCCGTCGCGTGCCGGTGCCGATCTTCCAGGCGATCAGCGACTTCGCCATCTTCGGGATCCTGCTGCTGGTCGAGCGATGGCTCCGCGGGCGCGGCCCGAGGGTCGCGTCGGACGGGTCGACGCTCACCGCCGCCACCGCGCCCCAGCCGCCCGCTGGCATCATCGTGGGAGCGGGCATGGTGCTGTGGGGGGTCGAGCGGTTCCTCGACGAGCAGCTGTGGCTGCACGGCACCGACGGCGCGCTCGGCTCCAGCCTGGTGCAGCTGGCCGGTCTGGCCCTCATCGTGGCCGGCGGGGCCCTGCTCGCCACCCGGGTGCGTCCCTACCGGACGTGGCGCACTTCGCGCCCGGATCCGCCGCCCGATGACCCGACGGGCGTCGACCCTGTGGGGAGCGACCACGAGGGACCGGTGGCCGCCGAGGCGTCGACGGCGGTGCCGTCCGGCTCAACCGACGGGGACTGACCGTCCCCGGTCGTCGACCGAACGGCCCGAAGCGGCTCCGGTGGGGTCGACCTCGGTGCCGGATGTCCCCTGCGCACGCAGCAGGACGACAAGCCGTGCACCGGCCGTGACCACGGCCACGGCGGCCACCGCGAGGGCGGCGGCCGGGCCGGCGGCCAGTGCCAGCACGACGGCCACCGCCGCCGTCGACGCCCCTACGGCCCGCTCCGCCCACGGCAGCCCCGCCGCGAAGCGGCGGTGAAACTCGAGCAGCTCCTGGGGCGAGGTCACCCGCCGGGTCAGTGTGACCGCCAGACCCCGGACCAGACCGAACCCACCGCCGAGGGCCAGCGCTACCCACGGGTCGCAGGTGAGGGCACCCAGCACCGCGAACAGGTACACGGCCGCCGTGGTGACGTAGGTGGCCAGCCCGGTCCCGATCTGGAACCCGAACCCGGCACCGTAGACCCAGGGCCGGTAGGCATCCAGCCACCGCTCGTTGACCTGCCGGTAGTGGACCGGCACCCGCACCCCGGCCAGTCCGGCGTCGGACACCAGGGCCACCAGGGCCACGGCTAGGCCGGTGCAGGCGGCGACAGTGGTCGTCGGCGCCCCGTACCCGACCAGCAGGGCGCCGAGGGCGGCCAGGCCCCCGAGGGCCAGGCCCCCGAGGGTGGCGCCCACGGCGAACCACGCGCAGGTGGCGGCGTAGCGGTGCCCCTTGGCCTGCTCGGCCACCGGGGTGATGGTCGACAGCATGGACAGCCCGCAGGGCGACCAGGTCGAGCGGACAGCGGCGGCCGTCCCCACCAGTAGGGCGCACAGGGCGAAGGTCGTGGTCACGGGGCTCCTCGGGAGGCGATGATCGATGGGGTGCGGGACGTCGGGCGGCGGTTCGTCGGGGCGCGGCGCACCGACTCAGACCGGCGAGCCCAGGAACGGAGCGTCGAAGGCGAAGATGCCGCCGTCGGAGGCCACCAGCCAGTAGCCGGACCCGGTCGGGGGCGACGCCGAGCCGACGACGGGGCGCTGCAGCGGCTTACCCCCCATCGACCCGTCGAACGGTGCGTCGCCGAAGGCGAAGATGCCGCCGTCGGATGCGGCCAGGCGGTAGCCGCGTGCGGTCGTCGTCGACGACATGCCGACGATCGGCCGGTTGAGTGGGCGGCCGCCCATCGAGCCGAGGAACGGGGCGTCGCCGAAGGCGAAGATGCCGCCGTCGGAGGCCACCAGCCAGTAGCCGGCACCTGACGGCGTGGCCGCCATGCCGACGATGGGCTGGTTCAGGGGGACCCCGCCCATCGAGCCGAGGAACGGGGCG
>Ga0209012_1000229_pt1 | contig 86668 bp, 78 predicted proteins | sample RS3BMetagenome_FD_184735 | JGI IMG/M metagenome (GOLD analysis project Ga0209012, IMG submission 184735) | Ferric oxide microbial mat and aquatic microbial communities from Rainbow Spring, Yellowstone National Park, USA - RS3B (SPAdes) (version 3) ... | reverse complement strand
TCGCGGGCCATCGTCTCCTCCACCTGCGCTGGGACTTTCCGGATTGGGACGCTCCCACCTGGTCGGTTGAATGCCAGGCCCTCTATCATGGCTCAACCTGACAGTTTTTTGCCTTCCCCTATGCCCGCGTCGGGAAGGGGTCGGGGGTTAGGTCCGGTCCCCCGGCACCCAAAACCCAACACCCCGTAGAAAGGACCTCGCGATGGCTGAGATCACGCATCGATTCGTCGAGACCAACGGAATTCGGATGCACCTTGCCGAGGCCGGAGAAGGGCCGCTGGTAGTCCTGCTGCATGGCTTTCCGGAGTCCTGGTATTCCTGGTGTCATCAGTTGCACGCCCTCGCCGAGGCCGGCTATCACGCCGTGGCGCCGGATCAGCGCGGTTACGGACAAACCGACCGGCCGAGCGAGGTGACGAAGTATACGCAGTTGCACCTCGTCGGGGACGTCGTCGGCCTGCTGGACGCGCTGGGCGAGGCGCAAGCGGTCGTCGTTGGCCACGACTGGGGCGCGCCGGTCGCCTGGAATACCGCCCTCTTCCGACCGGACCGGGTGCGCGGCGTCGTCGGGTTGAGCGTGCCCTATCTGCCGCGTGGACCGGTGAGCATGCTCACCGCCATGCGGGCGGCGCTGGGCGACGGGTTCTACATGGCCTATTTCCAGACCCCCGGAGTAGCCGACGCCGAACTCGCCCGGGACGTTCCCACGACGATGCGCAAGCTTCTTTATAGCGCCTCCGGCGACGCTCCCCGCGGGGCTGAGCCGGCCCAGCCGGTCGTTCCGCCCGGCCGGGGCTTCCTCGACATTATGGTCGAGCCCCCGGCGCTGCCGGCCTGGCTGACCGAGGCCGACGTCGCGTTCTACGCCGGGGAGTTCGCGCGCGCCGGCTTCACCGGCGGGTTGAACTGGTATCGCACGATCGACCTCAGCTGGGAGCTCACGGCGCCCTGGCAGGGAGCACCGGTGCAGGTACCGTCGCTCTACGTCGCCGGGGACCGCGACCTCGTCGTCAACTTTCCACGGACTCGGCAGTTTATCGGAGCGCTTCGGACGTTCGTTCCCCGCCTGACCAAAACGATCCTCCTGCCCGGCTGCGGCCACTGGACCCAGCAGGAGCGTCCGGACGAGGTCAACCGGGCGCTGGCCGAATTTCTGGCCGAGTTGCCCTAACCCGCCGCACTAAAGTGCGGGCGTAGGAATGGGTGGGCTGAAGCCCCGGGCGCTTTAGCGCCTCCCTCTCTACGCCCGCACTTTAGTGCGGCGAGCTTACCTCCCATTCCCCTCAGGTATAATCTTTTGACAATCGGTTGGAAGGCAGACGGTCTATCGTGGTGAGCAAAGCGCCCATCTCCGTCCGCAATTTGCGCAAGGTCTACCGAGTCCACGAGCGCGAGGAAGGGGTTCTGGCGACAAGTCTTGAAGAATTACACCGGAGCCAGTGCGTGACGAGGAGACGTGACCAGGAGATAGGAGTCAGGAGACGAAGACTCTTCCCCTCTCCCTCTGGGAGAGGGTTAGGGTGAGGGCGTTCCCCCCCCTGACTCCTATCTCCTGTCTCCTCAATCTAACAATAAGGAGATCCAATGCCAGATTTTCCCAGCGCTCAAGTCGGCGTGATCGGCGGGAGCGGCATGTACGACATCGAAGGGTTGACCGACGTTCAAGAGGTGTACGTCGGCACCCCGTTTGGCGATCCGAGCGACCGCCTCGTCGTCGGCTCCCTGGAAGGGGTCCGAGTCGCCTTCCTGCCCCGTCACGGGCGCGGGCATCGAATTGGCCCCTCGGAGATCAACTATCGGGCGAACGTCTACGCCATGAAATCGCTCGGCGTCGAACGCCTGATCTCGGTCAGTGCCGTGGGGAGCATGCGGGAAGACGTTCATCCCTGTGACATCGTCGTCCCGGACCAGATCTTCGACCGAACCGTTCAGCGGGCCCGAACCTTTTTTAGCGATGGCGTCGTCGCGCACGTCGGACTGGCCGAGCCCTATTGTCCCAATCTGGCCGATCGGATGGTCCTGGCCGCCGAGGGCATTGCCCCACAAGTCCACCGGAGCGGTACCTACATTTGCATCGAAGGCCCGCAGTTCTCTACGAAAGCCGAGTCGCGGATCTACCGCCAGTGGGGCGTGGACGTCATCGGCATGACCGCCATGCCGGAGGCGCGTTTGGCGCGCGAAGCCGAGTTGTGCTACGCCACCATGGCGATGGTGACCGACTACGACGTCTGGCACGAAACCCACGAAGCGGTCACCGTCGAGCAGGTGAACGCCAACCTCACCCAGAACACCGCGAACGCCAAGCAGATCCTCCGTCGCCTCGTCAAAACCCTCGCGGCCCAGCGCCCCTGCTCCTGCGGCACCGCCCTCGCTAGCAGTATCGTCACCCGCTCCCAGGACATCCCACCGGTCATCCGCCAGCGCCTGGAGGTGATCGCGGGGAAGTATCTGTGACGAGGAGACAGGAGACAGGAGTCAGGAGATAGGAGACTAGGAAACGAGGGCTTGCTCGCTATCCCTCTGGGAGAAGGTTGGGGTGAGGGCGCTTCCCCGCCTATCTCCTGACTCCTGTCTCCTCGGAGGAATCGTGAATAATCGCGCGGCATCGCGGTCGTTTGAAGAATTAATCGTCTGGCAGCGAGCGCACCAGTTTGTTCTATCGGTCTACGCGGCCAGCGCGGAATTCCCGCGCGATGAGCTATTTGGCTTGACTTCGCAACTTCGCCGCGCCGCCGTCTCGATTCCTCGGCCCTCCGCTCATTGCTTAGTGAGGTAACGCGCTTGCTCGAAGGGTACGTGGGGGGTATTCTATCTCACGACGGCTAACCATGACTGAGCAGGCGAGATGGGATGATCCCTCCTGTCTCCTGACTCCTATCTCCTGTCTCCTTGAGGTACTGATGACCACTCTCATCACCGGCGGCTCCGGATTCATTGGCGTTCGATTGGCGGCGCGGTTGCAGGCGGTTGGCGAGCGGGTGGTTCTGGTGGACCGCCGCTTCGATCCGGATGGTCTGGCTAAGCTGCAGCCCGGTTACGAAGCGATTGAGAGCGACGTGACCAGTTTCGAGAAGGTGTTCGGCCTGATCAGTTCGATTCGGCCGGCGGGCGTCGTCCATCTGGCCGCGATTCTCTCCGGCCAGTGCGAGACGGATCCGGCCGCCGCCTTTGCGATCAACGTCGCCGGCACCTTTCACGTCCTGGAATCGGCCCGCCGAAACGGGGTTGGCAAGGTCGTCGCGACGAGCAGCGCCGCGGTGCTGGAAGCGCCCGAGCCGGTTCCGCCCCTCGACGAGGAGGCGCCCCTGGTTCCTCGCGGAGTCTACGCGATGACGAAGACGGTTGGCGAAGAGTGGGGCAAGTTTTACCACCGCCGCTACGGTCTGGATACCCGAGTGGCGCGCCCGGGCGCAGTGATCGGTCCGGGCCGGGCCGCTACCGGCGCGGCCTCCAACTGGACGACCGGCATCATCGAAGAACCCTTGCGGGGACGCCCGTTCGTCTGCCCGGTTGGCGAGGACGATTCGGCGCCGCTCGTCTATCATAGTGATCTGGTCGACGGCCTTTTTCGCCTGTATCGCGCCGAATCGGTTCCGTCGCGGGTCTACAACCTCGGAGCCTTTAGCGCGACGGCTGGCGAGTTAGCTCGGGCCGTTCGCCGGTGGCGTCCGAGCGCGGAGATTGCCTTCGAGCCGAACCCGGTCGCCAGCTACGTCGTCGGCCTCTGGCGCCACTCGGTCCAGGATAACCGGCGGGCCGCCCGCGACCTGGGGTATCAGCCACGCGTCGCCGATCCGGACGCGGCCGTCGAAGCGTGCGCCGCGGAGTTGGAGGTCTCGAAAGCATGACGAACCCACCGCAAGCGCTGAATAATCGAAGCCGCTTCGTTTTCTCCGGTCCGGCCTCCTGGACGCTCGAACAGACCGTTCAGTGGGCCGCCGACCACGGTTTCTCCCGGGTGGACTTCAACGCCGACACGCCACCGAACTATCCCGGCACCTTCTCTCCGGAGCGGGTCGCCGGGCTTCGCGCGCTGGCCAGCGCGCGCGGGGTGTCGCTCGGCGTGCACAGCCTGTCCGCGGTCAACATGGCCGAGATCACGCCGGTCATGCACGCGGCGATCGACGAATACCTGCGCCAGAACTTTGATCTGGCCCGCGCTCTCGGCTGCGGCTACGTCATCTGCCACGGCGGTTATCACTTCTCGGGCGACCGCGAGGCCCGCTTCGCCGTCGCGCTGGATCGCATGGAGCGGGCGATTCGCTGGGCCGAGGAGCGCGACCTCGACATGTACTTCGAGAACCACAACAAGGAGCCGGACGAGGCCGAGATTCACTACCAGCCGCGCGACGTCGCCGAGACCCGGGCGTTCTTCGAGCGGATTCACTCGCCGCGCTTCAAATGGGCGTTCAACGTCGCTCACGCGCATCTGGTGCCGGATGGTCCGGAGGGCTTTCTCGATGCTTTGGGTGTCGAACGAATCGGCCAGGTCCGCCTGAACGATAACCGTGGTCAGTTCGAGGAGCACCTGATCCCCGGCCAGGGAAACGTGGACTTTCGCGGGGTGTTTCGCCGGCTCACCCAGCTTGGCTACACCGGACCCTTCACGCTCGATTTTGGAGGACCGGACGATCGCGCCCACTGGCGCGATGTGTTTGCCGGCTGGCTGGAGGAACTAATCCAGAATCCAGGAGTCAGGAGCCAGAATCCAGAAGGGAAAGTGGTGCCAGGCAAGGGCTGACGCCACATCGCGGGGCTAATCCCTTTGGTAAGGTGCTGAAATATCGCGATAGGTGACGGGTGGGGTGGTGGTAGCACACCAACGCGGTGTGCCCGCTGGGGCCGGGCCGGGTGCCCGGTTGATGAACAGGACGTGACTGATGATTGAGCGTATTCTCGTTCCGCTGGACCTGAATCGGTTGAGCGAGGCCAAAATCCCCATCGCCGAGTCGCAGGCGCGCGCCTTCGACGCCGAGGTCATTCTTCTGCACGTCATCCACGATGAGAAGCCCACCCCGGAGGGAATTTCGCTCGCCGAGGCCCAGGCCCGAACCTACCTGGACGCGATTACCGCCCGCCTGCGCTCGGAAGGACTTCGGGTGCGGCCGCTCGTTCGATCCGGCGCCCCGGCCGAAACGATCATCGACGAGGCGGTCGCGCAGCGGGCTGACCTGATCGTCCTGGGAACGAACTTGCGCCAGGGTATCAGTCGGCTCTTGATTGGCAGCGTGGCCGAAGAAGTGGTGGCCAAGTCGCCCTGTCCGGTCCTCCTGGTTCGTCCGAACCCGACGGACGCCGAGCGGGTCTTGCCGGTGCGGAACTTTACCGACGACGCCGAACGGGCCGGCCCGGTAGCTCCCCGCGCGCTGGGACTGCGCACCGTGGAGGTCGCCCGGATCATCGGCAGCGTTGGGCGCTCGCAGGAACTCGACGCGAACTTCCGGAGTTACTCCAAGCGCCGCGAAGAAGAGGCGCGCTACCGGAAGATCCTGAATCTCACCGAGGAAGGCAAGCCGCTACCGCCGGTCGTCCTCTATAAATTGGGCTACGGCTACTACGTGCTCGACGGCAACCATCGAGTGGCCGCGGCGAAGCAACTGGGGCAACTGGAGATGGAAGCGTTGGTGACCGAGTTCGTCCCGATGCGCGATCCGGAGGCCCAGCGGGTCTTCGCCGAGCGACGCTCCTTCGAGTGCTCGACCGGGCTGATGCGCATCGGCGCGGCGCGGGCGGGGCAATACCCGGCGCTGGAAGAGATGATCCGAATCTACGCGCTGGAACACGCCATCGAAGATCCCCGCGAAGCGGCGCGCCGTTGGGAAACCGAGATCTACCGTCCGGCGGCTCGGCAGATTCACGCTCTGCGCCTCACCCAGCAGTTTCCCGGCGAGCGCACCGCCGACGTTTTCGTCCGGATGGCCGCCTGGCGCGACGAGCACCACAAGCGGAACGGCGAGTTGCTGGACTGGGACGAGGCCCTCACCCGCTGCGCCGGAGCCCTGACCCCGTGAGGTTAGGTCCCCTCGGGGGTTTTCGCGACGCTCCTTCCCCAGACCAGCCAGTTCGCGCCTAACGTCCTCCGATTGGACTGCCGCAGTAGCGCGAGATAATCCGCGCGGAAGCGTTCGGCTTCGGCCTCGGAACCGAAGACGCTCGGCAACCCGCGCATGCCGGCCAGCCGCTGCTGCCAGGCGTCGAGGATGGCTTCACCGGGAAAGCCGGTCGGATAAAGTTCCGGATCTGGGTAGGTCAGCGCTCGCACCGCGCCGAGCCCGGCCGCCGTGAAATAGGCCGAGAGTTTTGGGCCAATCTCCGGATCGAAGCCGCGCTTGAGAACGACCTGATGCCAGTGGGCGACCCGCGCCGCGAGGTCTGGATCGATTGGTTCGTGGTGGAGCAGGAAGCCGCCAACGTCGAAGACCGCGACGCTGCCGCCGGGCAGCGCGACCCGCGCAAGCTCCTTCAGAACGTCAGAACGTCGACGGCGTTCATCGCGAGGTACTCGACGACAAAGGCCGTCCAAACCAGATCGAAAGTGTGATCCGGAAAGGGAAGCCGCCGAGCATCGCCGGCCAGGAAGCTGACTCGGAAGACGTTATGCTCCGCGGCGAGCGAGCGCGCCGCCGCGGCATGCTCCGGATTCAGATCGAGCCCCACGACCTGCCCGGCCCCGAATCGCTCCACGAGCAATCTACTCACGACCCCGGATCCGCACCCCACGTCGAGCACCCGCGCTCCCGGCCGGATCCCGAGCGCGGTTAGCGCTGCCGCGAAGTTCCGCCACTCGGCGGTTCGCTCGAAGCGCGAAATCTCGTCTGCTATCTCCTGACTCCTATCTCCTGTCTCCTTCCCGATACGCCTGATCCAATAGTTGGGTCAGGTGCATCACCTTGGCCTTCATTCCCTTGCGCTTCACGCCACCTTCCAGTTGAAGCAGGCAGCCGGGGTTACCGGTGAGAACGACCTCGGCGCCGGTGGCCGCGACGTTCTGGAGTTTGCGATCGAGGATCTGCTCGGCGCGCTCCGGGTGGGTCATGTTGTAAATGCCCGCGCTTCCGCAGCACCAGTCCGATTCCTTCATCTCGACGAACTCGATGCCCGGAATCTGCCCGATCACCTTGCGGGGCTGCTTCTTCACCCCTTGAGCGTGGCAGAGGTGGCAGGCCTCGTGGTAGGTCACCTTGACCGGCAGCGAGCCGGTTGGGGGCTTGAGGGGAATCTCGGCGAGCAGCTCCGAGATGTCGCGGACCTTCTTGCTGAAGGCCACCGCGCGCTCGTGATACTTGGCGTCTTCGCGCAAAAGGTGCGCGTACTCTTTCGTTTGAGCGGCGCAGGCGGCGCAGTCGGCGACGACGTAGTCGAGGTTCCCCTGCTCGAAGAGGTCGATGTTGTGGCGAGCCAGCTCGCGGACCGTCTCGGTATCGCCCTCGGCGGCGTGGGGCGCGCCGCAACAGCGCTGGGCTTTCGGCGTGACGACCTCGCAGTGGTTTTCGGTAAGAACGCTCACCGTCGCCCGGCTCGCGTCGGCGTAGACGACGTTCATGACGCAGCCGAGGAAAAAGCCGATCCGGTAGTTCGCCGTCTCCTTCGCCGGGGTCACCTCGGCCAGTTCGCTCCGCGACGGCCGGCTCGGTAAGCTCGGGAGCAGCTCGTCCATGAAGCCCAGGATGCTCAGTCGGCCGGGGAGCTTGTGGAGCAGCTTACTCGACTGAATCAGCCGCTGGAGACCTAGCTTCTGGTACAGCCGCAGGGGAGCGATCGCGAACTCCACGCGTTCCGGCCGCATGAGCACCCATTGGAGAATGATCCGCTTGAGAAACCGCTCGAGGAACGGCTGGGGCTCGTGCTGATCGACTTCGGCCCGGGCCGCCAGCACCAGCTCGCCAACCTTTACCCCGGAAGGGCAAATCGTCTGACAGGCCCGGCAGTCCAGACAGTTGTACATGTGCTCTTTGAAGCCCGGCGAGGCCAGTGGCAACCGACCCTCGTCGACCGCTCGGATCAGCGCCACCCGTCCCCGGGGCGACTGCACCTCTAAGTGATCGGTGTTGTAGGTGGGGCAGACCGAGAGGCAGAGGCCGCAGCGGATGCAGGCGAGCACGTTGTCATAATCCGGCGCGTCCAGGTCGGCGAGAATCGGCTTGCCGATGGGGCCGGGTCCCAGGGGAACGCTGGGCATAGGGTGCTCGTCGCGAACGGTCTCGCTCATCGGTCGCCTCCAGGGGGTAGCTGCTGGGGGCGATTATAGCACGGGGGGTACATCCGACTTATGTGTCTTGGATTGCGCCGGCTTGGCGCAGAACTCCTCGCGATCATGGGCTTCGAGGATCCGGAGGGCCTCCTGATTCTCCTCGATAGCCCGACGGCCCGCGGCGCGGATTCTCTCTTTCCGTGGCTCGGTTTTGCGCATGATAACCTCCCCCTCCCTGGCGAGCGCCTCCACGTCTGAAGTATGGGCCGGTAGATACCTCGTTGCAATAGCACTCTACCAATCCGAGCGTTAGCGGCTAAAGCTCTGGACCAAGGTCCAGGAGTAGGGACGGGACACTGAGGTGTCCGGGGAGCAACGCGGCACGGATTGCTGGATGAATGAGCGGCCAGCGCCCAATCGACAGCGGAGGACTTCAGTCCTCCGTCCCTACTCCTGGACTTCAGTCCAGAGATTTATGCAGACGCTACGCCGATTGCTTTAGCTGCTGACGTTGCAATCAGTAACTCGCACAGATTTGGCCGGATATGTCACTAGGATAACTATAGAGCCAAACCTTGTTATCATGTTTACGGAGGGCAGGGCAATGGCGACGCGGCGCACCGAGCCGATGAGCTTCTGGCAGAGATTGAGCGGTGGGCCGTGGGGTGAGTCGGTCGCTCAACGGATCGAAGCCGCGCTCGACGAATTTGTCCGGCGCCTGCGGCATGAGGCCGTGGTTAGCGCCATCCTCGTGTTCGGCTCTTACGCGCGCGGCGATTTCGGCCGTAAGAGCGATCTGGACCTCCTGGTTCTGCTTCGCCCCCTGTCTCCAAACGAGCGCGCCGGGGCCGAACGCCGGGTCGCCCACGCGGCGGTCGAGGTCGAATCGGCTCACCGGCTTCCGGTGCACCTGGCGCCGCTGATCGCGGAAGCCGGAAAGCCGGAGGAACTTAGCTCGGCCCTCCTCCACGAGATTCTCACCGATGGCATCGTCTTGTTCGGTCAGACGTCGGCGTTGGCGAGTCTTCAGCCGGGTAGTTTGGCGCCCTGGAACGTCGTCCGTTTCTCCTTGCAGGGGACTCCGGCGCGCGAGCGCGTTCGCCTGGCCTGCCGCCTGCATGGCACGAAAACCCGCCCGGGCATTATCCGCCTGCCCGGCCTCAATCTGGCTCGGGGCGCTGCCTTCCTTCCCGTTGACCAAACCCGTGCGGTTCGTGCGGCGCTGGAGGAGGCTGGGGCGGCTTTCGACATTGTTCCAGTCTGGCGGGAGGTAATAACGGGAAATGGGACGGCGCGGCTAAGCCGTGTGCCATCCAGTTACCTCGTGGTTTCGGGCCGCGCCGCTTTTCTCCACTGTTGGCGACAAATGGATCAACCAACTCCGTCGCACTGCCGCCAGACTGTCGGAAGTTAGATGCGAGTTCACGATCAATCCGGCCCAGCTAATGACCCGATAGACCGCGCAACCACCGGAGACCACGCGCCGGATCATCACCGGCGTCGGGCGGTCGTGCTGAGCCGGACGCACGTCGCACGCACGGCTTCGCGGAATACGTCAAACGAAAACTTCTGTTCGGCGAGTGTGCGCGCTGCCTGACCCATGCACAGCCGCGCGTCACTATCGCCAAACAGACGACGCAGGGCCGCCGCGATCTCCGGGGAATCGCTGGGGTCCACGAGCAGGCCGGTCTCGCCGTCCACGATTGCCTCGGCCGAACCGTCAAGACGGCTCGTGATGACTGGCTTCCCGGACGCTTGCGCTTCTAACACGACCAGTGGGACACCTTCACCCTGGGGCTGCTTTCCGTGCATTTGGAAACTGCTGACGAGAATAAAGACGTCGCACACGCGATAGAGGTCCGGCAGCAGCTCTTCGGAAACCCGGCCAAGAAAAACCACGGCGTCCGCGATGCCAAGATCCTTGGCCAGGCTCGCCAGTCGCGGGCGGTCCGGGCCGTCGCCGGCAATCACGTACGTCAGCCTCACCCCTTCGGAACGCAAGTCGGCCACGGCGCGCATGACGTGGTCGTGCCCCTTCGAACGTCCCGTCGGCAGCCGTGAGACGGTGAGTAAGATCGGACCATCGCCCAGGCCGAGACGGGCGCGCAGGTCCCCGGGTGCCGCGGCCGGGGTAAACCTTTCGCAGTCCACACAATCTGGAATCACCGACAGCTTCCGCGCCAGCGCGGGATACCGCTGTTCGAGATACTTCTTGGTAAACTCACAGTCCGACACGACCTGATCGGCTCGCGTCAGCCCCAGCCGGTGGTGAATCCGTAGTCGCCCCCAGACTTCGATCGCGTAGACGTTGAGAATGTACGGGGTTCCGGTGAGCAACTTATACAAATAAGCGAGTGGTGACAGATTGACGTGATCGCAAATGACGAGATCGGGACGTTGCTCGCGAGCAAACCGCCAGGTTGCCAGCGCAAAGCGCACCTTTGCCGCGCGGGATCGTCCCTCGCCGACGACGTCAGCCGCGAGGGGCACGTCAAACTGGTCAGATCCCGGAGGTAATTGGGAACACAGGCGGACGTCTTCCGAATCCAAGAATGCGCGTAGCGCCTGAATTTCATAGCGGCTGTATCGCTGGATGCCACCGTGAGCGAAGAGATCCAGCGACAAAAGGAGAACTTTCACCACAACTCCAGCCCGGGATTACTCGTACCGCGGTCGAATGCCACATGGCATGATACACTCTCGACATTCCCGCGAGCGGTCACCTTTCCATGGAGGCACGGTTCATAGTAAAATATGAGATGCTATCTGTTTAGAGCATCATTTGCTACGTGGGAGGGTTCTCCTACGTGGCTGGTGGCACGAACAACCGGATACCGGAGCGTTGAACCGGAGCAGTAGGGGACCGCGGCGGTCAGAGAGCGCGCTGCTGGGTGCGAAGCGCGTCGCGTGGCGAATCCCGAACTCGCCGGGGAGCTGGGTTGGCGAAAGCTCTTGCCGCGCAAGAAAAAGTAGTCGGCCCCGGCGTCGCGCCTGCCGCGCGTGCCGTTAACCTTGCTGAAGGTGGGTGTAGCTGCGCTACGCCAAACCGGGTGGTACCGCGGAGATTTGTGCCTCCGTCCCGATGGGACGGGGGTTTTTTCATGGGAAGGAGACCCGATGAGTATTCAAGAAAAGACGGCGCCGGCCACGACTCCCGCCACGATTCCCTACGAGCCCCAGGCGATCGAGGCCGGCTGGCAACGGCGCTGGCAGACCCAGGGGCTGTATAAAACGCGCGAAGAGTCCGGCCGTCCCAAGTACTACTGTCTGGACTTCTTCCCGTATCCCTCCGGCAACGGCCTGTCGGTTGGCCACTGCCGACAGTACGCGCCCACCGATACCCTGAGCCGCTTCCTGCGGCTGCGGGGTTATAACGTGCTGCACCCGATGGGCTGGGACGCCTTTGGCGAGCCGGCCGAGCAGTACGCGATTTCTCAGGGGGTTCACCCCCGGGTGACCACCGATCGGAACGCGGCGAATTACAAGCGCCAGTTCGATCTGATCGGAATTTCGTACGACTGGGATCGCGAGATCGATAGCTCGCGGCCGGAGTACTACCGCTGGACCCAGTGGTTCTTCCGGCAGCTGTACCAGCGCGGACTGGCCTACCGGAACACTCAGTGGCAGTGGTGGTGCCCGACCTGCCAGACGACGCTGTCCAACCAGGAAGCGCAGGACGGCGTCTGCTGGCGCGGTCACAGCGGGCTGACCAAGAAGGAGATCCCGGCCTGGTACTTCAAGATCACCGACTATGCCGACCAGCTGCTGGAAGGACTGAAGGAGATCGACTGGCCCGAGCGGATCAAGCTGATGCAGGAGAACTGGATCGGCCGGAGCGAGGGCACCCGGATCGAGTTCCGCACCGAAAGCGGCGTCGCGCTGCCGGTCTTCACCACCCGCCCGGACACCGTCTTCGGCGTCACCTTCATGGCGATCGCTCCGGAGCATCCGGAACTGGAGAAGATGATCGCGCCGGAGCGTCAGGCGGACGTTCAGACCTACGTCGAGCGGGCGAAGGCGATCAGTGAGATCGACCGCCAGTCGACCGAGCGCGAGAAGACCGGGGTCTTCACCGGTAGCTCCGCGATCAATCCGCTGAACGGCGAGAAGGTCCAACTGTGGGTGGGCGATTACGTCCTGGGTAGTTACGGAACCGGCGTGGTGATGGGCGTGCCAGCCCACGATACCCGCGACTTTTCCTTCGCGAAGAAGCACGGCATCCCGATCAAGCCGGTCATCGCTCCGCCGAATTGGCACGGTGAGGAGTTCGCCGAGGCCTACGTCGGCCCCGGTACCATGATCAACTCCGGCCCCTTCGACGGGACGTTTACCCCCGGCGATTGGAAAAAGCTGTCGGCGCAGGAGCGCCAGGCGCTGGCCAGTCAGTGGGGATTCGACGTCGAGGCGATGGACAACCAGCTCGCGAACGCGAAAACCAACGGCATTCGCGCGGTGACCGATTGGGTCGCCGAACGCGGGCTGGGCGAGAAGAGCATCCAGTACCGCATGCGCGACTGGCTGATCTCGCGCCAGCGCTACTGGGGCGCGCCGATCCCGATCGTCTACTGCCCGATCCACGGCGAGCAGCCGGTACCGGAGGAGCAACTGCCGGTGCTGCTGCCGGAGATGGTGGACTTCACGCCGGACGGCTCCGGCCGCTCGCCGCTGGCTCGCGCCGAGGAGTGGCTGAAGACGACCTGTCCGATCTGCGGCGGTCCGGCCCAGCGCGAGACGGACACCATGGGCGGCTTCGCCTGCTCGTCCTGGTACTTCCTGCGCTTTACCAGCCCGGATTACCAGGAAGGGCCGTTTCAGCCGGAGCGCATGCGCTACTGGATGCCGGTCGATCAGTACGTCGGCGGAGCCGAGCACGCGGTGCTGCATCTGCTGTACGCCCGCTTCTGGACGCGCGCGATGCACGACGCCGGGCTGCTGCCTTTCGCCGAGCCCTTCCAGAAGCTGACCAACCAGGGCATGCTGGTCGTTTCGACGCCGCATCGCCGGGCCACCAACCCGGACGCGACCGAGGCCTGGATCCCGATCACCCCGGAAGAGGCGGCGACCCTGCCGCCGGACGAGGTGCAGTATCGCTCGGCGAAGATGTCGAAGTCGCTGCGGAACGTCATTACGCCGGACGAGATGGTCGCGAAGTACGGTGCCGATAGCCTGCGGGTCTACCTGGCCTTCATCGCCCCGTTCGATCAGGAGGTCGAATGGAGCGAAGACGGGATCAACGGTGTCCGCCGCTTCCTGAACCGGGTGTGGGAACTGACGGCTCAGAGTTTCGCCGCGGCGAACGGCGCGCGCTTTAGCGCGCCGGACGAAGCGCTGACCCGCCTGCAGCATAAGACGGTTCAGCGGGTGACCCGCGACCTGGAGCGCTTCCGCTTCAACACCGCGGTTGCCGCGCTGATGGAGTTCGCCAACGCGCTGGGCGAGCGCTATCGTTCGGGGCGCTGGCAAACCGCCGCGTTTCCGGAGGCCGTCGAGACGCTGGTGCGCCTGCTGTCGCCGTTGGCGCCGTTTCTGACCGAGGGGCTCTGGCAGCTGACCGGCGGTTTCGGACGGGCCGCGCCGCGTTCGCCCTACGCGGGCGCGCCCACCGAGCCGTTCGAGGGACCGGGCAGCATTCACCAGCAACTCTGGCCGACCTGGGAAGAGGCGCTGACCCGTGACGAAACCCTGACGATTGTCGTTCAGGTAAACGGCAAGGTCCGCGAGCGGGTCGAGGTTCCGGCCGGGGCGACCGAGGAAGAAGTGCGCGCCGCCGCGCTGGCCTCACCAAAGGTACAGTCCTTCCTGACCAGGCCAGCGGCCGCCCGCTTCGTCTACGTACCGGGGCGCATCCTGAACATCGTCGGCGGCTAAGCGGGCCACCGGCCAGGCTGTCGGGTTTGCCCCCCCGGTCGATTCAAGGTACAATTAACCGGATTGTTATCTTGCAGTTTGTTAATTCCCTGGGAAAGGGGTCGGCACGTGTAAAGTGCCGACCCCTTTCCCAGGGAAAACTCATTAAGGAGTACCAGCATTGCCCCTGGACCTCTGGAAAACCTTTGCAAAGCGTCGCGGCGAGCGGACGTCGTTGCAATTGACGGGTGCGCCGTCGGTGAAGGTGCAGACGAAATTCCAGGCGATGGAGATCGTCGATACTGTCTCCTATGGCCGCTGCCTGTTTCTGGATGACAAGATTCAGTCGGGGCAAGCCGACGAGTTCATCTACCACGAAGCCCTGGTCCACCCGGCGATGGTCACCGGCGAATCGCCGCGGCGCGTCTTTATCGCGGGCGGCGGTGAGGGCGCGACTGCCCGGGAGATCCTCCGCCACGCCACCGTCGAAGAGGTGGTGATGGCCGACATCGACGAAGAAGCGGTCGCGGCCTGCCGAACCTACTTGCGCGACGTTCACCAGGGCGCCTTTGACGATCCCCGTTTGCGCCTGGTCTACGACGATGCCCGCGCCCAACTCGAGCAGGACGCCCGAGGTTTTGACGTCATCATCGTCGACGTTACCGACCCGCTGGCTGGCGGGCCGTCCTATCGTATCTTCACCCGAGAGTTCTACCAGATCGCGCGAGCGAAACTGCGGCCCGGTGGCGTGCTCGCCATCCAGGCCGAAAGCGGCGACCCCGGCGTCCTGGAGGGCCACGCCGCGATCGTCAACACCTTGCGCGCGGTCTTTCCGCGAGTGGCGGGTTACCGCGCTCACGTTCCGGCGTTTGACGAAACCTGGGGCTTCGCGGTGGCCAGCGAGGCTCGCCTTCCCGCCGACCTGTCCGACGATGCCGTCGATCGCATTCTGGCCGAGCGCGGCTGCCGGTCCTTGCGCTTCTACGACGGCGTCACCAACCGTGGTCTCTTTATTCCGGATCGTTACTACCGAGAGGCGCTCGCGCGCCCGACGGTCGTCATTGACGACGAGCACCCGCTCGTCGTCGAATAGATCTGAAGGGGGTGCCAGTGGGGGTTCTGACCCTCCCTCCGCCCTCGATGGCGCGGCTCATCGAGCGGAGTCACGTTCTCGAGACCCCGTTTCTGTTGGTCGATTTGCAACAGGTGCGGGGTAATCTCCGTCGACTGCGGGCCGCGTTACCGGGAGCCGACGTCTATTACGCGGTGAAAGCGAATCCTCATCCCGCGATTCTTCGGGCTCTTGCCGAAGAGGGGTGTGGCTTTGAGATCTCCTCGCGTGGCGAATTGGATCTCGTCGAGTCGCTCGGCGCGCGCCAGGGGCTGGTGAGCAGCAACCCCATCAAGCCTCCCTCGTTTGTCGAACGAGCCGCCGAGGTCGGCGTCGAAGCCTTCGCGATCGATTCGCCGGACGAGGTCGTCAAGATCGCGCGGGCCGCGCCGGGCGCCGCGGTGTACGTTCGTTTATTGGTCGATAATTCCGGGAGCGAGTGGCCACTGGCCCGCAAATACGCCGTCGATCCCGAAACCGCCGTTGACTTGCTGGTCCAGGCTGCCGACCTTGGCTTGAACCCGCGCGGTACGACCTTTCACGTTGGCTCGCAGTGCCGAGTGGCGACGAGCTGGCTGGACGCCCTGGATACCACGGCCGTGGTCTGGGAAGCGGCGGAACGCCGCGGTCTCCGGCTAGATCTGCTCAATATCGGCGGCGGCTTTCCGGTGCAACACACCCGCCCGATCCCTCAAGTGGAGGAAATCGGCGAGGTGGTGCGGCGGGGCATTGCCGAGCGTTTCCCCGCGAAGATCCAGGTGGCGCTGGAGCCGGGAAGAATGATCGTCGGCGACGCCGCGGTTCTGGGCGCCTCGGTGATCGGCAAGGCGCGGCGCGGCGCCGAAGACTGGGTATACCTGGACGTCGGCGTCTTCAACGGCCTGATGGAGACGATCGAAGGTTTCGCTTACGAGTTCCTGACCTCGGCCCGCGGGATCCGCTCCAGCGTCGTCCTGGCCGGTCCGAGTTGCGACAGCGTGGACGTGATCTCCGAATCGGTCGCCCTGCCGGATCTGGCGGTTGGCGACCGCCTCTACGTCGCCAACGCCGGTGCCTATACCCTCTCGTACGCCTCTCACTTTAACGGCTGGCCCCCGCCGACGGTTTATACGCTGGAGTGACGTACTGCCGAAGGGGGGCGCGGAATCGCGACCCCCTTCGGTCCCGCTCCAAAAAACCTACGCCCAGGTTGCTATAGTAGGATCACATTTTGTGATCCTATTGGATCGACCGAGACAGAAGCGACGATGGACACGCAGAAGTTGATAGCTGAATATATCGAGACCGGACCAGAACTTGGACCGGAATCAGCGCGTCTAGTTGACTCCGGCGTCGACGTTTGGGTGCTGGTAATGTACTACCAGAGGGCGGCGAATCAGGAGGTGGCTGTCGTCGCACACGACTACTACATTCCAGTTGAAGCCGTCGAGGCTGTGCTGGCGTACTACGAGGAGCATAAGGACGCGATTGACGCCCGGGTCACCAGCAATCTCGGCGCTGCCGCTTAGCGTTCCGTGTCAACGTTCTTCCTTCGAGCAAGCCGACCTGATCGCGGCAGGTATTCGGAAAGTCGCGGAAGCGCTACTCTAGTTGTATAATCCCGCCGTGCGAAACCTTTCAAGGAGGATCTGCTCATGAAACTCGGTTTTCTCCGCACTGGCGTGATGCGGCACATTGATTTCGCCGAACTGGCGCGCTTTGGCGCCTCGCACGGCTACTCGGCAGTCGATATTCCACCGGATGTTCCGAACGCCGTCGAAATTGCGCGGCAAGGGGGGCTCGGACCAGCCGCCGCGCACCTGGGCGCGAACCTGATCGTCGCCGATCCGGGGCAGCGCACCCAGAATATCGAACTGGGAATCAAGCGACTCCACGAGATCAAGGCCCAGGGCGTCACCCTGGTGATGATCAACCACACCAAGGTCGAGGGCGCGTCGCTCGACGAAAACTTCGAGTATGCCCGCCTGGGCTACACTCCGGTTGCCCAGGCCGCGCAGGATCTCGGTCTGAAGCTCACGATCGAGCACTACCCGGCCTACGGCCGAAACCTGGCGATTAATCCGGCAAACTGGCGCCGCCTCTTCGAGTTGGTGCCGGTCCCGAGCATCGGCCTCTGCTTCGATCCCTCCCACCTCGTCTTCCTGGGGATCGACTACCTGCGCGCGCTGCGCGAGTTCGCCCCGCGGATCCACTACGCTCACGCCAAGGACACCGAAATTATCCCGGAAGGTCTCTACGAGTTCGGCATCCTGGCCGGGCCGGAATTCGGCCGCAAGCCAGTTGGTAAGCCAGGCTGGTGGCGATATACTCTGCCGGGATTCGGGGAGGTTCGTTGGGGCGCCTACATTGGAGCCTTGCGTGACGTTGGGTACAATGGTATCCTGTCGGTCGAGCACGAGGACGACCTCTATGGCTGGCGTGACACCGAGCATCCCGAGAATGCCCTCGAAGGTCTAGCCGTTGCCCAGAAGTATCTCAGCCAGTTCCTTGGCTAAGGGAATCTAGTTACTCGATGCCTGCCCGATTGGGTAGGCATCGATGGGATAGTCCTCAATCGGGAGGCTGGCAGGAGTGGAGACGAGATGGACTCGGCGTCCACGGTGCGGGTTGAGGTTGTCCATTCAGCCCCAGATTACCGCGACTTTGTCAATCTCCCCTGGCAAGTTCCCATGGTTCGCCCCATGGTCCGCCCCATGCGGGAGTTTCAACGCCACCTCTTCGACCACGGTCGCTTCCGAGGGAAGCTATCGCCGTCGGCGCTCGTCGACAGCGCATTGCTGGGGAAAGAAAACCCCTTTTACGAGCACGGCGACCTCGAGATGTTCCTCGCCCGTGACCCGAGTGGCCGATCAATCGCTCGCATCGCCGCGATTCACAACCGCCTCCACAACGAGTACCATCATGACTCGGTCGGCTTCTTCGGTTTTTACGAGTGCATCGATGGGGGAGCCACCGGTCGCGAGGCGACGAAGGCTCTGGTTGACCTCGCGAGTAGCTGGCTGCATCAAAAGTACTTGACCTCGATCCGCGGTCCGTTCAACCCGACGATCAACGACGATTGTGGTATCTGGCTGGCGGGCGACCAGGACGACTATCCCTCGTTTTTGATGCCGTCGAATCCGGCGTATTACGCCGATCACCTTCAGGCCGCCGGGATGCAGGTCGTCAAAACCATGCGGGTCTACCGAACCAGCATCGATCAGTACCCGGAGCACCTATGGGAACGCTGGGCCAAGATGATGGAGCGGCTCACCCGTTCGAGCGGCATCACCCTGCGCGGCGCGAACTTCAAAGACCTCGACTCCGAGGTGAAAACCTTCCTCGGGATCTATAACGCCGCGCTCGCGGACAATTGGGGCTACGCCCCGATGAGTTTCGGCGAGCTACGCTCGATGGCCGAGTTGTTCCAGAGCCTGGTGGACCCGAACCTGATTCGAGCCGCCGAGGTGGTGGAAAACGGCCAGCGGAAGGTCGTCGGTGCCACGATCACGATTCCCGACCTCAACGAGATTCTACGGAACACCGGGGGGAGTCTGGTTCATCCCAAGCTCTTCTGGAAGATCCTCCGCATGAAGATGGGCGTTCCCACGAAGCGGATTCGGGTGGTCTTTCTGGGTATTCTTCCCGAGTATCGCCACACGCCGGCGTCGGTTGCCCTGCTCTACGACACGATGCGCATGGCAAGAAAGTTCGGCGCCCGGGAAGTCGAGGCCTCCTGGATTCTCGAAGACAACCGACCAATGGTCAAACCATTGGAGGATTACGACTTCAAAGTGACCGATAATTACGTGATCTACGAGCGTCCGATTGCCTGAGTGAGGGGGATTGATGCGACGCATTCTTACCTTCGACGTAGACGCCAGCCCCTACGAGGTTGCTCAGGAGGCTGTGCCCTCCCTGAAGAATGTTCCGGGCGTCAAATCCGTCGAGGTGCTGTCGTCGGCGAGTGGCGGCCACCCCGGTTTTTGTATTCTGCTTGAGACCGAAGACGACCTCGATGCCCAGGTGGCGGCGCACGTGGACCGTAACATGAAGAATTACGCGGACTACCTTTCCAACGTCACGCATCGCGCCTACAAGAAGATTGGCTAGGCCTCTTAACGCGATTACCCCTCGCCGGCCGGGCGCTTCCACGGCAAAATAAGCACGCTATGGGAAAGAAACCAACCACCGACGACCGGGCAAAGACGAATCGCCCTCGACAGGTTCGTGGTGAGAAGTTGCGCCCGGAATCGCCGCCCCTAACGGTTCGGATCGGTCAGGCACTCGCTCGCCTCATCGGCGGTCCGCCGGACGAGACCGAGGCGCCGGTCCGGACGAAGGAGGCGCGGCGACCCACCGACCCGGTGATCCGGCGCAAGAATCCTCTTCCTCGGCCTTCGGTGGCCGCGCCTCCCGCCGCCACGCCCAGGAGCGACGCCTTCCCGCCTGCCCGTTCCAACCGAAAGGCCGCTCCGGAAGCTCGACCGGAAAGCCGCCCGGTTACGCCCGCCTCGCCCGATGCCATGGAACCATCGAGATTGCCGCGCGGCATCGCTGGGAGGCGTACCGCGGACGAGCAAGCCTCCTCTCCCCCAACCAGGAAGGTTCCGTGGATCGAACCGATCGAGACGGCGGATTCCCCGGACGTTCTAGCCGACGAGGCCCTGGATTCTGACCCGCCGGCGGACAATCCCTGGGTGGTTTCAGCCTTCGACCCGGTCGACGAGACCCTGGTCGACGACGCGAACGCTGACGACGACGAAGAGTACGCTCCGCCGCCCGCGGAACCCCAGCGGATTCGCCTCGGTGGAGCGGCCCGCCACTACGCGGGAATCGTGGAGCAGACCCTCGCCGAGTTTGGCGTGCCGGTGCGGGTCGTGCACGGGGAAACCGGACCTACCCTCATCCGCCTGGGAATCGCTCCCGGCTACATCCAGCGCCCGGCCCGTCGCGATCAGCCGGCTCGGCGCGAGCGGGTCAAGGCGGCGAAGATCGTCGCCCGAGCGAATGATCTGGCTCTCGCGCTGGGGGTGACCTCGTTGCGGATCGAGGCGCCGGTACCCGGGAAGTCGTACATCGGTATCGAGGTTCCGAATCCGAATCCCAAGGCCGTGCCCTTAGCGCCTCTTCTAGAAGATCCGGAGTTTGGCGCGCTTGCCGAGCGCGGAGTCTTGCCGTTTGCCCTGGGCCGGGGCGTCTCCGGACCGCCCATCGTCGCCGACCTGGCGCGTCTGCCTCACTTACTGATCGCCGGGGCAACCGGATCCGGTAAGTCCGTCGCGGTCAACTCGCTCATCGGCACGCTTCTCCAGACTCGCTCGCCGGCTCAGGTGCGCATCGTCGTCGTGGATCCCAAGCGGGTCGAGTTCACCTGGCTGGAAAGGGTGCCGCACTTACTCACGCCGGTCGTCACCGAGCCCGAAAAAGCGGTGGACGTGCTGGGGAAGGTCGAGAGCGAGATGGCCCATCGCTATGATGTGCTTGCCGCGGCCGGCTGTCGCAATCGGTTGACCTACAACGCGAAAGGACATCCCCCGCTTCCGGCCCTCGTCGTCGTCGTCGACGAGTTGGCGGACCTGATGATGCTCGCCTCGGACGAGGTCGAGCGGTCGATCTGTCGGGTCGCTCAGTTGGGCCGGGCGGCGGGCATTCACCTGGTCGTCGCCACCCAGCGCCCGTCGGTCGACGTGATCACCGGTCTGATTAAGGCCAACCTGCCGGCGCGGTTGGCCTTCGCGGTGTCATCGCTCGTCGATTCGCGAACCATTCTGGATACGCCCGGCGCCGAGCGGCTTCTGGGGCGCGGAGATTTTCTGTACCTGTCGCCGGACGCCATGCGTCCGGTACGTGGCCAGGGGGCCTGGGCGAAGGACTCCTGGCTCAATAGCGTGGTGCGCAAAGCGCGGGAGACGGTGCCGCCGGGCACGCCCGACCCGGAGGGCGTGCGTTTTGCCAATCTCATGTCGGCCGCTCAGATCGCCGAGGACCGCCTTTACCTGGGCGCCCGCGAACTCGCCCAGGAGCACCCGAAGGTCTCCGCCAGTTACCTGCAGCGCAAACTGCGGATTGGCTACAACAAGGCGGTTGCCCTCATCGAGCGCTTGCGCGCCGACGGTATCATCGCGGATCCTGAACTGGACGACGAATAGAACTGCCCGGCGCCATCACCTCGTCCATCTGCTCGCTGGTAATCGACGGCGCGTCGCGATAGAGGAAGCAGGCCGCGGCTCGCCGAGGGTCGGTGCGGTAAAGGGGGGGAATGCTCTGGAGGCATTCCGGCATCGCGCGCGGACAGCGGTCGGCGAATCGACAGCCACTTTTCGACCCGCGACCGGATTCGCTGGGTAACTCCTGATCTCCGCCCCAGCGGCGGTCGACGTCCGGCTGAGGGATCGACGATACCAGGAGTTGCGAGTAGGGGTGCTGCGGTTGTTTGATCACCAGATCCACGTCCCCCACCTCGGCAACGCCACCGCGATAGAGCACGATGATGTTTTCACTGATCTGGTACGCGGTTGTCAGGTCGTGGGTGATGTAAAGAAACGAGATGCCGAAGTCCTGATTGAGCGTGCGCAGGCTTTCCAGGATCGTGGCCCGGAGCGAGGCGTCGACCATCGAGACCGGCTCGTCGGCGACGATGAGCCGGGGACGGAGGAGCAACGCCCGGGCGATTGTCAGGCGCTGCCGTTGGCCCCCGCTCAATTGGTGGGGAAACCGACCGAGCGTATCTTCCGGTCGTAGCCCCACCGCGGCAAGCGCTTCTTCGATCAGCTGATGCGCGTGCTGCTTCGATTTCGCCAGGTGGAACTTCTCAATCGGCACGTTCAGGAGATGATCGACGCGGTAGAACGGGTTGAACACTTCGAAGGGGTCTTGAAAGATTGCCTGGACCTCTCGTCGGAACTGCCGCCGCTCGGAGCTAGAGATCCGCCAGAGGTCTTTCCCGCGATAGATCACTCGGCCGGACGTGGGAGGGGTAAAGCCGAGCAAGATCCGCGCGAGGGTCGTCTTGCCGCTTCCGCTCTCGCCGGCCACCGCCGTGAAAGACGGCGTGTCGTCGTCGATGGTGAGCGACAGGTTATCGAGCGCGACAGTGGCGTTCGGGCCGCTTCCGAAGATTTTGGTCGTATTCTGCAACTCGATCAGGGTCGACATAAGTACTCCTGTCTCAGTACAAGTGGCACGAAACCCAGCGGCCCGGGCGGATTTCGCGCAGATCGGGTACTTCTAATGGGCAGTTGCTCATCACCTGGGAGCAGCGCGGGTGGAAAACGCACCCGCTCGGCGGACTGAGTAGAGACGGCGGTGACCCCGGTAGCCCGTGCGACACTTCTTTGCTCGAGAGCGTTGGCAAACTGGAGATCAGCGACTGGGTATAGGGATGAAGCGGTTCTTTGAAGATATCGCGAACCGGTCCCACCTCGACCAGGCGACCGCCGTACATCACCCCAATGCGATCGACAAATTGCGCCATGAGCCCCATGTCGTGCCCGACCAGGATGACCGACGCTCCCAGGCGTTCCTGGACCGCGCCCAGCGTGCTCATAATCTGCCGTTGAACGACCACGTCCAGCGCGCTCGTCGGTTCATCGGCGATGATCACTTTGGGCTGCAACGAGATCCCGATCGCGATGCACACCCGCTGCTTCATCCCTCCACTCAACTCGTGCGGGAAGAGGTTCAAGACATTGGGCTGTAAGCCGACCGTCGAGAGCAACTCCGGTAAGCGATCGTTCAGTTCGTGTCTGGGAGTCGTGGACTCGTGCGCCCAGATCCCGTCAAGAATCTGGTCTTTAATGCGCATGACCGGATTGAGCGAGTTCATCGCTCCCTGGGGAACCATCGCGATTTCGGCCAGTCGGACCCGCCGAAACTCGTCGTCGGAAAGCGTGCTGAGATCCTGATTGCCGAGTTGAACCCGTCCCCCGACGATGTGGCCCGGGGGTTTGATCAATCGCATGATCGCCAGCGCGGTCGTCGATTTGCCGCTACCGGACTCTCCCACCAGGCCGAAACGCTCACCCCTACGCAGCGTGAAGGTGATGCCGTCCACGGCCTTGACCGCGCCAGCCGGCGTGTTGTAGTACACCCGAAGATCTTCGACTCGGAGAACCGTCTCCTGGAGAACGCCTCTTTCCAGCACTTCTCTGCTCACGCCGACCTCCGAAGTCGGGGATTCGCGACTTCGTCCAGCCCCGCGCTGATCAAGAAGAGACCCATGAACAAAACGACGATCACCACGATCGGGACGATCCACCACCACCACAGGCCGCGCAGCAAAGCGTCGAAAGAGATGGCCCAGTAGATCGTCATGCCGACCGTCGGTTCATTCTGCGGGCCGAGGCCGAGCGCTTCCAGACCGATCGAGGCCAGGACCGCCGCGGAGACCGCCCCGACGAAACTAGCTGCCAGGTAAGGCAGCAGGTTCGGAACGAGCTCGCGGACGATGATCTCGAAGCCGTTCATACCGGAGAGTTTCGCCATTTGAACGTAGGCGCGCTCGCGTAAGGTGAGCACTTGCGACCGGATGGTTCGGGCGGGATGCATCCAGGCGAGTGACGCGACGACGAGCGCCATCAGATTGATGCTGATCACGCCCTTGATCGAGTCGGCGATGATAATCAGCACCAGCAGGCCAGGAACGGTGAGCAGGGTGTCGACGACGAGGCGAATCACGGTGTCGACGGTCCCTCCCTGATACCCCGCGATGAAAGCGAGGATGACCCCGATCGTGAGGCCGACCGCTCCGGCGATAAACCCGACTCGCATGGTAAGCGGCAGGCCGGCGACGAGCACCGCCAGGAGGTCCCGACCCTGGTCGTCGCTGCCGAGGAGGAGATCCGGCGAGGGTGGCTGATCCGGAATGACCGAGGTTGGCTGGGCCTGCGCGACGTTGACAAAGAGTGGCCCAATCAAGCCGATCAAAATCAAGAAGAGAACCATCACCAGGCCGATTATCAGGTTAGGGTTGCGGCGGCAATAGGCGAGGAACGCACCCAGTCGGGTGCGGCCCTGGGGAACCGCCGGCTTGACCTGAGGAATGACTGCTGATCCGGTGGCCATCTTATCTACTCCGATAACTGATCCGCGGATCTAACAGCGGATAGGTGAGATCGATGAGCAACGTCGCGATGCTAATCGCGAGAATCACCATAAACACAACGCCGTAGATCACGAAATAATCCGATCCGGAGATCGCTCGATAGAGCAACGAGCCAATCCCGGGATAGGCGAAGACGACTTCGACGAGGACCGACCCCGAAACGACGTTGCCGAGCGCGATGGCCAGCGCGGTGAACTGGGGCAGGATCGCGTTGCGAACGGCATAGCGGTAGAAAATCCGTCCGCCGGGAAGGCCCTTCGCTTCGGCCATCACCATATAGTCTTCACCCTCGGTGGTGACCATCATTCCGCGCATACCCAGCGCCCAGAAGCCAATTGCCGAGAGAATGATCGAGATGGCGGGAAGAAAAGAGTGTTTCAAGATATCGAGGATGAAGGGCAAGCTCAGGCTGGGAATCGTGCCAACTTCATAGCCACCGGAGAGGGGAAACCACTTGAGAATGATTGCTAAGACGTAAACCATGATCAGGCCGAGCAGATAATAGGGCACGGCCGAGAAGGTTAAGAGCGGACCAACGAAAAACCGGAGAAACTTGGGTGCCCTTGGCCAGGCGATCAACGCGCCGAGTAGCGTACCCAGGGAAAAGGCGAGCACGGTCGATACCAGCAGTAAACCGATCGTCCAGGGAAGCGCGGCCATGATCAGGGGCACGACCTTCGCCGGGTACGAAGCCAGGGAATAGCCGAAGTCGAAGTGTAAGACCTGCCAGAGATAGTTGACGTACTGAATGTAAAGAGGTTTGTCGAGGCCGAACTCTTTGTCGTACGCCTTGACCATCTGCTCGATGCCCTGCTGCATGTAGCCGCCGGCATTCGCCATCTCGATCAAGCGTTCGCGAACCGGATCACCCGGCGCCAGGCGGGGGATGAAGAAGTTGAGGGTCGCGGCGCCCCAGAGGACGACGACAAACTGCACGAGTCGGCCGACGAGGTATCGTCCGCGCATGGGAATCACCTAAATCGGAGTTGGGTCCGGGAAGGCCCGGCGGCCTGCCCCGGTTCTGGAGGGAAGCCACCCGAGCAGGTTTGGTCGAGTGGCTTCCCTCCGGCTATCCCTTATGCCTGAACCGGCTTCAGGGTGTTGATCCAGAGCGGTGCGGTGCGGTGCCAGTTGGCGGTGTTGATGATGGGGTTCTTCTCGGTCGGCCAGTTCGTCCAGTACGTGGTGTTCACCGGAATCCGGTGGTACCACTGCACCAGACCAATGTCCGGTAGAGCAGGAATCCAGATCTGCATCGCCTGGTGGAAGAGTTCCGTCAGCTTCGGGTCGTCCGGAGCGGTCTGGCCCATCTGATCGACGATCTTGTCGAAGTTGGCGTCCTTCCAGCGGTACGGGTAGACCGCGGCCTGGCCGGTCGGAGCCGAGAACTGGCTCTGGTACAGACGCAGGGTGAAGTACGGGTCGCGGACGCTGCCGCCGTGGCCGCTGATGAAGGCGTCCTCGGTGCCCTGAGCTTCGATATCGCCGGCGTTCGAGGGAGACTTGAAGTTGGCGTCGAAGCCGGCCTTGCGGAGTTGAGTCACCAGCACCGGCGTGATGTCCTGGAAGATCTGGTAGATCAGGATGACCATCGAGAGCCGCTTGCCACCCTTCGCCCAGAATCCCCCCTGATCCTTCTGATACCCCTTCGACTGCATGATTTGTGCGGTCTTGTTGAGATCGAAGCTATCGATCGGGTATTGCTGAAGCAGGTCGCTCAAGGTATTCGTGTAGGTCAGCAGAGCCGGGAAGTTCGGGAAGGGCAGGAGCGTCGGCGTGCCGGCGCCGCCGTAGCCAACGTCGACCAGTTGCTTGCGGTCGATCGCGTGGTTTACCGCCCAGCGGAGGTCCGGGTCGTTCCAGGGGGCCTTCGAGTCGTTGAAGCCCAGCGAAATTGGCCACCAGTCCAGATAGCCGTAGGGAAGAGCGTTGTTCTCGGTCCAAACCTGCAGCTTCGGATTCTGGGCAAGCGCGGCCTTGACGTTGTTCGGTCGCAGGTCGAGCGTCTGGTCAGCCTGGTTGGAGACGAGCAGTTCGACGAGCTTCGGCTCATCAAACTCGGGCAGGTAAATGATCCGCTCTACTTCCGGCAGCGGGTGGAAGTTCGTCTTCGCGGCCCACCAGTTGGGGTTGCGGTCCCAGATCTTCTGATCCGGACTGGAGAGGGACAGCTTCCAGGCGCCGGTCGTTACTGGCCAACCCTTGCTCATGTCGAAGTTGGTGAACTTCGTCGGATCCTGACCCTTCCAGATGTGCTCGGGCTGAATCTGAACGCCGATATCTTCGTGGAACTGGAAGTAGCTGAAGAAGAAGCGGGGGTTCGGCGCGGTCAGAGTAATCTGAGCGGTGGAAGCGTCAACGGCCGTCGCCTCTTTGACCCACTGCTTCATGTCAGTGGACCAGGTCATCGTCGGCGCGTTGTCCTTGAGCATATTAATGGTGAACGCGACGTCGTTCGCCGTGAAGGGCTGTCCGTCACTCCAGGTAACGTTTGGGCGAATCTTGATCGAAAGCTGGGTGAAGTCCTGATTGTAAGAGTAGCTCTCGGCCAGCCAGGGAATGTCGCCGTTCGTACAATTCATACCGGGAGGACCGCAAACGGCATCGGTATGGTACGGGTTGTAATAGTAGAGCGGTTCCATCGTGATGTTGTACCCGCTTCGGGTGATACCGTGCAGGTACGGGTTCATCAACGTGACGTCGGCGAACTGGTTGTTCGGACCGTCCGCGCAGCCAAGGATCAAAGTCTTGTTACGAGCTACCTGGGCGAGCGCCTGGCTGCCAGTTTGAGCGGGGGCCGGCGCGGCGGTTGGCTGGGCCGCGGTAGTAGGGGCGGCGCTTGCCGCGGTGGTGGGAGCGGCGCCTGCCGCGGGCGCGGTCGTCGCGGTCGCGGCGCTACTCGCCGGGGTCGTCGATGATGACGATGAATTAGTGCTCGGGGCGGTGGTCGGCGTGGCGGGCGACGACTGGGAGCACGCGGCAAGAAGCGCGGCGGCTCCGACCCCTCCGCTGGCGAAGAGGAAGCGGCGGCGCGAAAGGAAGCGTTTGCGCGTAAGCATGTATACCTCTTTTAGACTACCTACACCGGATTGTTTCGCGTCTGGCCGGACAATCGGGCGACACACTCACCAAAACCGGTACTCAGGAAGAACCGATCCTGAATGTTCGGTCAGGGCAGGTGTGTCGTTTGAGTTCGGACCGAAACCCACTACGATGAGTCGCCCGGATTCTACGGTCGATTGCAACGGGCCGATTGTAGATAATCGCATCCCAAACGTCAAGTCTACGACTTCTTATTTGCTTATCCTTGTATCTATCCACCGGTCGCTTGTTCGACACGAAGACGAAAACGTCCGGTCATCCGGGCAAGAACCGCCCGTTCCTCGGGTGTGAAGACCGCCAGCAGCCACAACGCGCCCAGGTAGACGCCAAGCGCGACCAAAAGGGCGAGATGGGGCTCGATATGTCGTCCGCCACTCGCAACCAGCACCATGAGGATTCCCGCCAGCGCCGGCTTGCCGATCGCCCGAGTCCAATCTGGCCAGCCAATCTCCCGGCGCACCTCGATCAGGAAAGGCACCATTAAGACTACTTCCGAAATCACGGTGATCGCGCTTGCCGCGTAGAGGCTGTAACGCGGGATGAGGATCAGGTTGGCGACGAGGTTAAACCCCGCCGAGATCAGGAAGGCGCGCGTGATGAACTTCTGGCGATTCACCGCGATGAGCGCGTACTGGGTGAGGCCATTAATGTAACTGAACGGCAGAAACCAGATCAGGATCGCCAGGGCTCGCGCCGACTGGGGATAGAACGCCGGTCCGCCCAGCAGCAGGATCAAATCGCCCGATGAGTAGGCGACGATAACCGACAAGGGGATGGCCAGGCAGACCAGGACGCGAATCGAAATGTCGTAGGTCGCCCGCAAGCCCTCGCCCTTCTGTTCGGCGAAACGCGAAAGCGCGGGAAAGACCGCGAAGGTAAAGGTGGAGGGGATGATCAAGAAACCATCCACCCACTTGTAGGCCGCCGAATAGTAACCAACCGCGAGGGCGCCCTGCATGGCCTCGAGGAGCAGGAAGTCGATCTTGAAAAAGATCGTCACCAGAACGTGATTGATCAGCAGCGGATACGCTTCGCCGACCATCCGCCACAGGTTTCGCGGCGATGGCAAAGAAAGGCGCAAACCGCCTGCTCCCTCGCGATTGGCGGATTCCCGATCCCGCGTTCCCGTGCCCGGGAGGGATGGCGGCACGCGCACGACGCTCCTGGTTGCCACGACGAAAGCCACGACCAGGAGCACATTGAGAAAGAGAGCTATCGCGGCCAACCCGATAATGCCCGCTCCGGCGAGCAGAACGACGGTCGAAAGGGCAACCCGCAGCAGATTCGTCCCCACCGCGATGATCGCCGGCACTTCGTTGCGCTCGTAGGCGTTAAAGAGGGCGCTCAGGGCCCCGTTGAGGTTCCCGGGGATGAGCGCCAGGGTCAGGAGGACGAACGCCGTCGTCGTGGACGCGCTCATTTGGAGCAGGCGCGTCCCGAAAAAGATGACCCCCAGGGCGACCGGCGTGCTGAGCAAACAGAGACCCAACCGTAAAGTGATCGCGTCTGACAGATAACGCCCGGCAAGGCTCCGATTGCGGGCGATTTCCCGGGTGATCAGGGCGTTCAACCCGAAGTTTGTGAAGATCTCGAAATATCCCATCAATACGATGGCGAAGGCGTATTCGCCGGCTGCCGTCGCGCCGAGGATGCGCAGCATGAGCGCCGCGAAGCCGAAGTCGACGGCCTTGTTCAAAAACGACGTCGCCATCGGCAGGCTGGTGTTCCGCATGACCCGCTCGGCCTGACCGGCGTAATGGCCGATCAGCCGTCGCCAGACCGGCGAAGTCGCGATGAGTGCCAGGATGATCAGCGCGAGGAAGCTGACGTAGCCTCCGAAGAGGAGCGAAAAGGGATGGTACGTGAAGACGATCTGGTGGGTTCCGGCACTCGGGAGGTACACCGCCCGCAGGTCGCCATCGGCGGTTTGGACCGGCGTCGGCGTGCCGTCCAGGTTCGCCGTCCACCCCGGCGCGTTGGCGTCGGCCAGCACGAGCCAGGAGGGACCGCTGGTCGTCGCGCTGACCGCGACCCGATCGAAGAGGTACGATTCCACCCGGGCGGTTCCGGTTCCGCCGCCTTTTCCGGCTGGGCCGATCAGCACGACCTCGCGCCCGGGCTGGAAGTTCGGGCTGGCCAGCGCGGCGAAAGCGCCGTCGCTCGTGGACACTCCGATTGCTTGCCCGACGATAAAGGCGCGGGGGAGCGCGCTCGGGCGCTCGTAGACGAAAATCCCCCCGCTCTTACTCGCGAGGCGGACCGCGGGATTGTTCAGGGGGGTCTGGGTCAGGATATAGCGGACGCCGAGCAGATCCAGGATCGGGCTCCTCAGCGAGGAGACCTGATGAATCCGGCCAATCTGATTGTAGGGTAAATCGACCGGCGGCTCGACCAGCGACCAGAGGCGCTGGTAGTCGCGGCTGATAATCGTGTCGTAGCCGCCCACGTTCGGGATGCCGAGCAGGACGCCGAGATTCGAGCGTAAGACGACCGGATCGCCAAAACTGGCGTAGCGGGCGCCGGCCAGGTCCGGCTCGCCGGGAAGGTTCAAGGTCGCGTGTTGCGCCAGGATGCTGGCCGGCGCCTTGGTCGCGAACGGCATGCCGAGGTAAAAAAGGTCGACCGCGACGACGAGCAAGAACAGGGCGCCCAGACTTCCCCGGACAACCTGGGCGCTAACTGGCGAAAGTGCTTTCCACCGACCCAGCGCGACGGCCAGCGCGATTAGCACCCCTCCGGCAAACAGCAACCCGAAAAAGATCGCCAGGTTGCGAAACTCATAAGAATAGAGCATCGCCGCCGAGCCAAACGCCGCTTGTAGATCCGCGCGCTTTGCCAGCACCCGTCCCACCAGCGCGATGCTCCGGTGCCGCACCGCCAGACTCGCCAGCAACCCGGCCAGCCCACCCATCCCAAGGAGGACCGGAAGGAGGGCGAGGGGGATGGGGATTGGGGGTTGGAGGTTGGGGCCGGACCTAACCCCCTCGCCCCCTTCCCGCATCGGGAAGGGGGAACGAGCCGGTTCCCTCTCCCTCTGGGAGAGGGTTAGGGTGAGGGAGTCTTTTCTCCCAATCCCCAACCCCCAACCCCCAACCCCCAGGATCGCATCCGCTCCCATTCCGGCGAGCATGGCCGCGGCGAAGTCAAAGAGATAGAGCCAGCGGAAAGGCGTTCGAAGTTGACTAAAGAAAGGAAGACCGTAGTAAATCAGCGCGTAGAGTGGCGAACCGAAGGCGAGGAGGAGCGAGAGCGCCGCCAGGCCGGCGAAGAACCAGCGAACCCGCGACCGGCCGTACACGATTCCCAGGAGGGCGAGGACCAGCGGAACGACGCCGACGTAGCCCCCAGACTCGACGTAATTCTTGGTCCCCCAGAAAATCGTCTGGGGAGGATCGGTCGGTTTTCCCAGGGCGTTGTTGCCCACCGGAGTCTGGCGGAAGGTTGTCAGGTCGAGATAGTCGTGGGTGGCGGGATTGCCAAAAAAGTCTGGCATCAGCAACCCGAAGACCTGCATCTTGGGAAGGGCGTAGGAGATGACCTGCGCGTAGGTCGTGTCGCCTTGTCGGTTGTTCGATCGAAGTACTTCCAGGAAGGGGACGAGTTGAACCCCGGCCAGGAGCACCCCCAGGCCAATCGCCAGTCCGGCCGCGAGCCCGAACGCTAGCCCCGGACGGCGCCGCTTCCGAAGCAACTGGACGGCGAGAAAGACTCCATAGAGCCCGACCGCGAACGTCGAGTAAAAGGTGATTTCGAGGTGGCCGCCGAGGACGCTCAAACCAATCGCCAGGGCACCTACCGGTAAGTCCCGCGCGACGGCGCCGGTCCACTTTCCGGACTCTGCCGCGCGAGCCAGGCCGGTCAAACTCCAGAGCGCCAGGGGCAGCCAGATGGCCGCGCCCAGAACCATCGGCCAGATGTAGCTGACCGTCAAGAAGAAACAAAAGGCGAACACGAACCCGCCGAGCGTCGCGCCGATCCGGCCGAGGCCGAGGCGGCGCAAAAAGGCGTAGCTCAGCGTTCCAGCAAGAACCTGGTGCAGCGCCGAATACCAGCCGTAGGCCACGAGTGGTCCCAGGACGAGAAAAAGCACGACGAATGGATAGAGCACCCCGGTCTGCCCGGTCGCCAGGTAGGGCAAGCCGGCCATCTCGTAGGGATTCCAGAGGGGAAGCTCGTGGTGGTGAAGCGCCTGATCGAGGATGATTTTCCAGGGATAGTTCTGGAGCAGCATGTCGCTGACCAGCAGGTTGTGGGGAACCGCGTTGGCTGGTCCGTACCACGGCGCCATGGTCCAGAGGTTATCCAGGGGTAAGAGGGTTTGTCCCCCGAACAGCGCCGGCCAATAAAACACCATCGCCGCGACCGCGTAGAGCGCGACGACCGCCAAATCCTGCCAAATCTTTCGGACCACACGCACGACCAGCCCCCGCTGCCTCACCCCTGGCCTCAATCCGGTTTATGCAAGGAGGGGCTTTTGCTCCGGCCGAACCTAACCCCTCGCCCCTTCCCGACGCGGGAAGGGGAGTCCTGCGGTGCTCTCGTTCGACCGCGCTCACCGTATCGATCATGCCCCCGGAGCGCGAGGGGGTTTGGGCGCGCAACGCCCGAACTCCCTCACCCCCTAACCCCCTCTCCTGGCAAGGAGAGGGGGTTAGGGGGTGAGGCCTTTCCTACAGCGGGGCATTATAACAGACCGGTTAGCCACTTCGGGCCAGGCGACCGAGGGTGTTATTGAGAAGAGCGGCGCTGAGGCGGCCGAGGTTGATGAGAAGGTATCCGAATACCAGATAGGGGTCGATGGCTCGCTCGGGGTGGAAGCGTTGCAGAAATGCCCGCAGGTTTCGAGTCATGCCCCGGGGCAAGTGATCCGCGAAAGCCGTGGGATCCTCAAACGAGCGTACCGCGATGATGGTCACGGCGCCCAGGACGACCGTGACGGCCAGGGTGAGGAGTGGCGCTGCCGGTGCCGGGTTACTCACACCCGCGAGGCTGCCAAGCCAACTGACCGGAACGATTCCGACGAGGGCGTTCAGAATAATCAGAACGACCAGTACGCCGCCAATGTTGCCAAGTTCGTCGGCTTCCCGCGGCAGTGCTTCGGCGAGAGCCCGCGCCCGCTTGCCGACTCGCGGGAGCGAACGTACCTTCGTTTTGACCGTTTCCGGCGCGTAGTTTCGGGTCAGAGCCACCGGAACCCGCAGCGCGCTGGCAGTAACCACGAAGGTGGCCAGGATGGTGAGAAGTCCAGCGACCAGCCCCCAATTCGTTCCATCGGCGACGAGACTTCCGACGAGGATGGTCCGGGCTGCAAAGGCCGCAAACCCGGGAAGAGGAGCCAGCGCGAGACTGCCGACTGCCAGCGCGGCGGTGGTTGGCCAGCCGATCTGGTTCGGAGACAGCCTGCTCAAATCCGTCGCTCGGACCGCGCGAATCGCCGCGGTCAAGCCCAGGCCGAGCGTTGTCAGGGCAATCGCGCCGCTCGCCAAACCGAGCCAGCCAGCCGCCGGTCCCCACGGGTTTGGCGTTGCGAAGCCGACTACCGCCAGGCTAACTTGAGCCATGGCCAGGTACGCCAGGACGCCCAGCGCGCTGGTCTCCCAGAACGCGCCGATGCCGGCGAGGCACGCGCTGAGCGCCGCCAGGACGGCCAGCGCATGGAGCAAATTGAGGTTGCCCAGGGTCGCGACGTCGACCAGTCGAGCGAACGCTACCCCTCCGAGCGGTACCGCGAGGCCAGCGATTGTCACCGCGACCGGCGCCGCGCCAGCCCGTGAGCCGACGATCACCCAGTGCTGGAGTGGCGCGAGGGCAGCCCGAGCGATCACCGCGATCAGGATGGGCAGGACCAGGACGAGCGCGGTCGCCGGTCCCAGGCTCTGAATGCGCGAGGGAACCGCCGCGAGGTTCACCGTGCCGGTTTGGGCATCGATCAGCCAGAAACTGGCGAGCGCGACCGCCGACGGGGCTTCTAAAGTTGCCAGCACCCGCAATCCGGCGTCTCGGCCGGGGTTGGAGAAGTCCAGTCCGATCATCACGGTGATGGACAGGCTCAGGATGACGAGGCCCCCGTACAGGGCGAGCAGGTCGCCGGCCAGGAAGGTCAGATTGGCGGCGGTTTGGGCGACGGCGAGTAAGGACAGAAAGGCGATGCCGTGGCGTGACGCTCGCGCGAGTTTATCACAGGCCAGGCTGATCGCAAGAAAGAGTACCGCGACCAGGGTCAGTTCGGCGGGAACCGGCCGGCTGGAGTCGAGACTCAGTTGTCCTCCAAGGGCGGCGCCGCGAATTGTGACGACGACCGCCTGAGCCGGCAGCCGAAACGTCGCGACCGCCGACACGAGCAGGAGAACGTGTCCGATCGCGTGGATGGGTAGCCGCCACTGTTCCAGGCTGGTCTGGATCATCGGCGCGACAACCGCCAAAAGAAGTGGTCCGACGATCAGCCAGATAATCAGACGTTCGGTCATGCTGTCCCTCTCAACCGAGTCTCGCTCAACCAGTCATCGCTCGAGCAGCGGGTGCCAGCAGGGCGAGAAGGTCCGTCGCAAAAAAACCCAGGAGGACGAGCGTTCCAATGACCCCGGTGCTCAAAAGCAGCACCGGTAGACGCCGCTCCGGGTGGACCGGTCCGTGAAGCTCGCCCAGGAAGATCGAGACGAAAAGGCGGGCCAGATAGAGTAGGGTCAACCCGATGACGACCATCCAGAAGATTGGGAGAAACCCGCCGGTCTGGGCGGCGACCCCGATCAGTTGGTCGGCCGCGAACCCACCCAGCGGAGGAAGGCCGAGGATCGAGAACGCGCAAACCGCGAAGAGCGAGGCGGTTATGGGGAGGCGTTGCGCCAGTCCGCCTACCCGCGGCAGAAAGACCTCCGCGGTGGCTTCTTCGGCCGCGCTCAGGCAGAGAAAGAGTCCGGTGAAGGCGAAGGCGTCGGCAATGCCGCCGATAACCGCGGCGGTCGTGGCCGCCGGGCTACCAACTAGATAAACCGTGCCCAGGAGAGCGAACTGGCTGAACGCGCCATAGGAAAGGGCGCGTCGATAGTCGGCCTCGCCGAGCGCGGCGAGCGCCGCGAGAATCGTCAAAATGCCCATCGCCAGCAGCGCGGTCGAGCGCCAGTTGGAGACGGGGCCGAGAACCGGTCCAAAGAAGCGGAAGAAGGGGTACAGACCAACCACCAGAACGCCCACCCCGGCTAAGGTCGCGCCGGCAATCGTGAAGCGACGGCCCGGCCGCAGCTGCCAACCCTCGGAGAGGATGCCGAAGGTCTTCAAGATAATGCCGACGAGAATCAGGTACGGCGCCGGGCCAAGCCGCGCCGTCGCGGGCAGCGGAGCGAGCGCGAGGCCATGGCCGTCGATGGCGAACAAGCCCAGGCCGAGCAACATCGCGAAGGAGCCGAGCGCGCCGGCCGCGTGGTACGGCACGACGCCTTCTTCGGCGCCATCATCCGGAAGGCCTTTGATCTGACCGATTCCCCAGGCAAAGAGGCTCGTGATTTCCCAGGCGACGAAGAAGGTCACGACGTGGGTCGCGGTGATCACGCCGAGGGCACAGGTGAGAAAGAAGAGCAGCATGAAAAGGTAGCGAAAGAAGTCGCCGGTCGCCGGCGTGGAGAGGATCAACAGCGCGCCAAGCGCGGCGAGGCCAATCAGGATGGCCAGGCTCAACTCGTCGACGCCGAAGAAGCCGGGGATAATCGGACCGATGAGGCCATCAAACAAGGGGGAAGAAGCCGCGGAAGGGGTCGCAAGGAGTCCCGAAACCGAATTCGAGACAGCGTCAGCCGGTGGCATACCGGTCCTCCTCCATCGGAGTGATCCCCGCGACCCTCATTGGTCGCGGAAGCCGGTCGATTTCATAATAAAGTGTACCACCCGGCCAGGCTGCGGGTCAAAGTGCCGAGTGTTGAGAGTGCGGGACCCGACCCTCGTCGGGATGGCTGCGGTCCCGGTTCTGGACGTCCTTACCGTGCCGCGACCTAGGACTGTTACGGCGGCAGCCCGCTGTGCGGCAGTCGCGGAGTGTTGGTAGGCTCTACCGCGGATGGTAGTAGACCTGTATATGTTCTACTACCCGGGATGGCGTCAAACCCTCCGGACGAACGGTGGGCAAGTGTCGGCGGTCTCGGTGATTCTTGTCGTCTCCCTCATGTTGGCATTTGCCTTCGGTAGAATCGCTGTGGCAGCGGTGATCGGCTCCGCTGTCGTACTCGCATTGCGACGTCGTGAGAGGGTCCGGAGGGATTGATGATGCATCTACCAGAACCCCAGTCGTTGCTTGAAACGAGGAGGGTAGGTGAGAACCGAATTAATGACCTACATCGTCGGTGGCTTGGTTCTGACGGCCTATCGGATTCGCCTGCCTGGGCACCGCGCGACTGATTCCGATGGGCTCACCCATTAAACATGCTTTCTTTATCATCGGGTTCCTTCGGTGGCGCCAGATTAACCACAGGCACGCTCCCGACTGATCGCTTGTTTACGGGACAAACTCGTGACCTCGGCGATGACCGTCTCTACTTCTTCAAGGCGCGGTACTATGACGCGACGATTGGGAAGTTCGTGCAGCCCGATACAGTGGTGCCGAACCCGGGAATCCCCAGGCGCTGAATCGGTATGCCTATGGGCTGAACAGTCCTTTGCGATACACCGATCCGACAGGACACGATGCAACGGGCGGTGGAGATCAGTACCAGGATCTGACAAACATCAGCGATCCTACCTTACAGGCTGCGGCCCGCGACTTATGGGAACACGGTGGTGCCGAGGGAAGACAAATTGTGGAGTATCTGCGTGCGCATGAGGGCAGCGTGTCAGTTATCGCGCAATCCGGCCTCTCGGGCGCGACGTTTAATAACCCAATCCATAGCGTTATCTGGGTCGGGACCGATGGCTCAATGGCTCAAGTAGCCGGCGTGCTCGCGCACGAAACCACGCATATGGAGCAAGGGCACACGGTAGTAACGCAGGCAGACGAGATTCAAGCATACCAAGTACAAGGGCGTATCCTCGACACCCTCGGCGTGACAGGCGCGGCCAACCCGTGGGGCACACCAGCGGCACAACTTGGCACTGCGGCTAACGCCAGGACGATCGCACTGCTTTACAGGCAGTCGCTACAGTACGAAAATTGGCCGATCGCTCGCCCCGCTGACCTTCCGCACCTCGCCTTCGCGGGCGCCCGCGAGTACGGCACCGTCGGTCTCGCCAGGCTCGACCAGGCAGCACAGGCTCTCAGTGTTCAAGCAGTCAGATTCTCCATCGCCATGCAGCCGGTTGCTTCCCGAACTATCGCGCCTTTCACCCCATGGATTCAACCTGGATCCGGATCGTGATAAGGAAGCTGACGATGGCAATGAAAGCCCTGATTGCGGTATTCGTGATGCTCGTCAGTTCCACTTTGATCGCCTGTGCCGGCGATCCTTTCGCCATCCCCGACCACTACGCCACTTACCGGCTGCAGGCAAAAGGCGTCAGCGTCACGGTTCCCCACCCCAGTTCGTGGGGTGATCCCCACGTTGACGTGCTCTCGGATGGTACACTTCTCACCTGGGGAGGGCCAACGGAGCCGAAGTATCGCACGTCACCTGTTTTGGAGGTGGCTCTTCAAGTGCTCTCCAGTACGCGAAATGCGCAGTGCTCGGCCTATCTAGACCAAAGCATCCGTCAGGCGGCGGGCGATAAGGCAACGGCGCCGATTCAGTCGGTGTCTATTTCCGGTAACCAGGGGGCGATGGTGGCGTTCAGATACACGGTCGGCTTCGCCAGCGAGTTTGGGGAGAAAGTGCCGCGCCCGGAGACTCGACACATCGCCTGCATCCCAACGCCGGTTCAGAACATCGATTTGACCATTGATCTACAGGCTGCGGAAAACCAGGCCAACCTAGCCGACGCCGTATTCGAAAAGGTGGTTTCGGAGGCATCCTTGTCGGTCGCCGCCAAGCCGGAGTGATGTTGAATCTGAATTCGCGCCTAACGCTCGTGTGTGGGAACCGGATCCCGTAAGGTGGTACGACGACCCTGCGCTGACTTACTGATACACTTCGGGTATCCGCTTTCACCACCGAGGAGTCTCATGCTGCGTCCCGAGCCCCTCATTCTCGATTCCGAAAGCCGTGCTCTCTACGATCGCTTCGCCCCAGCCACTCACCCACTCCGCCAATTCGACGACTGTCTCGACTTCTCGTTCATCCTCCCGCTGGTCGCCGAACGCTACCACGACGAGATCGGTCGCCCCGCCGAGCACCCCGAGCAAATGTTCCGCCTCCTCTTCGCCCAGTTCTCCCTCAACCTCTCCGACGAAAAGATCTGCCTGGCCGCCCACGACAGCCTCGCCTTGCGCCTCTTCCTCCACCTCGACGCCGAAGTCTACCACGCCATCCCTTTTGCAACCGTACCGGAAGTCCTAGAGAGGCGACCCTGCCTATGGCAGGATAGGGACATGAACCATCCGCCGGGTCAGGTAGATTTGACTCCGCGCAGGAAAGGGTGGAGCGATCGGAGGGAAGATAGGGCGGTGAGGGTTGCCCGGAGTGTCCGGTATCAATGTTGCAACTTTGTATGAATATCGGATAGAATACGGGTACTCGGAGACCGTAGGAGGATGGCATGGCATCAACGCTTCGGAAGAGAGTGCGCTTTCACAAGGCGGGAGGTTCCAAGTCCATCGTCATTCCCAAAGATTTCCTGGCGGCCTTCCCGTTCGACGAACAGGAAGCCGAACTGGTCCTCGCGCCGGAGGGCATTCTCCTGCGTCCGACCGCGACCAAGGCGGCGCTCGACGATCCGGCGTTTGTTCGGTTCCTCGATTTTCTGGAACAAGCTGCCGTGCGCCACCCGGAGCGCCTGGGAAACCTCCTCGATTTGACCGACGGGGATGCCGATCTCGTCGAAGGTGTCGAGCTGGATGACTGACGAGACGCCCGATGCGCTACCTCAGCCATCGGGTCGACGGATTAATGGCTGGCTTGTCCTCTACGGAACGGAGTTCCGCCAAGCCTACGAAGAGCTACGCGCGGAGGTGCGCAAGCTCAAGGCAGAGCTTCCGCCGGAGGTCTATCTCAAACACGCGACCGTTAAGCTGTTTGCCCACATTCGCCACTTCGTCCGCGAGGTTGTTCCGGGCAATCCCAACGCTCCGGAGTTCACGCTTTCCGGCGACCTTGGCCATTTCCGCCGAGGCCAGGGTCACGGGATTCCCGACCGCTACCGGATCTTCTGGGCCTTCTCGTCGCAACGCAAGGTCATCGTTTTTCTCTATCTGAACGATGAAACGACCCTGCGCAAGGCAGGTTCCTCGACGGATCCCTACGAAGTCTTCCGTTGGTTGCTTCGACAAGGTCGGATTGGCGCGGACTTCGAGGCAAACTACCGCCAATGGTTGGCGGACAATCCTGATCTCCGAGAGACGACCGTCCGTGAGATCACCTCACCCGAAATCGAGACGGGGTCTCCCAAGCGGAGACCCCGTCCCCAGCATCAACCGCGTACGCGTCGCTCGCAGCGGAACTAGACCGGGTCTTCTTCCGCGATCCTCTAACCGGGCTATGAGCTGCGGGTCGCGCTTGACATCGTCATCGCGCGAGACGAAGTACCGGGCACCGCCGAGCACGGCGGTCTCCAGCAGGATGTCGTCGTCGGGGTCGCGACACAGGTGCAGGTCGCCGATCGGGGTGACCTGGATGGCCCGATCCGGGAGGAGAACCAGGACGCTCGCCACGTCGGCGGCCCGCAGATTCCAGCGGCGGCGGATTCTCGGTCGGTCGAGAACGTCGCGGATCTCCTCCAGCAAGGCGTCCGAGACGACCGGGACGAACCGCTCCGCTAGAAACGCCGCCAATACCTGAGCCGGCGCGCCGGATGCGTTGATGAAGGCGGAAATCCAGACGTTCGTGTCGACGAGGACCCGGAGGGGAGCCTCAGTCACGTTGACTGGACCGGCGTTCGGCCCGCTTGCGACGGACTTCTTCCCGGGCGGCGGTGATCTCGGCCTCAATGGCGTCAGCAGGAAGATCCGTCGGGGCGCTGGCGCGGAGGCGCTCGAGGGCCTCCGCGAACCGCGACCGCCACTCGTCCGAAGCAATCGCGCGGCGGGGGCCAAAGACCGGTGATTGCGATGTCAACCCTCGCTGAGCCAGATAGCCGTTGAGCGCTTCGCGTACGAGGTCGGTGAAGGAGCGACCTTCCTCGATGGCCAGGTGGCGCAACAGGCGCGCCTGTTCTTCGTCCAGATAAACGTTCGTCCGCTTCACGATGACCCCCTACCCGGTCTTCACTCCCCATTGTACCACCATGACATCATGGTGGTACAATGCGCGGCGAGGAGGCGTCTCAAAGACCGTAACCGTTCAGGAAGTCTGGCGAGGCGACCGTGCCTATGGCAGGATAGAGGCATCGACGAGCAGCCGCGCTTATCCGACGAGCCGCCTCGTCAGGTAGATTCGACTCCGCACCGGCAAGGGTGGAGCAATCGGAGGGAAGAAGTGAGCGAGTCGCGGGTTACCAGGACGGTCTCGCCGTTCGCGAGCGAGCGACCTCTGCTCGTCGTCCTGGGCGGCTTCGCCGGCGCCGGGAAGACGACCCTCTCGCGGCGCCTGTCGGCGGAGCTGGGCATCCCGCGCCTCGGCTCGGACGACCTGGTCCGGATCGTCAGTCGGTCGCGGGCGCTCGCCGATTGCACCGTCGATGTCGCGTGGGTTGCCTATGACGTCTTCTTCGGTCTGGCGGAGGATTTCCTCCGGACCGGTCTCTCGGTGATCCTGGACTCGAATATGGGCGAAGCGTGGCGGTGGCAGCATCTGGATGCCATCCGGGAGCGGCATCCGGAGATCCTGTTCGTTCCCATCGTCCTCCGGCTCCCTATCGAGACCTGCGTCGAGCGCATGCGCGGGCGACACGCCGACGATCCCGACAATGAGATCGCTGCCGAGGCGATCATGGCGGAGCCGCGGCACGTCCGGAAGTGGGAGTTTGTCGAAACGCTCGATCGACCGGACGTCCATTTCGCGGACGCGAATCGACCAAAGGACGCGGTCTATGAGGAGGTCAGACGCTATATCCTAACGCGCGTGGGCGACGGGCGGATAGACGACAACTGCCCGGAGAGACGACCGTGACGGGGCGCAATCGAACTCTTGCGCCAGGCTGGAGCCTGAGCACGTCAATCGCCCCGTCTCCTACGCTTTCCCTTCCTCCGAAGGCGGCTTTTCTTCCGCGCCTTCCGCGTATTCTTCGGCGGTGATGAACTTCCCGCCGGAGATCAAACGCTCGGTTTCCACGCGCTTGTCGTCGAAGGTTAAGGTCGCTTCGATCGTCCGGAAGCACTTCTGACCGATAATGTGCTTGGTGACCGTGAAGCCGCTCCCCTCGTTCTCCGGGGACAGATCCCAGTAGGGGTCGACGCGAATCCGAATCTTTTCCTTGCAGCGGTCGCAGCGAACGTAATAGTAAACCCCGCGGTCGCCAGTCTCCTTGGGACCACCGCCGACGCCAATCCGCTTCAAAAGACCATCAAGCAATCCCATTGGTACCTCCCGGTTCAACCTCGTCTTGTAGCGAGAAATTGAAGTCGCGTGCTTCGAAGCGGGCTAAAAGGCTCTGACGGCCCAAGCCTGTTTCCCCCAGTCCCCAATCCCTAACCCCCAACCCCCTCGACCTAACGTCCAAAGGCCGGGCCGATCACCGAGAAGAGCGAGAAGATACTGAGCCAGACGAGGCCCAGGCTGGCCAGGAGCAGCACCAGGCCGGTATAACGCTCGCGGATCAACTCGCCGATGCCGATCACCGCGAAGAGCGCCAGGGCGGGCAACGCCGGAAAAAGGTAGCGCCCTTGCGGCTGGAGATACCGGAGATTGTAAAAGACCACCCCGACGAGGACAAATAACGCCTCGGCGACCAGCAGACCGAGCGCCCAGACCTGTGGGGCGACGAGCGCCGCGGTTGGCCCTCCGGTCTCTCCGAGTGATGGACCAGCTTGCCACGCGACGCGCAGCAGGAAGAGCGCGATTCCCAAGACGACCAGGACCGAGAAACTCGCGATCACGTCGTAGGTGCGATTCGCGAAGGGAATACCCATCCAGCCAAACTGCCCCCAGAAGCTATGGAAAGCGGTGAGCGACATCTGCTCGACGAGTTTGGGACTGACCGGACCGGTGAGCGGCTGACCGACGACGACCTGGGCGTGCCGGCGCAGGCCAAAGGGGTCTTTGATCCCGTAAATCACGAGGTTTCGGACAACCCACCAGCCACTCAGGATCATCGCGACGACGCCTGACCGGATGAAACGTAACGGCAGGCGGCGGAACGCGGCTGCCCGATCCTTGGCCAGGGTGGCGGATCCGACGAAGCCGAGAACCACCAGGGGCGCGCTGATCGCCGCCACGAGTTTGGTCAGGACGCACAGGCCCACCAGCACCCCCGCCCGCCAGTCGTTCGCCGGGCGTCCCCCCTCCCAGAGATCCTCCACCAAAACGATCAGGGTCAGGCAGACCAGCAACTCGGCCAGGGCATCGTTGTCGATCGCGGCATCCATGAAAAGGTGCTGGGGAATAAAGGCCACGAACGCCGCGGCCGCCAGGGGAAAGGCGTACGACTTCGGGAAGATCAGCCGGCCCAGGCGATAACTGGCGAGAATGACCAGCGCGCCAATCGCGATCGTGACGAACCGGAGGGCAACGCCTTGCGATCGCGGGTCGGCGTTTGCTCGCGCCAGGAGAACCGGCGCCGCGACCAGGTAGTAGAGCGGCGGCTGGTGCGATTCGTAGGTGATCCCGTCGATCGATTGGTTGGGGGGAAAGTGCTCTGAGGTTAGCTGGCCGAGGCGGGACTCATCGTAGGCCCCGGCTTGCAGGATCGGCAGGCGGTGATCGAACGCGATGCTCCGCACAAAATTGAAGTGGGCCGGCTCGTCCGGAGCGTTCCAGATCGGCACTCGGACGGCGTACAGCGAGGCGAGGACGAGGTACCCCAGGACGGTGGCGAGCAAGATTGCCTGGGAGAGGCGAGCGGTCATCCCTGGGTCGCCTTAGGCGACGGTGCCGGCAGATTGTAAAACCCGCGACGATCGTTGATGCGCACCTTCAGAACGTCGGCGATCATGCGCAGGGTGTCCTGGACTGGATTCACCTTGCTGCCCGGGGCGTAATACCACTGGACGCCGACCTCGGCAATCCGGTAGCCAAGCTTGCGCGCGAGGTACAGCAGCTCGACGTCGAAGCCGGTCACCATCGGTCCCTGCACCTCGACGTTGTCGGTTCGAACTTGCAGCCGCGGAAAGATCTCGAACGCGGCGTCGCGGCTCAGGCACTTGAAGCCGCACTGGGTATCCTGAAATTCGCTCATGACGACCAGGCGAACGAGGTAGTTGAAGACCCGCCCCATCAGGTGCCGGTGGGGTGGCTCGCCGTAGCGGTGCGCGCCCGGCGCCTCCCGCGAACCGATGACGACGCCGTACCCCTGGGCGATATAGGGAAGAAACTTCGCGATCTCCTCGATGGGCATCGAGAGATCCGCGTCGCAGAGAAAGACGGTCGCGCCCTGGCTGGCCAGGACGCCGCTCTTCAGGGCGTATGCCTTCCCCCGGTGGGGATTGCGAATAACCCGCAGATTGGGAATCTCCGCCTGGCTCGCCTCGGCAACCTCGGCGGTGCGGTCCTGGCTGCCGTCGTCGACGACGATCAACTCGGATCGGTAGTCTCGCCCATTCAGGTAGTGATGGATGGCCTGCAGGCTGGCCGGAAGACGTCTTTCTTCGTTATAGGCGGGGACAACAATCGACAACTCCGGCCGAGACTCGGCGGTCGAGTGCTGGTGATTCTCTGGTGAATTGATGGGATTATCCTCGTCTGGATTGCCCGGAAGCAAAATCGCCTTCACTATACACAGCGCCTTTCCGCGGCGCAAGCTTGCGCGTCCTCATTGACAGTCAGCGCATCGCCATGGTAGAGTCACCGTGGGAAGAAAAGGAGGTGGTGTGCAGATGGATAGTTCTAGTTGTCTAAGCTCGAGCGCACTTTGCACGCTGGAGGGACCGACTAGCTAGTCTAGTCGAGCTTCCCACGTGCGTCCCAGCGCACGTGCCGACAACGAACGCCGGAGGGCACGCCCTCCGGCGTTCTATTTTTTTCACCGTTTTCCGATGAATCGACTCGGGTGCTGAGAAACCGATGGCCTTTGTTCCTCTTTCGGAAGCCGCGATTCGGCGGGACTTGCGTACCGAGGTGATTGGCCGTCAGATTGTCTGCGTCAAGACGACCGGCTCGACGAACGACTGGCTGAAGACCGCCGCGGCGGAAGGCGCGCCGGAAGGGCTAGCGGTTTTCGCCGAGGAGCAGACCGCCGGGCGCGGCCAGGCCGGCCGAACCTGGCAGGCTCCCTATGGCTGCTCTTTGCTCGGCTCGATTCTCTTGCGCCCCAACCTCCCTCCGGAGCGCATCTTTTACCTCACCATGCTCGGCGCTTGCGCCGCCGCTGGCGCGGTGGTCGCGTTGACCGGCCTGCCGGTTCAGCTCAAATGGCCCAACGACCTGATCTCCGAGCAGAATAAGCTGGGCGGCGCGCTCACCGAGAGCAGCACCGAAGGCGGTACGCTTCAGTACGCCGTCCTGGGCATTGGCATTAACGTCAACCTTGGTCGAAACGACCTCGCCGCGATTCCCGGCGCCACCAGCATCCGCGCCGAGACCGGACGGTCCCTCAACCGCAACACGCTGGCCCGCGCCTTACTCACCGCGCTCGACGAGCGCTACGGCTATCTGGCCGCTGGCGATTATTCCGCGGTGCACAGCGAGTGGCGCGAGCGATTGAACACCCTTGGGAAATGGGTCAACCGCACGGTTGGCGGCCAGACCGAGGGCCCCTTTTACGCCGCCGACGTTTCCGAGACCGGCGGTTTGATCCTCCTTCGCCCGGACGGCACGCAGGTCACCGCGGTTGCCGGCGAAGTATCGGTCCGAGCGACGCCGCCATTCGAGCAAAGCTAAGGCGGAATCCAGGAGCCAGAAGGGGACCGGGCTTCCGCGAGCGCCGCATCCGGGGAGAACGGGCACACCCCGGTAGTTCGCAGGCTAACCGTTTAGGGAAGCCAACTCTTCTTCTGGATTCTGGCTCCTGGATTCTGGATTCCGCTTCAAGGCGTAGTCAGCGGGCAATCCCGGCAGCCGGTGTGCTCGCAGTGGTTGCGGACGAGGTGAAGGAGCCCTTGCTGACGGCGGGCGGATGCGAACTGGCGGGTGGCGAGACCCAGGTCGTCGGCCAGTTTGCGGGTGACTTCGTAAGCGGAATGGCGCGGCAGAGCGCGGTAGGTGGTCCAGGCCAGGTTGGCGAGGTTCGGGTTGTCGCGCTGGGCGGCGCAAGCCAGGGCGAACGGGAGCAGCACGTTGACGACGGCTTCGCTCGCTCGGTCGCGCCCGAGGAGCGCGGCGGGATGCCCGGGGAGCGCTCGCCCAAAGTCACAGTGGGTTGCCCAGTAGCTCTCGGGTTCTTCCACCCGAAAGACGTCCTCCAGGGTCCGCGAGTCTGCCACCGTACGAAGCGGGTCGAGCAGCACCGCGTCGAGGCCGACCTGACGATGGCGCGCGACGAGCCGGGCCGCCGTGGCAATCCGGCGGGTCGGGTAGTTTGCCGGCCGAATCCCGCCGAACAGCCAGTCGGCGGCGTCTAGGCCGAATCCCTCCCAGTCGCTCCGGTAGAGCGCCCAGATGCCCTCTAACTCGTCCACCAGCGCGTCGCCTTCCCAATCGACCGCGAGGGCCGAACGCTGGGAGGGCAGCAAGCCGGCTACCCCGAAGAGGACCGCCTCGGCGACCAGGGTTGCATCGCCGTCCGGTCGGCGTCCCAGAAGCGCGACGAGCGCGGTGTAGGGTACCCGCTGAGCCAGCCGAACGAAGGCGTCACGGTTGCGGCTAAAACCGAGCGCGTCGAAGACGGCTTCGTAGGCCAGTTGCTCCGGCGTCAGTCGGGTCAGGTCGGCCTCGAAGCGGGCGGCGCGCTGGGTCAGCCGCCGGTCGCCCAGCGCGTCCAGCGCGGCCAGGATCTCCGCCGGGCGCTCGCGTGCCTGGCGGTGACAGGTGTCGGCATCCGGCCCGAAGCCGTCGGCCGTGGCGGGAACTTGCTCCGGAGGAATGACCAGCGTGGGGATAGGCTGACCGTCCAGATCCGTCGGTCCGGGGCCGTCGACCGTCGCGACGACGTGGAGGATGACGCCACGGTAGTGCGCGTCGCGGTGATGGCCGTGAGCGCGCCAGTCACCACTCCGCAGGTGGAATTCGACGTCCCCTTCGCGGAGGGTGCCGCCGTCAAAGGCGAGCAGCGCGCCGCGCACGTCCGGCCCGGCGCCCCCCAGACAGCGGCCGCGATAGACGACGGCGAGCAGGTGACCATCCACGGTTCGCAGGGGGCCAGCCAGCCCCTGCTGCCAGGCCCGCACCAACCCGCGCTCGCCGTTCATCCACCCCTACTCGTCGAGCAGGAGACCCCGCGGTTCGTCGGGAAGCCAGCCGAAAGGGTCGCTCCCGTCGGTTGGCGGGCGATACTCCAACCCGATGTAGCCTCGGTAGGGAGACGCCTCGACGACTTTCAAAATATTCAGGATGTTGATTTCGCCGCGGCCGGGCATGATCCGACCCGGGGCGTCGGCAACCTGAATGTGGCCAATCTTCGCCACGATACCCTGGAAGGTCTCGATCAAATTCCCTTCCATCACCTGCATGTGGTAGAAGTCGTGCTGAAAGCGCACGTTCGGCCGGTCAACCGCGTCCACCAGCGCGACCCCTTCCGCCGAGCGACTGACGAAGTAGCCCGGGTTATCGTGGTCGTTGAGCGCTTCCACCAGCAGCGTGATGCCGCGTTCGTCGGCTCGGGCGCCAGCGGCGCGCAAGCGGCGGACGGCGACGTCGAACTGGGTCGCGAAGGGCAGGTTCGGGTCGTGTTTGCCGGCCAGCACGTTGATCCGCCGCGCGCCGAGTCGCTCGGCGATGGCCAGCGCCTCGTCGAATCGGAACCAGAAGCGATCCTCGGCTTCCGGCGCCGATAGATGCCCCCGAGGATACTCGGCGTCCCACTCGGTGTCGATCAAGGCGACCCGCAGAGCGTATTTGCCGAGCAGTTCGGTCAGTTCAGCCAGATTCTGTCGCTGGGGAAAAAGAATCTCCACCGTCTTGAAACCGGCCTCGGCGATCGCGCGCAGGCGTTCTTCCCAGGGCCACTCGCCCGGCAACCAGGTCGCGTTGGCCGCGTAAGCAATTTTCGACAAGTTTCTTGACCTCTCCCCAAAACCCTATTTGACTTCGACTCCGGCTTCGCGCTCCAGCACCCGCACCAGGCCGGCCATGTCGTCCGAGCCCATACCGAGCGCCTTGCCCTCTCGGAAGACCTGGGTGGCGACGCTGCCCAGGAGGGTTCGGACGCCCAGCTCGGCGCTGAGGCCATCGATCAGGCCAAGGTCTTTGAGGATAACGTTCAGATCCGTCCCCGCGGCGAAGTTGCGATCGAGCATCATCGGCACATTGCGGGAGAGCATGGCGCTACCGCCAAAACTGGTTTTCAGCACGTCGAGCATGACCCGGGGGTCCGCGCCGGCTTTGACGCCGAGCACCATCGCTTCGCCGACCGCGGCGGTGTTGATCGCGACGAGCAACTGATTCGCCAGTTTGATCGAACTCCCGGAACCGGTGGGGCCAACCAGCCGGATGTTCTTTCCCATCGCCTGGAAGACCGGCAGCGCGCGGTCAAAGGTGCTTTGCTCGCCGCCGACCATGATCGTGAGCGTGCCAGCTTTCGCGCCAGCCGGACCGCCGCTCACCGGGGCATCCAGGAAGTCGGCGCCTTTAGCGCGCGCCGCGCTGGCACACTGCTGCGAGGTCGTCGGGCTCACCGTGCTGTGATCGACCAGAATCTGGCTCGGTCGGGTCGCCCCGATCAGGCCATCTGGGCCAAAGTACACGTCGTCGACCGATTTGGTATTCGTCAAGCAGGTCAAAACGATCTCGGAGGCCGCGGCCACCTCGGCCGGGTTGACTGCTCGGCGCGCTCCGGCCGCCACCAGTTCGTCCACCACTCCCTGACTACGATTGTGGACGGTGACGACGTGGCCGGCCGCGAGCAGGTGTTCGGTCATGGGGCGGCCCATTTTGCCCAGACCGATAAAGCCAACGTTCATGAGCGTCTCCCAGGGGGTCTTTGCGTCCTGACTGCCATTATAGCGGGTGCCTCACCAGGGCAGCGGCCGATACGGCTATTGCCCCAACCCCTAATCCCCATTCCCCGCCTCCCCGCTCTAGATGTCGAGGAGGTAATAGCCGTGGACGTCGACCACCTTGGTCCCGTCGACCTCGACACAGCGCTTCGCCCGCCCGTAGCTGAGGTGGGTGTGGCCGTGGAGGAGAACCCGGGGATGGTAGGTGTGGATCATCTCGGTGAACGACGCGAACCCGCGATGCGCCCGGTCGGCGGCGTCGTAACAGGTCTCCCGACCGGATCGAGCCGGCCGGATGCACGGGCGGCCGAAACCGGCCGGGGTGGGGCACACCTGGTGGGCCAGCGGGCAATACTGCGGCGGCGCGTGGGTCACCAGGAGATCGATGCCGTGAGATAGCCACACCCGGGGTTTCAGGCAGGCAATCCGCCAGTTCATGGAGGTGTCGGTGTACTGGTTCTCGCCAGAGTTATAACGCGGCGCGCCCCCCAGGCCCAGGACGCGCACGCCGTCGAAGGTGACGAGTTTGCCGTCGATCGATTCGCCTCCCTCGGGTGGCTCCTCCCGATACCGCTCGTCGTGGTTGCCTTGGACATAATACAAAGGCACGTCGAATCGAGAGACCAGATACGAGAGGTAGTAGGGTGGCAAGTCGCCGCAAGAGATGATCAGATCGATCTTCTCGGCACGCCACCGCTCGGCGTTGAAATGATCGTACAGCGCCGGATCGACCGAATCGCTCACGGCAAGGATGCGGCACATACAGGTACTTCCTGAGTGATGTATCAAGAGTATAGGCAACCGGGAGAGTTTGTTCAACGTGAATTAAGGGGAGGGAAATGCCCGGTAGATGCCCTGCCTGTCTGATTGGTTAGATGGGGCATGATATACTCCAAGGCACATATGGTGGAATCTGTCGAAGCATTTCTGAGTAAAGCCGAAGAGAGCCTTGCGGGCGCGGAGAGTGAGTTCGTCAACGGCCGCTATAACAACTGCGCCAACCGGTGTTACTATGCGTGCTTTCAGGCCGCGATTGCCGCTCTTCTGCGCGCAGATATTGAACCGCCAGGAGTTCAGTGGGGCCATCAATTTGTCCAGGGACGCTTCGTTGGCGAGTTAATCAATCGCCGTAAAGTCTATCCCGCTGCACTGCGGACAGCCCTGGCGAATACCTTGTCTCTCCGTCAGACCGCCGATTACAAAGGAGACCGGGTGAATCAACGTGAAGGAGCTCGCGCGCTAAGCTGGACTCGGCCTTTGATTGAGTCGGTACAAAGGGGAGGTGAGAGCCGATGAGTGCGGAACGGGTGACTGCTCAAGACTCGCGAATTCAGAGCGCGCTGACCGAACTAGAAGGACTGATCAAAGAGGCCTACCCCAACGCAACGTTTGCGGTCGGCGAAGGGGAAGATCCCGAGGGAGTCTATTTGACTGCCACGGTGGATACCGACGATCTTACCGCTGTCTTAGAAATCGTGGAGGAGCGCCTGGTCGATCTCCAGGTAGACCAGGGATTACCGCTGTATGTCGTGCTGGTTCGCCCGCTGGAATGGGTGCTGCGGGAACTTCGCCAGCCGAATCCTCGGGTGAGACCGAGAATCGATATCGAATCCCCGAAGACATCTACGCGCGTCTAGCCGCAGCCGTTGTTTGGCGTCGCGGTGACGGTGGGGGTGTTTGTCGCGGTCGGCGTGGCGGTCGGGGTGGAGATTCGCGTTTGGGTCGGGACGGGCGAACCCGACGGCGTCGTGGTCGGCGAAGCGGTTGCTGGCGCCGATGGGGTCGGGGTGACCGTCGCGTTGCTGGTGACCGTCGGCGTATTGGTAGCGGTCGGCGTTGGCATCAACCCCTGGGGTTGGCCGTTGGCTGCCGAAACGTCGGGAACGAAGACTTTATATGGGCCGGCCGTGGCGAGTGGACTCAGCTCCCGCGGCGAAGCTGGCGTGAGGCAACGCGCGTTCTCCAGCGCGGTCACCAGGTTGTACCCGTCGGGTGACCCCCAGCCGGTGGTGGCGTCCCAGCCGGTGCCGGCGTTGTAGACGAGGTTGGTTCCCACCGTCACGTCGTGATACACCGGGTTCGTGCCACTCTGGGCGCTCAGGATCGTCGAACTGTACAACAGCGAGCCAATCTGACCGAAAGACCGCCCGGCCGCCTGATCGGCGATCGCCACCAAACCGGCCCACTGCGGCGCGGCGATGCTCGTCCCGCCCCAGCCACACTGCAAAGGCGCCTGGCCGGGATTTGTTGGATCGGTATAGTACACGCAGTTGCCGGTGAAGGGATCGCCATTCCAGGCGACGTCTGGTACCGCGCGCTTGCCGGACGCATCCGAGATGCTGGCCTGGCTCTGCCAGGAGGGCTCGGCGATCGAGCCGCTGTAGCCGCCCCCGCTGCCCCAGGGAACCTGACTGCCCCCGCTCGGATACCAGTAGCCCCAGGCCGTCTCGGTTCCGTAGCTCCCGTTGACGTCGAGCGATAGGCTCGTGCCGCCCACCGCGGTCACGTACGCGCTCGACGCCGGATACATCACCCCGACCGGCGCTCCGCTGCTGGCGTTGCAGTACGCGCCACTGTCGCCGCTGGCCACCATGACCGATTGTCCCTCGGCCGCGGCGGCCATAAGCTGATTCTCCAGCGCGCCCAACAGCGCCGATTGAATAACCACGGACTCACACGCCCCCAGGCTAATGCTCATCACCTTGGCGACGTTCTCATTGGACGCCGCGCTCATCGCGTCGAGGACATTCTGGAAGGTGCAACTTGCGGGAATGCCGTAGAAGCGCAGGCTCGCGTTCGGGGCAATGGCGTGGCTCCATTCCAGATCCAGCGTCGTCTCCACGTCGTTGCCGCTGGCGCCGCCGTCGACGTTGACGACGCTGATTGACGGCGCCGGCAGACCATAGGTAGTGGAAAAGCTCTGGATGTCGGAATTGCTGAAGGTCCAGCATCCGATGACGCCGATCGTTTGTCCGCTGCCGTCGAGCCCCCGCGCGTAGAGTGGGTTAAGATCGTACGCGGCGCGCATGTCCGCTGGAGTATAGGAGCCGGGTTGCGAACCGGAGGCCGCCGGCCCCGGCGACGCCGGCACGACCTGATGCAAGGGATGAAAAGACGGGTAGTCGTCCAGACCGAGGATGGCCTGAACGTCGGGAGCGACGTTCTCCGGCAGCTGGGGATTCCGGTTCGTGGCGTAAAAGCGGCGACCGGAGCTATCCTCGTAGATCTCCAGGGAGACGCCGAGCGCCTGCTCGACCTGGCGCGCCGAACCCTGGACCGGAAAGCTGAGATGGTCGGCGGCGACCGGTCCCGGAGTCAGGCCGTGGCTGGCGAAGAACTGGCTAACGTTCGCGACGTTCTGGGTCGACTGGCCGGCGACCCGCGCGACCTCGTTCGGAGTCAAACTGACGTGGTTAGCGGCGACACTTCGCGCCCGCGCGGCCGCCTCCGGAAGAGCGCGGTCCGACGACGGGCGCAGCGCGACGGTGAGCCGGACGTCTTGATCCGCCGGGAGTTTTCCCAGGTATCGGTCGGTTGGAAGGTCGGGCAAAACGTGACCGGACAGCGAGACCACGCGCTCGGTGGCGAAAGTGGTGCCGCGCGGCGCGAGGACACTACTCAGCAAGATGATGCCGACGATCAGGAGTCGAAGGCGAGACGCGTTGGTCAGCCTGGCGAAACGTGTTGCCATGGGTTCTCAAGGGATATCCCCGAAACGAGGGAGGGTAGAAACGTTCTGCTCATTGTCAGAAGTACCACCCCTACTCTAGACAACTTTTCACCTATACGCACGGGTATTGTTGCTCGAATTCCTGGCGGGAGGACTACCCGCTCTTTGCGTAGAAAGCCGGATTTTTGCGGGTGCTTTGGTCCGACTGGCTAGTTGAAGAGAGAGGTATTGCTCCGTAGAATTCCGATAGTTGTCTAAAGAATGAGGCTGACGTGAACGAACAGAATCCGCGCTACGGCGAACGCCAGATTGCCGACGCCGCGCTCGAAGCGGTGCCGAACCCTTCCCTGGAGCGTCCTTATCGCATCGACCTGACCTGCCCGGAGTTTACCTGCCTGTGTCCGCGATCCGGATTTCCGGATTTCGCGACCATCTACATCTCGTACGTTCCGGATAAGGCGATTGTCGAGTTGAAGTCGCTCAAGCTCTACATCAACAAGTTTCGGAACGACTATCTCTTTCACGAGAAGGCCGTCAACCAGATCTTGAATGATCTGGTGAACCTGCTGGATCCGCGCTGGATCGAAGTGGTGGGTGATTTCAACGTCCGGGGAAACATTCACACCGTCATCACCGCTCGCCATGGCGCGGATCCGGACTACCAGCCGCCCGCGCCCAGCGCGCGGACGCGGTTCACACCTTAGGAAGTCGGGTGGTCTCGGTGAGCCATGCGACGGCTTGCCGAGCGATGCCGAAGGGGACGGCGTGCCCGCCGGAAAACTCCGCGTAGGTGACGTCGTCGCCCTCGGCGCGCAGGCGTGGGAGCAGACGCCGGCTGCAGGAAACCGGCAGGATGAGGTCGTCGGCGCCGTGGGAGATGAAGATCGGCGGTTGACCGATTCGCTCGCCCGGAGCCATGAAGCCCGGCGACCAGGCGATGATCTTCTTGAAAAGATCGCCGTTCGTCAACCCCAGCGAGAGGGCGTACGAAGCGCCGTCGGAGAAGCCGCCAACCCCGAGGCGGTTCGGATTCACGTTGTAGCGGGAGAAGACGAATTCGAGCGCGCGATCGATGAAGGCGACGTCCGGGCCAAAGTTTTTGTGGATGCGATCCCAGGTGCGTCCGCGAGCATCGGGTGCCAGGATGATCATGTCGTGGGCGTTGGCGAAGAGGACGATTGGCCAGAGCGCGAAGAGGCCGACGCCAGTCGCGCCGTGCAGCACGAGCAGGAAATCCGCCGGTCGGTCGGCACGGTAGCCCGGGGGCACGTAGAGGAGCCCATCGCCGGGAGAGGCGAGGCCGAGAGGCTGCAAGCCGAGCGTTCCGAGACCGGCGAACTGGCCGGGACGAGCGGCAAGTCGGCCGGCCTGTTGCGATTCCGTCACCGGCTCGCTGGGCTCCAGATTGCGCCGGTAGCGATGCCGCTCCCGCTCGGCGAGGCAGCGTGCCGCGCCGAAGACGCCGATGTCCAGCCCCCACATACTGCGAAGCCCCCAGGTTAGGAATCGAATCGGGTTTTCCATCTCCCCTCCGCGGCGAATCTTTCCTATTCTAGTCTGATTGTGGTCGGCGCTGAGTCGTGCGGATAGCTCAGCACCAATTGAGTGATCAGTTCCGCCAGGGGAGAGAGGCGGCGGCTCGCGGCGTGGACGTAATACAAGGGAAGCTTGGCGCCCGGATCGGCCAGGGGAACCGCGGCCAGGGTGCCCATTTTCACCTCGCGGGCAACCGCGAAGTCCGGCGTCACCGTGACGCCGTAGCCGATCTCTACGGTGCGCTTGATCGCTTCGAGGTGGTCCATTTCGATCGCCGCGCTGGTATCGACGCCGGCTTGCTGCAGGAGGCTATCGATGAAACGGCGAATCGCCGAGCCGCGACCCCGCAGCAGGAGGGACCGGCCAACCAGTTCGCGAGCCCAGATCGTGGTGCGTTGGGCAAAGGGGTCGCTGGGTTGGAGGACCACGACGAGGGGTGCCCGCGCGAACGGGTGCTGGTCGAGCAAGGGGTGAGGATACTGAGACGCCCAGATCGCCAACTCTACTTCATTCCCGAGAATCGCTTCGAGGATGCGCTCGGTGTTTCCAACCACGAGCCGGAGCGATGCCTTGGGGCGCGCGCCGTGAAAACGACTGATCAGGTCCGGCAGGAGGTAGGTCGCGAGGGTATCGCCGGCTCCCAGGTGGAGGGTTTGGGCTCCTTGTCCCTGCGTTTCGCGCGCCGCGTTTATGGCCTCTTCCAGGAGGGCTTGAAGGCGAGGCGCGTAGGGAAGTAACGCCTCGCCGGCCGTGGTGAGACGAATCCGCCGGCCCTGTCGTTCGATCAAAGGAAATCCCAGTTCGTTCTCCAGGGAGCGAACCTGTTGAGTGACCGCCGGCTGGCTCAGGTAGAGCCTTTTCGCGGCTCGGGTGAAACTTCCGGAGGTGGCGACGGCATGGAACGTCACGAGTTGGTGAAGTTGCATTGTCATCCATAAGGAAATCTTGGATATCACTATCATAAACTGCTATTCGACTTATAGCAAATAGTGCGCTAAGCTTGGAAGGATTGAATGGGCTCGATAGTGAGAGTCCCTTGCCAGCAAGCGTGGAGGAATTTGGTGGGCGCACGGGACGTAACCTGGCTCATCGGTGGGCCACAGGGAGGCGGCATTAACGTCTCCGCGGAAGCCTTTGCCCGGGCGATGGTCCGCGGCGGGCTACGCGTCTTTTCCAACATTGAATATCACTCGAACATCATGGGTGAGCATAGCTACTACCGGGTCCGGATCAGCGAAGAGGATCGCCACTCGATTCTCGACCGCATCAACGTGGTGGTCGCGCTAGACGAGGAAACCCTATCCGGCGAGCCTCACCCGAAGTTCACCGCTCATCCGGGGCATCTCGCGGAGTTGGCGCCCGGCGGCGCGGCGGTATACGACGCGGCGATCAAACTCGACCCCCGAGAGGTCGGCCGCGATGATCTGGTTTTGGTTCCGGTCCCCTATTTGGACATTCTTCGCCAGACCCTCCGCGAGTTTGGCAAGGAAGACCAGTTGAGCCGCCTGCGGGTGATGATGAATACCATCGCCGTCGGCGCCTCGATTGCCGTGATCGACTATGACATCAACATGTTCTGCAACGTCATCCGCGATGGCTTCCGGGGTCGCCGCGACATCGGGGAGATGAACGCGCGCGCGTCCTTGCTTGGCTACGAGTACGCGCGGCGTGCCTTGAAGTCGGATTTCCCTTACACGGTACACCCGAAGCCGAGCCAGAACGGGGAGCCGCCGCGCCCGATGCTGATCCGCGGGATGCACGCGTGCGCTTTTGGGAAGATCAAGGCGGGCCTGGGGATGCAGACCTATTACCCGATTAGCCCGGCTACCGACGAAAGCGTGTTCCTGGAAACTCAGCAGCGCAACTACGATATGGTCGTCGTGCAGACCGAAGACGAGATCTCGGCGATCAATATGGCGGTTGGCGCCGCGCATGCCGGCGTGCGGGTCGCGACGTCGACCTCTGGCCCCGGCGCGTCGCTCATGGTCGAAGGCATTGGCTTCGCCGCGATTACCGAGGCACCTGGTCCGGTCGTCTTTATCTGGCAGCGCGGTGGTCCGAGCACCGGTCTGCCCACCCGCGAAGAGCAGGCCGACCTGCGTTTTGCCCTGCAACTCGCCCACGGTGAGGCCCCTCACCTCGTCGTCGCGCCTGGTGATCCCCAGGAAGCTTTCGACGACTCCTTCGAAGTGTTCAACTGGACCGACCGCTACCAGTTGCCCGCGGTCGTGATGCTGGACAAGTATCTTTCGACGGCCTTCTGGACGATCGATAATCTCGATACCAGCAAGTGCAAGATCGATCGCGGGATGTACTGGCAGCCGAATGGCAACCCGGCCGCGGAGAACGATGGGCTAGGTTACCTGCGCTATCAGTTTACCGAGAATGGCATCAGCCCGCGTTCGATTCCCGGCCAGGAAGGCGGAATTTTCTGGACGACCACCGACGAGCATGACCCCCAGGGCCACATCACCGAGGATCCGATCAACCGGATCAAGATGATGGAAAAGCGCATGGGGAAGCTGGATCTGGCTCTCCGGGAAATCCCGGTCGACCGGCAGTTCCAACTCCAAGGACCAGCCGAGGCTGATCTGACAATCGTTGGCTGGGGTTCGACGAAGGGCTCGATCCTCGACGCGATGGCTGAGCTAAGCAGCAAAGGCCTGACCTGCAACTATCTTCAGATTCGCCTCCTCCGCCCATTCCCGGCCGACGGCGTCGCTAAGATCCTCAAGGCCGCCAGGCGCACCGTCCTGGTCGAGAACAACTACACCTGCCAGTTGGGCAATTTGATCCGTGAGACGACCGGTATCTCGCTGGATCACGAGATTCCGAAGTATGACGGCCGCCCGTTCTCGCAGGAAGAACTCGTCGAAGCCTTGACGAAGGTTATTGAGAGTGGCGAGAAGCGCGTCTTCGTCTCGCACCTATCGGCGTAGAACGGAGTAAGAAAGTGGCAGTGAAGCTTGATCTCAAGTCGTACAAGTCCGACGTTCACAACAACTGGTGCCCGGGCTGTGGCGACTTTGGTATCCTCAACGCGATCCAGATGGCGCTTTTCTCGCTCAAGATCGAGCCGCACCGGGTCGCGGTCTTCTCCGGTATCGGCTGCTCCGGGAAAACGCCGCACTACCTGAACACCTACAGCTTCCATACCCTGCACGGCCGGGCGGTGCCGACGGCAACCGGCGCGAAGATCGCTAATAAGGATCTAACCGTGCTGGCGGTCGGCGGCGACGGCGATGGCTACGGCATCGGCTCCGGCTACTTCGTGAACGCCGGCCGCCGCAATCTCGACTTCACTTACATCGTCTTCAATAACGGCGTGTATGGATTGACCAAGGGCCAGGCTTCGCCCACCCTTGCCAAGGGCATCAAGACGAGGCACCTTCCCGAGGCCACCCTTCTCGAAGGGCTCAACCCAATCGCCCTGGCGATTGGCGCGGGCTATACCTTCATCGCGCGCGGTTACGCGTTGGACGTCCGCTATCTCTCCAACCTGATCGCCCAGGCGATTAGCCACAAGGGAAGCGCGTTTATGGATGTGCTCCAGACCTGCCCGACCTACAACGACCTCTACACCAAGGAGTGGTTCGACCACGGTTCGGAAGGGCAGTCGCGGATTTACAAGCTGGAAGACACTGGCTACGACCCGATCGTCCACGATGCCAACGATCCCCAGGAGGTCATCGACAAGAAGCTCGAGGCGGTGAGGCGGTCGTACGAGTGGGGCGAGCAAATTCCGGTGGGGGTCTACTACAAGATCGACCGCCCAACCTACGAAGACGAATTGGGACGCCGTCGCCCCTCGCTGGCCACTAAGCCGATTACCGAAATCGATCTGAACGATCGCGACATCGAACCCCTCTGCAACGCGTTGCGCTAGATTCTGTTTGCCAATAACCGCCGCTGCCTTGAAAGGCAGGCGAAGGGACGAGGGACTAAAGTCCCGGAGGGGTCGGCGGGCTTGGTTGCGGGCTTCAGCCCACCGACCCTACGCCCGCCCTTCAGGGCGGAGATCCGTCCATGGGCAAACCGAACCTGGACCGGGTCAGGAATGGAAAGAGGGCTCGCCGTGGCGAGCCCTCTTTCCATTCCTGAATCATCACTCGTAAATGTCGCCTACCGCGCTTTCGATGCGTCCCGGTCCTTTTCCTCTCTCGGCGGCGCCTTTCTTAGTGGCTAGGCGCTTGCCGCCGCCGGGGAGTTTCTCCAGGTTGGCCGGCGGGACCTGATTCCCAAAGACCCGCTCCTCGACGAAGGCGGTCAGCTCGGTGTTGAAGCGCAGTTTCTCGTCGATCCAGACCGCGTGTCCGCTATTCTCAAAGCGCACCAACTGGGCTCCTCGGATGTTCTGGCCAAGGTATTCTCCCAGGGCCAGGGGCGCGATTTCGTCGTGCACGCCGTGGAACACCGCGCAAGGAACGGCGATCTGGCTCAGTTCGTCCCGCAGGTCGGCATCACGCATGTGGATCAGGCTCTGCTGAACCGCGTACAGGGAAGCTTCCAATCCCATGTTAATGAACCACTGGCGGCTGGCGTCGCCGACCGCGGTGTGGCAAAGCTTCTGGGAATAGTCGACGACGAGGTCCGGCCAGTTCGTGGCGGCCCGTTCGAGCAATTCGTCGACGTCGGCTCGGGGAACTCCCGCGGGAAAGCCCGGTGCTTCGGTGTAGCGTGGAGCGAGCGCGCCGACGAGAACGAGACCAGCAAGGGTGCGGGGATAGCGAGTGGCATAAGCCACCGCGACGGCGGCTCCCATGCCGGCTCCGACCAGGATGATCCGATTCAGACTCAACACCTTCACCACCGCGCCGACGTCCCGCGCCAGCAACTCGTAGTTGATCAATCCGCCGGGCTGGTCCGAACGGCCGAAACCGGGCAGGTCAATCGTGATCGTGCGGTACCCTCGGCCAAAAATCGCGACCGGATAGGCCCACTCCTGACGACTTAACCCCCAGTCGTGGAGAAACACGATCGTACGGGCCTGGGAAAGACTCAGATCCTCGTAGTAGACCTGGGCCTTGTTTGTCAGGCTTGTCGGTGAAGCAACGCCCTGGTATGGCATGGAACACCTCCATCCCCTGATCTGAGCAAGTGTTACGCCAGTCGCCCGGCGCGACATTTTCAACTGGCACTTCTCTTGCGTGGTTGGCGCCCACGGCCCGCGGGGGCCGTCCTGGTTAACCCAACCTCATAACGAGGAATTTCCGGCTGGAGACGAAGAATGAGTGACTTACGCTATCGGCTGTTCGCGGTCGTGTTTGCCCTCAGTCTCTTTCTGAGCTTCGCTCCGACCGCTCACGCCGCTGGTGCGCGCTCGATTGACGTGAACCTGACAACCCAGACCATCACCGCCTACGAAGGAAATACTCCGGTCTATTCGGCCGGCGTTACCAGTGGCCGTCCGGGTTGGTCGACGCCGACCGGCACTTTCTCGATCGTGAACCGTGTCTATAACGAGACGATGGACTCATCCACGATTGGCATTCCCCGGAATTCGCCGGGCGGCTACTACCTCACCGGGATCTACTTCACTCAGTACTTCGACTACAACGGCGACGCCCTCCACTACAACTACTGGTCGCCGGCCTCGGCCTTTGGCAGTTACCCCACCAGCCACGGCTGCGTTGGTATGCAGTGGGGACCGGCTCAATATTTCTGGAACTTCGCGACCATCGGCACCCCGGTGACGATCCACTACTGATCGGAGGAGACCGGAGATAGGAGACAGGAGTCAGGAGAGACGGGAGTGGGCTTCCTCTTCCTCTGGGAGAGGATCAGGGTGAGGGTCGTTTTCTCCTATCTCCTATCTCCTGACTCCTGTCTCCCCCTGTCTCCTAATCTCTTGACTCGGCCAACCGCAAAGGTATAGTGTCCCCTATACGCAAACACCACCGCGTGTACGAAAAGGGGAACTCATGGCAATTCCAGCAACCCCGGCGTCTCTGGGGCGCCGCCGATTTCTCGGGATGGTCGCCAGCGCGCTGGTCGGAAGCGCGGCGTTGGTGGCGTGCTCCTCCCAATCGGCGGCACCAGCCGCCGGGAATACCCCCGCGCCGTCGAGCGCCGCTCCGACCGCCGCGGCCGGCGCGCCAACCGCCGCCGCGACGACGAGCAGCGCGGCCCAGCCGGCCGCGACCGCGGCCAGCCAATCCAATGAACCGATTACCTTGATCTGGGATACCTTCCGGGGTATCGGCACCCCCTGGCCCCAGCACATGATCGATACCTACGTGAAGCAATTTCCGAATCGCAAAATAACCCTCCGCCCGATACCGGTCCCCGGTGGCCAGCAGGAAGCCTATCCCAAGATGTACGCGATGTACGCGGCCCATACGCTCGGCGATAACATCGCCTTCGACCCGTCCCACTGGGAGTTTTACCGGGCCGTTCCCCAGGGGATCCTCTTCCCGGTCGACGACTTCGTCGCCCAGGATAAGCTGGACCTGACCCAGTGGTTCAAAGCCTTCATCGATATGCAGCACTTCAAGGGCAAGATGTGGGGGCTACCGAGCTGGGGTTGGACCGGCGTGGACGGGTTACACTTCAACGAGATAGCTCTCCAAGAAGTCGGCTTGCCGGTACCGGATCAGAACAGTCCGGACTGGACGATGGACAAGGTCCGCGAGTACGCCGACAAGCTGAACAAGAAGACCGGGAATCAGGTCGACCGTTACGGAATTGACCTGTCCCTCGGGGCCGCGGGGGTGACGATCATCGCGCGCGCCTGGACCAGCGACATCATCTCCGAGGATGGCAAGAAGGCGCTGCTGACGGATCCCTCGGTCTTACCGGCCATGCAGTGGATCTACGACATTTGCCAGACCGACAAGGTCGACGCGCTACCGGGATCGATTCCCTCCGGCAAAGACAACGCCCTCTTCTCGTCGGGCAAGATCGGCGTCCTTCAGGGTGGCTCGCTGAGCGTAACCGAGTTGGACACGGCGATCAAAGACCCGAAGGTGACAAAGCTCAAGTCGGTCCTCTTCCCGAAGCGCCCGGACGGCAAGCGCCCGAACCAGTTGCGCGGGGGAACCTGGAACGTCAACTCGCAGAGCAAGCACCCCTACGAAGCCTGGCAGTTCATCAAGGTTCTGAGCAGCTACGACGGGATCTTGACGTTCAACACCGAGGGCGACAACGGCGCTCTCACCCGACCCGACGTCTTGAAAGACAAGTTCTTCACCCAGAACCCGAACTTCATGGTCTTCCTGGAGAACCTGAACAACGCCATCCTGGCAATCGTGCCTTTTAACGCCCACGGTACTGAGTACGAGACGACCTTCACTCAATCGTTCGCGAACGTCTACCTTGGCAAATCGGACTTCAAAACCGCGCTGCAAACTGCCCAGAACGCGGTCCAGGCGGTTCTCGACAAGCCAGCGACGTGAGGACTATGGAGACCCAGTTACCCGCGGCGCCGGCGCCCCGTCGGGGTTTATCCCCGCGGCGGCGCCGGCACATCATCTCCGGCTACCTCTATTTGAGCCCGTGGATCATCGGGTTCTTCCTGTTCTGGCTCGGGCCGGCCCTGGCCTCACTCGTTCTGAGCTTCACGACCTACAATATCATCTCGCCCCCGACATTTAGCGGTCTGACCAACTACGTCCAAGCCTTCACCCAGGATGAGCTCTTCTGGCCTTCGCTGCTGAAGACGATCTACTACGCCGGGGCGAGCGTGCCGCTGGGGCTCATTGGCTCCCTGGCGGCGGCGTTGCTCTTGAACGTGAAAGTCCGGGGGACGTCGTTCTTCCGGACCCTGTTCTTCATGCCGTCGCTTATTCCGATCGTCGCGTCGACGATTCTCTGGGCCTGGCTGCTTCAGCCGGACTGGGGGCTATTGAACGGATTTCTCTATCGGATCGGGATTACCGGTCCCCGCTGGTTCGAATCCCAGGAGTGGGCGATTCCCGGTTTGGTCTCGCTGGCACTCTGGACGAGCGTTGGCGGGCCGCGGATGATCATCTTCCTCGCCGGCCTGCAGGGGGTACCTGAGGAACTTTACGACGCCGCGTCCATCGACGGCGCGACCCGCCTGCAGCGTCTCTGGCACGTCACCCTGCCGATGATTACGCCGACGATCTTCTTCAATCTGGTTCTGGGGGTCATCGGCGCCCTTCAGGTGTTTACCTCGGCGTTTGTCGCCACCCAGGGGGGACCGGCGTACGCGACCTGGTTCTACGCGCTAAACATTTATTACCAGGCCTTCCAGTACTTCAACATGGGCTATGCCGCGGCGTTGGCCTGGCTGTTCGCGATTTTGATCGTCGTCCTGACCTGGCTTCAGCTTCGCACCTCGAAGTCCTGGGTCTATTACGGGGGGGAGTGACGATGGCCCGTGCTGCCGCGGTTCCGGTTCCGGCGTGGTCGCTCGCCGGAGGGCAATCCCACGTCATCGGTCGAACCCTGACGTACCTGATCCTGGCGATTTTCAGCCTGGTCATGGGATTCCCGTTTATCTGGACGATCTCCAGTTCGCTGAAAACACCCGCGGAGACCCAGTTTTTCCCGCCCCAGATCTTCCCGGCGATTCCCCAGTGGGATAACTACGTCCACGTCTTCGTCGCCCAGCCGATTGCCCAGTGGTTCCTCAACAGTTTTATCGTCGCCGGAATCGCCATCCCGGGCGCGGTGATCACCGGCACTCTCGTCGCCTATTCGTTCGCTCGCTTTGATTACCCCGGACGTGACTTCCTTTTTATGGTCCTGTTGAGCACCATGATGATTCCCTACGAGGTCACCCTCATTCCGCAGTATCTGGTGTTTGTGCAGATCCACTGGGTCAACACGTTCCTGCCGCTGACCGTGCCGGCCTGGGGCGGGGGGGGCGCCTTTACGGTCTTCTTGCTGCGCCAGTTCTTCATGACAATCCCGCGCGAACTGGACGACGCTGCCAGCGTCGACGGGGCAAACTCTTTCACGGTTCTTTGGAATATCATCGTGCCGCTCTCGCGTCCGGCTCTGGCTACCGTCGCGATTTTGCTCTTTCTGAATACCTGGAATGACTTTCTCGGACCATTTATCTATCTCAACGATCCCCATCTCTTCACGATGTCGGTTGGCCTGCGCTTTTTCCAGACCGTTCCGGAGTCCCTCAACGTCCCGCAGGATAACCTGCTGATGGCGGCGACGGTCATTATGAGCGTGCCGTCGATCATTCTCTTCTTCGCGGCTCAGCGCTACTTTGTCCAGGGCATCGTGATGTCAGGACTGAAGATGTGACCTGCGCGACGGATGGCTCACTGGTCACCTCTTCGCGATTCGATCCCGGCGCGGACGTGGTCCTGTACGAAGGCGATTGCTTGGATTTGCTGCGGCAGATACCGGATGGGATGGTGACGCTCGTCGTCACCTCCCCTCCCTACAACCTCGGCAAAGCCTACGAGAATCGCCTCGACCTGCGAACCTACCTCGATCAGCAGCGCGCGGTTATCGCCGAGTGCGTTCGCGCGCTGTCGCCGCGTGGCAGCCTGTGCTGGCAGGTGGGAAACTTCGTCGACGAGGGCGAGATTATTCCACTCGACATCGCACTGTATCCCATCTTCGCGGACCTGGGGCTGCGACTACGCAACCGCATCGTCTGGTTTTTCGAGCACGGCTTGCACGCTTCAAAGCGCTTTTCCGGGCGCTACGAGGTGATCCTCTGGTTCACCAAGGGGAACGACTATACCTTTCATCTCGACGCGGTTCGCATTCCCCAGAAGTATCCGAATAAGAAGCACTTCAAGGGGCCGCGAATCGGGCAACTGTCTGGCCACCCCCTCGGTAAGAACCCCGGGGACGTCTGGCAAATTCCGAACGTCAAAGCGAACCACGTCGAAAAGACGATTCACCCCTGCCAGTTCCCGGTCGAACTGGTCGAGCGGCTGGTCCTCGCGCTGAGCGACGAAGGGGGTTGGGTTTTGGATCCCTTCATGGGGGTTGGCTCGACCGCCATCGCCGCCTTGATGCACCGGCGGAAAGTGGCCGCCGCCGAGGTGATGCCGGAGTACGTCGAGGTTGCGCGCGAGCGTATTCGCCAGGCGGAGCGCGGGGAATTACGCGTTCGCCCGATGGAGCGGCCGGTATACGACCCCCGCGCGCCCGGCCCGGCGATACCGCCCCGAATTGTCGAACTCCGGCCGCCGACTTAGAGCAGATTTCAGGGTGGTGAAGCAAGGGGCGGTAGCCGCGGTGGCGGATGAAGGCGCGGGTCACGGCAGGGTGACGAGGTCGGATACGTGATGTGAGTTAGAGCCCGTGTCGCAACGTGCGACACAGGCCGGTCTATTTTTTGCAGGGCGCCGAGATGTGGCGCGGGCAGGCAGTAGCTCGCTTGTGTCAAAATCTTGTTTGAGGTGTCTCGATGCGTCGTGTTCGATCGGCTCTCGCGGGCCTCGTGATGGCCTTCGGCGTCTTGATTGCGATTCCTCCTCCTGCCCACGCGCAAAACTGCACCTTTGTCCTCGGCTTCGCGACCCTGCACAACATGATCCCCACCATCACCGGCAACTGCGTCAACAATGAATCCCACGCGGCGAACGGCGACGGTCTCCAGAATACCGTCAATGGCCTCATGGTCTGGCGTAAGGCTGACAACTTTACCGCCTTCACCAACGGAAGCCATACTTGGATCAATGGCCCCTTCGGACTCCAGACTCGCCTCAACAACGAGCGGTTTGCCTGGGAGGTCAACCAGGCCAAGGTTACGAGCACCGAGGTGATCACCTTCGTCCCTCCCAAGGCAGCCTCGAAACAGGCCTCGGGCAAATGCACCGCGATGTCGATAGCGGCGACGAGGCCCGACGCGTTCCACTGCACGACCAGTAACAATATGGAAAGCTTCGAAACCTGCTTCACCATTCCAGGCAACTCGTCCGCGGTGATGTGTGTGCCCGACCCCACTGACCCGTCATCCTTCGTCCAACTCAATCTGACCGAGCCCTTGCCAACACCTCCCACGACCAGCACACCGGCTCAACCCCAGCCCTGGTTTCTCAAGCTCGCGGACAATTCGACCTGTAGCTACTTCATCAATGCGCACAACGATATCACTGGCCTTGTCAACGGCCACCCGATTAACTACCACTGTAGCTCCGGGTGGGACCTGCTCGATCTGCCACAACGCGGCACGGTCTGGACCATTGCGGCCGTCCTCCGTGCGCCCGATTTCACCGTGCTACACTCAGCAAGCGCGGAAATCGCAATCGCCTGGGAGTAACCACGGCGACTACATGACCTGGCCTTGATGGATGCTCCAGGAGTCGAGTGATCGAGAGTGGACCGCCACTGCTGAGGCGGTCCACCAGCGCGAGCCGGGTCGCGTCGCCCAGCGCCGCGAAGACCGGCGCGGCCCCGAGCCGGTCGCTCTCCTCGGAGTTAGGCGGCGACATAACGTTGAATAATGCAACTATTTAGTTGCTCTTACGCCAACTGTGCCTGCAAGATCTCCGGCTCGGTCGTCGGTAGCTGACAGACGAAGCCCTGGCAGACGTAAGCCGTGGCTTTGCCGTCTCGGGCGAACCGGTCCTGAAGCAGGGGAATCGTCTCCGCGGGCCGCTGGTCCTCCGGGCGTTTGAGCGCGACGGCGAGGTGCGGGCGGTAGGTCTGGTTGACGACCGCGAGCAGGGCGCGGGTATCCGCAGCCTTCGGATCTCCGACAATCGCCACTTCCCTTGGCGGCGCGACATAGAGATCCAGCGCGCCGAGCAGACGGCCGAAGGCGAGTGGGTGCTCGGCGACCGACTCGGCAAGGGGCGCGAGGACACCCCGCGCCTGTTGCCGCAAGGACTCGTCGCCGGTGTATCCCGCCAGGCGGACCATGACCTCGGCGGCGAGCGAGTTACCGGAGGGCGTCGCGTTGTCGGCGAGGTCGCGGGGACGGGTAATCAGCGTCTCGTGATCCGAGCTCGTGTCGTAGAAGCCGCCGTCCGGATCCCCGAACCAGGCGATCATCGTCTCGGTCAGGCGCCGCGCCTCGGCGAACCAGCGCGGGTCGAAGGTAGCCTCGTAGAGGGCGAGCAAACCATCGGTGAGGAAGGCGTAGTCTTCCAGGTAGCCGTTCAGTTTAGCGACCCCATCTTTGTAGGTTCGGAGCAACCGCCCGTTTGTCCCGAGCGTCCCCAGGACGAACTCGGCCGCCTGCTCCCCGGTCGTCCGGTAGTCGTCTCGCCCGAGCACCCGCGCACCCTCGGCGAAGGCGCGGATCATCAGTCCGTTCCAGGCGGTCAGGATCTTTTCGTCGCGCCCCGGCCAGACCCGCTGGGACCGCAGGGTAAAGAGGTGGACCCGCGCGGCGGCGAGTCGTTCCTCGATCTCGCTCGCCGGAATTCCGGTCTCCCGGGCAACCTGGTCCACGTCCCTTGCCAGGAAGAGGATGTTCTTGCCTTCAAAGTTGCCGCTCTCGGTCACCCCGTAGGTCAACTCGAATACTCGCGCGTCGAGCGGATCTAACGCGTCGCGGATCTCCGCGGCCGACCAGACGTAGAACTTCCCCTCTTCCCCTTCGCTGTCGGCGTCCTGAGTCGAGTAGAAGCCGCCTTCCGGCGAGGTCATCTCGCGCTGAACGTAGTCGAGGGTTTCCTCGGCGACCTGGCGGTAGAACCGATTGCCGGTGACTTGATAAGCTTTGAGATACACCGCGGCAAGCTGCGCGTTGTCGTAGAGCATCTTCTCGAAGTGGGGAACCAGCCAGACCGCGTCAACCGAGTAACGGTGGAAGCCGCCCCCGATTTGATCGTACACGCCGCCGCGCGCCATCCGCAGGAGAGTCCGCTGGGCAATCGTCAGTCCGGCGGCGTCGCCGGTTCGCTGGTACTGGCGGAGCAGAAACTCCAGGATCATCGGTTGCGGAAACTTGGGCGCCTGGCCAAAGCCGCCGTTCAGGGGATCGAAACTCCCTCGGATACCCTCCACCGCTCGATCGAGGAGGTCGGCGCTCAGCACGGCGTCCGGGGCCGGTCGCAACTTGCGGTCGCGCAGGAAGTCGCGGACCTGCTCGACGGTTCGGGTCAGGTCGTCGCGCCGATTCTCCCAGGCATCGGCCATGCTCAGCAGCAGCCGCGGAAAGCCGGGCATGCCGTGTCGATCGGTCGGCGGGAAGTAGGTTCCGGCGTAGTAGGGTACCAATTCCGGCGTCAGAAACACGGTCATTGGCCAGCCACCGGAGCCGGTCATCGCCTGGACGACATCCATATAGATCGAATCCAGATCCGGCCGTTCCTCGCGATCGACTTTGATCGGAACGAAAAAGCGGTTCATCAGGTCGGCGGTCTGGGGATCCTCGAACGACTCGTGCTCCATCACGTGGCACCAGTGGCAAGCGGCGTAGCCGATGCTCAGGAGAATCGGCTTGTTCTCGGCGCGCGCCTTCTGGAGGGCCTCTTCGCCCCAGGAATACCAATCGACTGGATTGTGCGCGTGCTGGCGCAGGTACGGGCTGGTTTCGTGAATCAAGCGATTCGGCTGAGACATCGGCACCTCGCTCAACTCCGCGTTAGTCGGGCCCTTGCTCTTTGTCCACCTTGAGCCAGCGGATCAACTCGCGGTCGCGACGTTCTTTGATCCGGTCGGCGCGGTCGCCGGGCCATTCGCGAAAGCCTTTGCCCACTTTCACGCCGGTGCGCCCCTCGTCGATCAACTCGCGGAAGAAGGGATGGGGTCCGGACGCGCTGTCCAGATCCGGGAACAGATACTGGGAGATGCTGTAGAACAGATCGGTGCCGTTGATGTCGGCGGTTTCCAGCGGGCCGGCCGTCGTCAGGCGGCGACCAAAGCTCATCTTGACGACCGTGTCGATATCCTCGGCCGTGCAAACGCCGTTTTGAACCAGCGCCAGCGCTTCGCGAAAGAGAGCGTACTGGAGTCGGTTCCCTACGAAACCGAGCACGTCCTTCTGCACGACGACCGGGGCTTTTCCGATCGAATTGAGCACCGCGACCATGCGATCGATCGTCGATTGGGCGGTTTGATCGCCGCGGACGACCTCTACCAGGGGAATCAGGTGCGGAGGATTCCAGAAGTGGGCGACGACGAAGCGGTCGGGGCGGCCGGTGGCCGGCGCCATCGCGTTGACGCTCAGGCCGGAGGTGTTTGACGCCAGGAGGGTGCGCTCTGGACAAAGTTCGCCCAGCCGCTTGAGGACCGCGCGTTTGCTTTCCAGATTTTCAAAGGTCGCTTCGACGACCAGATCCGCGTCCCGCGCCGTCCGCGGCAGGTCCGCGTCGGTCTTTACCCGCTCCAGCGCGGCGTCCGCCTCTTGCCGGTTGATCAGGCCTTCCTCGACGAAGAGGTGCAGATTGTGCTTGATGCCATCGACCGCTCGTCGCAGCCGCTCGTCGTCCAAATCGTTCAGGGTGACGTTATAGCCAGCCAGGGCGAAGACCTGGCCGATTCCGTGCCCCATCAGCCCGGATCCCACGATCAGGACCTTGTTGATTCCCTCGATGGTCATTGCCGTTTCGACCTCTGCGCGCATACTTCGTGGTGCTACTGTACTACGTCCTGCCTCGGAGCCGCAACGACACGCCGCCGGCGAGCCCGGCAGGATTTACAATCAAGGGGAGAGAGCGCCGTGAGGGAGCACTTGTAATGGGAACAGCATACGAACACAGGGCTGCCGAAAAGGTAGCCACGGAAGCCGGCCGAAGGCTCCTGGAGTTACGCCAAAGGTTGGAAGCAGCCGGCACGGGTGCCGCGGAGACCGGCGCGCGAGGTGATCGGCTTGCCCACGAGTTTATCGTCGGCGAACTGGCCAGGGAGTTTCCTCGGATCCCGATACTTTCCGAGGAAGGCGCCGACCAGTTAGCGCGTTTGCAGAGCGAGCGGGTCTGGATCGTCGATCCCCTCGACGGGACGAATGAGTTCTCCCAGGTGGGGCGTTCGGATTGGGCGGTTCACGTGGCGTTGGCGGTGAATGGTCATCCAGTGGTCGGAGCGGTCGCCTTACCGGCTCGGGGTCTCACCCTTAGCACGGCCCAGTCGCTGATCGTTCCACCACGGCCGGACGGCCCTTTGCGGATTCTGGTCAGCCGAAGCCGGGCGCCGGCGATTGCCGACTGTGTCGCGCGCAAATTGGCCGGGCGGCTCATGCCATTGGGATCCGCCGGAGCCAAAGCCGCGGAGGTTATCCTGGGCGAAGCCGACTGCTACATTCACGCCGGAGGCCAGCATGAGTGGGATTCCGCGGCGCCGGTCGCGGTTGCCCTGGCCGCTGGTTTCCACGCCTCGCGCCTGGACGGCTCGCCCTTACATTACAATGGCGAGAATACCTACGTTCCGGACCTGATGATTTGTCGTCCGGGGATTGCCGAAGAAGTGCTGAACACCTTGCGAGAATGCGCCGCGGAACTGACTTCGCGCTCCCCGGCCTCGGAGCGGTGAGGCAAGCACTCTCGCTCGGGATCGTCGGTCCCTCGCGCGCCGTCACATTAGAATCTTCTAATGACGGGACGCGAGATATAACTTGACGCGTTCTCTTTTCTCGCTATATGGCTTATAATCAGCTTGCCTGAGCGTTCATTACCCATTCAGGCACTGTGCCTTTTCTCCGGTCGGCTGGTTTGCCGGAGACCAGACCTTTTCACCCAGCGAGAGCGCGTTGCCAATCGTCGGGTCACCCTGACGATTGGCTGACCGAGGTCGGGGCGAATGGCGCTAGACGAGCTGGCGAGGTTGGATTTCCAGCCAAGGAACCTCTCGAAAATTACTCCGCCGCGCCGTCGGGGCGATGTATTGTCCCGTCAGCGTTTACTTGACTTCTTTACCGAGCACCTCGATCGAAAACTTATCCTCGTTTGCGCTCCCGCGGGTTATGGCAAAACGACGCTGCTCGCCGACGTTGCCCACCAGATTCGTCTCCCGATTTGCTGGTATAGCCTCGACGCTTCAGATGCTGACCCGCGAATCTTTCTCGAATACCTGATCGCGTCAATTCGCCGCCAGTTTGCCGGCTTTGGTGAGCGGACGCTGGGGTACCTGCGGGCGGCGGGCGCGAAGGATCTCGAGGTCATCATTGGTCTGCTGCTCGGGGAGATCCACGGGCTGACCGAACAGCCGTGCATCATCGTCCTCGACGACCTTCACACCGTCGATGACCAGCCGTCAATTCAGGGTATCCTGAACCGCCTCATCCCCGAACTACCGGCGAACTGGTGTTGCGTGGTCGCGAGCCGCTCGGTTCCGCGCCTGCGGATCTCGAAGCTCGTGGCCAGTCGAGAAGCCGCTGGATTAGGCGATGCCGACCTGCGCTTTACCCAGGTCGAGATTCAACAGTTGTTTACCCGACATCTGAAGATCCTCGTTCCCGAGAATATGATCGAAGAGATTGCCCGGGAAGCCGAGGGCTGGATTGCCGGGATTATCCTGACCTCACACGCGCTCTGGCAGGGGCTCTTCAAAGGCTGGATCCAGGCCAAGAAGGAGAACGGCCCGATCTTTGACTACCTCGCGGCCGAGGTTTTCGACAACCAGCCGGAGCATCTCAAAGAGTTTCTCCTGGTTACTTCGGTCTTGGATCGCATGACTCCCGAGAGTTGCACCATCCTGACCGCCATGAGCGAATCCGCGGAGATTTTGCGCGATCTCGATCAGAAGAATCTCTTTGTCGTGAGCCTGGAAGGCGGGGGAGAGGCGTATCGCTACCACGCTTTATTCCAGGAGTTTCTCCAAACCCGTCTGCGCCAGACCGACCCGGAACGTTATCGGGCGCTACAGCGGCGAGCCGGTGAACTGGTCGAGGACGAAGAGACTTCCGCCCTGAATCACTATCTCCTGGCCGAGGATTATGGCCGAGCGGCTGATCTGATCGAGCGGGGGGCCGAGCGGGCCATCAGCGAGGGACGACTCCATTCGGTGCTCCGGTGGTGTGCCCGTCTGCCGGAAGACGTTTTCGTCGAGCGGCCACGGTTGCAGATTGCCCGTTACCAGGTGGCGTTCGACAGCGGTGAGTTGGATTTGGCGTGGCAGTCGCTCGAGAAAGCCTACGCCGCGAGCAAGGAGCGCGGCGACCAGCGGACGATTGCGACCACGCTGATCTGGCGCTGCGCGATGTTGCGCGCGAAAGGTCGGCTGACCGAGGCGGTTGCCGACGGCCGAGCCGGGCTCGTGATTGCCGAGGAGATCGTGGCTAGCGACCTCGTGGCGTATGGTTACCGCCAGCTTGGAGCCAGTCTCCTGGCCAGTGGTAGCCTGGACGAAGCCGTCGACGCCTTGCGGCGGTCACTGGACGGCTACATTGCGCTCAACGATGCCTATAACCAGGGGGTCATCTGCCATACCCTGGGCATCGTTCGGAAGCGGCAAGGGGATTTTCACGCTGCCTGGGTAGCGTTCGACGAGGCCATCGTTCACTGGCAAGTGGCGGGAAACCGCGGCATGCTTGCCGGAACCCTGATTGTTCAGGGGAACCTTCACTACGAGCTTGGCCAGACCGACGAGGCTCTGCGGACCCTTAGCGAAGCCCGGACCGCCGCGACGGAGAGCGGGTATCTGCGTTTGAATGGCTACGCGACGGTTTCGCTGGCAGACGTCTATCGCGACCGGGGCGAGTTTGCGACGGCGATCGGCGAAGACGAGCGTGGTCTCGTGCTCGCCGAACAGGTTGGCGATCGCTTTCTGCAGATCTCGGACCTGGAGGGGCTGGCTCGTTGCTATCGTTACGCCGGTAATTCCGGTCTCGCCCGAGCGACGATCCTCCGGGCTCGCCACCTCGCGAGCGAGCGCGAGTCGGCGTTTGAGCGTGGCCTTTGCGAGGACACCTACGGCGTCCTGAACCTCGACAACGGCGAGTTCGAGCTCGCCCGGACCGCGCTCGAACAAGCGTGTCAATTGCTGAAGTCGTCGAGCGTTCGCGATTGGGCGCGGGCCCAGTTGCATTACGCCCAACTTCTGCTCCACATCGGCGACCGAGCCCAGGCGGTTACCCTGGCCGCCGAGGCGTTGCGAGCGCTGCCGGGAGGTGTCGACGAGCCCCTACTCGTCATCGAAGCCAGCCGACTGGGCTCTCTTTTGCGCGCGGTTGGCGCCGAGGGACCGAGCTGGCTGGCCGCGGTTGTCGAGCGGATGGGGCCGGCGTCGATCGAATCCGGCGTGCCCGCCGAGGTCGAGCCAGTTGCCGAGATCGCGATCCGCGCTCGGTGTCTTACCCTTGGGCGCGCCGACGTTGTTTTCGACGGTCGGACGCTCGCGCCCACCGACTGGCCGACCCAAAAAGCGCGAGAGCTCTGGTTCTTCCTCTTGACGACCGCGCCGGCAACCCGAGATCAGATTGTCGAGGCGCTCTGGCCGGACGCGGACATCGATCCCAGTGTGTTCCATACCACGGTGCACCGGCTGCGGCGGGCTCTGAGCCCGGGGTGCGTCGAACGCCAGGGGAGCCTCTGGCGAATCAGCCCCGACTTCTCAGTTTACTCGGAGGATCGCGTTTTTGAGGATGAGGCCTTGCGGGCGCGCCAACTCCTGCAGGCCGAGGTTTCCGAGGTCAATCTGACGACGGCTCTCAACGCGGTTGCCATGTACCACGGTCGCTACCTGGATAGCCTCGACGCCAACTGGGTCTTAGTCACCCGTCGTCGTCTGGAAGGGCTGCATCTCCGCCTCCTCTGGGACGTCATCGATGGCCTACGCGCGCTGAAACGACACGCCGACGCGATTTCCCAATGCGAAATCTACCTTCAGATCAGTCCTGACGACGAGCGTGTCCACGAGGCAATTATGCGGAGTCACGTTGCCCTGGGGAATCGAGCCGCCGCGAAGCGACACTATCAGACCTACGCCCGGCAGGTTCGTGAAGAACTCGGAGCCGACCCCTCTCGCCGCCTCCGTTTCCTCTTCGAGCAGCTCGCCAAAGATTCTCTCCGAGGTGAGCCCCAAACCTCCTAGTGTCCCGTCAGGGCGGGGATTTGGGGGTGTCCCCCAAATTCACCTTATCCGGGGCGGGGTGGTGGGACACCAATGCGGGGTGCCCCCTGGGCCGGGTGTCCTGATTTTGCACTAGTGCTCTGGCTCGGGTAATCGCCGGAGGCTCAAGATCGACGCTCGGAGAACCCAGAGCGGTGAGACGAGCATGCCGATGGTAAAGATCAGAATCGCGGTCCAAATCCCCAGTTGCTGCCCGGCGAAACCGCCCACGACCCCCCCGAGTGGGATGACGCCGTAGACCAGAACCCGGACCGACGCCGCGGCCCGCCCCTGAAGCGGCAAAGGAACGAGCGCCTGCCGAACGCTCACCATCATGATTCCATAGACCACGGAAGCCAGAGTGAAGACGATGTAGCCCGCGGTCAGGATTGGCAGGGCGTTCTGGGGTGTGGCGATGAGAATTGGAATGTGACCGGCACCAACCAGCGCCGCGGCGAGAACGAGCAGCGGACCCACGCCAATCCGATTGGCCAACTCTCCGGTGAATAGCGCGCCGGCGAGCGTTCCGATACTGCCTATCCCGATGGCAACGCCTAGCGCGGCCGGAGTCAACCCCAGACTCCGGGTCGCGTAAATGACGTAGAGGGCGTTGACTGCCATGATGAAAAAGTTCAGGCTCGCGGTACAGCCGACGATCGGTCGCAGGCGTGGGTCCTTGAGCACCACGCCGAGCCCCTCCCGGGCCTCGACAAGCACGGGTGCTCGCGCCTTCGCGCTCGTGGTGCCCTCCGGCCGATCGATGATTCCGAGAAGAGCCGCCGAGATCACAAACGAGCTAACGTCGAGAAGAATCGCGAGCGGGGCCGACACCAGTTGAATGACGACCCCGGCAAGACCCGGCCCGAGTAACTTTGCCGCCGAGCGGCCGGCTTCCAGCTTGCCATTCGCGTCGCCGAGCTGTTCTCGATCGACGAGCGCTGGGATGAATGCCTGGTAGGAGACGTCGAAGAAAACGGTGACTCCCCCGACGAGAAAAATGATGGCGTAGAGCTGCAGCAAGCTGAGCCGGCCAAAGAGCGCGGCGACCGGAATGGAAAGCAGGAGCAGCGCCCGGAGCAGGTCCGCGGTGATCAGGATGGGCCGTTTTCGGTGGCGGTCGGCCCACACGCCGGCGAAGAGGCCAATCAGGAGAAACGGGAGAAATCGTGCTCCGTCGAGGAAGCCCATCTGTTCCGGGGATGCGCCCAGAACCAGCACCGCGATCAACGGAATCGCCAGTCCGGTGAACTCACTTCCCAGCCGCGAGACGCTTGTCGCGAGCCAGAGCTTGACAAAGTTACTGTGTCGCCAGAGAGGCTTACGCGAAGCGTCAGCGCGAATCGATGTGTCCGCCATTCCGCCAATCAACCCCAAGGAATAGCCTGAGCGATCGATCCTTAACCCGGCCGCACAGTCAACCGACGCTCGCTCAACGCAGTATACACAAGTTTTGGGCACCCTGCAGCCAGTTTGCGCGAAAAGGTTCTTGTTAGGTTACCGTTAGGTTCCTGTCAGGTTCGCTCTCTAGAATAAGGACTGTAAGACAAACCGAACGAGGCGGGCGGCAAAGCCAAACGCCGATGGTTACGGTGCGAAGCGGTCGAGAAGCAGACTACTAGAGATTAAGGCGAAACGAGGGTGGGGAAATGTCTCGAATGGGAATGTTCGCAGTTCAGTCCGGTTGGTTCGTTGGCAGCGTCATGATGTTCGATGCTGATCCGATTCCGGGCATGGATGCTGATCCGATTCCGGGTATGGATGCCGACCCGATTCCGGGCATGGACGCCGATCCGATTCCGGGCATGGATGCCGATCCGATCCCAGGCTATCTGAACTGAGCGAGTGATTCGAAGTCGTGATGCAAGAAGGGCTGAGGAGAAAATGATGCCACGGTTGTCACGCTTTCTCACTCAGCATGGCCGAACGATTTGCGAGACGTCAATCGCTTTTACGCGGGACGCGGATCCGATTCGGGGTATGGACGCCGATCCCATTCCGGGCATGGACACCAATTTTCGTACGAACTGAAAGCAATCTCGTGAGGACCGAGGTTTGGTTCCTCTAGGCACTCCGATCGCCCGAAGCGTTTTGATATCAGTATTCTGGAGGAGACTACAATATGGTCCAGGATTTTGGCTTGCAGCGCTTGATTGGTGCTGCACTGGTCGATCGGAATACCGCCCGGGCCCTTCTGCTCAATCCCCTGGCCCTGGCCGATCGCTTTGCGCTCACGATTCCAGAGCGTCGATTTGTCGCCAAAGCGCGGCCTCGAGACCTGGAGCACTTCGCGGCCCTGGTTGAGCAGTGGGTTGGCGATCAGCTTTTTTCGACGAGTCCGCTTGCGGTCGTGCAGGAGCGCTTTCAACTCGTCAGCTAGTCTCCGTTTCACTTCCTCACCCTAATTAACGAGAGATTGTCTCACCGTCAAGCTCCGCTCCGCGCGGGGCTTTTGGGTCCATGCTATAATTCGGCCGAGTGATAGCAGGGGGCGTCCGCGTGGTTACCTATTTCAACGTCGCCGAGATCATTGTCTCGCTCGTACTCGTCGCCGTTTTGCTCCTCCAATCGCGGGGAGCCGGCTTCAACGGCACCTTCAGCAGTGACTCGTCAGTCTTTCGAACCCGTCGCGGGATCGAGAAGACCCTCTTTCAGCTGACGATCGTCCTGGCGGTGGTTTTTGCCGTCATTTCTGTCCTGAGCGTGATCGTCGCGAAGTCCGCGTAAGTGCCGTTCGGGGTACGCCGGCAACTGATTATCGCCGGCCTGACGCTGCTCGTCGTCGCCGGGATTCTTCGGCTGACCGGCACGCGAGCGACTGCCCAGGAAGTCCCGGCCGCAGGTGGGGTTTACATCGAGGGGATCGTGGGACACCCTTCCCACTTTAACCCCCTCCTCTCGGATTTCAACCAGGCCGACGACGACGTCGTCTCCCTGGTCTTCAGTGGCCTCACTCGTCTCACGAAGGACGGATCCCTGGCGCCGGATTTGGCGCAGAGTTGGTCGGTCAGTCCGGACGGGAAGGTCTACACCTTTGTCTTGCGCTCGGCAACCTGGAGCGACGGTCAGCCGGTGACTGCTGACGATGTCCTTTACACCGTCGGGCAGATTCAGTCGCCGTCATTTCCGGGCAATCCCGAATTGGCTCGCCTCTGGAAGTCCATCAAGGTAGCCAAGGTTGATGCCCACACCGTTACCTTTACCCTCGCTCAACCGTACGCGCCGTTTCCTCAGTACACGACCCTTCGGCTGCTGCCCGCGCATCTCCTCGGTGGGGTGAGCGGACGCGCTCTGATCACGAGCCCGTTTAACGTCCAACCGATCGGAACCGGTCCTTTTGTCGTCCAGAGCGCGGACCTCCATCAAGTTGTTCTCGTGCCCAATCCCCACTACGTCGGTCGGCGTCCCTACCTCGACGGCATTACTTTCAAGTATTACGACAATTTTCAAGCGGCGCTCGACGCCCTCAAACGCGGCGACATTCAGGGCCTCGGCAACATTCCCCCGGACCACGTGCTGGGTCTCGCGAGTGACCCGCGTTTAACCCTGCTTCAGCAGCCGGAGGACGCTCAACTTAACGCGCTGATGTTGAACACGCAATCACCGCTATTTTCCGACGCGACGGTTCGGCGGGCGCTCGACCTCGCGATCGATCGCACGAAGGTCATTCAAGCCGGGGCCAAAGGCGAGGGGGCTCCCGCCCTGGGGCCAATTCCTCCGGATTCCTGGGCCTACGCCGCGCAACCCGGCGCCTATTCCTACGACGCGACCCAGGCCGCCCAGCTTCTCGATTCGGCCGGCTGGACCGCGTCGCCGGCCGGGGCCATTCGCCAAAAGGGCGGCCGGGCGTTTCGGTTCGTCCTGTTGGCGGTCGATCAGCCGGACCGTCTCGCCGAGGCCGAGGAGATTTCGCACGAGCTGCGCCAGGTGGGGGTCGAGGCTGACGTTCAAACCGCCAACTGGAACACGATTGTGAGCGACTTCCTGGCGCCTCATCACTTTGACGCCGCGCTCACTCAGGTGTACTCACCGTCCGGCGATCCGGACCCGTATTCGTTCTGGGACAGCTCTCAAATTAGTACCGGACTCAACGTGGCGAACTGGTCGAATCCGACCGCGGATAAACTCCTGGAGGATGCGCGCCAGACGTCGGACCTCGCGACTCGGCGTGCTGACTACGCTCGCTTCCAGTCCCTCTTTGCCCAGGAGAAGCCAAGCATTCTGCTCTACTATCCGGTGTACGCCTACGCCATCCCCTCGTCGCTCAAAGGGGTGAGCCTGAGCTTGCTCCTGCAACCCTCCGACCGCTTCAGCACGGTCGGCGACTGGTACTTCCGTACCAAGTCGGGGCCATAGCGCGGAATTCAGGAGTTATTTCAGGTGGGCCGGCGACGGCGGCCACCGTCGAGTGGGCGAGTGGCCGTCCGCTCGGTTTCTCGGGTCCACTCCCAGATGTTTCGCCAGTAGGGTCGCGAATACTCGCGGCCGCTGAGAACGAACCCCGGTACTTGTTGGAAAACGTCATTCCAGACCTGCAGGTCCGCACGCACCTTCACCGAGGCGGAAGACGGATCATACATGTGCAGCAACTCACGAATCAACCGGCGCAAAGTGCCTAGTTGCGGTTCTGTCCCGATGGTTCCGGCGTCGCGAATCGTGATCGTTCCATCGACCTTCCCGTGCCACTCGAGGAATCCGGCGATTTCATCGCCTTGCTCGCGGGCATCGTAGCGGGCGACGACCAGGATCTCTTGTCGCTGAATCGCGTCGAGATAGCGCTTGCGCTGGACCTTTCCCTCGGGGTTCGCGAGGGTAAAGTGGATGTCGCGCCGAATTCGCTCAGTGTCTGACGGTGTAGCCAGACGCAGTTGATAACCAGCTGCTTCCATCGCTCCCCCTCTCTCAACCCCCTATCCGCCACCCGTCCACTCGTCGCCGGCTTGGGCGACTGGGCGCGAGGGAAACGGAAAAAAGACGCGGTCACCTCAGGTGACCGCGAACCGTTTACCCAAATGACGTTTTTGCCAGGAGCACGGAGTTGACGGATCGGTAAGGTATAGTCTAGCCCAAGCGCCGGGTAACTGCAAGAATGTGAAATGTGAGATGCGAAATGTGGCCCGACGTTTCCGCCCCCAGACCGTTGGTCAGATTTCGATGTCGTAACTCAACCCCAACGACTCCGCCTCCCGCTTGAGTTCGCCGCGGACGAAGGCGTCGAGGGGGAGGCCGTTGGCCAGGCGCTCCTGTTTGCGATTGAACTCGATCTCGCCCGGGAAGAAGATGCCATCTGAGCCGGGAGCGAGCCGCGAATTCTTGATCTGACCGATGAGTTCCTCCATCCGCGAGCGGAACTCGTCCAGCGGCATGAAGTGCTCGATGTCGATCGCCTGGAAGTATTGCGCGGAGCCCGGCATGCCCAATCCCTTGCCGAAGCGTCCACCTGAGAGAACCCCAGCCTGAATGTCGAGCATGAGCGAAAGTCCGTAGCCTTTCGGTCCGCCAAGCGGGAGAATGCCACCCGCCTGCCCCTTTTTCGGGTCATCGGTTGGGTTCCCCTCGGCGTCGACGGCCCAGCCGAACGGGATCTTTTCTCCACGCTCGATGGCCATCCCGAGTTTCGAGCCGGCGACGACGCTGGTCGCCATATCCAGATTGAATGACCACGGATGTTGCGTTGGCACGGCGTAGGAAAGGGGATTCAGTCCGATAACTTTGTCGGCGCCGCCGGGTGGGACTACTCCGATGCCAGCGTTCGTCGTGCAGTAACCCATGCAGCCGGCGTCCGCGGCAATCTGGGTATAGTAGGCGAGCGCGCCGATGTGCTGGCTGTTTTGCAAAGTAACGACCGCGACACCGTGTTCTTTCGAACGCTCGATCGCCAGTTTCATCGCGTGCGCCGCCAGGGGGTGACCGAGGCCCGCGTCGCCGTTCAAGAGCAGCGTCGCGCCGCTGTCGTGTAGCGCTTTGATCTCGGGGTGTAAGTTGTAGTGTCCTCGTCGGATGCCGTTCGCGTACGTCGATACCCACCGGCAGCCGTGGGAGTGGACGCCGCGCAGGTCAGCATCGACCAGAGCGTGCCCGAGTAGCGCCGCGTCGGTCTCCGGAACGCCCACACCAGCGTAGATCCCGCTCACCAACCGCTCCAGTTTCCCGGAGTCGACGCGCTTGAATTGCTCTTCGCCCGCCACGTGTATGTCCTCACTTCCTACGTTCCGCTCTGAGTTATCCGGAACAGTGACAAGCTTGTAGCATCTGGCGTCGAGAGTTGTCAATCATCGCGAAAGCCGGGGTGGTCCCCGGCGTGGCGTTATGGGTGGGGTTGGGCACCCGGAGCGAGAAGATCGATCGCGGCGTCCACGCGGCGGAGGGTGCGCTCCGGACCGAGTACGGCCATAGTCTGAAAGAGTGGTGGGGTAACCGTTCGGCCGGTGATCGCGACGCGGAGCGTGCCGAAGAGCTGGCCGGTCTTTACCCCCAGGGCGCTGGCCAGATCGCGGAAGGTCCGTTCCAGGTGCTCGACCGAAAAGTTTTCGGTCGCGGCCAGCGTCTCGCGAGACTTGCGGAGCGCGGCCAGCGTTTCCTCGAGCGACCAGCCCTTGACGAGGAGGAGCGCGGGATCATAGACAAGCTGCTCTTTGAAGAAAAAGTCCGTGAGCTCGGGTGCCTCTTTCAGCGTCTTGATCCGCTCCTGGATGAGCGGCACGATCTGGGAGATGCGCTCACGGTCGCTGGGCGGTACCGCGCCGACTGGAAGTAACCCGGCTTCCTGGTAGAACGGAAGCAAGTGATCGGTCAGATCGTCCGGCGGAAGCTGACGGATGTAGTACCCGTTCAGCCAATCCAGCTTTTCCGGATTGTAAATCGATGGCGTCGCGCCGACTCGCTCCAGTGAAAATTGGCCGATCAACTCGGCTCGGCTGAGGACTTCGTCTTTCCCTTCCGGCGACCAGCCGAGCAGAGAGAGAAAGTTGACGACGGCATCCGGTAGATAACCGTTCGCGCGCAGTTCGAGGACGTCCGGCGCGCCCCGCCGCTTGCTCAGTTTGGCACGAGTCGTCGTCAGAAGAATCGGAAAGTGACCGAAGACCGGTAGATCCCAGCCGAAGTACCGATAGAGAAGCACGTGTTTGGGGGTACTACTGATCCATTCGTCGCCGCGCAGAACGTGGGTTATACCCATCAAGTGATCGTCGACGACGTTGGCAAGGTGATAGGTTGGCCAGCCGTCCGATTTGATCAGCACCTGATCGTCGATGAGCGCATTTTGGAACGAGATTTCGCCCCGTAAAAGGTCGTGGAACGAGGTCTCGCCGGTGTTGGGTACCGCCATACGAATCACGTACGCCTCGCCAGCCGCGGCTCGCCGCGCGCTGACCGCCGGATCGATTGCTCGGCACGTCCGATCGTAACGCGGTGGCTCTTTGCGGGCCTCCTGGGCCGCGCGTACCGCGGCGAGACGCTCTTGACTGCAGAAGCAACGGTAGGCAGATCCGTTCTCGAGCAACTTCTCGGCGTGGGCGCGGTACCGGGGCAACCGCTCGGACTGGAAATAGGGTCCGACCGGTCCGCCAACCTCCGGACCCTCATTCCACTGCATCCCTAACCAGCGCAGGCTTTCGTAAATTGCCTCGAGCGAGCCGGCGACGACCCGGTCCTGGTCGGTGTCTTCAATCCGCAAAATGAAGATTCCCCCGCTGTGTCGGGCAAAAAGCCAGTTGAAAAGCGCGGTATGAATGTTCCCGATATGCGGAAACCCGGTCGGACTCGGCGCATAGCGCACCCGAGGAAGGCTGGCATCTGGCATGGTGTTTTTCCTACCAGTCAAGGACTTATTTCTTCATTTTAGCACGGGTGTGACTCAGCGGGCGCACGATATAATATTCGCAAGCTCTCGCCAAACTCGCTTCGAGGCAGAATACCTTGATTCGACGGCTCTTCGTGCTCGTTTTCGGGGCAGTGATTCTTGCTGGTCTCCTCTTGCCCGCGGGGCGAGGAACGGCGACGGCGCTCCTGTTGCTACCGGAGTTCTTTCCCAATCTGCCCCTGCGCCCGCTCGAGTTGCTGACCCCGGCGCCAACGCATACAACCGTGCAACTAGCGTACGACGGTCGAACCTCGGTCGCCGACCTGTACACCCCGGCAACCTCCGGTCAACACGGGGCGGTGATCATCTTCCTCGGGGTGGCGCCGGCTGGGCGCGACGATCCCCGGGTGGTGCGCCTCGGCCAGGGGCTGGCCCGGGTGGGGTTGGTGACCTTGATTCCGCAGTCGCAAGACCTGGTGGATAGCAAGGTCGATCCCAGTGAAATCGACGAGGTCGTCACGGCATTTCAGTACCTCGCGGCGCGTCCGGACGTTGCCGCGAATCGCATCGGCATCGGTGGCTTCTGCATCGGAGCGAGTCTTTCGCTCGACGCGGCGGAAGATCCGCGGATTAATCGGCAGGTTGCGCTCGTCAACAGTTTTACCGGCTACTTCGACCTTTCGACCTACGCGGTGAGCATTCTCACCCATTCGGTCGCGCCGTACCCACCCGTGCCGGGCGAGGCGCGCCAGGTCTGGGAACCAGCGGCGAATGCCACCACGGTGCTCGACGATCACCTGATTAGCCTGGATCCGAACCCGTCCGAGGTGGCGCTTTTGCGTGCCGCCATCCGCGATCCCTCCGCGCCCCGACCTAACGCGACGCGTTTGAGCTCGCTTGGCCAGACGATTTGGGCGCTTCTGAACACCCGGGATCCGGCGACGGCCGAGCGGTTACTGCGGGCGTTGCCACCGGAGGACCAGAACAAGCTGAAGGTTCTTTCGCCGGACACCCACCTGGATCGTTTGCGCGCGAAGGTCTTCATCATGCACGATCGGGCCGACACGACCGTGCCGGTCGTCCAATCGCGCCAACTAGCCGCGGCGCTACCCCCGAGCCAGGTTGAATTCGACGAGTTTCAGTTCTTCAATCACGTCGATCCCACTGCGGCAGTATCGCCCTTCATTTTTATCCGCGACGCCGCTCGGCTGACCTGGCACATGGGGCAGATTTTGGCGATTCTCGAGGGGAGTTAATGGCTAGTCTAGACCTGTTCGGACCGACCGATCTGCCGGAGGAACTGCGAGACTTTCTCGGTGCCATTGACGTTCTGCGCTATCCCCCGCAGGGCTGCACCTCTCAAGTTGCCATTGTCGTCAGCGCGCGCGGTCAGTTCGTCGTCAAGCGTGCATTGGGTGAACAGTGGTGTCAGTGGCTGACGCGGGAAGAGCGGACGCTACGAGCCCTGGCTTTTTCCGGTCTGCCGATTCCCCAACCGCGGAAGTTTATTCCCACGACCGAATCCGCGAAGACTGGCGAGAGCGAAGCCTGGTTGGTGATGGACGTTCTGCCAGGTGAGAGTATCGGCAACGCGCTCGCCGAGGAGGGAGATTCCGCCCAACGGCAGAGCCTTCTCCGGGCTTTTGGACGGACGCTCCGCGTGATCCATCAGACGCCGGTCCCCCCGTCGCTCGCTTCGGTCGGGCGTTCCTGGCTGGACACCATGCTCGCCGAAGCCGCGGACAATCTGGCGCGCTTTACCGTCGACGGTACCCCGGCCCTTCTCGATTCGCTGCGCCGAAACCGCCCGCCAAAAGTAGCCCAGACGCTCATTCATGGAGATTACACCCTGGACAACGTTCTGGTTCGGGATGGCCAGGTGATCGGAATCATCGACTGGCCATCCGGCGGGTTTGGCGATCCGCGCTACGACCTGGCACTTGCCACGCGACCGGACGATGACATCTTTCAGTCCCCGGCCGATCTCCAGTCCTTTTACGCCGGCTACGCTGGGACACCGTTGTCACCGGAGGTTCAAGCCTACTTCATCGGGCTGTACGAGTTCTTCTAGTCAAAAAGCTCCGAAAAAGTGCTTGCCTCTTTTCCTGTTGCTGGAGTATATAAGAACTGGGGAGGTGATGACGATGCGGTTCGTCCTAATCGGTATCGCCGCGCTGGTGTGTTTTACCCTCTCAGGTTGTATCGGCGGTCATACCCTAACCGCCGCTCCTCGGGCGTCCCATCAAGTGGCCGTGTCGAAGACGCCGGTCGCGGCCCCGGCCGCGGTACACTCGGCGAAGAAGTCGCCGTTTGGTGCTTTGCTGAAGACTTCCGGGGAGAGCGCCTCGTCGGCTGCCGCGACTCCGACCACCAGCGGGCAGAACGTGAGTCCCCTCAGTTGCGTTCAACAGCACTTACACGCGCTGCAGGAGGGCAAAATCTTTCCCGGCAAGAGTTGTTCGTAGCGGGACCACACAAAAAGCAGGGCGCACTTACCCGGTTCGCTTGACGTGGCGTTTCGATCGTTTCGGTTCTTCCAACTGTCGATTTACTCCCGTCCCGGACACCGTCAGGCACATCGTTCGGGGCAGACTCGCTGACGCGATTCGTATTTCGCCAACCGGAGAATGAACCCAATGCCGGACGTACTCGACGCGATCGTTCCTGTCGATGCCCTGACTTCGTTCACCGCGGACCTCTTTGTTGCGTCTGGACTTGCCTATGGCGACGCGCTGCTTACGGCCTCTACCCTCGTCGAGGCGGATCTGCGCGGAGTCATTTCCCACGGGACCCGCCTCGTGCCGGGCTATCTTCGTCGGATGCGCGACGGCGGGGTGAACGTCCAGCCGTCGATTCGGGTGCTTCGTGAGGGGCCAGCCTTCATCCAGCTCGACGGCGACAATGGCCTGGGCCAGGTCGTCGCCCATCGAGCGATGCAGCACGCGATTGCCTGCGCGCGGAGGGTTGGGGTCGGACTCGCCGGGGTGGTCAACAGCAACCACTTTGGCGCCGCGGCCTACTGGGCGATGATGGCGTCGTCGGTCGGGATGATCGGGTTTGCGACGACGAACACGGCGAGCGCGACGATGGTCGCGCCGAACGGTGCCGAGGCGGCGGTGGGGAATAATCCCCTGTCCTTCGCGGTTCCGGCGGGTGCCGAGCCCCCGATTGTTCTCGACATGGCCTGCGGGGTTGCCGCGGCGGGCAAGATTGGGGTCGCCGCGATGAAAGGGGAACCGATTCCCCTCGGCTGGGGGTTGACCGCGGACGGCGAACCGACAACCGACCCGAACGCGGTGAATCTCATCCTTCCGCTTGGTCCCAAGGGCTTCGGTCTGGCGGTGATCACCGACATCCTCGCGGGTCCGCTTCAGGGAGACCTCGCGACCGTGCGGAAAGTGGGCGGCCGAGCGTCAAATCAGCCCGGCCGGTGCGGCCACTTTTTCCTGGCGATCGATGTCGGCGCATTGACCGATCCGAAAACGTTTGGCGCCGAGATCGATGCCCAGATTCGGGCGGTCCGGGCCACCCGTCCCCGAATCGGGTTCGATCGGGTCTATCTACCCGGCGAGATCGAGTGGCTCCAGAGTCAAGAGCGGCGTCGGGGCGGCGTGCCGATTCACCCCGATCAGTGGCGCTCGCTAGTCTCGATTGCGCGTGAATTGGGGGTCACGGTTCCCTCAAGAGGGGTCTCTTCGGAATCGCCGGCGACGTAAGCGTTGAGCGCCAGGAGAAAGAGGGTGATGACGCACAGGTGTACCGCGCTGCACCAGAGGCAGATTGCTCCGACGACGAACAACTCGGCGTAGATCAGGTAGAAAACGAATAACAGGCCAAGCGCGGACCATCCGAGGGTGACGAGAGTCCGGTCGATTTTTGGGATGCCTGGTCCGGCGACGAGCCCGAGCATCGGCAGAAACCAGAGAAAACCGAGGAGAGCGACCGGGAACGGCCCCACGTACGACGCCGCGCTGGTGGTCACCTCGGCGCAGTTGATTGTGCTGGTCGCCGGGCACGCTAATGGAACGGCCGACTCGGCATAGTGCGCTATCGTGAGATACGCGGCTATCGCCAGGCCGACCCCTGAGATGGCTATCTGCAAGAGACGATTTGTCGATAGATTGGTTGTCACGCGCGACACTCCACCGGCCCGGTTACTGTCCGGTTGGGACCGGCGTCTTGGCGATGCTGTCCTCGATAGCCTTGATGGCCGGTTGCCCGCAGACGTTCGCGGGATTGTTGTTCGTCGCCGCGCAGATCGCCGCGGTCGCTTGATTTGCGCCGCCTACGATTGCCTTGGACTCGGCGGTGCTGGGATCGTTCAGCCGCGAGGCGATCTGGTCCCAGGTCTCGCCCTGCAAGATGTTTGGGGCGACGGTGCTGCCGGACAACACGTATTGATTCGCGAAGGTGATGAACGGAATTCCGCCGGCGCCGTTGGACGGGATGTAGGGAGGCCCATCAAGGCGCTGAAACAGTTGTTGCTGAGCCGGCGTGGGGGTTTGCAAGGTCGCGTACTGCCCGTTCACCCGCTGGTTGGTTTGCAACTCAATTGGAGTGAAGTCCAGGTACTGGCTCTGATACGTCGACCCGTAGAATGTAAAGGTTGGCGTGTTGGGATAGACGTCGTCCGAGGCGGAATGGGTTGTCTGAAGTCCGCTGAAGCTGCCGAAGCGGCTCAGCGCGACGATCATCGCCCAGCGTTCGCCCGCGCAATACGGGCAATATTCCGCGCCGTAGTAGATGATCTCCGGCCGGCCGCTTGAGCCAGTCAGCACTTTGTCGCGAACCGGAACCAGGAGATTCGGGCCGCCGCCCGTGCCCACCGTGTTCTCGGTTTCGGTCGAAACGCCCGTCAGATCGTGGAGGACGGTGCTGCTCACCGGGCTGTTCGAGGCGGTCGACGAGGAAGAATTGCTGAACTTGAAGACGAACAGCGCCGCGATGACCAGGACGATGACGATCGCCGAGCTCAAGACGATCCAGGATCGATTCGACTCACCGGATCGCTGCTTGTTCCGTCGGTTTCGCCCGCTCTTCCCACTGGTCCCCGGCTGGTTCTGCGGTTTCGGTCGAGAGCTCATGGCAACACCTGATATTCAGCCGTGTGAGATTCGTATCGACTTCCGCGACGCGCGTCTTCGGGCGCTTTGGTCGATCGCATCTCATCTATGATAAACTGCCAACGAGAATCTCGAAAGGAAAATCCCATGGATCATGCCACCATTCGCGAAATCGCGGAGCGGACCATCGTCGTGCGCCCGCCTCGTCAAGCTCTCGCAACGTTTGGCGTGACCCGGGTGACCTATTATCTGGTCACGGCGCCGGTGTTGGCCGAGGACGAAGCTAGCTCGTCGGAAGCCGTGATTCGCCAGGGGGTTGTGACTGCCAATCGGCCGCAGATTGTTACTCCCGGCTATCTCCTCAATCTCTTCGATGGCTTTTCGCACGGCGAAGACTTCGCGCGCTACCTCGCGGAGACTCAGGGCGCCAATTCGCCGGGGCTGCTCTACAGCTATCAGAATGAGCTGCAAGATACCGAAGTCGTTTCGGATTCGCCGGATACCGTCGTTGGCCGCCTGGTCGAGCAAGTGAATCGCGAGGCGCGGGACCACGCCGCGGTAATTCGCGGGGTAGACCACTACTGGGATATCTCCCTCGGGAAGTTCATCTTCGATTTGACGGTGAGCTCGCTTGGTCAGACAATTGGTGACCTTGGACGGCGAGGCCTCCTGGGTTCGGACAACGGCGTTCCCCGCGCCGCCCGAGCCCGAATCGACGAGATGTTCGCCGCGGTTGCCGCCGGACAACTCGAGCCGGTGGAACTCAAGCGAGAACTTGATCGGTGGGGCATCTTCTCGGAATACGAGGATCGCTTCCTGGGCATGTTTCGCCGCGGATAGGTCGCCGTTTGATACAATCGCCCCAGGTAGCGAGCCACTTATCCGAGAGGAGAGAAACGCCCCATGCTTACTCTTCCAGCCGACCGTCTACGCGCGGTCACCCGGCAGGTTTTTTCCGCGGCGGGTACACCCGGCGACCTGGCCGACGATATGGCCCAGATTCTGGTCGAGAGCAACCTCGTCGGCCACGATTCCCACGGCGTGATTCGGATCCCCGCCTACGTCAAGCAGATCAAGGAAGGCACCCTGATTCCGGATGCCCGACCGGAGGTCGTCGAAGAAACCGGTGGTAGCGCGCTGGTGGACGGCAAGTACGCCTTTGGCCACATCGCCGCTGCTTACGCGACGAACGTCGCCGTTCGGAAAGCAAAGGAATCGAAGGCGGCGGTCGTCGGGATCGTCCGCTGCAATCACATCGGCCGCCTGGGCGAATGGGGCAGCCGCGCCGCGGCGCACGACGTCGTCGCCATCGTCACGGTCGGCGGCGGCAGCGGGGGTATCGCCACGCCGTTCGGCGGCGCGGCCCGCGCCTTGGGCACGAATCCGATCAGCGTGGGCATTCCGGGTGGAGAAACGCCGGACATGCTGGTGGATTTCGCGACGACGGTCGTGGCCGAAGGGAAGATCCAGGTCGCCCGCGCCAAGGGTGCCGAACTTCCGCCCGGCTGCATCCTCGACAAAGATGGTAACCCCAGCACGCATCCGGAAGATTTTTACAACGGCGGCGTTCTGCTTCCCTTCGGCGGTCACAAGGGCTACGGTCTGGCGATGATCGTCGAGATGTTCGGCACGGCGCTCCTGCCGGCAGCCCAGTACAATCGCGACGGCCGCGGCGGTGGCGCGGTTATCCTCGCGGTGGACGCGACAACCTTCCAGCCACTCGCCAACTATGAAAAGGGCGCCGACGGAACCCTCCAGCGCATCAAAGCTATTCCACCGGCGCGCGGGTTCAGCGAGGTTCTGCTCCCCGGCGAACCGGAGCAGCGCAGCAAGGCCGAGCGACTGGCGAACGGCATCCCAATCGCGGAAGCGACCTGGAACGCCATCGTCGAGGCCGGCCAGAGTGTCGGAACTAGGGTAGAGTAAAGGCCGGCTTGAGGCGAGTACGACAGCCGCACTTGGGTGAGCCGGTCATTTTGAGCGACCCGCGGGAGCGAAAAATCTCCTCGGCCCGCGGGGGCTGAAGAATGACATCCGTGGCTGTCGTCTTAGGGCTCGTCAAGGAACAAGTTCCCGCATTGTCGGGAGGCCCGGACCGGCCTACCTCACCCCCGACCCCTCTCCATCGCGATGGAGAGGGGAGGACAAGGGCATTTTCCCCTCTCCACCTCGACGGTGGAGAGGGGCGA
>Ga0209012_1000222_pt1 | contig 88921 bp, 88 predicted proteins | sample RS3BMetagenome_FD_184735 | JGI IMG/M metagenome (GOLD analysis project Ga0209012, IMG submission 184735) | Ferric oxide microbial mat and aquatic microbial communities from Rainbow Spring, Yellowstone National Park, USA - RS3B (SPAdes) (version 3) ... | reverse complement strand
ATCTGGAATGCAAATTCGACTCCCTCTGCGACCGGGGCCACCACCGTCTCGAACGTGAGCTACAACGGAACGCTTGCACCGGGAGCGAGTACAACCTTTGGCTTCCAGATCTCAGGGGATTGCTCGACCGTCACCGCCACCACACCCACGAATCCGACATCGCCGACATCCCCACCTCCAACCACGAGCACCGGCACAAGCGGTTCATCCAACCTCGCACTCACGTTGTCGACCTCGACAAGCTGGTATAACGGTTGCAACATGTCTGGGACCGTCACCAACAATTCTGGCGAGACCGTCTCGGCCTGGCAGGTAGGGCTGGTGCTGGGGAGTGGCGACAGCGTCGTGAACATCTGGAATGCAAATTCGACTCCCTCTGCGACCGGGGCCACCACCGTCTCGAACGTGAGCTACAACGGAACGCTTGCACCGGGAGCGAGTACAACCTTTGGCTTCCAGATCTCAGGGGATTGCTCGAGCGTCACCGCCTAAGCATCGCCGCTCCTGATCACCGAATTGCGCCGAGGACCACGATCCACACCAGCGAGTGGACCCCTGACTAGTCGCCAACGATCGGTTCGATGTCACTTCGCTACATCCTATCGCCGCACGTCGGGACCGTGATCGGGGTTGGCACCCTCATCAACAGCCCATCTGCTGGTGAGAAACCAACTGCTTGACCCCCATACGGCCATCACCTACTAATCGCACAACTCCTGCCAATGGTGCCCGCCTGCGGGGCCAAGACGACAGCAATCGCCACCAGCACCCAGCCAGTCTTAGCGAAAGCAGACCACCATGCAAGCAATCCGCTGCCGTCAGACTGCATCTCTCCGTAAACCGTCTCACAGGCACTGAGACCGTCTCCAAAAGGTAGAGCACGAGCAACCGGCTGGTTGGCGAAAGAATCGATCCGCCAAGCGCAGCGTCAGGCATTGCCAAGAGTAGGAACAGACGACCTCGACATCGGCCTCGACGCTCGCACCCGTTGCTCCAGCAAGACATGAGTTATACTCAGAGCGACCACAGCTACCGGGATCTCCTCTCGATACTGCAATGCAAACCTGTAGCTCTCAATGGCGTTAGGCGTTCACCCGCTTCGACGTAGAGTCTCACGATCCCTTGGCGATCTGCGACCCCAGAGTCGGCCAACGTCCATCGATCCCACAACCCTCGGTGCTAGCGGGGCTCGGCGCTTACGATACTCGGAGCTTAGGGGGCTCTACACTTGCTGGGATCAGAATCTCTGGCGTTGACCCGACGCGAGGAGCCATTGATGCGGACCTGGAACATATCCCGCTTCGCTCGACTCCACACCAAGTCGCGCCCTCGGATGAATGCATCACTCCCCCTAGTCGCCACCACACTGCATCACTGCTCACTTGGTGAAGTACCAATCCTCAGGCGTGAGATTCAAGTACGGATTCTGGACAACACCAGCGAGTTTGCTGGCGATGGCCGATATGCCAGCATCCGGCAATGGACGATAGATATCGGGCAGTTGCTTGGCCATGTAGTTCTGGTAGGCATCCAACGCCGCCGCCGGGTCCGGGGACGTATGGGTCGCAGCAATCAGCGCATTTGCCGTCGAGCTATCGTAGTTGCCGTAGTTCGACCCTGCACCCGTCGCGAACAGCTCCCCTCCGGTCGGATAATTGTCGGGGCTATACTCCCAGGTGCCTGCCAAAATCATCTGCCATTTACAAGCCGCCTGAGACGGCGTACATGGGGCCTCATCAGCAAAGACGGTGTTGCCATTGGCCGACGTCAAGACGATATTGATACCAGCCTGCTTTGCAGCCGACGCGTAGGCGGTCATCTCTTCAGTTAACGAGTTGTCTCCTGAATAGTATTCGAGGTTGATCGTGAGGGCGAGCCCTCTCGGCACTCCATGACCACACTCAGTCGCTGCGCTGCCTGGGCTTTCACAGGTCATGACGCCATTGACCATCTTGAACCCATGGGCGGTAAGGAGGTTCTTCGCAGCCGAGATAGAGTATGAATAAAGATCCGTTCTCGATGTAGCATCGGCAAATGGATTGCTCGGCACCACCGGGACCGGTGAGTAGTTCGGTACCGCATAACCCTTTAAGAAATTCTTGATCCAGGCAGGTTGATCAACCAAGTGTTGCAGCGCTTGGCGGAAGTAGAGCTGCTTAAAGAGCGGCCCAAAAGTAGGGTTGTTAAAGTTCATGTTCCAGTAGGAAAATCCAAATTCTATCCAAGGCTCGATCTTGTACCCTAGAGACTCTACGTAGGATTTCTGGGTGACATCCGTGTTCGGGAGATAACCATAGGTGATGGCATTGTTACCGGCCCGAAGGACGTTGAACTCGGCAGACGACGACGTGAACGGCAGCTCCACGAACTGCGCCAACTTCGCCTTGACCGGTCCAGAGTATTTAGTATTTGGAACAAAGACCGCTTTGCCTGCGGTCGTAAAGCTCGAGAGCTTCCATGGGCCGTCGACCACCGACCAGATCGGGCTGGTCGCGTAGGTCGAGAGATCCCCAGCTTGGGAGTTCAGAAACTTGTACACTTCTTGTGCACCAGCGGTCGTGAGATCAGGGGCAGTTGTCGAGGCTGCACTTGGAGTTGGGCCAGAGATCGAGGTCTTATCCCATGCCATTGGCAGTGGGGTGATCTGACTCAATTCGTTGTAGGTGAACCAGGTAGGGTTGTACGACTGATTGAGTTGGAAAACCACAGTCGAAGAGTTTGGTGCTGTATAGGACACGACATTGTCCGGAAAATCACCGGGCACATAGGCGGCATAATCGGTCCTGTTAGCCTTTAACAGATTCATCCAGAAGATCACGTCCCGTGAGGTGACCGGCTCGCCGTTTGACCATTGATACTTCTTGAGTGTGATGGTGACGGTCTTATCGTTATTCGAATACACCGGAGCATTGCCAATCGAGAGGTTGTAATCGATCTCTGCCTTATTGCCATTGCCAAAGAAGTACAGTGGCCGATACATCAGAATCTGGAACTGTGCGAGATTCGCGATTGAAAAGTCCGCACCCGGGGTGAGTGGAAAGATATAGTTGGGGTTAGCCCCAGCCGCCTCGGCGTAATAGGCCACTCCACCGCTCGTGCTCGAACTCGACTTCGTGGTTGACGATGATGTCGACCCACACGCCGCGAGCACCATTGCCGCTGCCGCGGTTGTCCCGATCATCGCGATGGCCTTGCGCCGTACGGTGCTTCGCATGTGCTATTCCCCCTTAGATCGACCCCCAACCGGTCGTGTTTACGGAGAATCTAGCACGGCCCACCCAGGTTCACCACAACGTTTCCCTCATTTTTTTCATGAGTTGTTAATTTCTTAACATTTCGTGAGATGGTCGCTGGTCTCAGCCGATGGCAATCGGGAGCGGGCCATGAAGCGGTCAAGTCAATACGAGCAACCGGGGATGAGAAGGGACCACCGACCACGGGAGCTATGCGAAGAAAGCTCTTGTCGGGCACGATGTGTACACCAGAACGAGTCGATTGCCGGAGCACATCCTCTTGTGATCAGGCCAACCTAGGTGGCAAACCCGAGAAGCCTATGTGCAGCCAAATGCCTCAACCACATTGGGCTTACGTTGGCCGATTGCGTTGGAGCGTCACCGACCAAACCGCATCGATGGTCAACGACCACGCCAGACCATTTGGCACGGGTCTCGTCAGGGGCTACTGCGCAGGTCGCGCATTCGGCCTACGGTGATGGCGCTATCAATGCTCCTCGTCGGCTCCGATCCCTATCACCAATCCATCGGCCTTCATCGCTGGCGACGAGGTCAAGAACACCGACACACCATCGACCGGCGTCACGATCTCATCCTGCACCTCGCCGAAGAGGTTGCTCACCGTGCCAACGATATCTCCAGCATGGAGATCTTGTCCAACCTTGACACGCGGCTCCCACCAGCCCGCTTGCCGCGATCGCAGCCAGACAAATCGATGCAGGTGACGAACTGGCAGATCGGCCTCGATCGGCTCACTCGGCTCATACATCTTGAGATAGGCAACGGTACGAGCCAGACCTCGAAGATGGTGCTCGATGGCCTCGGCCTCAACCAGCCCACGCCCACCTGACTCGGCGAAGATGGAGGGCACGTTGAGCCCTCCAGCGATCTGAGAGGTCGCACCGGTGACCGCGGGATCGACGGTCGGTTGATGGATCGAGAACGGGAAGCCGTAGGCCTGGGCCAACGCTCTGGAGGCATCCTGGACTGGCGAGTCATCATAGATGGTGAAGCGAAACAGATCCTCGACCATGTCACCAGCGTGCAGGTCGATAAAGTAATCCGATCCCTTGATGAGCTCCTCGGTAACGAAGTAGGCAAGGGCATCGGAGTAGCTCCCATTCGGGTCACCAGGAAAGCATCGGTTGAGATTCTTCTGATCACGAGGTGAGACAAATGGGCTGCGCTCATAGAACGAATCTAGATTCAGCGTCGGCACCGCCCTGATCCGGCCAGCCAACCTTGAGGGATCGATACTCTTCACAAAGGTTCGAACTGCCTGTTGAGAGGTGTACTCGCACCCATGAACCCCGGCCACCAGGGTTAGTGTCGGCCCATCGCCAGCACCATGGATCTCGAAGTAGGGGATCTCGAGATGCGATATCGCTGGCAGTGAGCTGGTAAGAAAACGCTGCTCCATAAGGCTACCTCCCCTGGGCTTGACGCGTCAGATAACAGACACCAACAAACGCCCGATAAAGGGCCAACGGATCCTGTCCCTGGATTGCCGCGGAGCGCACCCCCGTGCGCTCAACGCCGCCAATCCAACTGGCGAGTTCCGCCTGATCAGCGGTCTGAAAGGACATGGTGATGGTCGCTGGAAGTTCAATGGCGGGAAGCGCGATCGATGCCGCAGTCTCAACGGCGCGCTCAGCTGCTTCGGCAATCAGCTTGTGTGCCCGGTGTGGGTGCAGATTTGAAGCCGCGAACCGGGTGATTGAGTCCTTCACCTGGACCATAATCGCCTGGGTCATGATGGGCGCCGCCTGTTGCGCCGTCGCGAGATCACCGCTGATCAGACCGATGGGAACCTTATGGCCGAGCGCGACGAGGGCATTCACGCCACTCTCTCCGACCTCGACATCGTTGACACGCAGTTCGGTGAAGACCGAGGGGTTGTAGCTGTGCGACATCACCGAGGACACCCCGGAGATACTGCCGTGGTAACCGATGAAGAAGATAACGTCAAAATCCGCGGTCAGGCCCTCCATCATGTAGCCCGGCTTATGAGCGCCCGAGATGTAGGTGGCATCGCCATGGAGCAGTCTCGGATCCAGGTTCTGCATCCGATAGTGGGCATCGTTGACCACGAACTCAGTGGCACCCGCTGTGAGCGCGCCGTCGATTGCGGCGTTGATCTCTGCCAGCGTGAGCTCCTGGCCCATCGACACCGCAGGACCGCTGCCGGTGCATTGATCCCAGTCCACGATCCCAGAGATGCCCTCCATGTCAAAACTGATGTATACCTTCATCGTTGGTTTTCCTCTCTACTATCTCATATCTCAAGTATCTCATATCTGGTCGCGACTCCTGGACCGTGATCGCTCCGAAACCCAATCGTTGAGCCGTTTCGCTCTCCTCGTGTCGAGCCGGAGGACAGCACACCGACACAGTCACCGCTATCGATCAACCCCAGCCGTTGAGCTCAACCAAAACGTTTCAACAGCCGGCTGCAAGACCGCTACTGGCCTGCAGGGACGTGGGTGCGTGGGATCAACTTCGCTCGATCCCACCCGGCCTCGCGGACGGCATACGTCGCATCAGCCTTGGTCGAAACCGCTGCGTGACGTCCATCGGCGGCCAAGATCACGATATGCATGATGAAGTTGTTCGACGACTCCACGAACTCGCCCAGCTCTCTGATCGCCGTCACTCCGGCCTCCTCGGGGCTCATCCCCTCGACGAGGTAGCGTACCACCATGCGTGCCGTTGACGCCCGGAGGGAGAGCTCACCAAAGCCCGTGCAGGCCGCAGCTCCGTAGCGCGAATCACAGTAGTTACCCGCCCCGATCACCGGCGAGTCGCCTGCTCGTCCCGGCCACTTCCATGCCCACCCGCTCGTGGAGACCGACGAAGCCATCGAACCGTCATCATTCAAGTAAAGAAAATTGACCGTGCCGGCGGCCTTCTCTGGGTCGGTCGTCAGTGCCATCACTCTCGTGAGCGGATCCTGTGCCTCGCTGGGATCAAGTTGATCGACCGCGTGCTGCCAGGTCGCTCGAGCCGAATCGGTCAAGAGATCGGCTCCCTCGGCTCCCACTTCGTGGGCAAACTTTGCCGCCCCTTCACCAACGAGTAGGACGTGCGGCGAGCGCTCCATCACTGCCCGTGCGACAGAGATGGGATGACGATACCCGGCAAGTCCAGCCACGCAACCTGCGCGCCGCGTGTCCCCATCCATAATGGAGGCATCGAGCTCGACAACACCCTCGAGGTTTGGCAGACCACCTGTCCCCACGCTGTGATCGTCAAGATTGTCCTCGACAAACCACGCCGCTCGCTCCACCGCCGTGACCGGGTCAAGCCCGCCCTCAACATCAGCCCACACGCCATCGATTCCGATGGCACCATTGGCACTCGCAATCATCAACACCGTTTACCTTCTCCTTCCTCTACACTCGAACGCCCCCAGGTCAGTCGACCCAGAGGCGTCACGAGATGCTCAACAGAAACTCTAACCAATGATTGTCCTAGCCAGTAAACACAGTCCTACTTGGTGAAGTACCAATCCTCAGGTGTGATGTACTCATACGGGCTCTGTGGGGTTGCCCCATGGAGGTTGGAGGCGATCTCCGAGAGCTGGACATCAGTGTCTGGCTGGTAGATCACCGGCAATTGCTTGGCCATGTAGTTCTGATAGTTATCCAGGGCGGTCTGTGCTTGGGAGCCCGAAGCGGTCAGGGTAGCACCAATCAAGGTATTCGCAGTTGAAGAGCTGTAGCTTCCGTCATTGGAGCCAGCTCCAGCGGCAAAGAGCGTCTCACCCGATGGGTAGTAATCTGGAGAGTAACTCCAACCACCGCCCCAGTTAGCCATCTCCCACGAACAGGCTGCCTGTTGTGGTGTGCACGCCGCCGAGTAGCTGATCACACCGGCAAACGGGGCTTGCGAGAGGTTGATCTTGACGCCAGCTTGCAGCGCGGCTGACTGGAAGGCCGTCATCTCTTCAGTTGCGGAGTTTAACCCCGAAATGTACTTGAGGGTGAAGTTCATCGTCTGCCCACTCTTGACGCCAGATCCGCAATCACTGGGACCACTTCCTGGCGTAACACAGGTCATGACACCGCCAACCATCTTCCAGCCATGGGAGGTCAACAGCTTCTTTGCGTTCGTCGGCGAGTACGGATATTGAACCGTCTTCGAGACCGTGTCATCGAAGGGGTTGGGTGGTACGGTTGGGACCGGCGAATACGACGGGGTGCCATAACCTTTCAAGAAGGTGGAGACCCACTGGGGCTGATCGACAAGCTCCTCTAAAGCCTGGCGGACGTAGAGCTGCTTGAAGATCGGTCCAACCGTCGGGTTGTTGAAGTTGATCGGCATGTAGTTGAAACCAAAGATCTGCCACGGCGCAAACGTGTAGCCTTCGCCCGCCACTCGCGACTTCTGTGGGAGATCAGTCACCGGCAGATAACCATAGCTAATGCTGTTACTCGAACTCAGGACGTTGAATTCGGCAGAGTCAGAGCTAAAGGGCAGCTCAATAAACTGGGACAGCGTGGGCTTGGGCGAGCCAGAATACTTGGTGTTCGGGACGAACACCGCCCTGCCTTCGGTCGTAAAGCTCGTCAACCGCCACGGACCATCGACGACCTGCCAGAGCGGATTGGTCGCATAGGTTGAAATCGACGTTGAGGCCGCGTTCAAGAACTTATAGACCGCCTGGGCTCCAGCCGTAGTCAGGTCTGGGGCGTTCGGGTCAGTGGCACTCGGCGTCGGAGCTGAGGCCGAGGTCTTGTCCCAGGCCAGCGGTAGCGGCACGAGCTGAGAGAGCTCATTGTAGGTGAACCAGGTCGGGCTATAGGACTTATTGAGCTGCATGACAAAGGTCAACGGCCCAGTCGCCTTATAGGAGACGACATTATCCGGGAAGTACCCCGGGACGTAGTCAAACCACTGGCTGGTATTCGCCTTGAGCAGGTTCATCCAAAAGACCAGGTCCCGCGCGTCCACCGTCTCACCGTTGGACCACTTCCACCCTTTGAGCTGGATCGTCACCGTCTTATCGCTGTTCGAATAGACCGGGGCGTCAGCAAGCGACTGCGAATAGTTGATCTCGGCCTTGCCATTCTTACCGAAGAAGTACAGGTTACGAAACATCAGGTTGTCAAACTCATAGAGGTTGACGTTGGACTCGTTCGCACCATTCATGAGTGGAAAGATGTAGGTCGGAGGCGACAATGGCTGCTCGGCAAAGTAGGCAGTGCCTCCCTTCACCCTGGTCGTCGACGACGAGGAAGACGATGACGACGAACTCGAGCTCGTTGACCCACACGCCGCCAACAAGAGCACGCTCGTCGCAGAGACCGCCACAAACTTGATCCAACTAGAACGCATATCCCGGTTCCCCCTTTTCGCTGAGCACCCCTGCTCAGTTGGACTGATCCTAGCGCGTGTTCGCACGATCTGTAACCATTTGTACATCTTGAATTGACAAATTTACTTTCCTTTCATAAACTGTAGACCACGGCTTGGGTCAACACAAACCAAGTAGACACAGATCACCAGGGATGCAATCCTCAGGTGTGCCATGCTCAGGTGTGCCAGTCTCCGTCAAGGACGATCAACAACATCGATGTGGGCAAGGCCATCACCCGTGAGACCTTGGGCACATCTCGGTTGACAAGTAGCCCACGGACTCGACACCGCACGCGCGGTGACCTGGATCAACATGACGACGATCACGAACGACCCACAGGAAATGGAGATTACGCAATGAAGATGACAATCGTCGGGGCCGGAGCTATCGGCGGCATGCTCGGTGCCCACATGGCGGCGGCCGGCCACGAAATCACGCTCTGCGATGTAGATCATGCGCACATCGACGCCATTCGCGCCCATGGCCTTACCATCGAGGGCCCGATTGCCAACTTCACCGTGCACCCCAACGCCATCTACGCCGAAGAGTTGGCCGGCACGCATGAGCACCTGCTCGTCGCCGTCAAGAGTCATCACACTCGTAGAGCTGCAGCCCTGGTCGCTCCCCACTTGCGCAGTGACGGCATCTTGCTCACGGTCCAAAATGGGCTAACACTTGATACCTTCTCAGAGTTCGTCGATCCAACCCAGATCGTCACCGCGTTCATCAACATCGGGGCCGACCTGATCGCGCCTGGCGTCATTCGCCAAGGCAACATCGCCGCCTTTTATGTCGGCGAACCGCTCAGCCATGAGGTCACCGACCGTGTCGAACGTCTCGTCGCCGCGCTCCCGTATGCGAAAAGTACCGATAATATCCTCGGCTTCCTCTGGGGCAAAGAGGCTTATGGCGCCATGCTCTATGCCGGAGCGGTCTCCGATCTATCGATCGCGGCGTCGCTCTCGGACCCGCGATACCACGACCTGATGATCGCAATCGCACACGAGGTTCTCGATCAGGCCCCCGTCAAGGTCGAGGGATTCGACGGCTTCGAACCCAACGATCTCGAAGGATCGCTCGAGCGTCTCGCAGCCTTCAACGCTGCCAGCGCCAAGTCCCATAGCGGGATCTATCGTGACCTGATGGTACGGCGGCGCCCGACCGAGGTGACCGATCTTCTCCACGACCTCGCCGGACCATTGACAACCCACGTCGGACGCCTCATTCAAGCGATCGAGCGCAACGAGCGCACCTGTGAGGTCGCCAATCTTGACCTCGTGAACGCCTACTATCGTGCCCATCGTTTCGCTGAGCCGTTGCACGCAATCGTCCACTACCTTGACGCCCCACGACGATCATCATCGGGTCCGCTCCATGGCTACCAGGTCGCCGTCAAGGACATCATCGCCGTCGCTGGGACTCCACTCGGCAACGGGAATCCCGTCGATATGGCGGGGCCACCGTCCTCGGTTGAGGCGCCGGTGATCACGGCGCTTCGCGAAGCTGGGGCCGACGTCTTTGCGACCACCTCGCTGTTGGAGTATGCGCTCGGGTCGCCGCACCCACAGGTTCCAGAGGCACGCAATCCGGTAGCGCCCGCGCTCGTTGCCGGCGGCTCCAGTGGAGGATCGGCGGTCATCGTTGCCGTTGGGGCCGCTCAGATGGCACTTGGCACCGACACCGGAGGTTCCGTACGGATTCCCGCTCATTACTGTGGCGTTGTCGGTTTTAAACCGACCTACCAGCAGCTCTCGCTCCGAGGCGTCACGCCCCTTTCGCCAACACTTGACCACGTTGGCATTCTGGCTCGCGATGTCGCAACCGCGGCGCTCGGCTATCGGACCCTGGCCGATTTGCCCCCCGTAGCGCACGCAGGTCCACGTCGACCCCGCCTTGGGGTGGTTCCAACGCAGTTCGCACCCGGCCTGCTTGATGCCACCGTCCATGAGGCCATCACTCGCGCCCTTTCGCGATTAGAGCAAGCTGGTTACGAGTTCACTGAATTGGCGCCAGAACTCTTTGATCGTCTCGACCAAGCCTTCGAAGCCATCATTGGCTGGGAGGCTTACCAGGTTCACGGACCACTGCTTGCGACCGATCCGGATCACTTCGGTGAGGAGACCGCTCGGGTGCTCACCCAGTCGGCCTCAATCACCAACGACGAATACCAGCGTGCTCTCGAAGAACAACGAATGGGATCGGTGCAGCTACTGAAGGTCTTTGACACGATCGATTGCATCATCGGCCCGACTGCTCCCATGGTAGCCCCTGGCCAGAACCCCTCCGTCGATACACCCGAAGGTTATCTCGAAGGGATCATGACCCGTGTCTATAACCTGACCGGTCAGCCGGCGATTACCCTCCCGATCCCAGGTTCAAAGCTCCCCGTCGGTATCCAGCTCGCTGCGGACACGGGTCACGACATGGCACTGCTCGATTGGGCCCATGAGATTGAGACTCTCTTGAGCCATCCGTAACCACAGTGTTGATCGCACCACAACATGGCGCAAATCGATCTCGCGTGTACCCGATGTTGTGGGTCGACGGCGATGATGTCGGGATAAACCTGCCCTGTTCTCGTTGACCCTGCGATGATCGGGGCATTCGCTACTGAGGCTGCGATGCCTCGTTGATCTGGCGAATCCAAGTCTCGATGACCGAACCAAGGACTCCAAGGGGAACCGCTCCCTGTCCAAGGACCACCCCATGGAAGGCTCGGATGTCGAACGAGGTACCGAGGGCTCGTTCGGCCACATGGCGCAGTCGCCGAATTTCTCGACGCCCGACCAGATAGGCGGTTGCCTGTCCCGGCCAGCCGATGTAGCGATCGATCTCGTTCGTGACGTTAGCCATGTTCGTCGCGCTGTTTTCGAACATGAACTCAACAGCGCGCTGTCGTGACCAACCGTAGTAATGCATCCCGGTATCAACGACGCATCGGCTCGCTCGCAGTGCATCGAATGACAACATGCCAAGGCGGGCCAAGTCATCGCTGTAGAGCCCCATCTCGTCGGCGAGCCGCTCGGCATAGAGACCCCACCCCTCGACGAAGGCGCTCACTTCAGCATCAAGGTAACGGCGAAAGGCCGGGAGCTCGTGCAAGGTCTGGGCGGTCGCGATCTGTAGATGATGGCCTGGCACACTCTCATGATAGGCCAACGCCTCGTATTCGTATCGGAACCGTTCGGTCGGTGCGGTCGTCAACACGCAGTGAGCACCAGGGCGTGAGCCGTCATCAGATGGTCCGCGGTAATAGGCGAGGGCGGCATTGTCGGCCTCGGCTGAGGAGATCTCTTCAATGACACAGTCGGCAATATCACGATCTGGGAACCATTTGGGCTGCTCACGCGTCGCGACCGCAAGCGCACGCGCGACCACATCGAGGATCTGTTGTCCGTTGTCAAAACGGAGGGCTGGATCCGAACGCAGGCGTTCGAACAGACGGCGTCGATCTCTGATCCCAAAGACGCGCCCACCAATCTCGGCCCACTCCTCATCCAGCCTGGCAAGGGTCCCAAGGCCGAGCTCATGGATCTCCTCGGGTGTCATCGCGGTCGTCGTATGACGGGCGAGTGCTCGTGCGTAGAGCTCTTCGCCACCTTCAATTGCATTGAGGCCGACCTCGTGATCTTGGCGTGCATGTGCCAGCGGATCACCAGCCAGGTAATCACGTAACGTTGCCATCGCCGGCCAGACGGTATCGCGCACCAAGGCGCGAATCCGTTCACGTTGACCCTCATGCCCAGGAGGGAGGGTCACGTTGATAAAGCTGTCGCGGGCATCACCGAGTTCAAGGTGCCCGTCGAGCTGGGAGATCGCCTGGCGCACCCCGGCGGCTGTCGAGAACTGTCCCTGGCGATCGGCCTGACGATAGCGCTCAGTAATGGTCCCAAAGAGGTCGCCCAAATGCGCCAGCCGCTCGAGGTAGGCCTCGACGCCGGCGTCGTTCGCCAGTGAGGCGGTCGGGACCGTTTGAAAGATACGAGCTTGCGGAGACACGTAACCACCAGCGGACATGTTGCGTGCCCACAGCTCGTCTTCGAGATCGGTGCTCGCGCTCTGGGCGAGGGCATCCATCACCTCGAGGTTCACCCGCTCATCGAAGGTCAATCGTTGCCTTGTCGCATCATCTTCGAGCAATCCTTCAATCCGACTCTTGATCGACCGATAGCCCGCCAGGGTGGTGAGTTCACCATCTCGAGTCAGATCGGGAAGCATTCGATCGAAGGCATGGAGTCCAAGCTCGGTTGCCGTGAGTGGATCGCGCTCATGCTTATGGGTGAAAAACTCCTCATTGAGGCTGGTTACTGCTGCGGTGACATCGTGGTCCATCATCCCCTCCTTGTCTCCACCTTACGCGGAATCTGAACTGTTTTGTCCAACCTTCACATACCTTGCACTTTTATGAACAACGACCGACCAATCGTCCTCGTAGCCCCCACCCGCTGCCCGGTAGCGACACAACCCAGCCTGCGCTTGGATCAAGTTCCCTGATATCCTCGACAAGGCATGGTCGAGCGTGCATGGGCAATGCACCACCACGAGCCAAGGGTGCCGCTTCGATTTCCTCCGACGTTAGAACAGCGCACTACCACCATCAATGGAGAGGGTTTGACCCGTGATCCAGCTTGCTCGCTCAGAGACAAAGAAGGCGACGCCGTTGGCGATATCGCTGGCCTCACCGAGCCGCCGTAGCGCAATGCCCTCCACCAACTTTTGCTGACCTTGGGGGCCATAGGACTCCCACTGCGCCACCGTCGTCGGATTCGAGAGGACAAAACCTGGGGCGATCGCGTTGACGGTAATGCCATAGAGGCCGAGCTCGTGCGCCATTTGTCGAGTGAAATTGATCTGGGCTGCCTTTGCGCTTGCATACGCTTGAATACCCGTCAGCGAGACACTGCGTCCAGCCCCTGAAGAGATCGTCACAATCCTCCCCCAACCTCGTTGCTTCATTCCCCGGACAACGGCGCGTACGCAATGAAAGGTCCCAGTGAGGTTGACATCGATGATCGCCTGCCACTGCTCGTCGGTAACATCCTCGAGGGGTCGATGGACTTGACCGAGAACGCCGCCGGCGCTGTTAACCAGCACGTCAATGGGAGGCGCCCCGGCCACAAAGGCCCGCACCGACTGGGCGTCCGTGACGTCCATCTCATCGCGATCGGTTCGCAACACCACAAGGCCATCGGCTTCAAGCTGATCCGCGATTGCTCTGCCGATACCCTGTGCGGTTCCCGTGACCAGCGCCACCGGTTGACTTGGTCGAGTCATGACTCATTCTCCTTTATCGTTGCTGCCTCAACCCACGCGCGACGCGGAGCCAAGACATCGCCATCACCCTAGCGATCAACCCCACTATGTACGCTGGAACGCCGATTGCTCCGAGAGGATGGCTCTATGAGCCTTACCGGTAGCTAACGAGCATCGCCGGAGAGACCGTCCCGGCACACCGGTCTCGCATCCGGCCAAGGGGCCGAGATTTTGGTGCTGGCTGTCTGTCGATGAGCACTGACCCTAAGCGCGGTAGATCACACTCCGGTCCAGATAGCCGCGGTCGATCGCCATGACGACCGCCTGGGTTCTCGTGCTCACACCCAATTTGGCAAAGATGCGAGAGAGGTAGGTTTTCACCGTCGGCTCTCCAATGCCGAGGGCTTGGCCAATCCCAGTATTCGTCATACCCGAGGCGGCTAGGCGCAATACCTCAAGCTCACGTTGGGTGAGAACGAGATCGTCATCAAGATCTTGCGAGATGCCCTTGCTTAACGCCGTCGCATAATAGGTCTGCCCGGATGCCACCCTCCGGATCGCGTCAAAGAGGAGTGATTCCTCGACATCCTTGAGCAGATATCCCCGAGCTCCGGCCCCAAGTGCGGACCGCACCAGTGCCGGTTCGTCATAGGTGGTCAGCACCAGCGCACGCGCATGCGTTCGATCCCGAATCCAGGCGACCAAACTCGATCCATCACCATCTTGGAGCTTGAGATCGCAGCAGACGACGTCGGGGTGTTGCAGGTCGATCACCCGCTTTGCCTCAGCGATGCCAGCCGCCTCACCAACGATCGAGAAATCGGGGGCCTTGGCCAAGATGCCGAGAAGGCCACGTCGCACGATCGTATGGTCGTCGACGATCACCACCCGGATCATCGAGGTAACCGAACTTCAATGCGCGTTCCAGCCTCGAGGTTGCTTTCGATAGTGAAATCGCCAAAGACCTGCTCGACCCGGCGCCGCATGAGTTCGAGACCGAAGTGGTCACGGTGATCGGTCGACGTCGTGTCAAATCCAACCCCATCATCCTCGACAACGACGATGAGCGACCCCTCCTCTTCGATGAAGTCCAAGTGGGCCGTACGTGCCTTCGAATGTCTAATGATATTGTTGCCAACCTCACGCAGGATCAAGGTCATGCACTCTGTGGTCGTCGCGTCGAGTGGGAATACTGTCGATGGGAACCGATCGACGATGAGGGTCACGCCACTGGACTGAAGCTTATCTTTGAGCAACTCCACCTCGTCAGCGACCGACGCGAGCGTCGTTGCAGGAAGCTGACCTTCACGAATAACGGCACGAGCTGCCTCGAGTGCCGTTTGGGCGGCCTCCTCGATCAGTTCGGCATCGATCGAGCCATCGGTGGTTCCCCTCGCGATCAGCAGGATGCCGATAAGCTGCTGTGCGATGGTCTCGTGAATCCTCGCTGCCAGCCGTTCACGTTCGTTGTTCTCTCCGATTTGCCGATAGAGATCGGACAACCTTCCTTGAGTCCGCCTGAGCTCCTCGAGACTCTGTGATAGATTTGCCTGCTGTTCGAGCAGGCGAGCGATGAACACGGCGACGAACGATCCCGCCACAAACGTGGGGACAAACCAGTCAGCGATCACCACATACGATACCACCGGTCGGGCAAAGACATGAGAGAGAATCCCAACCATGCCCTCAATCGCCGCCACAATTGGCAACGACGCCGATAGTGGCAGTGTGGCATACGCCAGGGCGGCAACCGGCATCAGCAGATAGCCGGCATTTGGATTGAGCGCCGACGAGACTGCGAGAACGATCACCTGCGAGATGATCAAAACCCAAATGCGAGTCTTCGATCGATTGAGCTCCACGAAGACCGGCTGGCCGATGAGGAACCAATCCAGTGCGGCCACCAGCTCAGCGACGACGACACCTACTTCTCGAGCGCCAGAGTGCGAAGGATAGACCAGGGTCATGACAAAGGCAGCCCCAAACGATCCCAGAAAGAGCAGGCTCCACACCCATTGGCCACCACCAAGGATCGTGCGGCGCTGCTCACTGCGATCGAATCGTGTCATACCCTCCCGATGCTAGTTGTTGTCGACAGAATTATTACGCGTGCGACAACGCAGTTGCCAATAAATCAGTTGACTAACGTCAGTCCGCTTTGTACGATCAACAACCGCTTATCAATCCAGACTGTCCGAAAACAGTCCTGCCACCGCTTGCAATGCCGTTCCAACGTCTCCATGTTGCCCGAGTGCAGGGATCGCCTAGCAGATTCTCGCCCCGGCCCGGACATTGGCGCAAACGGAACCTCGATCACCGTGCGTTCCATGCACTGGAGCGACCAACCGAGGGCACTGCCGTATCGGCACGGCCCTAGTTGGGCACGCGCCACCCGTCTCGTAGGTCTACCGACGGCTCAAAACCCAACGCTTAGACCTTGCCGGATTGCAACAACCCCGCGAAGGCGTCAAAGAGGTTGCTCGTCGCCTCTCGGACCGCCGGGACGATATCTCCTAACGAGAGGAAACCGTGGACGAGCGTCTCGTAATCGTAGGTACGTGTCGGCACCCCGCTCCGCTCGAGGTGCTGTGCGTATTGGAGTCCAAAATCTCTAATCGGGTCGTAACCGGCCACTGCGACGATAGCCGGCGCGACGCCAGTTGGGTCCGCCAGCACCGGGCGCGCACGCCAATCGGCGAGTGCGGCGGCCTCGTCTTGGTAGTACTGTTCACCAAACCAAATCACCTCCTCGCGCTCGAGGAAGTAGCCGGCTGCGAACTGATGCATCGATGGCGTCTCGGTGTTGATGTCCGTGGCCGGGTAGGCCAAAAGTTGTCCGACGAGATCGATCCCTTGGTTGCGCGCCTCGAGTGCCACCACCGCCGCCAGGTTGCCACCAGCAGAGTCACCCGCCACCGCCAGGCGGGGAGAAGCTGATCCAACTACCTGGGCTGCCGACTGAGAACCCCAATGTAGGACGGCTATGGCGTCCTCTACAGCTGCCGGAAACGGGTGTTCGGGAGCCAACCGGTATCCCACCGACGCGATGGTCGACTTCGTTCGTGCCGCCAGACGACGAACCAATGGATCGTAGGAGACAATGCTTCCGATCACAAAGCCGCCGCCATGGAAAAACAGTGTGAGTGCATCGTTGGCTCCCCCAGGAGTGTAGATACGCACCGGTGTCGAGCCCACCACGATATCGGTGACTCGCTCCATTTCGTCGGCCTGTGAGAAAGCAAGCGGGGCCATCGCCTCGCCAAGCGCTCGTGCTTCGGAAAGCTCCATCTCATAGGTTGCCTTTGCACCACCCGCTCGCATGCTCTCGAGAAATTGTTTCAACACTGGATCCAACGCCATTGATCATGGTCTCCCTTCATGGCACCGCAAAAACCCACAAGCGGCAAGTTTCAAAAGGCTACCCTACGCGAACCCCTTGTGCCCAACCGTTGACGCTGCACAGATGGCAGTGCTCGTAAAAATGCAGCATCCGCCTACATCATGCTCACATCGACGTCATGGGGACGCCTCGCAAGTCCACCCCTCGACCTCACACTATCAGCAACAAATCGCTCAGTTGCCAACGCGACCCAATCGGCTTTATCGCTACATCCACCCTGGCACTATGCCCACTGGCCCTATGCCCACCTTGGCACTACCTGCGCTACCGACGATGGCGTCGCCACACCGACGACGAGCACAACGATAGCACAGTGACTTGACCTCTCCCCAGATGCATCCGCATCGAGGAGACTAGAAGTCAGTGAGTGGTAGCACCATCTGAGGCTTGGCAATAATGTGGTTGTCTCGCAGCGGATGGACCGCTGTCCCGATCGAGAAGAACTCGGTGGTGTGACCGCCCCACTGATGAGGAAGAGCGAGCAATTTCACACCCACGATACCTTCTGCGTGGAGAGCCTCTGCTTCTGCCTGCATGCGGCTCATCGCCAGTTCCCGAGCATCATAGAGCGCCTCGGTGAAGACCGGGATTTCGGTGTTTTGGCCAAAGTTCCCCATCGACTTCAACATCCCTTGATGAGCTATGTGATAGACGCAGGTGCCCATAACCATACCAAGCGGGGCGTACCCCGACTGTAGAAGGGTCCAAAAATCCTGCCCGCTGAGATCCGAGGTGAACGGACGTCCTCCGCTCTGCCAGTTAATTGAGGTGTCATCAGCCTTAACTGCTGTTCCCACCGCAATGAATTCAGCGATATCGTTGCCGAACTCCTTGAACTCGACATCGAGGCGGACACCGACGATACCGTCGGCACCAAGGACCTCGGCTTCGGACTGCATACGCTCCATCGCGAGTTCTCGCGCATGGTACATCGCTGAGGTCAACTTATCAAGCTCTTGATTGGAACTCCAACGCCCCACCTGGATACCCACGTGATAGATCGAGGAGCCAAAGACCAGCCCCAAGGGTCGGAAACCAGCCTCTCGTACGAGCAGAAACTCGTTCACCGAGAGGTCTGATGTGAACAGCGAGGTCGATTGCCCCGGCCGCATCTCCTGGAGACGCTTGATGGCGTCCTCCGGCACCCCAAGCTGCTGTGGATCGAGTGTCTCTTCCGCCATGTTGCTTACGCTCCTGCCTTTCTTGACTTGAGATAGATGATTGAAAGTGGCTCCATGCGTGTCTCGGACTGGCCGGACTGTGCGATCGTGGTCCCAGTCACTCGCACCTCGCACAGGTGATCGGAGTGGCCTTGTCCCAATTCGTTACGAAAGATATTGGAATCCAGGGAGTCGATGATCATCCCCACCTCTTCCTTTGGCTTGAGGTGGCGACGGAGGCTCTGTCTAGCGGACGAGCGAGCCGAGTTTGCGAGATCGCTGAACCCTGTCAGCTCGGCGTTGGGAGCAAACATTGAACCTTGATTGAGGGTGTTGTAGTCGTCGTGACGCACAGCGACGGTCACCTCGACGATCAGGCGAACCGGCATCCAGCCATGGTGGAGCAGCTTAGACACATCTTGGCCGTCGAGATGGGTCGTGAAGATATCACGACCATGATGATCCTTCACCACTGTTGAGCGCACAGCGGTACCCATGGCCATGAACTCGATGGCACCACCTTCAAACCGAGCCTGGGTTAGCTTCACGCCAACAACCCCGTGCGCGCCAACCGCTTTGGATTCGGTCAGCAAACGGTTGATGGCCACCGTCCAGCCCCGGTTGATCACATCAACGTAGGGCTCGTACCCTCCGTAAAACTGTTGGCCCGCACCCATTCGCACCCCGGATACACCCTGGTTCATGCCGAATGGCGATCCATAGCCTTGGTTGTAAACCCCACACGAAGGCATCACCGCACCATAGGTGCTGAGCACCACACTCCCCATGACCTCGCTAACCGGGCGATAGCCAACGGATTCGATCCCTGTGTTGGCGGTAATCGAGAGGAGCGATGATCGCAACGATGAAGCGGCCGCGGACTCTACCCTGCGTTGTGCGGCCGGCGGTAAACCCTTGCCATCCCAAACTGCCACGCTGTCACAACCTCCCTCGTCTAGGCCACCCTATCACAGAAGGCTTCGACCACAAGGGGCATTTCAGCAAATCGTCAGGTTCCATCGACAGTGACCTCCGCTGTCCTTTGGCAAAAACCCCTGGAAGTCCTTGCGCCAAGCCACCTCCACCGGAATGAACGATAGGAGCTTGCTACGCCTCGAGCAGATACGTTGCTACTGTGAGACCAGCGTCTGCAAGCGGCCCACTCGTCGCCGGTCTAGAATCGTGCAAGCGCCAGCCAAGATGCTCGTAGAACGCCGTCACCTCGCCGACCTCAGGGATTACCCGAAGCATCGGTCGCAATTGACACGCCCTAGCTTGATCGACGGCATAATCGAGCAATGCACGACCGACTCCTTGGCCCTGGATTCGTGGATCAACATAGAGTCGAAAGATCTCTCCGACCTCTCGACCATCCGCCAGCGCCGATTGCTTCAGGCCAACGTGCCCAAGAACCGTGTCGCCATCGAGTGCCACCCAAGCACCGAGCGCATCGGCGCCCTGCAGCCAAACCACCGGATCAGCGGGCCAATACGCCGGATACGAGTTGTGTGCATAAACCGCCGACAACACTTCGACGCATTGTGGGAAATGGGCTGCATGGCGAACGTCGATGACAAAGGACACGAGTTCCATGGTACCGTCGCAACAGTTCGCACACCTTTCACTACCAGTCATTGGCGGAACCAGTCTGCTGTCAGAGGAGTTATCTGCCGCAGCAGGTCTTGCAACTCTGGGCCTGACGAACTATGGCTTGCTAACGACACCTGCTTGGCCATCAACCCCACATGGCCAGTGTCATTCAGCGACACGGTGGCGTCATTTTTCATCATTCGTCGACGCTCTTGAGCAACGCTGATATACTGCTAGCGTGCTAACGGTGCCCGAGCAGGGCCAAAAAGTTTGGCGCATCCTAAGAGAATTGTCTCCGCTGGAGCAGGATGCGTTGCTCTATCTCGGTTCGGCAGTCTTTGCTATCGGGCAACTCTTCGTATCAACGCAAGGCGACTACGTGCAGTGGGGCGAGTTTGCGGTTCTACCGTATGCCTTCGTAGGGCTTGTCGCGTTTGCCATCTCCCACCATAGGGGTTGGCGAGCCAACCGTTACACCCGTCGGGGTCTGGTCGCATCGCTGTTCATCCTCTGCCTCGTGGTGCCACTAGGTGTCTCTATCGCCCAGCGCGTCAACAATGCTCCGGGGATCCATGCCCAAGATGAGGTAGCTGTCATCGAACGGTGTGGTGACCGTGTGGTGCGCAACGAAAACTGCTACCTCAACGCCCCACACTCCGTTGGGATCGGCGTTCAAAACTTTTCAAAGACCACCGACGCCAACGCTTTTGACCCCTATTTGCCGGGCATGATCATCTTCGGCATTCCCAACGGCCTTACCATTCCCAAACCCTTACGAGACGCTCGGGTGAGTCTCACGCTCTTCACCCTCCTCGTCACCACGATCGCCCTGGCCCTCAGTCGCCTCTCGGCTGATGACCGCGTACGCCTCTTTCAGTTTGTTATCGTTCTTCCCACCGGTGCTCTACCCCTGGTGACTGGCGGCGATGACCTTCCGATCATCGCGCTACTTCTCCTGACGTTGGTTTTAAGCTACCGCAAACAGCCCTTCATCGCTGGGCTTGCGAGCGGCCTCGCCGCCGCGATCAAGCTCACTGCATGGCCGTTGGCCTTCGGCTTAGCCATCGTACAACCACGTCAAGAAAACCGGCATAGCCGCGCTCGCTATGGCGTGGGCCTCATCACAGTGCTGGCACCGGTGATAGCCGTTGCCAGTCTGATCGACCCAAGAGCTTTCTTCGTCAACGAGATCCTTTTCCCTCTGGGCCTCACCAAGATCAAGTCGCCGGCAGAGTCACCGTTGCTCGGCCAAAAACTGGTGGGCCTCTTCGGCTCTCAGCTGCACCTCTTCGTCGTCGCTGCGCTCGTACTCATCGGCGCCGAGCTTGCGTTGGTTTTCTATCGTAGAATGCGCCCAGCCTCACTCGCGGCGATGACCGGATACGTGGCGCTCATCTTCTTCATCGCCATACTCCTCGCCCCGGCGACCCGCTTTGGCTATCTGCTGTACCCAGCCAACATGGCGGTCTGGGCCATCATCCTCCACAAGGCAGATCAAAAGCTCCGGACAAGCAGCCAAGTCCAAGTGTCGACCGTATCGAGCGTTCAATCACCATCAGTATGATGGTATTGGCTGTTGCGGATATCGAAAGTTACTCGATACCAGCAGATTTCGGCGCAGATTAACCAGCTCACGATGCGTGAGCCCATTCGCCAGTAAAAGCTGCTCCACCGACCCGTGTCGGTCGCGAATCTCTGCCAACAGACTCGACATGGTGCTCGCGTCCGAACGAACTGCTGGGGCCATCTCGTTGTCGTAGACAACCGCGCCTGACTGGATGAGAAAGTTGGCGAAGGCATCACTCGTGAGCGCGTAGTCGGCTACGATCCACTGGTCGGGGACACCCAACAGTGCAAGAATCAATGCTGCCACGACGCCGGTTCGATCCTTGCCGGCATGACAATGAATGAAGACCGGGAGGTGTCGCACATCCGATACGAAGGCAACGATGTCGGCCAACTCCCTCGTGTCGTGGTTGACGTAGTGACGATAGAGGGATAATAAATCATCTGTTTGGCTCACCGGAGCCTCAAACCGAGGAGCCTGGCGCAGGGGCACATGAAAGATGACACGCACGCCATCGGCCAAAGGGCCCGAGCCAAAATGGGCCACCTCGTCAGGACGCCGCAGATCAACGATGGCACGAATACCGATTGGCGCCAAGAGTGCCAAATCGTCGGCGGTCAGTCGATGTGGTGAGTCCCCTCGAATGATCAGCCCCCGCGCAACAACGCCACCGAACAACGACACCGAACCACCAAGGTCTCGCACGTTCCAGGCACCCTCCAAGGGTATTCGCTTCGCGGAAAACGTCGATGTGTCGATATTCTGGGATTGGTCCGGCTCCATTACGACATCGTGACGCCTTCTGGTGAACACTAGCTAAACCCAATTCGGCATTACGGTTAACGTTTGCCAAATCCTCGGCTAACCGTCCATTCACAATGATCCTTGCGCTTACCGGTCTCGGCCCAAGGGTTGCTCCGTCCCACGCTCCGTATCGCAGTCTCACCAACTTGCCCACCAAGGCACAACGATCAAATAGGATGACATCGACGAGGGATTCTGCTCGTTCCTAAATTTAGATGTAGGACCTTGAGCCAGCGCCTCTGACGGTTACCGAAAACAGCCGGGATAGTCGCAGCTCCTGAGGATACAAACGGAGTGATGGACATGAAGGCAACGCCACACGAGACAGCCACCGCAGCCACAACTACGGTTTCGAGCCTGGTCATCGACTCGCCGCTGGGCCCGATTCGACTCACAGGTGACGACCAGCATTTGATGGGGATTGACTTTGTTGACCGAAGCGATACTCCTCCGTCGGCGATCGGAGCAGCACCAGTGCTCACCGAGGCGGCACGGCAGCTCGATGCTTACTTTGCAGGCAAGTTAAAGCGCTTCAATCTCCCCACACTCGCCATCGGAAGTGGTTTTCAAATGGCCGTGTGGAAATCCCTTGGGCGCATTGGGTTCGCAACGACGACGACCTATGGAGCGGTCGCTCGCTCCATAGGTCGTCCGAATGCCTCGCGGGCGGTTGGAGGCGCTATCGGCGCCAATCCAATCCCTATCGTGATCCCCTGTCACCGGGTGATCGGGTCCAACGGCTCACTGACTGGATACTCCAGTGGGTTGGAGAGAAAGAAGATCCTGCTCTCCCACGAACAGGCGGTCCGCTAAGCCTTAAGGCCTTTATGCACTCAACCCGTCGGCCATCAGCTTCGACCTTCGCCCCTGGCCAACCCGTTCGATTCCTCTCGCCGACGACGCGCAGCGCTTGGTATCAGGATCGAGTGGGACCAGACCTCACCCCTTTGGTAGGGGCCCAACGGCAATACATCGCTACACAACCGCGGGTGACGCTGGGGCACTGTTCGTAGACTGCGAATGGGCATGAGTTCGAAGGATCCAAACACTAATGGCATCCATCGTGCCTGAATTGCTTACCGTCCCACGAGCGACAATCCGCTCTCCCACGCTCACCGCTGACGCAGTAGCTGTGGACTTCCCCATTCGATAGGTCGTCCCAGATCCGGTGTCGATCGTCACCGTCGATCCGTCGAATCGCCGAAGGGTAATAGCGCCCGAGGTCACCGAAGTCACCGTGCCAGCGTAGGTCGCAGGGCTGAGCACGATCCTCGAAGCATCCAGCACCTCACCATTAGCTGTGACGGTTCCCACGGCGATGATATGATCACCAACCGCGAGGGCGCCTTCTTGGATCGACATTTTCGCCTCACTATAGGTCGTTGACTGGCTGATATCGATCGTTCGTACCAATCCAAATTGATTGGCGATGGTGATCGTTGATCCATTGATACTGGTGATGTCACCCACGACTGACGGCGGGACCACCCGAACCATCGTGGCAACCGTCGATGACCGCGCCGTCCTGACGAGCACGACATCGCCATCGGTTATCGCGGAGGAACTGATCGAACTGCCAGCTTCTCGATAGGCTGTAGTGCTCGTCAAGCCATAGCTCATGGTGATGTTACGAGCAGTTTTGATCGTGAGCGTCTGCGCGGTGATGTCGGTCACTTTGCCTTCGGTGCCTCGCCTATCAAGGGCGTGATGACGTCGGCCAACCTTTGAGTGGTTGGCGGTCGTCAACGCCGTTGGTAGGTTCGCTGCCACTTGACCGCTGGTGTCACTCGGACCCCCTGCAGCGACGACCCCGACCGCTATCAGGGCAAGAGCGCCACCTGCGGTGACCCCGACCACGATACCCTTACGCGCCAGAACCAATTTTTTCACGTTCATCCGTAATCTCCTTTGTTAAACGTAGCTCGAACTATTCACAGGTGGTAGATAACCGGCGAGACCGAAGCAGACACCAAGAGCGATCAACTCATACAAGGTCGGACACTGCAAGGTTACAATCTGGCCCATAGGTTGGCGATTGCCACAACCACACCTGGTCCTTTGGTCCGTTCCTCATCTGCTCCATTAACACCAGTACAGCAACCACGCAACGCAGTCTGATCGGCTAATGCAAGAAGACCGTTTCAATCCGGTAAGAAGAAGGTAAGACATCAGCGAACAGGTGGAGTGAACGCCTCATATGTCTCTTATCAAACTCGTCGTTGGACTACTATCACGAGATGGTGTACCGCACTCAAGAACAGCCAGCCAGCATCCTGATAGCCGAGGATGATCGTGCAACACGGGATTCGACGCGCTTGGCCCTCGAGCTCGAGGGGTATCGCGTCGTCGCGGTCAGCGATGGCTACGAGGCGCTTGAGGCGATCGAACAACAAGCTTTCGATCTTTTCATCTTCGATGTCATGATGCCAAGGGCCGATGGCGTCACCGTTTGCCGACGCCTACGCAACGCCGCGAACACCACTCCAATCCTCTTGTTGACGGCCCGAACGGAGGTCAATGACCGCGTTCTGGGGCTTGACGCCGGCGCCGACGACTATCTCACAAAACCGTTTGCTCTTGACGAACTGTTTGCACGTGTTCGAGCTTTGTTGAGGCGGACGTCACCAACGAGTAATGGATCATGGATCGTCGTCGGGGACCTCTCTCTCGACGAGCTGGGGCGGCGAGCCTTTCGAGGTCAACGCGAGCTTGAACTGACCAAGACCGAGTTTGACCTGCTGCTGCTCCTTGCTGAAAATGCTGGTCGAGTCCTGACCCACGGCCTGATCTACGACCGCATTTGGGGTTACGACTTTGGCTCAGAGTCCAAGAACCTGGCCGTCTACATCGGGTATCTGCGCCGCAAGCTCGAGCTTCCAGGAGAGACGAAACTACTCAAGACGGTTCGAGGTGTCGGTTACGTCCTGGTTCAACCGTGAAACTTAGGACTCGTCTTGCCATCGTGCTCGCTGCACTCGCTACTGCCACTGGGTTGGTTGTTGCCATCTTGTCCTATACCACGACCACCCATCAGCTGATGGCCTCCGTCGATCTGTCGCTGCGAGAGACCGCGGTGACACTACGTTCGCACCCAGCGCTATTGCGGCCACGAACATCGTTCGCACCGACGCCACCCATTCTCCTTGACGGACCCACCCACGATCATGGTCTCTTACCCGGTGTCATCGTCGAAGTTATCAAGCCAGATGGCGTCACCACGCTCGTCACAGGCGCTCAGAAGTTGAGCGCATCGTACCATGATGTCGCAATCGCACGTGGATTGGCGACCCGATGGCTCAGGACACAGCACGTCGGATCGACCACCTACCGGGTGCTCACGATCAGCCTTGGGCGACGAGGAGCTCTCGTGGTCGCACGCAACATCAACGATGTGCTCACCTCGCTTGGGGTACTCAGGATCCGCTTTGGCCTACTGGTCGTAGGCGCAGCGCTCGCGGCCGCACTGCTGGGCTTGGCGATCGCCACCGCCATCAGCCGACCGATTCTTCGCCTCGCAAACACCATCACCACATTGACGCCCGACACTGATTCCTCACTTCATTCCCAGGCGCAGCGAAGCGATGAGGTTGGGGTCTTGGCACGCGCCTTTGAGCGCGCACTTGGGGCAGTTCGTGACTCCGAGGCCCAGCAGCGTCGACTCATCCAGAACGCCTCTCACGAGCTTCGCACACCACTGACCTCGCTGAGAACCAATATCGACCTGTTGGGACGCTACGACGCGCTTGCCGCCAACGATCGAGCCCGAATCTTAGCCGATCTCGACACCGAGACCCAGGAGCTCACCAACCTCGTGAGCGAGCTCGTCGACCTGGTTCTGACCGAACAACCCAATGAGGTCACCACTGCGCTCGACGTTGGAGCCACCGTCACGGAGCTAGTCGATCGGTTTAGGACACGCTCGAATCGGGAAATGGCGTACGCTTCGCCTCCGGTGCCAGTTGTTATCCTGGCCTCAAAGCGAGCGATCGATCAAGTTGTTAGTAATTTGCTCGATAACGCCATCAAGTTCTCACCGCCTGGTTCGACCATCACGATCACACTAACGCCAACCAACCTCGAGGTGACGAACCTCGCCGAGCCGATCTCGGATGTCGATCGCGACAGAATTTTTGAGCGCTTCTATCGCACCCCAGCGTCGAGAGCCATCGATGGATCTGGCTTGGGCCTCGCGATCGTGCGCGAGGTGATCACCAAGATCGGTGGCACTACGTACGTCTACAACACCGACACGGCCTTGGGCAACGCGGTCACCATTGGCGTGACGTTTTTGACGCAACGCTGAGCACAAGCCTCGGACATACTGAGCCACCAACCGCCAACCTGACCGAGGTTGAATTTGAGGTGGGCGTCTCGAACCCAACCGATCAGGAGGCGCAGCAAGAAAGCATGGCAACATCGCGGGTGAAGGACTGCGCCCCGAGACGAATCGCCTCGGCCATCGTGAGATAGGGACACCAAATCGTCGCAAGTTGTTCGACCGTAAAGTTGGCCTCGAGTGCATAGACCCCGGCGAGGATGGCATCCGCAGCTCCATCGGCAAGTAGATGAATGCCTAACACTTTGTTGGTGGCCTGGTCAGCAACGATTTTCACGAGGCCCCTCGTGTCGCGATTCACGAGTGCGCGTGGCACCGCGCTCAACTCTACCACCCTACAGTCACACCGATAACCAGCCGCAACGGCTCCCTCGTCGGTCAAACCGACCGACGCGATCTGCGGCGTGGTGAAGGTCGCTCTCGGCAACGTGCGATAGTCGATGCTGCGTCCGGCATCGAGCAAAGCATTGTCGGCCACGATCGCACCGTGGAGACCGGCGACGTAGACAAACTGGGGGGCACCCGTCACATCACCCGCGGCGTACATCCGTGGATTGGTCGTTTGCAGTTGCTCATCGACAATCACCTCTCCCTGACTCCCTACTTCAACGCCGACGTGTTCTAGCCCTAGCCTCTGGGTGTTGGGTCGACGTCCCGTCGCCACTAGCAATGCATCGCCTTCGAGCTCGCGTGCCGAGTCCCCTCGCTCATACGTAAGAGTGATCCTGCCCTGATGATGGTTGATCTGGGTTATCGTCGCCGCCGTTACCACCTCAATGCCCTCGTCGCCAAGGATCTTGGCGAGCGCTGCCGATATCTCGGGCTCCTCGAACGGTGCAATCCGATCACGAGCCTCGAGGATGGTCACCGACGCGCCAAGATGGGCAAAGAGCTGGGCCTGCTCCAAACCGACCGCGTTCGCTCCAATCACCAGCAGGTGCTCTGGTAGCGCTTGCAGCTCCATCGCGGTCGTCGATGTGAGATAGGGTACCGTGTCGAGGCCCGGAATCGGTGGGACGGTGGGACTGGCCCCGGTTGCGATCACGATCTTGGTCGCCACCACTTCGCGCTGACTTGCTCCTGCTTCGTTCTCGAACGTGACCATGAGCTCCCCTGATGCGACAAACTGGGCTCGGCCGTGAATGACGGTAAACCCATAGGCCGTCGCGAGGTCCTCGTACTTATCCCGGCGCATCTCGTCGACGAGTGTTTGCTTGCCCTCGATCAGCTCATCCATCACAACAGGGCCAGCCTCGGTGCGAATGCCAGGGAAAGGCTGGCTTATCGCACGATAGCGAGCCTCGGCGGCCGCAAGCAACGCTTTGGAGGGTACACAGCCGACGTTCACGCAGGTTCCTCCGATCGTGTGCTCCTCGATGAGCACGACGGTTGCCTTCAGGCCAACCGCTCGAATCGCCGCCGCAAACGCAGCACTGCCTGATCCGATGATCGCGAGATCACAGACGATTGGGGTCTGGTCCATCGAAGCCATCACAAGCCCTCCTTCATCCATCAGCGTCTCGTTCGATGACGCCGAAAAACATCAAACACCAACCCTAAGAACCCTCCTGTGGGCTGGACGGTTCATCTAGACTGCAGTAGATGCGAATCGGTCAAATTTCGGCGGTCACCCACGTACCGGTTAAGACACTCCGTTACTACGAAGAGGTCGGCGTGCTCACGCCGCCAGCCCGAACTCCAGAGGGTTACCGTGACTACCCTGAGGAGGCGATCACGCAGATCAACTTCGTCAAAGCGAGCCAATCGGTTGGACTCTCACTGAAGGAGATCCACGAAATCGTCGCCTATCGCAGAGCTGGCGTTGTTCCCTGCCAACACGTCCTTGCGCTGCTCAATGAACGAGCCCTCGAATACCAAGAAAAGATCGCCGAGCTCAACGAGGCGCTGGCGACCCTCGCCGAGCTCATCGCACGCGCCGAGAGCCTGGATGTTAGCGATTGTCTACCCGGCAACATCTGCCATCTCATACCGGCGACATCAACTCGCCTCGATGGGACACGGCCCGACAAGCAACCGTCGCCCAGCACTCCAAATGCCACACCGCACCCGTTTCGACCAGCTCGAAAGTGATCGATTGAGCCCATTGATGATGCTGCGGTTGTCCCAACCTCTGGGCCGCAGAACCATCACCACGCGCGTGTCGGCGCCAACTGGTTCCAGCGCTATACAATTTATGAGTAGTAGCCTTATTGGAGGTTCGTCATAGGTGGTCGATAGTAGGTGCTCCATAGTAGACATGTCGCCTCACAACGATCATGGCGGTCATGTCCAAGCGGCACCAGATCGATCGGCGGGTTGTCGCGCATAGTAGAAGATGTGGTCAATAGCACGATGCTGGCGATTGAGGCTGGCAACCAACGAGGCGACGCCGATGTAGCACCAGGCCTGAACTACCCGCCAATTGGACACCATTGTGCACAACATTGGGCGATGAGTGAAAGGCGACGCCAATGAAACGGACATCTAGATCTCGTCATGTGAGTTCCGGTCATCATCCGATTAGGGTGGCACTTCGAGCCGCCACAGGAAGTGAGATTCAGTGAGCAGCAACGACCTAATCGATCCAAGGCGAAGCGAACCGGCCTATGACGCCAATGAGCGTGACATGTTGGAGGGCTGGCTCAACTTTCACCGTGTCACCCTCGTGATCAAATGCGAAGGCCTCGACGACGCCCAGCGCAACCTCCGTCCAATCCCGACATCGTCACTCTCGCTTCATGGCTTGGTTCGCCATCTCAGCGAAGTTGAACACTACTGGACCAGCATTGTCCTTATGGGTTCATCACGCGATGAGGGAATCTATTGCGACGATGCAGCTCCGGACGCCGATTTCGATGCAATTGAATCTTCTACCTTCGGGAGCGACCTTGCAATCTTTCGCGAGCAGTGCCGCCTCGCCGACGCACGCATGGCGCAGGCCTCACTGGAGAGCCTGAGTGTCGCCAATCATCATGGTGAGCCAATCACCCTCCGTTGGATCCTGACCCACCTCATCGAGGAGTATGCTCGCCACAACGGCCACGCCGACCTCATTCGTGAGCTGATCGACGGTGCCGTCGGCTGCTAACGCCTTCGCCAAATCCACGTAACACTCTACCCAACAGCCAGGCAGGCCACCGCCCAGCCACACCCGATGGGCCTCTTGCCACCGGACCTTCGGCCCCTGGGCCCTCCTGCAGTCATGACAGTCCACGCAGCGTCCACGGGTCCCCTCAAACCTTGTCTTAGGACATAGCCCATGACCCAGCAACGCAGCAATCAGCTGAGCGGTCCTCCCAGTCGCGCAACGACCGTATGGCATGACCCTGAAGGCGCTGGGTTGATTCCTGAACGAAGTTGTGACAGGCTTTGGTTGATCTTCCACGAGGAAGATCACCTACCAACCAAACAAAGGAGCATATCCAATGGCTGGCAAGAAGTCCGTTTCATTCAAAGGCAAGCAAGTAGATCTGGACAGCTTTGCAAACAAGATCGAGGAGTTCCTCAAGAGTGATGGGTTCACCGTCGAAAGCGCAGGCGACGCGACCAAAGGTTACGTCTTCCAGGCCAAGAAGGGTGGTTTCCTGAGTGAGGTGATCTCAGCCCAGCGCGCCCTGATCCTCTCGCTCTCAGGCCCGGCTGACGACGCCACACTGACTATCGGCGTTGGCAACTGGAAGAAAGATCTTGTCGTGACCGCCGTCGAGACGCTCCTCGTCTCCGACCTCTTCCTACCGGTCGACATCGCCGAGATGGCCTGGACCGTGGAGGTCGAAAACAAGATCCTCAAGCAGATCGAGGCTATGGTCTGAGATTGAGCTATGGTCTGAGATTTCAACACAATCTCAGATCGTCGCCGGTCGCTCAGCGCAATCGGCCACTATCCGCAGACCCCCCTTGTAGGTTGAGCTAGCAGCGGGGTCTTACGTTTCCCTGACCGTAGCGTGTGTCTATGACCGCCGCGAACCACCGCCGGGTTGTTCACCGGTCGTCTGGTTCTCCCCGCTGTGCCACCAGTATGGTTCCAACGCGGACAAAGCCAACCTTGTCATAGAGCTGGGCCACTGACTGGTTCCGGGCCGTTAGCAGCACCTCCTGGGTGCCTCGTGCAAAGGCATGGTCGCACAACAGGCTCACCACGTCTAGGCCAAGGCCCTGTCGGCGATAGGCAGGGAGCGTTCCAACACCGACCACCTCAGCCATGGTGCCCACCCGATGATAGGAGCCTCCAGCAAGTACGCCGTCATCTTGTGCGACGACCGCACCAGTCACGGTGGAGCCCTCGCGGGCACGTCGATGGACATAAGCTACGAGATCGTTGTCGATCGCATCCAGATACCGATCCCGCTCGCGTGTCCCCGCTAACGCTGACGCGCTGAAAGCGACTTCAACGACCGCACGACACGCCAGAAGCGCTGGTTCCCCAGGGTCAACGATGCGGACCTGCTGGCTTCGTAGCCGCGGCACGAGATGATCACGGGTCACGACGAGCAGTGGGTGACTCGTCACGGTCCAGCCAGACTCAGCGACAACGCTCTCCAGTTGTGGGTGTAGCTCAGCGATCCACTCAAGCTCAATGGGCAGGTGGTGATCGCGACAGGAACGCTCGAGTCGACGGAGATGGCGAGTGCTGATACGTCGGGCACTATCGACAGCTGGGCGCGCAGGGTAGTGAAACGGGGTGCGGCTGATCACGAGGTTAAACGGACCGACGGCCTCGACATCGGCCTCAGTGCGAGGTAACTGATCGAAGTAGTGCTCGATGCGAGCCAGCTGTGCACGACGAGCCGGCAACTCTACGACGCCACCCGGACGATCACGAAGCCCAGGTTCGTTCGCCATAGCTCTACCTTAGCCAACCCAGCGACACCCACGGCCAGCAAGTTCGTGGACACAATCAAAGCGATGAGCCTCACCGGCAACGCCCCTGTTCGCCTCAAGGGCGATTCCCACTGTCCGCCCCAAGGAGGATGCTCACTGTCCGCCTCGTGTCCGTCACGCCCGCCGCACACGAACGTCGCTATTATTGCAGAAATTTGACATTCTGATCACATTTCTCTCATGAGCGCGTTAAAGTGAGAAACGAGGACCGAGCTCTGGGGGGAGAGATGGATACCAACGAAGGACAGACACCACAATCTGACGAGGCTCGTCTCGCAGAGTTGGGCTATCGCCAAGAACTGTCGAGGGTGATGACACTCTTTGAGAACTTCTCGGTGGCCTTTTGCTATCTATCACCAGTGGTTGGGATCTACTCGCTGTACGCGCTCAGCCTCGGGACCGCCGGGCCAGCCTTTATCTGGCTTATCCCAATCGTGGTCATTGGCCAACTCTTTGTCGCACTGATCTTCGGCGAGCTCGGCTCTAGCTATCCGATCGCTGGTGCGTTGTTTCAGTGGAGCAAGCGACTCATGGGTACCGGCTACGGCTGGTGGGTTGGATGGATGTACGGTTGGGCCCTCATCATCACCGTCGCCTCAGTCGATACCGGGGTACCGGGATACTTTGCAGACCTGGTCAACAACCTCTTTGGCACCCATCTCAACGGATCATCGCCCAACACTATTCTCCTGATCTCGACGCTCTACCTCGTAGGACAGACGCTCTTTAACGTCTATGGTGTCCGCTTTCTCGGCTCGATATCGCGCATTGGCACCTGGTTCGAGGTGCTCGGCACGGTAGGACTCGCCATCGTCCTCCTCGCCTTTGCCACCCACCATTCGCTCGGCTATCTCTTTACCACCCAGGGAACCACCCACCTTAAGACCAGTCCGTTGGGCGTGAACTTCAACGGCAACTGGTGGGCCGGAGCTGCGCTCATTGCCGTGCTCGGACCGGTCTACATCTTCTACGGCTTTGAGAGTGCTGGCGACGTTGCCGAGGAGGTCGTCAACGCCTCGCGTCATGTTCCTCGTGCGATGATCTCAGCCTTGGTGTTCGGCGGTATCGTCTCGATGATTCTCGTCGGCGCACTGAGCCTCGCGATACCATCCGGTCCAAAGGGATTTGCCATGGCCGCTACCCAGGGGGTTCCGGGGATCCTTCAAAGCGCGATTTCAGCCAAGTTCTTTCAAGATCTCATCCTCTTCATCATCTGTTTCGCCTTCTTCTCCTGTGGCCTCGCGGTCCAAGGAGCTGGCGCCCGTCTCGTATTCTCGTACGCCAGAGACCGGGCGGTTCCAGGCCATCGGGTGCTGCGCCGAATCTCGCCGCGGCGCAAAACTCCGGTTGCGGCCATTCTGCTTGCTGCCGTAATCCCCGAGCTACTCTCGTTCTTGGTCCACTTCACGCCGTCAAAGCCAATTCACATCGGCTTCATCGTCTACCCGGCGCACGTCAACGCCCTGACGGCCCTCGTGAGCTTTGGTGTCTCAGGCATCTACATCTCGTTCCAGATGGTGGTCTTGGCTTACCTGATCGCCCGCTTACGCGGCTGGAAGGCAGAAGGTTCGTTCCAGCTCGGCAACTGGGGTTATCTGGTCGCGGTGCTTGGACTGATCTATGGTGTCGGGATGATCGTCAACATCATCGCACCAACCGGGCTGACCTCGCCTCGTGGGGCCCTGTTCAACTTCGACTGGTTGACCATCCTCGTCGACTTCATCATCATCGTCATCGGTGCGCTCTACTTCGTCTTTGGTCGACCCCATCATGCGATCCGCGCCGCCGATGCCGACCGACGGGCCGAAGCAGCCGCCAATAACGGCGACGCCGCCACGGGCAACAGTGGCGACGCCGTGACCAGCGATTGAGCACTCTTGAGTCCGCAGCAGAGGATCCTCTTACACGAGGGGTTTGATCAGGCGCTCGCTCACACCATCGATGGTCGTGGACGCTGTGCCCAGCCGATAGCGGTTTCGACCTGGGCGGATAGCGCAAGCAACGTCATCTCGTCCCAGGGCCCTGACACAAGCTGTACCCCAACCGGAACACCGCTATCGGTTACGTGAACTGGTAAGGAGATGGCGGGCTGCCCAGTCATGTTAAAGGCTGAGGTGAAGACGGCCATCTGCAACACCGTCAACGAGGAGCTCGATGTCTCCGAGGAGGCGTGTAGCTCTTCGAGTACCGCACCAGCCCGGGGAGGCAGGATCGACATCGTCGGCGTCAAGAGAATATCAAACTCGCTGCCCCATCGGCTAACAAAGCCACGGGTCCATCGTTGGAGCTCTGCGACCGATCGCACGTAATCGAGGCTCGATACCGCGAGGGCAGCCTCGCGGTTACGTTGAATATGGCCGTCTGTACGACTCCAGTCGACGTCTTGATACCCTGCCAGGCCGGTGTTGACGACGTTGAGGAAGGGAACGAGAAAGTCATCCACCTTTGGGAGCTCCATGGGAACAATCTCATGCCCAAGTGCCTCGAGTGCTGTGGCAGTCAGTGTGACCGCCCGCAAACACTCCTCGTCGACGGGAAGATCAAAGGGGGCCTTCGTGACCATCGCCACTCGTAGGTGTGTCGGCTCTATACTCAACGCGGTTGCGAAGGGTTGATCGGGTTCCGGCGCGTTGTACCACTGCGCTCGATCTGGGCATGCGATCCTATCGAGTGCAAGCGCTGTGTCTCGGACATCTCGGGTGAGCACGCCCTCTACCGAACCACCCTCCCACGAGAAATTACGAGAAGGCACCCGGCCACGAGCGACCTTGAGACCCACCAACCCACAGCACGAGGCAGGGATGCGAATGGAGCCACCGCCGTCATTGCCATGGGCAATGGCGAACATCTCACTAGCTACCGCGGCCGCTGCACCTCCGCTGGAGCCACCCGGGGTCAGGTCGAGGTTCCAAGGATTGCGAGTCACGCCGTAGCGAACATTCTCGGTCACCGGGATCGGGCCAAATTCTGGGGCATTGGTACGCCCAACGAGCAACATCCCCGCTCGCTCAAACGCCTCGACGACCAACTCACTCTCGTCCTTGGGCGCATCAGAGACGGCGAGCGAACCATAGGTCGCAGGCCAGCCCTGCACCTCCGTGAGGTCCTTGATCGGGAGAGGTACGCCAAAGAAAGCCGGGAGTTCTTCATCGTTAGAGCGCACCAGGCGCTGTTCGAGCGCATTAGCGCGACGCTTCGCGTCCTCAAAATCGGACCAGATGACCGCGTTCACCGCCGGGTTGCGGGCCTCGATCCGTTCGACCGTGTCGATCAGAACCTCGGTTGGTGAGACTTGACGGGATCGGATGAGTGCGCCAAGCTCGCTCGCGGTTGGCAGCTGGGAAAAGAGTCGAGACATGGCTCAAGCCTAGCATCGTCACTCATTTGCGTCAGGGTGCCGATGCACCTCGATCTGGGCGCTGACCGTGCCAGATTGGGTCTCATCCGGTGCTGTCGACCGGCGACTGCCACCACGTGTGTGCTGGGTGCGTCGTGTGTGCTGGGCTGGAAGCTATGACTGAGCCCGATCCACGCGCGCGACATTCCTCGGGCGTCGGCGCACACCCGGTCAACTGACGCAGTACCTCTCCTCCCATCACAGGCCTCCGATATGGAACAGCGATTCTCAATCTCCTCCGCGTAACGCTTACCAACCACTTGGGTCCGAGTGTGCATGACTCGCTAGGCCAGCCAGACTCACTGGCTCCCCTGCCAATATAACGAGTCGCTATATTGGCTTATTACAATCATCTGCTATACTGATGTCAATGCGCACCGCCTCGTACTCCAACGGATCAGCAACCGAGCTGGTCCTCCTCGGCCTTCTTGCCGAGGAGCGTATGCATGGATACGAACTCAAGCGCCGTATCGATACAGCATTCGGGGCCATTATGACCATGTCGTGGGGATCGCTCTATCCAGCACTGGCAAAACTTGAGCGCCGTGGATTCATTGGCTCTGTAACCGGTTCGAGCCAGAGAACTCGATTCGATCCACGCCAGCTGTCCGGAGCGCTCGCGGCCGAGTTCGCGCTACTCCAGGACGCCGATCAACCAGCCCTTGGGCACCGCAACCGCAAGGTTTATACCATCACCCAAGCCGGCCAAGAGGCGCTCGATGTCATGCTCCGCAACATCGACATCGACGATGATCGTGCCTTCTGGTTCGCGTTGGCCTTTAGCACTCGCCTCGACGAGGACGAACGCCTCTCACTCCTCGAGCGACGGCTAAGCCGCATTAACGAACGAATTCGCGATCTACGCCAGGTCACCACCGCCTCACCAGGCCTGCGTCAAGTACGACAGGGGCTCGAGTATCGACTCGATGCCGAGCAGCAGTGGATCGAGCGAGAACTCAAAAGTCTTCGAGAGCACCAGACGCTCTCGCGGTAAGCAACAGAGAAAGGAAATGGGGAGAACGATGTCAAAAGTACGTGTCGCGATCGCCGGCGTCGGTAACTGCGCTAGCTCGTTAATTCAGGGAGTCCACTATTACCGAGATGCAAGTCCCGACGATGAGGTTCCGGGCCTCATGCATGTGCAGCTCGGTGACTATCACGTCAGCGACCTAGAGTTTGTCGCGGCCTTCGACGTTGATGCCACCAAGGTTGGGGTCGACCTCTCCAAGGCGATCTTCGCTGGGCGCAACAACACCATCAAGTTCGCCGATGTCCCCGAGAGCCAGGTGACGGTCCAGCGAGCGCCAACCTTTGATGGCCTCGGCAAGTACTATCGCGAATCCATCGAGGAGTCTCCACTAGAGCCGGTCGACGTCGTCGAGGTCCTGAAGGCAGCACGGGCCGACGTTCTGGTCGCCTATCTACCGGTGGGCTCTGAGAAGGCGCAGAAGTTCTATGCACAGGCCTGCCTTGATGCCAAGGTCGCCTTCGTGAACGCGATTCCCGTCTTCATCGCCTCCGATCCCGAGTGGGCCGCCAAGTTCACCGCCGCCGGGGTTCCGATCGTCGGTGACGACATCAAGAGCCAGGTCGGTGCTACGATCGTACATCGCACACTTGCTCGTCTTTTCGAAGACCGTGGGCTTGTCATCGACCGCACCTATCAGCTCAACGTCGGTGGGAATATGGACTTTAAGAACATGCTCGAGCGCGAGCGCCTTGAGTCCAAGAAGATCTCCAAGACTCAATCGGTCACCAGTCAGATCGATCATGGCATCGAGGCCAACGACGTGCACATCGGGCCATCCGATCATGTTCCATGGCTCGAAGACCGCAAATGGGCCTACATTCGACTCGAGGGTCGCAACTTCGGCGATGTCCCACTGAATATCGAACTCAAGCTCGAGGTCTGGGACTCCCCCAACAGCGCTGGTGTCATCATCGATGCCGTCCGCTGTGCCAAGATCGCCCTCGACCGTGGTGAAGGTGGTCCGCTGCTCGGACCATCCGCGTACTTCATGAAGTCGCCACCGCAGCAGTTCCGAGATGGCGTTGCCCAAGAGATGGTGAACGAGTACGCACGTCCTCGCGCCTAGCTAGTCCGTCGACGAGCTAAATTGTCGCCTGTGCCTCTGGCTCCGGGTCGACGAGAAAACGTTCGATCGCTCCTGCGACCGCCTCGACCACTTCTGGTCCTAGGATCAGCCAGTGGTGGGGGTGGTCGATGGCGATAGAAACGGCTGGCATTCTGGTCTCCCGAAGAATCGGTAGCGTCATTCCACGCGTGCTGATTGGGATTGGCAGGCCAAGATGCTCAAGTGCATCTGAAACAATCTCTGCCAAGAGCATGCCAGCGGGTGACGTGTATCGAAAACCCGAATAGTAGGCCACCTGCACGCCAAAGGTCGAGAAATCGAAATAGGTAACCAGGTCCAACTGCCTGGTGTTGGCGGTCGTTGCGAGTCGCGACTGATCACCGTCGTTAATGGCCACCGCTCTAGCCCCTCGTGTTCGGAGGCGCTGGGCAAGCAACTCTGATTGCTGCTCGAGGAGTAACGAACCAAAAACGGCTATGGACGCCTCGCTCAGCGGCTTTTTCCGCACGCGAAGACGCTGGCGTTCGCGAACTCCGTGAATATGCTCACTCGACCGCCCAAACACCCGGCGCAGCTCATCGACGGTCGCCCCACCACAGATACCGTCGACGGGCAGCGCAACATTCGATTGGAAATCCTGGAGTGCGTCTCTGGTGCGAGGTCCAAAGATACCGTCGACACGCCCAGGATCAAAACCGAGGTTGCCGAGCCGCTCCTGAAGCCAGGCAACATCGTCGCCACGGAAGCTCGGATTACGGAAATAAAGGACTCGATCCCCAAAGGCAAAGCCGGCCTCTACGAGGCTTCTCCAGGTAATTTGATCGCACTCCCCCGTCTCGGGGATGCCCCGAGACAGTTGAAACGCCTCAATGGCCTCTGTGGGGCCAGCCGACCCAGTGGTTGGGCTAAAGCCCAATTTCTCGAGCCGAGCCACGACATCAGCCAGGCTCGCCTCAGAGTTCGAAGGATCGATCCTCGCTGGGGGGTTCAACCAGCGAGCGCCGGATCCAGCTCCTTGAGCAATGCCTTCTTCGACATCGCTCCCACGATCCTCTTCACTGGCTCGCCATCGCGGAACAGCATCAGGGTCGGAATGCTCATGATCTCGAACTTCCGAGCCACTCCAAGAGCGTTGTCGACGTTCAACTTCCCAATCGTCAGCTCTCCACCCTTGTCCTCGGCGATCTCCTCGAGAATTGGAGCAATCATCTTGCACGGTCCACACCACTCTGCCCAGAAGTCTACTAGTACCGGGGTCGTCGACGCCTTGATCCGCTCATCGAAGTTCTGATCGTTCAGTTCAATGATCTCTACGCTCATTTTTCACTCCATTCCCGAAATCCATAATTCCCATGAATTTCGCTATCTTGTCCGAATGCAACTCTATCCAAACTCATTGGTCCGAACCCATTGGCCTGAGCTCACCAACATGGCAAACTCTTCCGCCTGGCAACGTTGGCCAAGCCTAGCTAGCTCGACCGGCCTGCGAGCAACCATGTCGATCGTTACCCACCGGATGTCGATCGTTACCCACTGGATCGTTACATATCAGTAGTTGCGTTCACAACTATTACCAGTCTAGTCAATCGGCTACTTGGAAGACTCGCGGCTTGCCAGGTAGTGCTCTACGTCGAGTGCCGCCTGGCAGCCCGACCCGGCTGCAGTGATCGCCTGACGATAGAGGTGATCTTGCACGTCACCAGCAGCAAAAACGCCACGAACACTCGTGGCCGTCGACCCAGGTTGGGTAATGATGTAGCCAAGATCGTCCATCTCAAGTTCACCTTTGAACACGTCGGTGTTCGGGGCATGGCCAATGGCGACAAACAGACCGGTGAAATCGTGTCGTTCGCGACCCTCGCCGGTCGTATCTTGGAGCGTGACGCCTCGAAGGGAACCACCCTCTTCATGGAGCTCCACCACTTGTCGATTCCAAAGGAACCTAATCTTCGGGTTCGCCATCGCCCGATCCTGCATGATCTTCGAGGCTCGAAGTTGGTCACGCCGATGGATAATGGTCACCGACTCGGCGAACTTGGTCAAGAACAGCGCCTCCTCCAGCGCAGAGTCACCACCGCCGACAACCGCGATGTGATGTCCGCGGAAGAAGAAGCCATCGCAGGTTGCACACGTCGACACTCCATGACCCACCAGTCGAAGCTCGTCATCGAGTCCAAGCATGATCGAACGGGCACCGGTGGCGATGATGACGGCGTCGGCACGGTAGGTGGGTTCGTCCGACGAAGAATCCGACGCCCAGATCAAAGGCTGTGGGCCGGAGAAATCGATACGAGACGCCTTCGCCCCATGCATCCGGGCGCCAAAGCGTTCAGCCTGAGCACGAAAGTTCGCCATCAACTCGGGACCGAGGATCCCATCGACGAATCCTGGAAAGTTTTCGATCTCGGTGGTCAACATCAGCTGGCCACCCGGCTGGTCCGAGGTCGACGAGGGTTCTCCTTCGAGAACAACAGGGCTAAGGTCAGCCCGCGCGGCATAGATCGCCGACGTAAGTCCGGCCGGCCCGGATCCGATAATAACTACCTTGGCATCTTCGGTCATCGTTGAACTCGTTCTCCTCTATACCTCTGCATGATGCTTGGGCTCGCCACGATGTCTGGGCTCGACGTGATGTTTGGGCTCGACGTGACGCTCGTGTTGAGTTGGCGACCGCCCTAGCGATCAGCCTGCGTTACCTTCAGCATGCATGCTCTTTTCCTTATACCTGTACAACCCATCGCCACAACAACTGATTCCCACCCGACCGTCGAGGTCGATGGCATCGAGCCCTGCTTAGGCCGACGCTTGTTGCGGGTGGAACCGGTAACGACCCATCTTGCGCCAAGCGAAGATCGACGCCACCAACGCGAGACCACCGATGACGAAGTAGGTGATCCAGACACGCCCGGCAAAGAGGTAGGCGTCGAGCAGTTTCACCAACGCATCGACGGTCAACACCGCAGCGACGATCACCAAGACAATGCCAACGAGGCCGAAAATGATGGCTCGAGCCAACCAAAATAACGGGGAGACGGCCTTATTCTGGAGAAACTTCGTGATCTCGTCGACCCACTCCGTTGCGCGTGACGCGAGGTCGCGTTGCGCCTCGGTTTCATCGTGTCGTTCAGCCATCTGGATTCCCTCCTTATTCGTTCAGCTTACTTCGCCTTTGACCACCGAAATGCCGAGAGCTCCAGGTCCCGCGTGTGTTCCGATCGTAGCACCCATCACCGTGACAATGACATCATCGACGCCCGTCACCGCCTTGACCCGTGTCAAGGCCTCGTCGAGGTCCGGGGCCATCGCATGGACGAGTCCAACCTGCTCGTAAGGGCCATTACCCTCGAACTTCTCCAGGAGCACGGTGAGCGCCGTCTTGCGAGTACGAACCCGGCCCGCCGCCAAGATGGCGCCATCACGTACCTCGATCAAGGGCTTAAACGACATCAGCGTTCCCAGCAGAGCACTGGCAGCCCCAATTCTGCCACCCTTACGAAGATTGTCGAGGGTGTCAAGCGTGCCGAAGGTTCGGATTCGTTCGATCAACGAAGCACCGAGTGCCTGGCACGTATCCGGTGACGCTCCGGCTTGGGCTGCGCGTGCTACCCCAATCGCGACGAGCCCTTCACCGATGGTCAACGTTCGGGTATCGAGCACCGAGACGCGATGGGAAAAGGCGCTCGCGGCTGTCACCGCCGATTGGTACGTGGCCGAGAGATCCTGGGTCATGGTGAAACACATCACGTGACTAGCACCAGCATCCAACGCCTCGCTAAAGGCGGCATCGAATTCGGCGGGCGAAGGGGCCGAGGTCTTCGGGAGCTCCTCAGCCGTGCGAACCAGCTCCCAGAAGCGCTCTCGCGAGAGCTCGGTACCATCCTTGTGGTCGACACCATCGAGACTGATGGTCAGCGGCACACGACGGATATCCAGGGCGTCTGCAAGCTCATTGGGCAGATCTGACGCCGAATCCACAACAACCGCCACACTCATCGCTGCAGCTCCCTTCTTTGGCGGGCCAGTCTAGCTGCCAGCGCGTTGAGCACCACAAAGATTCCCGCAGCGATCAGTAGTGAGCCCACGGTTTGGAACACAAATCCGAGGCTCCTTGGACCATCGATCGACGGCAACAACCTCCAGAGCACGACTGCTGCGATCGCTCCAAGCAACCCGAGACGCCCCCAGACACGGAGCAGGTCGCCGGGGGCCCGCAACGCGTGCATGCGAGCCAGGATTACGAGGCCAAGCAGTGCGGCAACCGTGTAGGCGATCGATAGTGCTAGGGTCAACCCTTCGACGCCGTAGTGACCGACCAGCACAAAGGCGAGCACGATATTGAGACCGTTTTCCACGACATAGAGCATGAAGACGACTCGGGCATTCCGTGTCGCCTGTAGGCCCTGGACAATCGAGAGAAACAGGGCAAAACCAGGGAGTCCGACGGCAAAGCCCTGGAGGGCCTCAGCAGTCAGGTGCACACCAGAAAGTCCGACCGCCCCGTAGCGCAACACGAGATCCAGACCAACCGGTGCACCGACCAACATCACCGCCGCCAGCGGCAAGGTAATCGCGACGCTTGCGCGCAAAGCGCGAGTCAGGTTCGTAGCGTACCCCAACCGATCGTTGGTTGCCCAGAGGCGAGCGAGCCTCGGCTGGAGCGCCGTCATGATCGAGAGGGAGACGATCGCATACGGGAGCTGGAAGAACAGGTAGGCGTAATTGTAGGCACTGACAAAGCCAGGTCGCGGATCAGCGATCGCTAGCACGACAAAGACCGCTACTTGGTTGGCGATGACGAAGCCGACCGTCCAAGACGAGAGTGAGAACATCTCTTTGACCGCTGGATCTCGCAGCGAGAATGATGGACGAAACTCGATTCCCAGACGGAAAAGGACTGGCAACAGTACCAACATTTGCGCCGCCACCCCAGCCGTCGAACCGAGTCCAAGGATCAAGGCGGCCCCCGAGTGAGCGAGTACCACGTTGAGATTTGCGCCTGGATAGAGGGCGACAAAGAGCACGAGCGACAACACCGCGACGACGTTGTTGGCGATTGGGGCAAAGGCTGCCGAGGCAAAGTTGCCTCGTAGATTCAACACCGCCGTAAAGAGCGAGATTGCGCCGTAAAAAAACAGTTGGGGAGCAAACAAGCGCAACAGCTCCACAGCGAGCTCCCGTTGGGCCGGAGCATAACCATGGTGATTGGCGATGGTGTAGAGACTGATGATCACCGGGGCAAGGAGTTCGAAGATGACCGTCGCGATCAACAAACCCACCACACCTAGGGTCAGAATCGTGGCTTGGCTTCTGTTGCCCAATCGACGCCCCGCAACGCTAAAGCGCGCAGAGAGGACCGGCAACAACGTCGCCGAGATCACCCCACCCAACAACAGATCGTAGAGCATGTTGGGCGTATTGTTGCCAAGGTTGTAGGCATCTGCCAGTGGACGGACACCGAGCACCACAGCGAGTACAACCAGTCTGATCAGACCCGTCAGCCGCGAGGTCAGCGTCCCGGCCGCGAGCAGGGCCGCATTCTGGCTCGCCGACTCACGAGTGCCAAAAAGTAGTCGTTTGAGTTGCTTGATCACACATCCCTCGGCTTTTTGTGGTGCCGTCGCGCGGTACGCACCCACCAGGAGATCAAGACCAATGCTGCCCCAACGGTCAAGACGATGCCAACGGTCGAAAAGCCGGTGGAATGCACCGTCAGCGTGGTGCTCAACAACACGTTGCCATTGGGCGCTGCGACGACCGCCGACGCCGCGAAGGTTCCAAGAGCATTGACGACGACCGGGAGGGCAACGGTTTGGGTCCCCCGCTTCAGGGAGAGACTCCGTGTGGAGCCCTTGGGAAACGCGATCTCAGATGAGTGAATCGACATCTTCACACTGATCGGGAAGGGCAATGTTGACGACAAGGTCAGCGGCACTGACACGCTATGAGAGGTCAAGGTAATCGTCCTCGATCCCACCAACTGCACGTTGACGAGCAGTCTTCGTTCCTGCTCTTCGAGTGACACAGCAGCTTGCCGACCGAGGGTCGGCTCTCGGCCGGTCGCAAGCTGTGCTAGTCCGATCAAACCATTGAGCGGACTATGCGATCCAGTGTCAGCCGAAGTCAATCCACTAAGGCGATTCAACGCTGATCGCAGTGATCGATTCACGGTCGGGCAGTGGGGTGATGGCGTAGCGAGACTGAGATCGGACTCAGCGATCTGGCTGCTTGGCAAATTCGCCGCTTGACTAAGCGTCTCGAGTTGAAAAAGCGAGGTGCTATGGAGGCGATCGAGAACCGCCACCAGAGATTGGAGCTGTTGGGGTGTCGTAACGTTGACACCCATCGTCGCCACTCGTTCATTTTGGGCAGGGGCCTGAAAATAGAATTGGGCAAGGTCGGCCAACAAGCGCTGGTATCCGTCCGGCGTGGTCGCGTTCGCTAACTCAGTGCTCAGCTGTTGGCTCGACCCCAACAACGTGAGACCCATGGTTCGCACGTGCGCTGGATCTGACACCGAGAGCACCGAAGCGAGTTGACCAAGCACCGTGTCTGGTACCACTGCGACGCTCACCTTTTGTCGATGCAAGGCACCCAACTCGGCTCGGCTCGGCACCGTGTCAAAGACCGCCGCGCCGGTGTCGGTCCCATTGACCTGTGCTGATAACCCGAGGCGGGCACCAAAACCGATAAGCGAAGAGAATTGAGGATTCGCGCAGCTCGCCTGGGAGGAAGCATAGGGTGAGAGGATGCGCTGATGTAAAGTCGAGGGGCCAACGAGCTTGGCATACCGGGTCTGATCCGCGATCGACGTACCGAGCCTGCCTCCGACCGAGATGCTGGCCGCAGCTGGTGAACTCGAGAGGTTCACCAACGCCGGGTCGACGGTCTTAGCAGACGCAGGTAGTTCGACATGTAGGACTGCGGCAACACCGAGTGGAGTGGTTGCTGCGTCACCTGATGGGAAAAAAGGGATACCAAGAATGACTTGGCTCACGGTGACACCGGTTTGACTATTGGCGATACGGAGCTCGACTGGGTAGACGCCAGCACAGTCAGCGCCGCAGGAGATAGCAGAGAAGATATGTGAGCGCAGACGATAACCGCCGCCGGACCCACGTATGTCAGCCAACGGCATCGGCCGAGAGAGTGCCAGTGGTGAGCCACCGGGACCTTGGTGGAGGGTTTGACGCAGTTGCGAGCGTGATGAGGTGCTCGGATAGACCACAAGAAAGGCTTCTGCGTTGTTGGTGGTGCCCGAGAAACGAAAATCGATCGAGAGGGGTCCGGATCCACTCACCACTCCGGGCGCCTGCGTCAGGGTGATCCTATCCTTGTAGGCAGTGAGTCGCTCGTGTCCGGGCATGGCTAGCATCACTGAGACCAAAGGGACGAGAACGAGTGCGGCGATGACCCTACGAGACAGATGGCTCAAAAATCGAGATACCCTCCGCCTGGAGCTCGAAGTCGAGTTTAAGGTAGAGCTTGAGAGCATTCTCGTTACGCTGTTGTGTGTTGACTCCAACTCGCCGTGTTCTCCACCTCTTCGCCCATCGCAGGCCGTCAACGATCAGTCGTGTGGCAAACCCACGGCCTTGCCAGCGAGGATCCACCGCGATCCTTTGGAGATAACCCTCGCCACCACCTAGGCCAAAGATAGCGTAGCCCGCTACCTCGTCAGTATCGCCTACGGTCATCACCCTAAACCGACTCCGGGGTGTCGCTGCGACCGCCTCAGCAAGTGCTAGTTGATTCATGGCCCAAAACGGCTCAAAGCATGCATTGTCAACGCGGATCACCTCGTCGACGTGGAGCTGATTCGCCCGATGAATCCGGGCTGTGCCAGCGGAGGCCGGAACCTGAGGGAGACTAAGCGCACTGCGCCGAAAGAGCACATGCAGTCGATCCACTTCGCGCATGCCCGCAGAGGCAAGAACAGCCTTCTGGGTAGATCCGGTCGCCTGAACCAAGAACCTCGAGTAGCCCATCTCTCGACCTAGCGCCATCGCTCGGAAGAGAATCTCGGGATCTCGCACCCAAACGTGTGGCGGAACCGCAACCAATATGGCTCCTGAATTTCCATACCACGGTGAATACCGAACTTGGATGCCACCGACACTTCTTAGCGCAGCCAACTAGCGTCAACGGTCCTTTCCTGCATAGCCCGCACACCTGAGCTCTTTAGTCAAACACTAATAGCTAAGTAACACGGAGTGATCCCAGACACACAGACGGCGCCAATCAGCCGGAGATAGAGGGAGGGAACCGCGAGTAGCAAGAGTCACGGTAGCATAAGGGCATGACCGTACTGTTCGGCACCCATCCCGAATACCTCGAACATGATCCCGGTCTCTTTCACCCCGAGTCAGCCAGCCGACTCGAGGTGATCACCTCAGTTGTCGACCGATTCCACGATGGCATCGTCTGCTTTCAACCCTCGCCCGCCAGCACGGAGTCGATCACGAGGGTCCACGACTCAGCCCACGTTGCTGAAATCCGTCAGCTCTGCTTGATGGGTGGTGGACCAATCGATGCTGATACCCACGTGGGATATCAATCCTACGATGTCGCTCTACTGGCGGCTGGCGCCGGGCTCAACGCCATCGATCGCCTCCGACAGGGAGAGGCGGATTCGGCGTTCGTCGCAGTTAGGCCACCTGGCCACCACGCGACGGCGGATACCTCGATGGGGTTTTGCGTCTTCAACAACATCGCCATCGCCGCCCAACAGCTGGTCGAACAGGGCGAGCGTGTTCTCATCATCGACTTTGATGCCCATCATGGCAACGGCACGCAAGACATCTTCTACGCGAATGCATCAGTGCTCTACGTCTCAACGCATCAACACCCCCTCTACCCTGGCACCGGAAAGATCTTCGAGCTAGGGTCGAACGACGCCGCAGGCCTTACGGTCAACATCCCTCTTCCCCCGCGGACATCGGGACAGACGGCTCTTGCAGCCCTTGACGTGATCGCCTCCCCCACCATTGCGGCCTTCAACCCAACGTGGCTCTTGATCTCTGCTGGCTTCGATGGCCATCGAGCCGATCCACTCACCGATCTCGGTTACCGCGCCGACGACTTTTATCACCTGACGGCCTGGGCACTCCAATACGTGCCCAAAGGAAGAACGATCGCCTTTCTTGAGGGCGGCTACGACCTCAACGCCTTGGCCGAGTCGGCCATCGCCATGTTCGAGGCCATGCTCGACCTCGGACGCCGTCCCGATCCCTCCGAACCTGCGGGCACCATCGAAACCGATCTGGTGAACACGCTCGACCGGATGCGAAGAGGAGCTCTTGAATCACAAGGCATCGCCTCGCCGCCAACAAACTAGACGTTACCGGCTTGCAACCACTATCGTCGCACGGGCCGTTATCAGCTCGGCTGAATCCAGGCGAGGTAGGATAGGGCAATCCGTTAGCTAGAGCAGAAATAGGTACCCGAGGTGATCCCCGACCGTTTTCAACCCATCATCAGCCAACTCCAACCCGTTGTCGAGCGCTTCCACCAGCACAACTTCCACCTCTACATCGTCGGTGGTGTCGTACGAGATCTCATGCTTGGCTTTAGTCCCAGCGAGATCACCGATATTGACCTAACCACCGATGCGCTGCCCAACGATATCCTCGCCGTGCTCGGGGGTCTCGTCCACTCTGTCAACCGTGCAGGCGAGCGCTTTGGCACCATCGCCTGTTCCTTTGGTGAACTCAAGCTCGAGATCACCACACATCGTCGTGATGTCTACGCCGACACAAGCCGCAAACCAACAGTGGACTTTTCTCGATCGCTGGTTGAGGATCTTGCTCGTCGCGACTTTACCATCAACGCCATGGCTCTGGAACTGACGACCGCAGAGCCAGTCCTCATCGACCCGTACGACGGGGTGAGCGACCTCGTCGCCAAGCAACTCAGGACACCCGTCTCACCCGAGGTCTCTTTTGTTGAGGACCCCCTTCGCATGCTTCGCGCCGCTCGGTTCATCGCGCGATTTCACCTGGAGCCAGAGCCAGGCCTAATCGCAGCCGTTGGCCAGTTCGCTTCACGGCTTTCGATCCTTTCGCGCGAACGAATTCGCGATGAGCTCAACCGGCTGTTGACCCTTGATGACCCATCAGCCGGCCTCCAATTCCTAGTCGACACGCCCCTCGCGGATAACTTTCTCCCGGCGCTCGCCGCGTTGCGCCTCGAGCAGGACCCGGTGCACCACCACAAAGACGTCCTAGCCCACACCATCGCCGTCGTCCGCAAATGTACCCCACGCCTCCGACTACGGCTGGCCGCCCTACTCCACGATATTGCTAAACCCAAGACTCGTCAGTTCGGTCCCGAAGGTGTCACCTTCCACTTCCACGACGTCGTTGGGGCTCGCATGGCGACAACCATCCTCACCGACCTCCGCTACCCCAAAGACCTCACCCAAGACGTCACCAAGCTCGTCGCATTGCATCTGCGCTTTCACGGCTACGAAGCCGGCTGGTCTGACTCGGCCGTGCGCCGCTACGTTCGAGATGCAGGCGAACTCTATGAAGATCTGAACGAACTGACCCTCTGTGATGCCACCACGCGAAACCAGCACAAGCTCGCGGCCATGGCGCAACGGATGGAGGACTTCAAGCAACGCGTCATCGCCCTTCAGGCGGCCGATGCAGCGGCTGCGCTGCGACCCAGCCTCAACGGCGATGATGTCATGAAGCTTCTCAACATCGGGCCCTCCCCCGCTGTTGGCAAGGCCCTCGCCTTTCTCCTCGAAGCCGAACTTGATGAAGGACCGCTGCCAACAGAGGTCGCGATCGAGCGAATCCTGGACTGGTGGGGGAGCCAACCCCACACCGCTTAGCAAAACCGCAAACAGAAAACTCGTCCCCTCAAGAGACCTGACCGTCTCCAGCGACAGGCTCTGAAAACGGCACCTCAACTACATCGCAACAATCGAACCACAGCCTTGGCTCTACAGCCACAAAAACCCAAGCGCCAGCGTGAACCCTTTTCGTTATCGCATTACACCAGGTAGGGGCGCTGCAGACCGGATCGCATCGAACGTACCTGAGGAAAACACCGTTCATCCACAACCTTATGCACAGCTGTGTACAAACTTCACCCTTAACCTCGATACAACCTTCACTTAAGGCTCAAACCCGGGGTCAACGATCGAAGAAGCGATCCGATGCAAGTCGTTCAGATCCGCAAAATCCAGTCTGATAACCCCTGAACCACCCTTCTTAAGGTCGATCGAGACCGAGGTCAGCAACGACTCAGCCAACAACCCCTCGACCTCAACCACCACGGCCGGACGAAGTTTGGGAGCAGCCTCCTTCGCTGGCTCCTCCCGCTGTACCTCGGTGGCCTCAGACACCGGTGACACCGTCTGGCGCACCAACTCCTCGGCCTCTCGCACGCTCAACCCCTCGGCGATGATACTCTCAGCCAATCGCTCCTGAAGCCTTCGATCTGGCGATCCCAACAACGCTCGCGCATGCCCCGCGGAAAGCGTGCCCTCAACCAACGCACGCTGCACCGAGGCTGGGAGCTGCAACAACCGCAGAGTATTTGATACGGCCACCCGGCTCTTTCCAACCCTTTGCGCAACCGCCTCATGCGTCAAACCAAAATCATCAATCAATTGTCGGTATGCCGCCGCCTCCTCCAGGGCGTTGAGATCCTCCCGATGAAGATTCTCAACAACCGCCGCCTGCAACGAACCGAGGTCGTCCCGCTCCTGGATCAGCGCTGGTATGGTCGTCAACCCAGCCCGCTGTGCAGCCTGCCAACGCCGTTCCCCAGCTACCAACTCAAATCCGTCATCCTGTCTCCGAACGAGAATCGGCTGGAGTACACCGAGTTCCCTGATCGAGGCAGCCAATGCCGACAGACCCTCTTCACTGAACCGTTTACGCGGCTGGTAACGATTCGCGTGGACCAGACCGATAGGGATCTCCTGTAGCCCTTCCGCATATCGCTCGTTCGCCACCGGAATCAGGGCACCTAACCCCTTCCCGAGACCAGACTGCCTAGCCATTGGCTACCTCCCTTGCTAAATGTCGATAAGCGATCGCCCCTCGAGAACCCGGATCGAACACCGTGATGGGCTTGCCGAAGGAGGGGGCCTCCGATAGACGAACGGTACGTGGGATGATTGTCTTACAAACCGTATCACCACAATATTCACGCACCTCACGAACGACCTGTTCGGCAAGGTTGGTGCGTGCGTCATACATGGTCATCACCACGTAATCGATACTGAGCTCCGGATTCAATGAAGCCTGGATGAGTCCAACATTCCGGAAGAGCTGAGACAGTCCTTCGAGTGCATAATACTCACACTGAATCGGGACCATCACTGTATCCGCCGCTGAAAGAGCATTGATAGTCAGCAGGCCCAACGATGGGGGACAGTCGATAACCACATAGTCGAAATCCGTCCGAATACCATCAAGTGCACGACGTAACCGCAGCTCACGGGAGAACGCCGAGACCAATTCGATCTCAGCACCAGCCAGATCGATGGTGGCTGGGCAAAGGAAGAGATTAGCTACGATGGTAGCCTCGATGACATTCTCGATGGGCTCATCCTTCATCAACACGTCGTAGACGGAATGCTCCAACTCCCGGGGGCTCACCCCTAGGCCTGTTGTGGCATTTCCCTGCGGGTCAAGATCGAGAACCAAGACACGGTGACCCAACTCAGCCAATGAAGCAGATAGGTTGACCGCCGTCGTCGTCTTTCCAACACCACCCTTTTGATTCGCCAATGCGATGACTCTTGCGCCCTGATCCACTATCACGTCCCTTCAGGTTCTTTCACTGCTGAACTCATGTTTCACGTGGAACACCGTCTCGAACCTTCCGTCATGTTTCACGTGAAACCTTCAGCGTGCAGCAGTTCACCTCACTCTAGCATGAGCGACACTCCACCCAATCGACCGATACCCAGAACAGCACAAACCCAGGAAACAGCCACATTCTCCAAGTGACCTCCCCTTTTACCACAACCACTGCACCAAGAGGAGCGGGAAGCTGATGATTCCACGAGGCCGATCGGACTCCAGACGGGGGTGACGTAGCAACTGCATACGATAGCAAGAGTACTGACCCAAATCCATCTGCGTCCTCTCACGCCGCCGCGACTCCGCACACGATCAAGGCATCCTCTACCGATACAGCTATGCTCCATAGCCACATCGACTGCTAGGCCGGATAGGGGACCCCTGGGACCGGATGGGTCTTGCCCAAGAACAAGATGGATAGCTACGATCAGCAGGGTCCAGACCCCACAACGAGAACACGTCGCTTGTGGTACAAGAACGTTCCTGCAATGCTCCCTCCTACATCACCAGCACCATTCCTCAGCACGAGCCCGTACCAGTGTGTCATGCACGGACAAAGCGGTGGCACTCAAGCGAATCAATCGCCCCGAGCCCCCTGTCGCAAGGCCTTCCAAGGTCTCAGCAGTGGCTGACTAGTCAAGGGCGCACTAGTGATTTCGACCTCCCAAACGCAAGGAAGCCAACATGGGGTCACAGACTCACGCTTCCTACACCACTACCTCCACCCCTGAAGGGATATGCGAAATGAATTGGTTGCGCTCGAGGACTTCTCGGTTGGTAACAAACTCCATTCGACCTCCTAGCCACTATGGCGCCTCCCGCCAGCGGGCAGGGGATAGCACGAATCCGTGACTCGAGGCTCAAGGTCGCCACTCCCCAACCAAATCTGACAACAACCAGCGGTTGCGCTTAAGAAGCGGGCGCCAATCGATTGTGACAGGAAGCACATGGGGTCCACGCCGAATGAACCATCGTAGACCATAGACGACCATGCACACTGATGCCGTCTCATTCATTCCATAAAACAAAGGGAGAACCAGCGTTATCGAACTTTGCCACCCCTGAAGTCAATGGGGACCTCGCACGACACAGCAACCAATAGTGGGGGAGTGTTGAACCACGGAGCCGTCAATTGAGCGCTATCAGCAATCTCGTGCACTATTCACGATGGATGAACCATCGCACTCCAATGGCGTCACGGGGTAGCGAGTGCGAACTCGGTTGCGACTGCTAAGTGCCCAAGTACTGACGGCCGAAAAAGGCGCGCGCCTAGAACAATGGTTGCTTCCAGGCTTTACCAGCGAGGCGGGGGTAACGCGTACCGCAATGCTTGAATTTTCTAAGAATGGCCAGACCAAAGGTATCCCGTCTGATCTCAAGCAACTCGAGACCAACTCCAGCAAGTCCCTCTGCCGACCAGCGTTCACCGGCTGAGTCGGGCGGCTCCGACACAACCACAAAACCATCCAACGCTACATAGCCTGCGGCGACCTCAGCTGTGATTCCTGGTCCAGCAAAACTACGAGCAGTAACAAAGGAGAATTGTTCGCGATACCGAGCATCATGAGCCAACTCCTCAGCTCGGCGGACAACTACATCGGCTCGCTCACTGACTTGCATAGCACTGACGGCATCACGCAAGAAAACTGCTCGTTTAGCCATGACTTCAACGAGACACAAACGCAGTCCTGGGAACTGCTCCAAAAGAACGAGGCTAGGAAGGCCTCCGCCACTACCCAAGTCAACACCAGATTGACTCGTCATCTTAAGGTGTTTCAGAGCATCAGCGAAGGCCAACGAATGCTTCAGATGTTGATCAAGGTCTCCACCGATGAAACCCCAATCATGTGCCTTACGAATCGATTGCTGCAGGCTCTCCGTCACTGTCGACTTCCTGGGTAGATGAGTCATCCTTGAACATCACGACATAGCGATGTGGCTCCTCACCCTCAGATCGCGTGCTCACACCGTCTATCTCAGCCACCGTATCATGGATGATCTTGCGGTCAGGAGCCATCATCTCTTCAAAAACGAGCTCCTCGCCGGAAACCCGTACCTTATCAGCCTGGTCGCGAGCGAACTTCTCTAGCGCTTCTCGGCGCTTCATCCGATACCCCGCGATATCAACCCCTACGCGTCCAGCTCCCTCACCAGCTCGAGTCTGAACGACCGAGCGGGTAACCTCTTGCACAGCGGTTAGAACGCTACCGCGCGGACCGACGAGGGATCCAAGTCCCTCTCCGTTGATCTCTAACTCCATCGAATCTTCGTCAAGATGAGTAACTGTTACCTCACCCGACAAGCCAAACTCGTGCATGAGTCCAGCCAGGAACTCCTGGGCCGCATTGGCCAGCTCTACTCGGCTAACCTCGGTGCGCTCCACCTTTGGGCTGCTATTCTCCTCTGACTCCACTTTCCTTGGCTCCTTTGGCTTCTCAGATCGTGACCTCTCGGTCTTTGGCTTCTCAGCTTTCTCATTGTCGGTCTCGGATGTCGTGGTACGTGGCCGACGTGGCTTGCGTTCCCGCTTCGGATTAGGAAACGACGGTCGGAGCCGGGCTCGAATCCGGGCTGACTTCTTGCCGAATCCAAGAAAACTTGCTCGCCCCTCATCCAAAACCTCGAACTCGATATCGCTCTCCTCAACACCAAGGTGTTCAAGTGCGAGTTCCTTGGCCTCGTTAAGATCTTTACCAGTGGTCTCTATCCACTCCATTGCAGCAGTTAGCTCCTTGTCTTTATTTGTGGGCCTTGTCACCCGTTATCAGCTAGTCTGAGAACTAGCGACGCTTTTTCTTCTTATTTGAACGATTGTCTCGCGGCGGACGTGGTTTCGGCGGGTCCAGCGGGCTCGCATTGTTGTCCGTTGAGAGGGCTGGGGTGGCCCCAGGGAGCAAACGGCGTAGCAAATTCTTTGACGGCGATGGACGGCGCACAATCTCCTTTGCCTCAATGATCTGATTCTGCTTCGCATCGGCAGCCTTGCGTCGCGCCTCCACAGAGTGGGAACGCAATGTGGGATCGTGCCTCCACATGAGCTCTTGCTGGACCACCCTAAAGATACCGGAGACGAGGAAGTAAACGACTACACCTGCAGGGATGTCGAGATAGATAAAACCAAACACCAGGGTGGAGATCTGTTGGGTTTTAGAGGCCATCGGGTTCGCAGCCGCAGCTGTTGGGTTCTTTCCAGTGATCTGCTTGATCTGTAGGTACTGCAGTGCGACCGATGCGATGACCAATAAGTAATACGGGAGCGAGTCAAGGAAGCCCACGTGAAGGTGGAGCGCGGTCAAGTCTAAGTTGAGTCCCAGGAACTTCATGGTCCCATGGTCAATGACCAAATGCTTATACAGCAGACTTGAGTGAATGATGTACTTTGGCGAGGCTACGACTCCATGGGCCGTCTTGACGGTGTTGGTCAGTCCCCGAATGACATCGTACATGACGATCAAGAGCGGGAACTGTAGGAGCATCGGGAGACAGCCACCAGCTGGCGAGACTTTGTTCTCCTTGAAGAGCGCCTGCTGGGCCTCGGCCATCCCCTGGCGATCTCCCTTGAACTGCTTCTGAAGCTCCTTGATCTTCGGCTGGATCGCTTGCATCTGGAGCATCGACTTTGTGCTCTTAATGGTGAGCGGCGAAATGGCCACCATCACGGTCACCGTCAGCAATGAGATCGCTATGCCATAACTAGGCACCAGTGCGTACCAGAACGTGATGATGCCTGCTAACAGGTCATAGATCGGACGGAGGATATCGCCGAGTATGTTCATTGTCTTACTTCTCTCCCATGCTTGGGTACATGTTTCCCTGGAGGGACGGGATCGTATCCACTTGAGCCGAACGGATTACAACGAAGAACCCTCCGCACTCCCAACCACGTTCCCGTGATAGAGCCGTGCTCCTCAATAGCCTCCTTAGCGTACTCGGAGCAGCTCGGTGTGTAGCGGCAAGGAGATGGTCTCCCGCGCCGTACAACCTGGTAACCTTCGATAAGTTTTACCAAGAGGACCCCTAGGGGTGAGAGCTCCTTATCGCTCATTCGTCACCTTCTTCAAACCGTGGCCGAGTCCTTCAACGCACAGCCTAGTGATGTCACTTTTCAAACCTGCAAAGGTGGTCTCATCCCATCCACGGCGAGGACTGAAAAAGTAGGATCCGCTTGGCAAACCACTGGAGCGAACAACCTCTCGTAACCGACGCCGGAACGTATTACGTTGCACCGCATTCCCATAGCGTCTCGACACCGCGATGCCAATCTTTGTCATCACCTCGTCAACGAGAGGATCATCTTCATTGCGCACGAAAACCACATTTACGTAGTCGCCACGCCACCGGCGTCCCTCTCGAAAAACACGATCGAACTCTTCCCGCGTGCGCAGCGACCCGAACTCCACCAGTGCTACGCGGAAAGACGCGCTCTTCCTTTACCACGGCGAGCCCTGATAATGGCACGACCGGCTCTTGTCGCCATCCGATGCCGAAACCCATGCTTCCTAGACCGACGCCGATTATTCGGCTGGAACGTTCTCTTCACAATAACTCCCTTACCGCTGTCCAACCTGGAACAGCCCACTCAACCCGTACAGCATAGCGTCTTTACTCCCAACGTCACGATCACGGTCTCAGGTCTCATGAACGCAGCTCGTTAGTGTCGCCAGCCCTACAACAGGAAAATCAAGGAACCGCCAAACAACGCCTCAAAATACCTCTATGATGGTTCGTTACTCTGGACAGCAATAGTTTTCCACAGGTTCATATCCACAAGGTGACAAGTCTGTGGATAAGGGAGGAGGGCCTCTTGTCTGAGCACGAGGATCTATGGGCCAACATCTCAGAGCGTTTTCGCGAACACGTTGGTGAAGCAGCTTGGAAGACCTGGTTTATCTCGATTACGCCGGTGACCGTCACAGCCGACGAGGTAGTTCTGGCCACCCCATCCCCACTCGCCAAGGAGCGCCTCGAGACCAAGTATCGAGAGGTGCTCGGATCGCTTTTTTCCGAAGCTCTCGGTCATCCGGTCCCTGTCCGCATCCAGGTTCGGGCGAACGAGAAGATTACCTGGGCGAACGAGGTGCCAGACGTGAGCGCATCCGATGGGAAACGTCCAGGAGAGGCTGATTTGTTTGGCTTCGATTTGGGCCCTAGCCGACCCGCTAACGCGAAGTCGCGACTCTCTACCAGCTTCGATGCTCGCTACACCTTTGAAGCGTTTGTCATCGGATCATCAAACCGGTTTGCCCACGCCGCCGCGTTGGCGGTCGCAGAGACACCCGCTGCCTCATACAATCCACTCTTCATCCATGGCGGTGCCGGGCTTGGCAAGACCCATCTGCTCCACGCCATTGGTAACTATGTTCGCCAAAACTACCGAGACAAATATGTTAAGTACGTCTCAACAGAGACCTTCTTGAACGAGTTTGTCGATGCCATCCAACGTAACAAAACCTCTGACTTCAAGGCCAGGTACCGTGAATGCGATGTTCTCTTAGTTGACGATATTCAATTCCTCCAGAACAAGGAGGCGATTCAAGAGGAGTTCTTTCATACCTTCAACTACCTTTATGGCGCCCAAAAGCAGATCGTGCTCACCTCAGACCGATCACCCAAGGCCATCGCTACTCTTGAAGCCCGGCTCAGCAGCCGATTCGCTATGGGACTCATCACCGATGTCCAACCCCCCGACTTAGAGACTCGATCCGCGATCCTGCAACGTAAAGCGGAGGACTCCGGATTTTCGCTGGATACCTCTGTGATCGAGCTCATCGCGACCAACATCACCGACAATATACGCGAACTCGAAGGTGCACTCACTCGACTCTCGGCGTATTCAAGTCTCAACCAAGTACCCGTCACCCTTGATCTGGCGCAAATGATCCTTTCTGACCTCATCACGAGTTCGCAACGACTCAAACCTCGAGACCCACGAGAAATCATTACCGTCACTGCAAACTTCTTCAACACGACACCGACTGAGCTCCTGGCTCAATCACGAAAACGCCCGATCGCCATGGCTCGCCAGATCGCGATGTATATCATGCGAGAACTAACAGAGCTGAGCTACCCAGAGATCGGTCGAGAGTTTGGTGGTCGTGACCACACCACCGTGATCCACGCCGTACAGAAAGTCCAAAGTGTGATGCAGACATCAGTTGAGACCTTTGAGCAGGTTGATCAACTTTTCAAGTTGTTACGTGATCCAACCAAGCAAGGTGCATAAGACTGTGGATAGCATGTGGACCGTACACCGGTTATCAACATCTCATGGGGTCAAACCCTTCCGTACATCGATCAGTACTAGGATTCTCCCCAGCCCTGTGGATACTGATCTACCCTCAGTGAATAAAAATATACCCCTTTAGCTGCAGTTTTACGCAACCATCCACAGTCCAGAGCCCTTATTACTACTATTAGATCTATCTCTATAAGAAAGGATGACCTGTGCACTTCATCTGCGATCGCGCACCTCTAGCCGACGCTCTCACCAACGCATCCCGAGCATTGAGCTCACGAGGGTCGATCACCGGCTTGCGGTGGACTGTGGTCGCAGGGTTACTTGAGGTCGAGGGCCGCGAGAGCGATCTCTCAATACGGTCCACTGTTCCAGTTGATGGAGCTGATACTCGATTCACCACGCCAGCAGCGTTGGCGGTCGACCTGATGAAATCGCTACCAGGTGATCGCGTCGAGATTGTGGTGGAAGAAGCCATCGTTTCGTTTCGCTCAGGTCGTGCTGAGGTATCGCTCAACCTTCTCAACGAGTTTGAAGTTCCGCCGCTTGGCGTGGAGGATCTACCGTCGGTTACGGTGCCGTCGGCTGAGTTGGCCAACGGTATCGCTCAGGTGGCCATCGCTGCAAGCAAGGACGATACGCGCGACCTGATCTACTCAGGCATGTTGTTCGCTTCGTCGCTCGAAGGGCTGCGGTTGGTTGCCACTGATGGCATTCGACTCGCTCTTCGCGATATCACGGGTATCAATATGTTGAGAGAGTCTGAGACCGGTGAGGTAGTTATCCCCACCCGGGCGGTCCGCGAGATCGAACGCATTCTCGGTACGTCAGGTGCGGATCAGCTGTTGAGTGTGAAGATTGGAGCTCGTGAAGCCGTCTTCTCCGTCGGATCAACCACGTTGGCCACCCGACTGATAGATGAACCCTTCCGTGACTATCGGCGTCTCGTTGATGTCTCCTATTCACGTGTCATGTTGGCGGATCGGGCCCAGTTGGTGTCAGCTTTGCGGACGTTGCGTAGAATGGCGAGAGAGGCGAGAAACTCGTCGATGTTACGGATGACGATGACCGGTACCTCATGTGAGCTGAGCGTCAAGATCCCGCAGATTGGTCAAGTGCATGAAGTGATCGACGTCAACTTCTCAGACGAAGAATTCTCGATCAGCTTCGATCCGGATCTCTTGGCAGAGGGTATCGATGCGGTGGAGTCAGAGGTGGTGCGCTTTGAGTTTCTCGAATCCAATCGGGCAGCTTGCATCACGAACTCTGATTCACGATCCTTTGTCTACCTTTTAATGCCTATCGTGCAAAAGTAGCTGGTGAAGGTCCGTTCATTACAGCTCGAGGGGTTTCGTAACGTCAGAGAAGCTGAGCTCGAGTTCGGTGACAAAACGCTCCTGGTAGGTCAAAACGGGGCTGGAAAGACGAGTCTTGCAGAGGCCGTGTGCGTCGGGTTGAACGGGCGGTCCTTTCGAACGTCAGATACCAACACGGTTCTCCAGAAGGGAGCTCCGTACTGGAGAACCGCTGTTCGGGCAGAGCGTCGCGATGGAGTCGAGCATTGCATCGTGATCACTACCAGTCCTTTACGTCGTGAGCGCATGCAGATCGATGAGCAAAACGTCCGAATAACCCAATTGAATGCACAATATCCTGTTGTCACTTTTGTTCCGGAGGATCGAGATATCATCACTGGCTTACCAAGCGTTAGACGAGAGTATCTCGATGGTATCCTCGTGCGTTGTAACCCTCTCATACAGCGCAGGATCAACCGGGCTTCGCGTCTATTAAAGCAGCGACAAAATCTGATACGTTCGACAAATATTGATTTCGTCACCCTGGATGTGTTTGATGAGGAACTTGCACAAGCATCGATTGTTATCAGTGAAGCACGAGCTGAACTCTTGGAAAAATTACGTACATCTGTGCAGGATTTCAATAATGGAGTAACGGATCTTAATGAACAAATAGATCTCCGATACGAGCCAAGTTGGAAAAATGATCCATTGAAAGAGTTGATCGAAGCTCGATCAGATGATATTCGAAGAGGGTCTACAAGTGTAGGATTTCATCGGGATGATTTTCGTATCGAACTCAACGGATTACCGGCAAAGTCGACGGCTTCACAAGGTCAGGTTCGCTCACTCGCGATAGCGCTCCGGGTTGGAAGTGCCCAGGTTATCAAGGAGGAGATCAAGGAGGCTCCTCTCCTGATTCTTGACGACGTCTTCTCAGAGTTCGATCGGGATAGGGCGGCGAGATTGGTGAGGATGATCGGCCAATATCAGACGATAGCTACCAATACAGAGGCCACAGATTCAGCTAGTGAATGGTCTGTAGTTGAGGTGAGTGGTGGGCGAATTGTATCTCAATAGGTATGTTGATGTTCAACATCGAGAACCGGTGATACTCCGTAATATTATCGCTAATCTAGTCGACGGAATCGAATCGGTTGATCAAGATAAAGATGTCAGCATTCACCACGTAGTCGAGCGGCTATTTGGTCCAGATATTGCGCCCATGATTAACGTTACCTCAACCAAGAGATCAGGGATAGTCGTCGTGACAGACCGAGAGATCATTCCAGCGGTGAAGTTACGAGCGATGCAACTGAAGTTAGCACTCGAGGCCGAAGGTGTGGTGGGAGAGCTGCGCATTGTTGCATCCGGAAAGACCAAGGAAGTACCTTGACCGATTAGACTGAATTCGATCGATTGTTCGTGAGTGGACTGAAGGAGTGAGGTGATCGGGTGAGTGATACGGCGAGCTCCGACTACACAGCAAAGGACATAATCGTCCTTGAGGGGTTGGAGCATGTGCGGAAGCGTCCCGGCATGTATATTGGGTCAACAGGACCTAGTGGCCTTCATCACCTTGTGTGGGAGGTGGTTGATAACTCCGTCGATGAGGCTATGGCTGGCCAGTGTACAAAGATCGATGTGACCCTTCTTGCGGATGGCGGTTGTCGAGTCATCGATGATGGCCGGGGTATTCCGACAGACGCGCACCCCTCGGATCCAACGAAGTCTGCAGCTGAAGTGGCACTCACACAGCTCAACGCCGGTGGCAAGTTCGGTTCGAGTGGTTACAAGGTCAGTGGGGGCTTGCACGGGGTGGGCGTGTCGGTTGTGAATGCGTTGTCTTCGCGGCTGGTCCTCGAAATTGACCGCGATGGTCGTCACTTTGAGATGGAGTTTACGGATGGGGGTAGGCCAACCGCTCCCCTCAAGGATATGGGCCCGGCCAAACGAGGTCGGCGAGGTACCACCGTGACCTTCTGGCCGGATGCCACCATCTTCGACGAAGTGGAGTTTCAGGCCCACCGTATCGTCGAGCGCCTGCAGATTATCGCCTTCCTGAACAGGGGAGTCGAGGTGCGCTTTCGCGATGAACGGGTTGGCAAGGATCCAGCCGATGTCGTACTCAAGTACGACGGTGGTATCGTTGACTTCGTCTCCCACCTCAACACTCCGAAAGACCCTCTCTTCAAGAAGATTGGTTACTACGCAGCGACTGAGGACGAGCAAGAGGTGGAGGTAGCCTTTTCCTGGAATACCGGTTATTACGAGGCGATTCACTCATACGCCAACGGGATCTCGACTGAAGAGGGCGGAACCCATACCGAGGGGTTGAAAAAGGCTTTGACGCAAGTCGTCAACAAGTACGCCAGGGCGAAAAATCTCCTCAAAGAAAAGGAAGACAATCTGGCTGGCGAAGACATTCGCGAGGGTGTTACCGCCATCGTTTCAGTTCGCCTCACCAATCCTCAGTTTGAGGGCCAGACGAAGACAAAACTCGGCAACGTATCGATTCGTTCGATGGTTGAGAAGGTCACTAACGAGAAGATGGCGGAGTGGTTCGAGGAGAACCCGCGAGAAGCTGGCGCCATCGTCCAGAAGGCTATTCTCGCTGCACGGGCTCGAGCAGCAGCCAGACAGGCGCGCGATCTAACACGGCGAAAGTCAGGACTCGAGGGGGCCGGACTACCCGGGAAGCTGACGGACTGCACCTCAAAGGATCCGAAGGAGTCGGAGTTGTTCATCGTTGAAGGTAATTCAGCTGGTGGTACAGCTATTAAAGGAAGAGATCCAAAAACGCAGGCAATCCTTCCGATTCGCGGGAAGATTCTCAACGTTGAGCGTGCCCGTGTTGACAAGATGCTCGGTAATCAGGAGATTCAGTCACTGATCGCAGCCATCGGTGCAGGGGTCGGTGACGAGTTCGATATCAAGAAGGCTCGCTATCACAAAATTATTATTCTTGCTGATGCAGACCCTGACGGATCACACATTCGGACGCTCTTGCTCACCTTCTTCTTTCGGCAGATGCGGCCGTTGGTGGAGGAGGGTATGGTCTACGCTGCGCAGCCGCCGCTGTACTCGACGCTGATTGGGACCGAGAAGACCTACATCAAGAACGAGGTGGAGCGTCAACTGTTTCTCGCAGGGAGGCCAAATCACAAACAACCATTCCTCCGTCTCAAAGGTCTAGGTGAGATGGATTTCGACGAGTTGAATGTGACGACAATGGCACGTGAACACCGTTCACTGCTCAAGGTCACGGTCGAACAGGCGAGTATTGCCGATGAAGTGTGTTCAGTGCTCATGGGTGATGATGTTGAGTTACGTCGGCGTTTCATCCAGGAGAACGCTGACGATGTGCGGTTCTTAGACTTTTAGGGAGCAGTATGCCAGAAGATTCAGAAGGTGTAGAGTCATCACAGGTCCAGCTCGTCGAGCTCCAGGAGGAGATGGAACGCTCCTTCCTTGAGTACTCGATGTCGGTGATCATCTCACGAGCGTTACCGGATGCACGAGATGGGCTCAAGCCGGTTCACCGGCGAATTCTCTACTCGATGTTCGATAACGGTTATCGCCCGGATCGACCACACGTCAAGTGTGCCAAGGTTGTCGGTGACGTGATGGGTAAGTTTCACCCACATGGTGATGCGGCGATCTACGATGCACTCGCCAGGATGGTACAGGACTTTTCCTTACTCCATCCCTTGATCGATGGACACGGCAATTTTGGAGCTCCTGATCCATCCACAGGGCCAGCCGCCTCTCGTTATACCGAGTGCCGGTTGGCTCCGATTGCGCTTGAGATGTTGGCCAGTATCGACGAGGAGACGGTCGACTTCGTTCCCAACTATGACTCGCAGTCGGTGGAGCCATCGGTGTTGCCGGCGAGATTTCCGAATCTCCTCGTCAATGGGTCTCAAGGAATCGCCGTTGGGATGGCAACCCAGATACCATCGCACAACCTCGCTGAGGTCGTCAAGGCCGTGGTGTATGTGATCGATCACCCAGAGGCCGTGGTCGACGATCTTCTCTCGATAGTACCAGGGCCCGATTTTCCTACGGGTGGCCAGATCCTTGGTCGAGAAGGAATTGTCGCCGCCTATCGAACCGGTCGAGGATCGGTACGATTGCGTGCCGTCGCAGAGATCGAGGAGATCAAGAACCGTTCGCAGATCGTGGTCACGGACATCCCATTTCAAACATCGTTCGAACAGATCGCTGAGCGTATCAAGAAGCTCGTCGAAGACAAGCTCATCGATGGCATCTCGGACGTGCAAAACTACTCATCGGGTCGCGAGAGTCGATTCGTGATCGAGCTTAAGCGTGACGCAAATGCGAATGTCGTACTCAACAACCTCTACAAACTGACACCACTGCAGTCGAGTTTTGCCATCAACATGCTGGCGATCGTTGATGGCGTCCCTCGAACACTCAACTTATTGCAGGCCATCCAGGTCTACATCGAGCACCAGCGAGAGGTCGTTACTCGACGCTCTGAGTATCGTTTACGCAAAGCGCGAGAGCGCCTCCACATCGTTGATGGACTGCTCCGATGCATCGACCAGCTCGATGCAGTCATCCGTGCCATTCGCGAGTCGGCTGATCGACGCGAGGCCCGAGAAGCGCTGATGGCCTCCCCGTTCGACTTCTCGGAACTCCAGGCGAATCACATCCTCGACATGACGCTGGGCCGATTGACCCGTCTTGGTCGATCCGAATTAGAGGAGGAGTCGGCGCAGTTGCACCTTTCGATCGCTGAGCTCGAGGCGATCTTGGCCGATCGAGTCAGGCTCGATAGCATCGTCAAGGAAGAACTGATCGAGGCCTCACGGCCCTACGAACAACCAAGGCGCTCACAGTTCGTCATTGACCCTGGTGAGTTCTCAGCCGAGGATCTGATCGAGGACGAGAGTCTCGTGGTGATGATCTCTCGCTCGGGATATATCAAAGCGGTGCCAGATGCGTCGTTTCGAGCACAGAATCGTGGGGGTCGTGGTGTCGTCGGGGCCAAGGTCAAGGAGGAGGATGGCATTAGCCACCTCATCCCCTCATCAATGCTGTCAAAGATTCTGATCTTCTCGTCTCGTGGTAAGGTCTACCAACTGCGTGGATACGAATTGCCGAGACTGGAGCGAAGTGCTCGGGGTACCGCGATGGTCAATCTGATCCCCTTGCAAGAGGGAGAGACGATCGCGGCGGTTATGGGGACCAAGGACTTCCCCGAAGAGACCGACCTTGTCTTCATCACCGAAGAGGGGATGATCAAGCGCACCCCAATGCCGGAGTACGCCCGCTCTCGTCGAGACGGACTTATCGCGATTGACTTGCGGGAAGGAGATCGGCTGGTCAAGGTCGCAACCGCGCAAGCTGGCCGGGAGGCCATGATCTTTTCCAAGGATGGAATGGTGATCCGGTTTTCTATCGATGACGTGCGCTCTACTGGACGAGCAACTGCTGGCGTGAAGGCGATGCGTCTTCGGCCCAACGACCGGGTGATCGGCGGTGATATGCTCGACGACGACCAAGAAGTCGTGCTCGTGACCTCACATGGCTACGGTAAGCGCATCAGCCCGCGATTCTTTTCGACCCAGCGACGAGGCGGTGCTGGTGTCCATGGCATGAAGCTCACACCACAGAAGGGTCATCTGGTTGCTGCTGAATTCGTCTCTCGTGATGAACAACTCATCATCGTAAGTTCGAACGGGCAGACCATTCGAGTTCGAGCGAAATCGATCTCGGCGCAAGGCAAGATCGCGACCGGTGTGAAACTGATGACTCTGCAGGGCTCTGAGGTGATCTCGTCTGTCGGTGTCGTTCAAGATACCGAGTCGGAAGAGCAGATTCCCCAAGGATAGGCCTTGTGAGGAGCGCACAGCCATCCGATCCACGAGTACCGCTTGATGGGCCGCTGAACTTTCGGGACCTGGGCGGTTACCATACCCAAAACGGACAGAGACTGCGTCAAGCGATGATGTATCGATCAGACGATCTAGCGCAACTCGCTCATGAAGATATTACGCGTCTGACTCCTCTTGGCCTTCGAACCGTGATCGATCTTCGCAGTGACGAAGAGGTTAAGCGCCGTGGTCACTTTCCTGTCGATCGGTACCCTCATCGGGTTGACTACTATCACCTACCCCTAGTCGAAGATGTCATCGGAGTGCGTGGAGTTGGTGTCGACGATCAAGTGTATCTGGATTCGAGATATCAGTACCTACTCGACGGGGGATCGAGCGCGATCGCTGAAGCCTTTCACATCTTTGCCTGCCCGCAACGCTACCCACTCGTTTTCCATTGCGTTGCTGGAAAGGATCGGACTGGGGTTGTGAGTGCGCTCCTCTTGGCGATGCTTGGTGTTCCTGATGCGACGATAGCAAGCGATTATCAACTGACTGATCGAGCGACGCGGGAGTGGATGGACCGATTAGCCCAACAGCACCCCGAGGAACGAGCGGTCATTGATGACGTCCCTTCAATCCTCTTCACGGCTAATCCTCAAACCATTCTTCGCTTGCTCTCGAACCTCCGAGCGCGGTCAGGATCGATTGAGGCTTGGCTTCTTGGTCTGGGTGTCACCCATGAAGAGCTTGATTCGATTCGCGGGATCCTGTTAGAGGCTATAGTCTGAGGGCTACTCTTTGCTACCATTGACATCGAGGGACGAGCACAGCAGCGGCGTATTCAAGCTTTCAATGAATGCATTACGGTTGATGGAATCGTACTCTATAAGATGGACTTAGCAATCAGGTATGGTGTGACGTAGCCTCGGTAGGCACCAGGCGCTGATGGCATCCGGCTTAGTGTTGGGGAGCGAAGAACTACTATGGCAGTATCCAGTCGTTCAATCATCGGTCGATCGGCTCGAGTAGATATTGAGGGAATCGACTTCGATGCCTTTGTGACGGAGCCACTTGCACCAGAGGTACTCCGGTGTCTCCGGTATATGTGCGACGTTGAGAGCCACACGATCTGCTATCTCCGAGAGATTCTTGCGACGAGTGCACATCGGGACCCCGATGTGACCGCTTTCCTCGCCTGTTGGAACTACGAGGAGTTTTGGCACGGTGAAATGCTCGGGAAGGTGCTTGAGTTGCACCAGAAGCCCGGAGCGAAGGCCTCGGCACAAAATCTTCGACGAGAGCGCAAATGGCTGGATGAGGTGCGTTTGTTGACCTTCAACATCGGTTCGCTTATCGCTGATGATCTTGTGGCGGTTCAGATGTGCTGGGGAGCGATCAACGAACTGACGGCGCAGGCTGCGTACTCACGCATGATTGCCAAGGCCGAGCACCCAGTGTTGAGTGAATTGGTTCGTCGAATTATGAAACAAGAGGGTCGTCATCTCGATTTCTATGAGCGTGAGGCTCGTCGGCGACTGGAGGGCAACCGACGAGCGCAACACCTTGCTCGCTTTGCCTTGACGAAGTTTTGGGCTCCGGTTGGCAGTGGTGTCGTACCAGACAGCGAAGTCGCTCACATGGCACACTACCTGTTCTCCGATGAGGACGGGCTTGCGGCAGCCGAACGCGTTGATCGCAAGTTCTCTCGCCTTCCTGGATTGTCCAATCTCACGCTCCTCGCGGATGCGGCACGCAAAAGTTCGTTGGCTGTCGCCAAGTAATACCAGTTTCCCAAAGACAGTCCCACGGCTCATGCGGCACCTTCGTTACGATGGAAAAGGAAGCTATATTCGGAGTGCGGGCGCGAATTGAGCGTGCCGGCAAGGCACCTACAGCTTTGCTACCTGGCTTCGTCTCGGTAATGCCAGGGAGACGCTAAACCAGGATGAAGGGTAATCGGCATGCGTTAGGGTTGGTAAACCGACACTGCTGTCGGCGTCGTGTGTCTCGGCAGAGTTCGACAATTGCGCACGTTCACCACGGCGTTAGGGCTTGCCATCGTCCCAGATGTAACCCATGCTTGCCCGGGAGCAAAGGTACTGACTCGCGGGCCCAAGTTTGCGTCTCAGGCGGTTAACGTAAACGCGAACATGGTGGGGATCATCGTATCCCGATCCCCAGACGTTGGTGAGGAGCAGTTGGTGTGTGCAGAGCCGATGACGATTCTGCACGAGAAAGCGGAGTAGGTCGAACTCGCGCGGTGTTAGACGGATTTCTCCTTGGTCGACGTCAAGGACGACGCGCCTGGCGATATCGATCGTCAAACTGGGTGCAGCTTCCAGTAGCGATTGCGTTGGGGCCAACGGCTCTGTCCTGCGTTCCAGAGCGCGGAGCCGAGCCTCGAACTCTCCTAGGCCAAAAGGTTTGGTCACGTAATCGTCAGCTCCGCTGTCAAAAGCCTTGATTTTGGTGTGTTCGTCGCCTGCGGCGGAGAGAACGACGAGTCCCTTGGTATGGTAACGGCGCAGTTCGGCCACGAGCCCGACGCCATCGACATCGGGCAAACCAAGGTCGACCACCAAGAGATCAGGGCGATCCTGGATGACGCGCGCGAGTCCGTCGAGACCTCTGAGCTCGACGGTCACATCGTAGCCGGCCGCTGTCAAGCCGATCCGAAGTACGCGGGACAGGGCTGGATCGTCGTCGATGATGAGTATCGAACTCATTGCGATAGTGGCAATTCCACGGTAAAGACCGTCCCGACAGGGCTTGGCGAGACGGTCAACCGCCCGTGATGTGCCTCAACAAAAGAGCGGGCGATCGCCAAACCAAGGCCGCTTCGACCACTGTTGCCGACGGCATGGAACCAGTCAAAGAGTTGTAGCTCATCAGCACCCCCTTCAAGTTGTCCTGAGTCACGCACCTGGATGCTGGCTGTGGCCGAGTTGGTCTCAAGAATCACCTGCACCGGTGCACCTATGGGGGAGTGACGCACGGCGTTATCGAGAAGGTTCCAGATGACCTCGCGCAATAAACCAGGGTCAGCCTTGATTGGCGATAAACCTTCGGAAAACACGAGGTCGAGTCTTGACCTGACGGAGAGAAAGTCGATACCAGTCGCTACCTGTCTCACCACCGATACAAGGTCAACCTCTTGATACTGTAGTTCAAAGGCGCCAGCCTCGATTCGTGTGACGTTCAAGAGATCACCGACCAGTTGAATAGAGCGATCGATTTGACTCAACATAGTCTCAAAGAGTTGGTCTTGTTCGATCTTCTCGAGTTGATCCCCGAAGTCAGCCAGCGTGGTGGTTGCTGTTTTGATGCCTGCGAGGGGTGTCAAGAGATCATGAGAGACGGTCCGCAAGAGTGAGGCACGCCAACCATCGATCTGTTGCAGGGTGTCGAGCTTGATGCGGGTCTCTTGGAGTTGGGTCCGTTCGAGTGCGGCCGAGATTTGGCTCGCAGCAACCTCGAGCGCTCGCACCAACACCGCGGGAAGGTGATCGTTCCAGACGATGAGCAACCCGAAATTATTTGCTGGGGTTGTGAGTGCGAATGAACGAACACAGAATCCTTCAACCCTAGCCTCACCGATCTTTGCCACACCATTGGTGCCGACAAAGGCAGCAGCGATCGCGGACCCGAGCTGCGGGTCGCCAACAACATTGGCTGGCCGAAGCAATTGGTTGTCCGCTCGCAACACCATCGCTCCTCGTAGGTCGACAAGCCTAACGATCTGTTCAGTGGTGGTTTGCCAAATCTGTTCAACCTCATGCTCGCTGATCAACGCCGCAGGTAAGGCAGCGAGTCGTTCGAGAATCTGTGCATGGTAGATCGCTCGTTCGCGTTGAAGTCGGAAGCGTCGGTCGATCAGTACGGTGACGAACCCTACAAGGACGTAAACCGCTAACGGGATCCAGTTCGATGCGGTACCTACCGCCAGGGTGTTGTACGGAGGAATAAAGAATAGGTCATAAGCGCCAAAACCGAGAATGGTGGCGACAACACCGGCAGCAATACCCCCAGCAGCGATGCTCGCAACCAATGGAACCACAAGGATGAGAGCGATGGAGGCTGGTGGTATGTGGGCGCGCAAAGGGACAAGGGCGACTGAAAATATCCCAATAAGGATGACGCTGAGTCCAGCCCCGAAAGCCGATGATCGGCTTGCTCGTAATCTAGCTGTGCGCATCACTGCTCCCACCGTCCCCTAGTATAGGGATCCATGGCGTCGGCTGCTGGTACCGAAGGAACTAACGGTGGGCTCGATTCGTCGTTTGGCGGTGATGTCGAGGCGGCGGGTCGCTTTCGAATTTACCTGGGTGCGATGGCCGGTGTGGGTAAGACCTGTGCCATGTTGGACGAGGGCTGGCGTCGATTGCAACGAGGTACTGACGTCGTGATCGGCCTTGTGGAGACCCACGGTCGTGCTCACACCCAAGAGTTGATCCGTGAGATACCGATAATAACCCAGAAGGTCGTCGACTACCAAGGTCATCAGTTCGCAGAGATGGACACCGCTGCGGTGTTGGCGCGTCACCCCGAGGTTGTGTTGGTTGATGAACTCGCTCACACCAACATTCCGGGCTCTGGACCCCACGAGAAGCGCTACGAGGACGTGTTGGATCTCCTGGGTGCCGGCATTGATGTGATTGCGACCCTGAATGTCCAACACATCGAAAGCATCGCTGGAGCTGTCGAAGAGATGCTCGGTGTCAGGATCGCTGAGCGAGTGCCAGATTGGGTGGTCCGCCGAGCTGATCAGCTCGAACTGATCGACTCCTCCCCTCAACAGTTGCGACGAAGAATGCTGCACGGCAACATCTATCCTCAACCAAAAATCCAGGCCGCCTTGGACAACTTCTTCACAACCCAAAACCTCACAGCACTCCGTGAACTGGCGCTTCGCTACGTCGCCGATGAGACCGACGAAGAACTGATCGCATCGTTTGCTAATAGGCATGGAAGAAAAGTTTTCGAGACCAGGGAACGATACCTTGTTGGGCTGAGTCTTTCACCGGAGACACCCAGGGTGTTGCGTAGGGCTGCGCGGATGGCGCTTCGCTCCAAGGCGGACTTGCGGTCGTTGCTTATCACACCAGACACAGATATCTCCGAACACCAAGCCCGTGAGATCGAATCGCTCAGAAAGCTGAGCCACGACCTCGGCGTGATTTTCCTGGAAAAACACGGAACGAAGATCGTTGACATCATGGTAGAGACGGCCTTCGAGCACCAAATCACCCAGATCGTTCTTGGCGCCTCGAAGCGATCGAGACGAGAAGAGCTTCTCAAAGGGTCGATCGTGAACCAAGTACTTCGAAAGGTTGGCCCCATGGGTATCGATGTGCATGTGATCGGTATTCGGGACTACGATCCGGGGGTGTCCGACATGGACGATAACTGAGTGCGGACTCGCCTGACAGATCCTGTCCTGTAGGGATGGCTCATGCCGATCATGGATGGCAGTGATCGGCACGATCGGCGCCCGCGCATCGTTCCAAGAACCCGCTGCTACGTGATGAGCCGATCGTTGCGGGGAGGAGCGTTGTGGGTAGTCACATGGTGGTGCAGCAACGACCGGCTCAATGAGGGATCATCGTTGTCAACGTTTCTCGATCAACGCGAGTGCTTCGTTGAGTTTGAGAACGTTGACGTATCGGTCGCCAAAGATCCCGTATTGGGGACCGACGGTCTGCGCCTGGATCAGTTGCCTCAGTCGTTGGACCCCAACGCCAGTTGACCGGGTGATCATCGGAATCTGAACCAGAGCGCTTTGTGGTGAGATGTCTGGGTCCACTTCGCTGCCTGAGGTGGTGACGAGCTCCTGGGTGGGGTTGACACCGTGAGCGTGCCAAAAGGCCACGAGTGATTTGGTGTCATCCAGGAGTTGCCTCGATCGTGGACCGAGGTTGGTGCCTCCGGTGACGGTGTCGTTGTCAGCGTCGGGACGACCATGAAACCATCGTGTGCCGGCCCAATGCTGGCCGATCTCGGTCGAACCATAGGCGGTGATCGAACCCTGAGCCTGGCTTGGAAAGAAGACATTGGCGAGGCCGGTCTCTAGCAATGGGTAGCCGAGTCCAAGGACGACGGCAAAGAAGATGGCCAAGACAATCGAGCGGCGAATCTGCGTCAGCATTAGTACAACCTCGTTATAGTCAAGATGATGTCGATGAGTTTGATCCCGATGAAGGGTAGGATCACCCCACCAACCCCATAGATGAATACGTTGCGTCTGATAATCTCCCCGGCAGCGGCTGGTCTGAATTTGACCCCACGCAATGCCAGTGGAATCAAGACGATAATGATGAGTGCGTTGAAGATGACCGCGGAGAGAATTGCAGTGACGGGGGAGTGGAGACCCATGATATTGAGCACCTTGAGTTGCGGATAGGCGGCAATGAAAAGTGCGGGAATGATCGCAAAGTACTTGGCCAGATCGTTGGCGATCGAGAAAGTGGTGAGAGCTCCGCGGGTTATGAGAAGCTGTTTGCCTACCTCGACGATCTCGATCAGCTTGGTTGGACTGGAGTCGAGATCCACCATGTTGCCAGCCTCCTTGGCGGCGACGGTACCTGAGTTCATCGCGACACCGACATCGGCTTGGGCAAGCGCAGGGGCGTCGTTGGTCCCGTCTCCCGTCATGGCGACGAGCTTGCCACCCTCCTGTTCCTCTTTGATGAGCTCGAGTTTTCGCTCCGGCGTAGCCTCGGCGAGATAGTCGTCAACCCCAGCCTCAGAGGCGATGGCAGCAGCGGTCAGCGGGTTATCACCGGTGATCATCACGGTACGAATGCCCATTCGGCGTAACTCTGCAAACCGCTCCTTGATGCCGGGCTTGACGACGTCTTTGAGTTCAACAACCCCTAGCACCTGTTTGTCTTTGGCAACCACGAGTGGCGTAGAGCCTGCATTCGCGACCTCTTTGGTGATGTTGTCGATCTCTACGGGCACCTCACCGCCCTGCTCGAGAACCCACCGTTTGACGGCCTCGGTCGCCCCCTTTCGGATTTGGCTGTCACCGATGTCGACGCCTGACATCCTGGTCGTGGCTGAAAACGGTACAAACCCGTAGCCCGTAGTGGCGTCGTTGTCACGAATTCCGTACTCGTTCTTGGCAAGGACGACGATCGAGCGCCCCTCTGGCGTCTCATCTGCCAATGATGCAAGGCGAGCAATTCGTGCCATCTCCTCGGCAGTGGTGCCTCCAACAGGGAGGAATCGAGACGCCATCCGGTTGCCAAAGGTGATGGTTCCCGTCTTGTCGAGTAGCAGCGTCGACACATCACCAGCCGCTTCGACCGCTCTGCCTGACATGGCGAGCACATTCTTTTGAACCATGCGATCCATTCCAGCGATGCCGATGGCGGAGAGGAGTGCACCGATGGTGGTCGGGATCAGGCATACCAGTAGTGCGACGAGTGTAACGATAGCAATTCCAGTGTGGGCAAAGTGGGCAAAATACTCGAGGCTCACCACGACCGGGATGAAGATCACTGTCAAGGCGATCAACAGAATCGAGAGCGCGACTTCGTTGGGTGTCTTCTTCCGGTCGGCCCCCTCGACGAGGGATATCATCCGATCGAGAAAGGAGTTTCCTGGTGTCGCGGTGATCTTGATCACAATCCGGTCGGATAGCACCTGAGTTCCACCGGTGACGGAGGAGCGATCACCGCCAGCTTCGCGAATCACCGGCGCGGATTCGCCGGTGATCGCCGACTCATCCACCGACGCCACACCCTCTACGATTTCGCCATCGGAGGGGATGATGTCGCCTGCCTCGCAGACGACAAGGTCGCCGGCTAAGAGTTGATTCGCCGCCACGAGCTCTTCGGACCCGTCGCTCTTGAGTCGACGGGCCTCGGTCTCGGTACGGGTTCTTCGCAGGGTGTCAGCCTGAGCCTTCCCTCGCCCTTCGGCCATCGCCTCGGCAAAGTTGGCGAACAAAACGGTGAAGGCGAGCACAACAGTAACCATCCACGAGAACAGTGACGAGTGGATGATCGAGGCCACAAGCGTGACGATGGTGCCAATGTAGACGACGAACATCACTGGATTGCGAACCTGCACCCGCGGGTCAAGTTTCACAAAAGAGGACTTGATGGCGGTAGAGAGAATTTCGGTGTCAAAGAGCGACTTAGACCCTGCGACCCCCTTTGTGCGAGTACCTGCGGTCATGAGAAGAACCTCCCGTGAAGAACTGCTTCGGCGGCTGGACCAAGAGCTACCGCTGGGAAGAAGTTGAGGGCTCCAACCAGCAGGATGATACCGACGAGTAGGGTAGTGAACATCGGTGTAGCGGTTAAGAAGGTGCCGGCAGTAACTGGCACCTCCTCCTTGGCGCCAAGTGATCCCGCCAGCGCCATAACCGGCACAATGACCCCAAAGCGGCCGATGAGCATGGCGATAGCCCCGGTGATGTTGAAATATGCTGTATTAGTTGAGAGTCCTGCGAAAGCTGACCCATTGTTATTAGCTTGCGAGGTAAAGGCATAGAGGATCTCAGAGAAGCCATGAGGTCCATGGTTGAGTACAGCGGCTCGTCCGTCTGGAATTGCGACCGTAATGGCGGCAAGAATTAACACGGTTATGGGCATAACGAGCACTCCGATCGAAGCCCAAATTATCTCCGTGCGTTGGATTTTTTTTCGTACATACTCAGGTGTTCTACCCACCATCAATCCAGCGATGAAGACCGTGAGGATTGCGAAGATCAGTATGGTGTACATCCCGCTTCCAATGCCGCCTGGTGAGACCTCTCCATACATCATGCCTGCCATCATTCCGAGTCCACCGATCGGTGTATAGGAGTCTGCTGATGAATCGACCGAGCCGGTCGAGGTTTGGGTAGAGGTTACGTTGAAGAGCACGGAGTTGTCGACGCCAAAGCGTGACTCCTTGCCAACCATGTTCCCACGGGTGCTGGTGATACCCGCTGCTCGTATCGCAGGATTGCCACCCTTTTCTGCAGCCAGGGTGAAGGCAAAGGTTCCAGCAAACAGGATAATCATCGCCATTAGCACGGCGACCCCTTCCTTGATGTTGCCAACCATTTTGCCGAAGGTGTAGGTCAGCGCGACTGGGATGCAGAGAATGAGGACGATCTCAAGGAAATTGGTTAAGCCGGTCGGGTTCTCAAATGGGTGTGCCGCGTTTGCATTGAAAAAGCCACCACCGTTGGTGCCGAGCTGCTTGATCACCTCCTGGGATGCAACCGGTCCGCGGAGGATCGTTTGGTGGAAGCCGTTTAAGGCGTCGTGGATGTGGGTGGGGCCAAGGAGCGTCTGCGGGGAACCCTGCCAGACAAAGATGAGTGTCATCACGATCGAGATGGGCAGGAGTACATAGAAAATACCCCGTATTGTATCGATCCAGAAGTTTCCGAGGGTGTCAGAGCGCTTGCGAGCGAAGCCGCGAATCACCGCGATTGCGACAGCGAGACCTACCGCGGCTGATACGAAGTTCTGGGTCGCAAGTGCCACCATCTGTGAAAGGTAGGACATCGTCGTGCCGCCGGCATAGTTTTGTCAGTTGGTGTTGGTGAGGAATGAGACTGCTGTGTTAAAAGCTAGGGCAGGTGTGACATCGGCGAGATGCTGGGGGTTCAATGGTAAATGTCCCTGGAGTACCAATAGAAGATACGTGATGATGAGTGAAACGAAGGAGAAGGTCAGCAATGACCTCAGGTAACGGCGCCAACCCTGCTCAGCTTTAGGTGTAATACCGAGTAGATGGAGTAATGGATTCTCGATCCAGTCGAGGAAGTGAACCCTCCCCTCGAAAACGGCGGTGAGGTAGGATCCAAGGTATCTCCAGACGAGGCCAAGGACTACCACAAGGAGGACAATTTCGATAACAAACGCCACGGCAACTCCCATTTACTTTGAGGCGAGCCCAGCTTAGAAACGCTTGTTTTGGACTAACCAGCCATTCATGGGATATTGAGGGATTGTTGATGTCCGCGCCCAGAGATCTCAACGAATATTGACAGCGCCACATGGCAGATAGGTATCTTCATCCCCCATCACCGATGAGTGAGATCGCGACCTTGGGTCGTTCGTACAGGTATTGGGTATGTTTGGGGTAGCTAGAGGCCGAGGACGCATGATCGCGCAAAGCGGGCGCGTGCCTTGGAGTAGCCCGGTAGAGTCGTTCCAGGATGCGAAGCAGAGGCGTTGTGCCCGCGATGGTGTCGAGGAGTCCAGTGAGTCAGTTTGGAGTTGAAGACTTTCCAGAGATTCTTCATCGGGCCCAACGTGGTGACGAGATCGCCTTCCGAGCTTTGTACCGTACCTACCACTCCAACCTCCTGCGATTCTTGCGCACCCGGCTCGCTGGGGACGCGGAGGACGTTGCGTCAGAGGTGTGGGTAACGATTGTGAAAGGCCTACCGACGTTTGTCGGTGATGAAGTCGCCTTCCGCGCTTGGATATTCGCAACAGCCAGGCGTCGAATGATTGATCTCTACCGGCGGCAGGCAGTGCGACCACAGGTAACCACCGAGTTAGACGTCGAGGATCAGACGTTGGCAACCTCGTCGGCTCAACTCGAGATTGATGAGGCGGTCGCTGCTCTGGTGGAGGGACTTACTGAGGAACAGGCGGAGATTGTGCTGTTGCGAGTCCTCGGTGGACTGAGTGCGAAGGAGGTCGGGATACTTGTCGGCAAGACAGAAGCCTCGGTGCGTGTCATTCAACATCGGGCACTGGTCAAAATAGCCGAAAGTCTCAAGGATAAAGCGTAACATACAGGGTGGGACCTGCGTTATACCTGTTGCAGCAAGGAGTGTAAGACCGGTGGACCCAGACGAGATCGAGAGCATTTTGGGGGGTGGCGACCCCTTGGGGACGAGCCGACTCGCTAAAGTCATTCGCACCGCTCGGTCCGCACCGACCGCCGCAGAGCTCGCCAGAGAGGATGTCGACGTTGCGGCGTTTAGGCGGGAGATTCTGGGCCGCCAGGCACAACGGCAACGGGTACTCTCTCGATTCACCCCGCTGAAAATTGCGGCGGCAGCCGCAGCCTTTGTCGTGGTCGGTGGTGGGTTTACGGTTGCCTTAACGCATACCTTGGAGCACCCGACCACCCACGTGGTGCCAAGGCAAGCCGCCACGCCGACTAAAGCGCAACCAACAAGCGGGTCAAGAGATTCTAAGAGTACCGGGTCGACAGGTACTGGGTCCAAGGCCTCCAGCTCCTCGGCTACCGGCTCGAATACCCCAGCGTCGGGCCAGACTTCTACGGCTGTCAGTGGGGGTGGAACAAGCAAACAAGGCAATGGTAACGGCAACAACCGAGGACAAGGAACCACGATAGCCCCAGGTCTGACGGGTTCCACAGTACCCGCAAGTTACCGTGGACTGTGCGTCTCCTACCAGGACGCCTCCAGCCAAGCGCAGGCGGTGTCAAAGAGCTCCACGGAAGCGCTCCATAAGCTGCAGAAGTCGACAAAATTTATGCGCCTAGCCGAAAGTGCGTTAAATCAGGGGTTGACGGTGCCACAGTTCTGCTCGAAGATCCTCGGCACCTCAACCGTTAGTCCGAGCGTTCCAGGATTTGGGCTGAACTCAACCACGACTCCGAGTACGAACAGTGGTTCCACCTCGACCACAAGTGCGCCATCGAACTCTGGGGATCAGACCGATGGCGGCTCGTCTGGGACGGGTGGAGATGGCGGTGGCGGAGGCATCGTCTCCGCAGGCATCCCCGCCAAGTAGCCCCAACGGCTATCGAATCAACAAAGTTGTACCCGAGCCGCGAGATCGGCTCGCTATCGGTCATGGGGCTGTTAAAGTGGATGTCTCTGGGGCTATAGCTCAGTTGGTTAGAGCGCAGCACTGATAATGCTGAGGTCGCTGGTTCGAGTCCAGCTAGCCCCACCAGCCAAACCTGCAGGTCAGGCGGGGTTGCCGGGTGGTTGAGGCGGGGGCTCGGCGGGGGCCGCGGTCAGTCTGCGGTCAGTCACCCCGCTCACGGCGTCGAAGACGCCGGCGTCGAGCACGTGCCCATAGAGGCTGAGCGTGAGCACGGGTGTCGAGTGGCCGAGCACCCGAGCTACGGAGAGCACGTCTGCGCCGGCGGACAGCATGTTGGTTGCGGCAGTGTGGCGGAGGTCGTGGATCCGAACGTTCGGCAGCCCGGCTCGGACTCTTGCCTCGGACCACCCTGACCGTTTTGCAAAGTTCCCCCGTGTCCAATGACCACCGCCCGGAGCGGGGAACAGGGGTGCCTCCGGCGGTGCTTCTGCGACTCGGCGACGGATCAGGGCCTCGAGCACCTCGGGGACCGGTACCAGGCGGGCGCGATGGGACTTCATGTCACCGACCACTGCGCCGCCCCCTTCGGGCAGCTGACTGATCGATCGCTGGGCGCGCAGGCCGAGGCCGAACTGCGTCTCGACGACGTCGCCGACCTGCAGACCGCACAGCTCCGAGATGCGCATGCCGGTGGTGGCGAGCGCGAGGGCGGCCGGGCGGCAGTACGGGTCCAGCTCGCTGATCAGCCGGTCCAGCTCCTCGAAGGTCAGCGCCCGCCCCTCGCGCCGCACTCCCCCCTTCGGCGCCTTCACCACAGCGACGGGTGAGTTGTTGAGGCGCTTGTCGGCGACAGCATGGGCAAAGATCCCCCGCATGACGGCCAGCGCTCGCCGTCGGGTCGACGGGGTGATGTCCCGGCCGGCGAGATCCCCCAGCCACGCAGCGATCTCCGCCGGGGTGACACTGCCCACTGTCCGCTGGGCAAAGGAGGGAGCGATCAGTCGGCGATACAGCCCGTCGTCGGTGGCGAGCGTGACGGGTGCGACGTTGCGCCTGGCGGCGAGCCACTGCTGAGCCATCTCACCGACGGTGACCTTGCCGGCGGCCGGGTCGACCCACTCAGGATGGCGGACCTGCGTGCGTCGGGTGGCGTCGAAGGCTTTCGCTTCCCGCAGGGTCGGGAAGGTCGCCGACTCGATGGTCCGACCGTCACGCTGGACGCGGACGCGCCAGGCGACCTTGCCGGAGCGGTAGGTGACCTTCGAGATGGCCATCAGTCCTGGGGCTCGCCGAGCAAGGCCAGGAGATCAGGCCGGGCTACCAGGACGGCGGAGCCGACCCGCCGCACGCGCAAGACGCCGGACCGGGCCCAGGAGTAGACGGTCGCTCGAGGGACGCCGAGGAGGTCCGCCACCTCCTGCACGCGCAGGAAGGGCTTGCCGGGGACGAGGGGATCGATGGAGGGTGTGGCGGTCACGGCAGGGCTCCTCATGGCTAGAGGCTGAGGCTCGGGACGGAGGACGACGGCGCGGGCCGCGCCGTGCGCCGAGCGATCGACTCGACGAGGCGGAGACCGGCCGGTCCGCGGGCGGCAAGGAGGGACGCCGGGTCCTCGCCGGCGGGCAGGACCGCGATGCGGATGTCTACGCCTCGGCTGGCGGCCCGGCGGGCAAGTCGGATGGACGCTTCCCTGCCTGCCTCGTCACCGTCGAAGGCGGCGATGGGTGCCCTCTGGTAGAGGCGGAGCGCCAGGTCCAGCTGCTGGTCGGACAGCTCCTTGCCGGACTGGGTCAGCGGGTGATAGCGCTCCGCGCGGCCCGCTCGGGCCGCGGCTACAGCGACCGCGATGGCGTCGAGGGTGCCCTCGACGATCACCACCACTCCTTCGGGATGGCTCGTCGTCGGCAAGGGTCGGTAGAGGTTGACCGACTTGTCGTAGACCGCGGTGTGGGGCGGGTTGAGGTACTTGGGGGCGCCGCGCCCGGCGATGTCTCGTCCGATGAGGGCGCAGATCCGGCAATCGGGGTTGCGGAGGGGGATGAGGACCCGGTGGCGGTAGACGTCGACGAGGTCGCCGCTGCGGGTCGAGGGTCGGGCGAGGCCGGCGTCGACGAGCTCGTCGGCGGTGAAGCCTTCCCTGCGTAGCGCTGCCGTCAGGGCCGTGGGACTGGTGGGAGTGTGGCCAACTTCGGGACGGCCGGTGACGGCCTCGAGGGCGGGGATGTCGATGCCGCGCCGGGCGAGGTAAGTGGTGCCGGCACGGTGACCGTTGGCGTCGGCGTAGTGGGTCCAGGCGGCGTCGAGGGCGGCGTGGACCCGTTCGGGGGGTGTGCGGGTCGGGTCTGGTCCTTGCCCGGCGGGGCTGATTCGGGTGGGGTGCGGTCGGGGTGTCCGTGGCGGGGGAAGGGGCAGCGGACGGTGAGGGTGCCGGTGCTGGCCGGCAGGGGGATGGCGGTGCGGGCGGCGATCTCGGCGAGGCGGTGGCGGGCCTTGACCGCGGCGACGGGGGTCACAGCGCGACCGCCTGGACGGGGGCGGGCACCGCCCGGGTTTGTGGGGTCGGCGGGCGGTGGGCGATGGCGAGGTGGTGGTGGGCGAGCCGGGCGGGGGCGGGGAGCCGGTCGAGTTGGCGGGCGGGGATGTCGGGCAGGGCCCGGCGGACGGTGAGGGTGTCGTCGTAGCGGTGGGCGGCGCCGAAGGCGACGAGGCGGTGCAGGGTGCGCGACAGGACGCTGTTGGGGCCGGCGGCGGGGCTGAGGCCGAGGCCGGCGGCGAGCTCGGCGGTGTCGATCGCCGTGCCGGGGTGGGCCGTGGCCTGGCGGGCGAGGTGCTGGTAGGCCCAGGTGGTGGAGGGTCCAAGGATCGGGAGCCAGACGTGTTCGATGTAGGGGCTGCCGGGTCGGTGCCCGAGCCGGTCGAGCAGCGGGTGTTCCCAGGCGGCGATGACGAGCCGGGGCGGGGTGGGCTGGTGGTCGGGGCGGTTCACAGCGCCACCCCCGGCTCGGCCTCGATGCCGGCGGTCGGGGCGGGGGTGGGTTGGTGGCGGCGGCCGTCGCGGTACCACTGACCGCGCCCATCCGCGTAGCCGAGCAGGATCGGCAGGCGTCGGGTGGTGTCGGGGCGGGTGTGGATGACGACGCCGACGCCGAGGCGGGTGACCGCCAGGGCGGGTTCGCGTGCGAGGCCGTCGGCGGCGAGGGTGCGGGTGAACTCGACGGGGAGGGTGACGCCGGCTTCGGCCGCGGCGGTGCGGATGCCGGCGGCGACCCGGGCGATGTCGTGGGCGGACGGGGCCATCGGAACCTCCTCGAGACGGCCGCCGGGGTGGCGGCTCGTCCTCTGGTGGTCGACGGCCGGTACCGGCTATCGGCTGGTGTCGTCCTCGGCGTCGCGCCGGCGGCGCACGTCGGCCTCGAGGTGTGCGGCGAACTCGGTGTCGGAGCCGGTGCGCAGGTAGCCCGGTTCGGGGTGATGGCCGGTGGAGCAGCCGGTGTCGGAGGTCCATGCGGCCAGCATGGCGGTGAGGTCGCGCAGGGCGCGGATCCACTCGACCGGGGCGGTCGCGGGGGCGGCGGGGCTGTAGCTGGCCCGCTCGTGGTCCCGGAGGGCGGCGAGGGCTTCGACGTGGCGGTTGTGGCGCCACCAGCAGCCGGGCAGGACGTGGTGGTCGAGCCCGAAGCGTGCCTGGAGGGCTTCGACCCAGCAGCGCAGGTCCCGCCACGCCTCCGCGGCCTCGTCGGCCGGGAGGGCGGGCCAGTGGGTGGGGGCGGGAATGTCGGGCAGGTCACCCGCGGCGATGCCGATGATGTCGCGCAGCTCCTCGAGGGGGTTGCCGTCGGGGTGGAACGGGTTGGTCGGGTTCATGGCTGTTCCTCGGGCCGGGGGCAGGCGTGTGCGGCCCGGAGGCGGGCGATGATCACGTCGGTGGCGTGGGGCCGGCCGGCCTGGCGGAGCCAGCCGGGGTGGCCTTCGAGGATCCGGTGCAGGAGCTGATGGCAGCCGACACAGAGCTGGACCAGATCGGGGTCGGTCTCGGCGCCGAGGTGGCGGTAGCTGCGGTGATGCAACTCGCCGTCGGTGAGCGTCCAGGGCCGGTCGCAGACCGCGCAGCACGGCTGCATGCCGGTGCGGGTCACGTAGGCGCCGAGCCAGGCGCGCCGCCGGGCCCGCCAGGCCTGGCTGGCCATCCACCGCTCGTAGCGGGTCCGGGTCTGGGCCCGTCGGCGGGACCAGCCCAGCCCGGGGCGGGGGTCACGCACCGACCGCTGCCTGTTCCCAGGCCGCCCGGCCGGCCTCGAGGCGGTGGTGGTCCCGGCGGGCGGTCCACGGGGAGAGGCGCAGCAGGATCGGCGGGGCGGCGCGCAGGATGAGGAGGGCCTGGCCGAAGGGCAGGGCGCGCAGCTGGGCGACCTCGACCACCGGCCGCCACCGGGTCGAGGAGGACAGGGAGGCGCCGGGCTGGTGGGGGTGCAGGGTGCGGGACCATTCCTGCTCGGCCCGCTCCCCCAGCATCCTGGACAGGTCGGCCAGGTCCTCGGCGTTGGCGGAGCCGCCGAGGATCACCTTGACGATCGCCGCGTCCCAGATCGCCTGGGCGGCCTCGCGTCCCCACCGGTCCCGGGCCTGGGCGAGGGACTGCAGCACGGTGACCGTGGCGATCCCCGACCCGCCTCCCTCGGCCATCAAGCTCGGCAGACACTCCAGCGGGTAGTTGGCGGCCTCGTCCAGCACCATCGTCAGCGGCGGGTCGAGCCGCTGCCCCGGGCTGCGGGCAGCGAGATGGCGGCCGGCGCCGACCAGGTCCTCGACCAGGGCGGCCACCAGCCGGGAGGTCGACCGTCCCGCCCCCGAGGCGGTGCCCAGCAGGTAGACGGTGCCACCAAGCGCGATCAGGGCGGTCGGATCCGCCGCCTTCCCCGCTGCCGGGTCCAGGGTGGTGCGGACCTGCGGGTCGGCGAGCAGGGCGAAGGCGTTGGCGACCATCGACCAGATCGAGTCGCGGGTCCGGGGATCGTGCGAGATGACCGCGTCCAAGGCGGTGTCCCACCCCGGTGACGCCCCCGGGTGGCCCCCGAGGACCTCGAGCGCCGCCCGGGCATGCCCGGCGGTATGACTCCAGCGGTACAACACATCCGGGCCGGCCCCGGCCAGGGCGGCGGCGTGTAGCAGGCAGCGGGTCACCGCCACCGCCTGGTTCCGCCAGAAACTGCTGTTCTCCACCCCCGACCCCGACCCGTCCCCGACCAGCAGCTCGGCCCGGGCGATCGCCACCCCCGGCGCCTCACACCCCCGCCACAACGGCCACCGCAGCTGCGTCATCCCGGCCGGCAGGGGGCCCGCCAGCCCCTCGGGGTCGAACACCATCACCGGGCCCCGCCCGGACCGCTCCGCGAGGGTGAGCGCGAGGTTGTCCGGGCGGGTCGAGGTCGTCACCACCGCGCCCGGGGCGTCCAGGATCATCGGGACCGCCAGATGCAAACCCTTGCCCGACCGGGGTGGCCCCACCACCAGCATCGAGTCCTCCACGCTCGCCCAACACCCCACCCCCCTCGACGACCCGAGACGGAACCCGACATCGGCCGGCCGGGGCCTCACGACCGAGGGGCGTAGCCGGTCGGCCCGCGCCAGCAGCGCCCGGCTCCCTGCGGCGGCGCGCACCGCCGCCCTCGCCGCCATCCCCGCCCGCAGCTGCAGCCCCTCGGGGCCGGTCGGGCCGCCCGTGCCGCCCGGCAGGGCCCGCCACAGCCGCCACACCCCCCAACCCACCGTGGCTGCCGCCCCCACGACCAGGGCGGCCACCGACCAGTAGAGCCACACCGGACCCACCGGCGACATCCACGCCACCGACGGCCGCCCCGGATGGGCGAACACCAACCAGCCCGCCAACGGCCGCCACCGCGGCAGGCGGCGCCCCCACACCCACGCCGAGCCGCACGCCGAGACCCACCACAACCCGCTCCCGGCCATCGCCAACCCGACCGCCACCAGCCCGGCGTCCGTGCCCGACCGGGTCGGGGACGGCTCGCTCACAGCTCCACCCCCACCGTAGGCGCCGGCGCCACCGGCCCTGTCCCGGGACTCGCTGCCGTCAGCGGGGCCGGTGGTCGCCCCCCATCCGTCGTCGCCGCCGGGCTCGCCGCCAGCACCACCCTCGCCGCTACAGCCACCCGCCGCTGCGTGGCCCGCACCGCCGACAGCGGATCCGCACCTGCCCAGCCAGCCACATACGGGAAGCTTTCTTCCGAAGAACGGGTCTCACAGCATCGTTTGTTCGCAGCCCGGAGCTGTTGTGCTGGAGGAGCCAGCGAGCCGGAAGTCTCACATTCTCGTACGCCATAAGACCGCACGACAGAAACGACCGAATGCCGGGTCCGGTCGGTCGTGGCCGGACGGTGGGTGGTTGTCGGCTGGTGGAGGATTGCGCCTGGCACCGGTGCGGCCGACGACCGCAGCTGTTGGCGTGGCGGGGGTCGGTTGATGGACAAGTTCATGGTTGGCTGACTCCTATGAGGCGGTGAGGACCGGGAGCCACACTTCTGCGGGGCGCCCGCGTCCGGAGGGGGCGTTGCGCTCTTGGCGCTCGAGACGGCCGGCTCGCTCGAGGGTGGCGAGGCCGGCGCTGATGGCTTTGGCGCTTTTGTTGCGCGAGAACAGATCGCGGATCTCGGCTCGGGTGAGCCCCTCGGAGGCGTTCTTGATGGCCTGCCAGATGTCGTCGGCGACCGGGTCGCCCAGTGTGTCGCCGAAGACCCATTTGGCGGACCTGGCGGCATAGCCCCACAGGGCGAGTGCTGCGTCGATGTGGACGCGGTCGATCCGGGTGGCGCAGTCGAGGAGTGCATAGAGGAGGGAGAGACGCACGACGTGAGCTTCTGCCCGGGCGGTGGCCGCGCCGTAAAGTCCAGGGATCTCTTGGGAGAGCCTGGGATATGTCTGCACCCACCGCTCCCGGGCTGTTTCGGTGAGTGGAAGCTCGCCGACTCGCCTGCCGTGGTCGATCGCGGCTGCCAGGTCGGCTTCGAGCGGAGCCCAGTCGATGGCGTCGAAGGAGCCGCCTTCGGGGAGGAGCTTGGTTCGTCGAACAGCGAAGAGAAGGAACCGGTTCTGGAAGCCGTTAGCCAGCTCGGTGGCGTTGACGTAGCGCAGGAGCTCGTCGGTGGTGATGTGCCCGATGACAGAGACGTGGGGGCTGGTCGCTCGCAGCGGGCTGTTTCTGGTCATGGTCTGGAGGGTTTTGCCGTCCCAGCAGGCCCGGACGATGGCGGAGAGGGTGTTGCCCTCCCGGGCCAGGACCCGCAGGACGAGGGCGAACTCGCTCTCGACGACCAAGAGGCGCTTGTCGTGCACGCCGGGCGCGGTGACCGCAACCTCGCCGGAGGGGCCGGTGTCGGTTAGGTCGTCGCGGATCTGCGAGATGACGCCTTCGCTCGAGGACATGCCCGAATGCAGCCGGGTGTCGACCCAGCCGGGTTCGATGGAGCGGAAGATCTCTTCGACGTAGTCCCACGATGAGCCCTTGCGGCCTTTGGCTGAGGGGCCGACGAGGAGGGCGAACTCGTTGGTGTGATGCAACGTTGCGCCGACCCGGCGCCGGGCGTGATGTCCGATCACGTTGCCGTAGGCGACGAGCAGCTGGGCGAGGACGGCGACGGGGTCGGCCTCGGTTTGTGGTTCGACGGCTCGGGTGATGCGACCGGCCAGGCCGTGAAAGGCGTCGGCTGTCGGTGGCGCCGGCCATCCGCCCGGGACGGTTAGCTCGGCTGTGGGGTGGGGGGTCATCGAGCCTCCTCGGGCAGGGCGACGGACCGGTGGAGTGCACGGACGGTGCCTGGTCGCTCGGCGCGGAGGATCTCGTTCTCCCGGTCGAGGAGAGCGACCTGGGAGGCGAGCAGGGTGACTTGGCATCGTGCCGTGTCACGCTCTTGGCGGTAGCGCTTCGAGCGGTCCCTCTCGGTGGCGAGCTCGGAGGCGAGGCGGGCCAAGCGGTCCTCGTAGTGGTTGGCCGGTGCGGCGTCGAGGCGGTCGAGGTGATGTTGGAACTCGGCGATGAGGGCCTTGAAGCGGTAGGGGACGGTCGCTCCGAGGCTGGCTTCTCGTGCCCAGGCGGAGATGTTGATCGTCCCGTCGGTTTTGCGGATCGGGCCTTTGTGGTAGATCGGCCTGTCGGTGAGCAGCCTGCTCATCGCCTGGCGCAACACCTGCTCGTTGCTGGTCATGGCCGCCTCTCCACCGCTTGGATCACTCGCTCCAGGCGCCGCTGTTCAGCAGCGAGCCGCTGTTTCTCGAACTCGGACACGCTGCGGCTGCGGCGCAGGGTCACCACCTGCTCATGGGATGCCTGGTAGACGGGAAGGTGGGCGGTGGTGACCACCGCGTTGGGGCAGCGATCACCCACACAGGCGTTCGGCCGGGGAGCGGCGGGCGGGGCGTCGCTGTTGCGGCAGGCGGCCTTGTCGGGGTCGATGAACCAGCAGTCGTTCACCGTGCCTATGTGCAGCTTGCCCAAACGGTCGCCGAGCAGCGCCTCGAGGTGGCGGTCGGCCTCGAGCGTCGTGCCTTTGAAGGCCGCCATCTCGGTGGCGATCTGCTCGAAGTGCCCGACCAGGGTCTTGCGTGCCCCGCCCGCTATCCCGCCACCGTCGACGTAGGACAGGTAGCGCTGTTTCGCCGCTTGTAGGCGCGCGACGGCCAGTTCGGCTTCCACGTCGGCGTGGAAGGCGGCCAGGGAGGAGTTGGCGTTGCCGTAGTAGCCCTCGGACATGACGATGTGGAGGTGCTTGAGGTGGATCTTGCCGGCTATGACCCCGTGCGGGCGGAAGGCGAGGAGGCGGGCCATGGTGCGCCGGAACTGCCGGGTGGTGACCCGGGTGCCGGCCGGTAGGGGTTGCACCCCGGGGGGAAGGATCCCACCGGCCAACCAGTCGCAGAAGCAGCTCAGGTAGTGGCCCATGCCCACCGTGGCGTGCTGGGGCGGCCTCCTCGGGCGGCAGGCGCGGATCGTCTCGGGGGTGAACAGCAGGTCCTGGATGCCAGGAGCGAGGCGTTCCAAGACAGCGACGGCGGTGGCGATCGGCTCTGTGACCACCCAGCTGGTCGGGACCCCGCCCAGGCGCTGATGCTTGAAGATGGTGCCGTCGAGACGGATGCGCTCGTCGCCGTTGCGCAGCCCGACACGCCTGATGCAGCCACGGCGGATGGCGGTGATCTCCTCCAGTCGCATGCCCGATAGGGCGATGATGATGAAGCAGGCGGTGACCAGCAGCTCCACCGCGGTGCCGATCACGCCGCCCCAGATGACTTGGCCGAACACCGCCTGGTGGTCGTGGACTTCGTCGAAGCTGCGCACCAGGGGGGCGGGCGCCACCCCCAGCTCTTGGACGGCCGCGGCGATCTTGGCTCGCAGCTGAGGGGCGGCCAGCACCTTCGGGGTCAGACCGGACCACAGGGCGATCATCCGAAGGTTGACCCGCGGGGTCGCCCGCCCCCGCTGGGCGCTCGCGGGCAGGGGGCGAGCGCCGGCCTTGTGCAGGTCGATCAGTGCCTGCAGACGGCGGTCGTAGTCGACGCCGTCTCCGCAGCCACGTCCGTGCATACCGGTCCTGGTCCATCGGGACCCTTGCAGGTCCATGTGCACGTCGCGGGCGGCGATGATCACCTCCGCGTGTTCGATCAGGTGGATCGCCGCGCCGACCAGCGGGGCGAAGACCTACTCGGGGATGGGCGGCGTGGCGTTCTCCCGACCCCGGCGGACTCCGGCCACACTCCACGCGCTGTGTCGCCCCCACGGCCGGGAGCGGTAGCCGGCGGAGGTGAGGATCGGCGCGTAGTCGTAGAAGTCGCGGATGCGCCCGACGGTGACCGCGATGTGCCCCGCCGAGACACCGTCTCGGCGGCGGCGGGCCAGGTAGGCGTCCCAATGGTCGGCTCCGACCTGGTCAAGATCGCTCACGTCGTTGTCCGCCAGCCAGGCGAACCAGGCCCGCCACACCACCACGTGGATGGCCACACCCCGGATGGCGAGCGGCCGCCGCCAGCCGACAAGGCCGGCCACCCGAGGGTGATCGGGATGCAACTGCGCGAAGAGGACCTCCTTGGCGGCGAGACGGAACCTCGGGTTGCCGAACGACTTCCACTCCACGACCAAAGCGGATCGCCGAAGATTCGGTGCCAGCCCTTCGACCGGCCGGAAGTCCCAGACCTCCTCGCCAAAGCCGACCACCGCCCCAGCGCTGGTCGGGAACCCGTCAAGAACGTCTTCGGTGCCGGCGAAACTCGCCGAGACCACAGCTGTGCTCCGAATCTGAGCGGGAAGTCCGCCGCTCATCGGACCGGCCCTGCGTGGGTCTCATGCGGCGGCAGGTACAAGGCCGCCGCATCCGCGCTCACCCGGGCGGCGGCGATCACCGCCTCGGGATAGCGACACAAGATGTTGGCGTGCAGCTGATGCCAGGTGGCCCCGTAGATCCTGGTCCACTCATCAGCGGGCATCTCGGCTCGCTGAGCGTCGATGTGGTCGGCGAGGCGCAGCAGCGTCGGTAGCTTCGCCGGCGTGATCACCGCCAGCGCACACGACAGGCAGGTCCACACCGGCGCCGGACAGGCAGAGCCGGGCTGGCCGTAAGGAGAGTGGTAGAAGTCCTTGCAGGCGCAAGCGAACACGTTGCGCCGCCCGGCCAATAGTGGCTCGGACTCGGCCTCGGAAACACCCAGCTCTGCGACAGCCCGGTCAGGTTCGCTGCGCAGCCGGTCGACGTCGCCGGCAGTGAGGACGGTCGGTTTCGGTGCTGCCTGCACGCGGCGCAACGCCTCGGCGTAAGCGTCCTCGACCACGCCTTCGAGAAACTCGCTCGACTGGGTGACAGACAGGTAGCGTTCCCCGGCGACCCGCTCGGACTGGTTGATCCCGGCCACCGACGGGATCGCCCCGCCGAAGTGCTCATCGAGGCGCCGGTAGAACGTCTTGCGCAGCCGGCGGCCGTCCAGCTCGAAGGGAGTATCGGGGCTGCCGAGCCCGGCCGATTCCAGCCACCGGTACTTGGCTTCCATCCCGTGCGTCATCCGGTACATGCGAGGCTTGGTCCTATCAAGCGCGATCCACAAGAACGCCTGGTCGCCTCGGGTGGCGAACCTTCTCGGCCCGCTGGTGATCTCCACCGCCCGCTCGAAGACCCGTCCCGGCGACCACTCCCCGGCGCCGCCGAAGCGGTCGGACTCCCGCCCGCCGCCTCGCTGCTTCTCCCAGCTGATGATCACCTCGCGCCGATCGACCCGCTGCAGGTCATCGGCGCGCAGGTTGGCGATGCCTTCAGGGACGATCCCCGTCTCCAGACCCAACAGCGTCCGATAAGCGACCAGGTCGACCGCGGTCGGCCACAGCTGCCCGGCGGCCCGGCTGGGACGCGGGGCGTCGACGACGGACTGGTAGTAGTACATCGACCGTCCCAGCCGCCTGCCGACATCATCAAGAGACAGCGGGCCCTCCCGCTCCAGAGTCCAGAGCAGATGGGCCCGGGAGCCGGCCGTGGCCGGAAGGTATGGGCCGCCGGTCGCCGCCTCGGCGCGAGCCTGGGCGACTCGATCCTCGACCGCCACGATCGAATCCCGGCACGCCTGGCGGATCTCCTCCTCCTCGCTCTTCGAGTAAGGCAGCACAGGCGCAGACAGCCGCGGTCCGCTCAGCCAGGGACCGTCGAGGAACCGCCTGACCGACGCATCAAGACGCCCGGGGTGCAGCTCGTCATAAGCCCGCAGCGCTGGCCGCAGGACGGTCTCGACGTCCTGCGTAGCGCAGATGGCGACCAGGTCGCCGGAGCGCAGGTCGCCGATCCCACCGACAAAACCGCGGGCGCCAAGGCGGCGGACGGCCGACCGCAGGTTGGCTGCCGTGACCTGAGCCGTCCAGCGTGACCTGACCGTGCCGTTAGCTTGCAATTAAACCTTCGAGGGCTGTTCAGGCCGCTTTTTTGATGGCCGGGTAGCGGGTTCGTGGTGGTCGCCGGGTTCCTTTGGGCCGGCCGGGGCCGGGTGTGATGGATTTGGGTGGCAGGGCGGGTGTGCCGAGATGTGCACGGAGTCGTCGAAACCCTCGGTGGACGCGGGTCGGGGTGAGGCGGGCGGGGTCGCATGGTCGTTCCCAGGGGAGCCGGAGGTCTTCGACGAGGCCGCGGGCGAGGCGAAGCTCGCTGTAGGCGGCGGCGACGAGCCAGGTCCAGCGGTCGGCCTGTTCGGGGGTGCACAGGCCGGGGGTGGTCCAAGCGAGGGTGCCTTTCAAGAAGCGGAAGGTGTGCTCGATATCGAAGCGGCGCAGGTAGGAGATGACGCAGCGTTCGAGGTCGGGTGATCCTTCGCCGGACCACCACAGCCAGAGTGTCTTTTTCCCTCGGGCGGTCGTCTTCGGGAGGTGCTCGACGTCGACGCGGATGACAGTTGCGGGCACGATCGGCGGTGGGGTGTTGTTCTTCCAGCGTCCTCGTGCGTGGAGCTTGGGGTGCAAGTTGTGCCAGGCGCTCGCAGAGATGTGGCCGTAGCGGCGGTCGGAGAGCTCGGCGGTGACGTCGGGGGTTGTCCAGGTGGCCGGGTCGGACAGCTTGAAGCGCTCGCCGTGGCGGCGGGGTCGGCCGACCGCGATGGTGTCGCGTGGTGGCGGGTCGGGGTGGAACACGCGTGTCTCGGCGATGCGCACGAGGACCTCGCAGCGGGTGTCGCCGAGCCCGTGGGTGAGCCCCGCTGGGTCATAGCCGGCGTCGAATACGAACAGCGGCACCTCGCTGTCATCAGGTAGCAGTCCGACGAGGCGTTTGACCTGGGTGATCGTCGCGGTCGTGGCGTCGAGGTCGAGAGGCAGGCGCATCACGTCCATCGGTGCGGTCCAGCTGTCGGGGGTGAAACACAGCTGGTTGATCCACTGGTAGGACCAGCCGGCGACGATCGGCTTGCCGGCGGAGTGCTTGGACGCCGAGTAGTAGTAGCCGCGGCCGGGGCTGCACTCGGCGTCACAGCGCGCCCAGCTCGAGGCGTCGACGGCGAACACCAGCGGCCAAGACCGGTCCCGGTGGGCGACGAGCAGCTCTCGCAGCGCCACCTCGTCGATCTCGCCGTGTTGGAGGGCCTTGTAGAGGCTGCCGTGGCTGCGGGTGAACTCGGGTTCGAGTGACAGGGCGGGCAGCGAGCTCACCGCGGCCGTCGAGCACACCAGGGCGTCGGCGAGCTCGAAGAGCGCGTCGGCCCAGGCGCCGAAGGTGTCGTAGAGGCCGCCGCGGAACGAGACGAGGTCGTCCCTGCGGCCGCAAGATCCCCGCGAACCGATCATGTCCGAGAGTGTTGCTACTCTCGGACATGATGTGGTGGATCCTCGGCTCTGGGAGGATGCAAGCGATGCAGGCCACGAGCTCGAGCGAGCAGCTCACACGGTTACGCCGGCGCTACGAGGCAGTGCTGGCCGACGTCTCCAAGATCGGCTTCGTCGCCTCGGGCAGCCTCGCCCCGCGCTACAACCGCTGCGGGAAGTCGAACTGCCGCTGCCACGCCGACCCCCCGCAGCTACACGGCCCGTACTGGCACTGGACAGCCAAAGTCGGCGGCAAAACCGTGAACCGTCGCCTCAGCGACGCAGAAGCAGCGATCTACCAGGAGTGGATCGCCAACGATCGACGGCTCGCCGAGCTGACCAGCCAACTCCGAGTGCTCGCCCACCAGGCCCTAGAGATCATGCTGACCGAGGCCCGACAGACCAGCCCAAAGGTTTAATTGCAAGCTAAGAGGCTGTCGCGAAACTTTATGCAGCGCGGGGGCTTTCTGTGAGTCGGCGGAGCAACAGTCGGGCGTGGGCGGCCCACACGAAGCCTTCTGTCACGGCCGGAAGTCGTTCGTAGTCGATCTGCAAC
>Ga0209012_1000216_pt1 | contig 89575 bp, 87 predicted proteins | sample RS3BMetagenome_FD_184735 | JGI IMG/M metagenome (GOLD analysis project Ga0209012, IMG submission 184735) | Ferric oxide microbial mat and aquatic microbial communities from Rainbow Spring, Yellowstone National Park, USA - RS3B (SPAdes) (version 3) ... | reverse complement strand
CCCAGGGCTCCTTGGCGAGCTCGTGGCCGAGGTGGTGCGTGCCACCGGTGTACTCGCTGGCAAGCGACAGCGCGTCGTGGACTCCACGGTGCTCGCTGCTGCGGTGGCGACCGAGGACACCATGACCGGAGCTCGTCGCCCAGAGCAGGCGGGTACGCAGGCTGATCCCCAAGCTTCGCGAGGTTCCCCTTGCACCCGAGATCGACTATGCCCGCGCCAAGCCTGCCATCGACTACCGAGACGACGAGGCTGTGGTGCGCACGCTTAAAAGCGCCCTCGTCGCCGATGCGAAGGCCCACCTGGCTGCAGCGGAGCAGCTCACCACCCTCACCGAGACCCAGTCTTTGAGGCCCTTGGCCTGCTTGACCTCGTGGCGGGCCAGGATGTGGAGTGCGTGGATGAGCACGCAAGGCACCTCGTGCATCGCACGACGGGTCGCTTGCGACCGGGTCATCTCCACCGTGGACCCCGACGCGCATCATGTCCACACCTCCCGCACCCGTGCCATCGCACGGCTCCAAGGGCCACGTCGCGGTCGAGCCGGACACCGGCATCGTCACCGGTGCAGCCCTCACGAAGGGCACGGTGCCCGATGCTGCGGTGGTAGGCGAGCTCCTGTGGCGACGAGGATGGTCCGCGCACGGTCTACGGCGACAGTGCCTCTGCCACGAACGAGGTCTCGAGGGAGCTTGCCGCTCGTGGCCACGAGGAGGTGAGCAAGCCTCGTCCCCTTGCCATGGCTGTCCCTGGTGGCTTTAGCCTCGATGACTTCGTCGTGACGGACGTAACCGACACGACGCCAGCGAGCGTCACCTGTCCGGCGGGCCACACCGTCATGATCTCCGCGAAGGGCCGTGCGTCCTTTGCGAAGTACTGCCGGGGCTGTCCCCTCAGAGAGCGCTGCACCCGCTCGCACCGGGGACGGGTGCTCACCTTCACCCCTGCCACCTGGCACGGCATCGAGCAGCGGGCACGCTTTGGCAATGCTGCTGTACGCCTCGACTACCAACGCACCCGCCCCAACGCAGAGCGGATCTGGGCCCAGCTCGAGCGCAAGCTCTCCGGGGCGAGGCTCCGCTACCGAGGACTCGTGCGCAACCGCCTGCACCTCGAGCTCGTCTGTGCGACCTGGAACCTGCGGGTGCTCCTGCGCCTGGGGCTCACACGGGCAGGTGGCAGCTGGGTGCTGGCCACCTGAGCGCTGCAGAGGCCCTCACCTCCTCGCTCCCCAGGAGAGGGTACGAGCGAGGAGGTGAGGGCGGAGGAGAGGACGGGCCAGGAAGGAGCTCGTGCTCGTGGAGCTCGCTGGCCTGAGAGGCCACCCTGGGAGGGGGCTTGTTCAGGAGGCTCCTAGCATCGGGGATCAGCCGGTCGTAAAATAGTGGCATGCGTGAGCAGGGTTCACTCGCGGGGGTGTGCCTGCGCGCGATGGGGCGCACCCGTGCGGGTGCGTGCGTTCTGCTCGCCGACGCCGACGAGGAGGGGCGGCTCGAGCCCTTGGCCAGCGCAGGGGAGGCGGGCCTCGTCGAGGAGTATCTGACCTCCGTTGGCATCGCGATCGCACACTTGCCGATTCCCCGCATCGGTGCTCGTGCCGCCGAGCTCTGGAGGCAGAACCCCGCAACGCAGCGCGTCGTGCCCCTGAGCGAGCGGGGCGAGCTCCTCGGGATCATCGTCTTGCTCTACGACGCGCCCGTGAGCATGAGCGAAGGGGTTTTCGACCTTGCTGACCTCGTCGAGGCCGCGATCTGGGCCATCAGGGCGGAGCGTGCCGAGCGGCGCGTGGAGCGCTACGACTGTTTACTCCAGGGAACTGAGGCCGGGGTCGCCATCGTCGACGAGGCCGGGGAGGTGCGGCTCGCCTCCGCGGCGTTTGCGCGCCTGGTGGGCAGGCGATCCGTGGTAGGCAAGCCGCTTCGTGAGCTCCTCGGGACCGGCATCAGCCTCGACCCGGGCCCCACCGACGTGGAGCTGCGAAACGGACGGAGCTCGGTGCTCTGCAGCGTCCGTGTGGTGCCGGATCACCCCCGGGGCTGGATCGTGACCCTGACCGAGGTCGGACCGATGCGGGCCCTGCTGGCCGAGCTCGAGCAGCGCGGAGCCGAGCTTGCCGAAGCCAACGAGCGCCTGCGTCAGGCACGCACCGTCGAGCGGGCGCTGCTCTCCGCAGTTGCGCACGAGCTGCGCAATCCGTTGGCCATTCTTGGCCACGCGTACGAGCTGCTGCGTGGCCGGATCCCGACGGAGGGCGCGCCTGAGCTCGCCGACGAGCTCGAGACGATCGGGGAGGCGGCCGCCACGCTCGAGCGACGGATCGACGACCTCGTCACGTTCGCACGCCTCGAGGTAGGTGTGCTCGCGATCGAGCCGAGTGCGCTCGACCTCGTCGACGTGCTCCAGCGCGCACGTCGGTGCTTGTGCGATCCCCGCGCAGAGCTTGCGATCGCCTGCGAACGCGACGTGCCGGTGCTCGTTGGTGACCCGGAGCGCATCCGGCAAGCATTCGAGAACCTCTTGCTCAATGCGCGGTCCCACGCTCGGGAGCGAATCCTCATCTCTGTCGAGCCAAAGGAGACGAGCGTCGTCGTGCAGGTTGCCAACGATGGTGACACCATCCCTCCGGCCGACCGCGAGCGGGTCCTTCAGCCGTTCGTGCGCCTAAGTACAGGTCGGCCGGGCATGGGGCTCGGTCTCGCCATTGCGCGTGGGATCGTCGAGGCCCACGGCGGTACGCTCCGCATCGTCGATCATCCTCTTGGCGTGGCGGTCGCAGTGGAGCTGCCCCTGGTGGGGTTGGCGGTACGTCGCGGGCGGGAGGGGGTCGCATGAGGATTCGGGTCGGCGTCGTGGAGGACGAGGAGCGCGCGCGGCGCCTGCTAGCGCGTTCCCTTGGTGCCGGGGGGCTCGAGGTCGTCGTGGTGGACCATCCTGAGCAGTCCGAGGCGCTCGAGACGCTGGCGTCGCTCGACATCGTCATTCTCGATCTCATGCTTGGTGACGTGGATGGTCTTGCCGTGCTCCGCGCCCTGAGACGGCGCTCCTACGTGCCGGTGATCGTGGTCACGGCGCGAGACGACCTCGACGACAAGCTCTCCTCGTTGCGGGCGGGAGCGGACGACTACGTGGTAAAGCCCTACTCCGTCGAGGAGCTCATTGCGAGAATCGAGGCGGTGCTGCGTCGCCACGTCAATCTCGGCGTTGACGCAGTGGTGCGGACGGGGCTCCTCGAGGTGTACCTCGAGGAGCCCCGCGCCTGCGTCAACGGTAAGGAACTCCAGCTCACGCGTAAGGAACATGGCGTGCTGGCGCTGCTTGCGGCGAACCTGGGTCGGGTGGTCGTCAGTGACGCCATTCTTGCCAAGGTCTGGGGGGACAGCTACATCGGCTATCCGGCAACGCTGCACGTTGCTGTTTCGAGGCTCCGCTCCAAGCTCGGCCCGGCTCGCGATCTCATCGAGACCCGAGCCGGGGTTGGTTACTGCCTCCGCCGCGCTCCTATCGAAGAGGCCGGGTCGCTCCCCCGCGTCACGCCGGGGGCGGCAGAGCTGTAAGGCGTTTGCAAGGCTTGGCGGGGGAGGGCAAGCCGCCTGCAAGACGCCCATCGTAGGTTTGAGCCACTGCACGTGAGGGCACGGGCAGTGGGAACGTCTGCGAGGGGGAAGGCGTGGCCTACGAAATCAAGCAGAACGTGGTCGATCCTGTCCGCATGGGCTTCTCGTGGGTCGAGGCAAGGCTGGGACGTCCTGCCAACCGCTACGAGGAAGCATCCATCGAGGTTCAGCAGGAGGAGAATTTCCACTACCGCCCGCTGTGGGATCCAGCGCATGACATTTTCGACCGCTCGTACACGCGTCTGGAGATCGGGGATCCGTACGCGTTTCTGGATCCCCGACAGTACTACTACTTCAGCTACAACCAGGTACGGTCGAAGTCGGCGGAGCGCTTCGTGGAGCAGCTCGACTACGCGCAGCGCATGGGCGCCTTCGCCGCGATCTCGGCGCCGTGGAAGGCTGCGATCGCCAACGTCGTTGCGCCGTTGCGGCACCTCGAGTACGGCCTGCAGCTCGTCCTGGTGCAGGTAAGCGCCTTCGCGTGGGGCACCACCATCGAGCAGGCGGCGTGCTTCAGCGGGTTCGACCACATCGGCAACGCTCAGCTCTCCTCCAGGATCGTACTTGGTCTCGACGACGGCGTCGAAGTGCTCGCACAGGCCAAGGAGCTGTGGATGAGCGCGTCTTGGCTCCAGCCCGTGCGCAGGTTCGTCGAGGACGTGCTTGCGGAGCGCGACTGGGCCGACCAGCTGGTGGCCGTCCAGCTCGAACTCGCTCCACGGCTGTACCCCGCCATCTGGGGCGGCCTTGAGCAGGCCTCCGTTGCACAGGGCTACGGGTTGCTTGCGGGGCTCTTTCACCACTTTGTCGAGTGGTATGAGGATGACCAGCGTTGGTCAACCGCGCTCCTTGCACATCTTGCAACGGTTGCTGACGGCGTGAACGCGAACGAGCTGGCTGGGATGGCTGAGCGGTTCGCGGCGCCGGCATCGGCGGCGGTTGAGGCACTCGTGGAGGTGCTGGCGGATGTGCTCAATGCAGGCGGTGCGCTGGCCGCGGGAGAGGCGGCTGCCGAGGCGGTCCACGCCGCAACGATCCAAGGGGCGGTGGAGCGTGTGAACTGAGGTCGGGTGGACGGCTGATGTACGAGGACGCGTGAGGGTCGAGGGGAGGCGACAGTGACCGAGGGGACCACACTCGTAGGGATCGATCTGGCCGCGGGAGAGGAGTCGGAGGCGATCGTCGCAAGTCTGCTGGACGAGAATCCGGGCTTGAGCGTGCGGCGCATGCCTGGCCTCGTGAGGGTTGAGTCGGATCGACCCTTGCAAATCAGGCCGGAGGACGTTGCGCGGCATCTTGGACGCCCCTGGGAGGCGAACGACTTCAACCTGTCCGTCGTGACCTACTTCGGTGAGATCACGGAGTGGGACGACGACGGTATCACGATCGAGTGGCCCCATCGGGGTTGAGGCGGTCTCAAGCGGAGTGCGTATGGCGCGATGCGCACCAGCGCTCGACGAACCGGGGCGCCCGTAGGAGTGTCGGGACAAGGACCTGTTAGAGGGGGGATAATGACGACGCGGAAGCTTTCGACCAAGGAGATGTACCGCGCCATGGTGCGCGGGCTGGACTGGGAGCCGAGCTACCAGCCGTCTGAGGCGATCTTTCCATACCATACCTTCGAGGGGATCAAGATCCACGACTGGGACGAGTGGGAAGACCCGTTTCGGATGACCGTGGAGAACTATTGGAAGTACCAGGCGGAGAAGGATCGGCGCTTCTATGCGGTGCTTGATGGGTTCACGCAGGGTCAGGGTCACCTCGGCATCAGCGATCCGAAGTATCTGAACGCGATCAAGCTGTTCCTGCAGGGCGTGACGCCTCTGGAGTACATGGCGCACCGGGCCTTCTCGAGGGTCGCGCGATTCATGCCGGCGGCGGCTCCGCGGTTTGCGGCGCTGGCGCAGTCCATGGACGAGCTTCGTCACGCCCAAACGGAGATCCATGCGCTCTCACCGTACAACCGCTACTATTCCGGGTTGCACTCAATGCGCCGTTGGCACGACCGTGTCTGGTACCTTTCGGTTCCCAAGTCATTCTTTGACGACGCGGCTGCGTCGGGCCCCTTCGAGTTTCTTACCGCGATCTCGTTTGGTTTCGAGTACTTGCTGACCAACCTGCTTTTCGTGCCGTTCATGTCTGGCGCATCGTTCAACGGTGACCTGACGACGATGACGTTCGGGTTCTCGGCGCAGTCGGACGAGTCGCGGCACATGACACTCGGTCTCGAGGCAGTGCGCTTCATGCTCGAGCAGGACGAAGACAACGTCCCTATCGTCCAGGCCTGGATCGACAAGTGGTTTTGGCGATCCTATCGGGTAACCGCGCTCGTGGCGGCCATGATGGACTACCTCTTGCCACGGAAGTTCATGAGTTGGAAAGAGGCGTTCGAGCTGTACTTCGAGGAGCAGATGCTCAACGGGCTCTTCCCTGACCTGAAGTTCTACGGCATCCGCCCACCGCTGCACGTTGAGCAGGCCGTTGCTGAGAAGGAGTATTTGTCGCACCAGGTGTATTGGGTCCTGTATTCGTTCACGTACGCGGCCATGTTCCACACCACCGTTCCGTCGAAGGACGAGCTTGACTGGTTCTCGGAGAAGTACCCGGAGACCTTCGATACCCACTTCCGGCCGCTCTGGGAGCGGGCCCGCGGGGTGCAGGAGCAGGGAGGGCGTTTCTACTATCTCGGACTGCCTCAGCTGTGTCAGGTGTGCCAGATCCCCATGGCGTTTACCGAGCCGGGCAATGCGACGAAGCACGTCCAGTATCGTTCGGAGTACAAAGGTGAGTCGTACTGGACGTGCTCGGAGGGGTGCAAGTGGATTTTCGAGCGGGAGCCGGAGCGCTATGTCCAGGCGTGGCTTCCCGTGCACGAGATCTACAAAGGCAACTGCGGCGGCCCCAGTGTTCCTGAGGTGCTCGCGTGGTACGGGGATGAGGGTGACTCCGGCGAGTTGATTGGGAGCGCTGATTGGCGTCACTGGCACGAGTGGCACGGTCGGGAGATGGAGGGATGATGCGCACCGTCGGGACCTACGATTTTGCGGCCCGTGATCGGGCTGAGGTGTTTGCGCCGGATCAGCTCGTGTTCGTCCACCTTGCGGGCACGTACGACTTCTGTGCGCCCGCAGCGTTCAGAGCGCCAGGGTCGATGACCTTTCAGGAGTTTGTGGAGCAGTTGGTTCGACCGTGGCTGGGGTCATGGTCGACGTGGGCCGACCTGGATGTGTCTGAAGCGGAGTTCCTGCTCAACCTCGAGCCGTTTGAACCCGCGTGGGATCAGGCTCTCGCAAAACAAGGGATCGTCCACAAGGCGTTGCTGACGATCCGACCCGGTCGATGAGATGGGGACGTTACGCATCGAGCCCGTGGGTGCTGAGCTCGAGGTTCGGGATGGGGAGAGCATTCTCGAGGCGCTCAAGCGGCATGGGTACTCGATGTTCGTTGGGTGTCGGCGAGGGGGATGCGGCGTCTGCCTGGTCGAGGTCGAGGGCGGGCAGTTCGCCCTGCGTCCGCATGCGGTTTCCCTGATACCAGACGATGGGCACACCCTGGCGTGCCGCGCCGAGCCGCTGGGCGAGTGCGTTGTGAGGATGTCTCCTGCGAACAGGTTGCAGCGGTCGGTCATGCGGGCGTGGATGGAGCGGGCGCTATCTCGCTCGGCTGCCGTGGTAGGTGGCGGTGTGGACCAGCGACACGCCGGTGACACCAGGATCGCCGGCGGTGTGTCCGGGTCGGATGTGGCGTGAGGGCGGTGTCGGTGAAGCGGGAAGGAAACGAAAGGGGGACGAGATGGGAGTCATGAGGCTTGGTTACGTGCATGTGCGCGTGAGTGACATGGGGGCAGCCCAGCACCACTATCAGGAGGTGCTTGGGTTGCAGCGCACGGACCAGCGCGACGGCAAAGTTTTCTTCAAGGGTTGGGATGAGTGGGACCATCACTCGGTTGTCCTTGAGGAGGGCGGCGCTGGTCTGGTGAAGATGGCCTTCAAGGTCGAGCGCGAGGAAGACCTCGAAGAGCTCGAAACCCGAATGGCCAAATTTGGCGTGCAGCTAACGAGGCGGCATCGGAATGAGGAGCACGCAATCGGTGACGCGATCGAGGCGACGCTTCCGTCGGGCCATCAGGTGCTCCTCTACCATGAGGCGGAGGTGCTTGGCACGTCAACTGGGCTGCTCAACCCGGATCCGTGGCCGGACGGGCTTCTCGGCATCGGCGTGCCGAGGATCGATCACTTGCTGGTCACAGCGGAGGATCCGCACCTCTTTACGCGATTCTTCACTGAGGTTCTCGACTTCAAGATCTCCGAGAAGGTGGTTCCCGAGCTGGGAAGCGATCAGGTTCTTGCATCGTGGATGTTCCGGTCGAACACGCCGCACGACATTGCTGTGATCCCCGGACCGGACGCGAAGCTGCACCACTTCGCGTTCTACCTTGAGGATTGGTCGTCGCTTCTCAAGGCAGCCGACGTCATGTCGAAGACCCGCACGCCGATCGACGTGGGTCCAACCCGTCACGGCATCACCCGTGGGGAGACGATTTATTTCTTCGATCCATCCGGTAATCGTAACGAGGTCTTCGCGGGCGGCTACATCACCTATCCGGACTTCCCGTGCATTACCTGGACCGCAGACCAGCTTGGCACTGGGGTGTTCTATCACAACCGAGAGCTGAACGAGGCGTTCACCTCCGTGGTGAGTTGAGCGCGGACCGGACTCGCGTGGCGGGTGCTCGTGGGTGTGATCGGGGTACCCGCCGCCACCGGGGCGGGCAGGCGTCTTGGCGCTCGGGCGGTGTGCCCGTGGGTGGGTCGGATGCGCCGAGGGATGTCGAGTCTTGAAGGGACCGCGGCATACGGTGGGAGCCAGGGCGTCGCGGTGTGCGAGTGAGGTGGTTGATGGCGACGATCAGGGTCGAGCCGCTGGGGAGAACTGTCGACGTCCTGGATGGACAGACGGTATTGGACGGCTGCTTGCGAGCGGGGATCTGGCTCCCGCACGCCTGCACCCATGGCACCTGTGGTACGTGCAAGGTCCAGGTTCTCGAGGGCGCGGTTGATCTCGGTGCTCCCTCCGAGTTCGCGCTCCTCGAGGAGGAGCGTGCCGAGGGGAAGATCTTGGCGTGCCAGGCAGTGCCGAAGGGCAGCATCGCCATCGAGGCCGACATCGAGGACGAGGGGATCCCGTTCCCGGCGGTGGTCGACGCGAACGCAACCGTTTCATGCATCGAACGCCGAGGGCCGGATGTAGCGGTCGTGCGCCTCGAGGCTGACGGACCCATTGAGCGGTTGCCGGGTCAATACTTCCAGTGGCACCTCCCGGGAACCGACGTCACCCGTTCGTTCTCGGCCGCACGAGCCGACGCGGGCATGCTGGAGTTCCACATTCGCTTCGTCGAGGGAGGTCGTGCGTCCGCCTGGATCTTCGGGGATCTACGCGTCGGGGATCGGGTAGTGATCAGCGGGCCCTATGGCCGATTCTTCCTTCGGGAGCCGAACAGGCCGCTCGTGTTCCTCGGGGGTTCCACCGGCCTTGCCCCGATCCTCGCAATGCTGGAGGCGCTTGCGGAACGATGGCCGGGGACCGAGGCGACCGTGATCTTCGGTGCGCGCGATCGCTCGCGTGCCTATGCCCTCCCGGAGCTCGAGGCGCTCAGCCGGCGAATGGGGCAGCTCGAGGTGATCGTGGCACTCTCGGACGAACCTGGTGGGGATGGCTTCGTGTCCGGGCGGGTGGACGAGATCTTTCGAGAGCGATTTCCCCGTGCCAAGGGTCGCACCGCATACATTGCGGGCCCCCCACTCATGGTGGAGGCGTGCATTGCCGCGTGCTTCGAGGCTCGCCTGTTCAACCGCGACATCTATCGGGAGGACTACTTCTCGGAGCAGGAGCATGCTCGCGGGCTTCGAAGCCCGCTGTCGCCGTTCGGGATTCGATAGCGGGTCGAGACGTGCGCGGGTTGTGAAGGAGCAGCAGTGGTCCAGGGTCGGCTAGGGCAGTGGATTGGCGGGAACGAGGTCTTCGGAGGCGCGGAGACGTTCGAGGTGATCGCGCCCGCCACGGAAGAGCGTCTCGGCGTGGCGGAGGTCGCGTCCCGCGAAGCGGTCGACGCTGCCGTGCGCGCGGCGGCTGAGGCGCAGGAGCGCTGGGGTGCGCTGGCAGCACGCGAGCGCGCTCGTGCGATAGAGCGTCTCGCGGATCGGCTCGAGGAGCGGCTCGAGGAGCTTGCGTCTCTGGAGGCGAGCGACACCGGCAAGCCGTTGAGTCTTGCCCGCTCGCTCGACATCCCTCGCTCGGTGCTCAACTTTCGGTTCTTCGCGGACTACGTTGCGACGCTCGGGACTGAGGCCTTTGCGACGGATGATGTTGCGATCAACTACGCACTGCGGCGCCCCCTCGGGGTTGTGGGGCTGATCTCCCCATGGAACCTACCACTCCTCCTGCTGACCTGGAAGGTGGCACCGGCCATCGCAGCCGGCAACGGGGTGGTGGCAAAGCCAGCGGAGCTCACGCCGCTGACGGCCTACGAACTTGGGCGTGCGGCGGTCGAAGCCGGCTTGCCGGCAGGGCTCATCAATGTGGTGAACGGGTTCGGCCCAGCATCAACGGGCGAGCACCTCGTTGCGCACCCAGGGGTTGCTGGTATTTCGCTGACCGGGGAGACGACCACCGGTCAGGCGGTGATGGCGAACGCTGCAAAGACTTTGAAGCGGCTCTCCTTCGAGCTGGGTGGTAAGAACCCGGTCCTCGTCTTTGCCGACTGCAACCTCGATGAGGCGATCGAGACGACGGTGCGCTCGTCCTTTGTGAATCAGGGCGAGGTGTGCTTGTGCGGATCTCGGATCTATGTTGAGGAGCCGATCTACGACGTCTTCGTCGAGCGTCTCGTCGAGCGGGCACGATCGCTACGGGTAGGGGACCCATTCGACCCGGAGACCGACATGGGGGCGCTCATCAGCGCCGAGCACCGCGAGCGCGTCCAGGGGTTCGTCGAGCGGGCCGTCGACGATGGGGCGCGAGTCCTCGTCGGCGGCGGCAGGCCCGCGCACCTCGAACGGGGCTACTACTTCGAGCCCACGGTGCTCGTGGATGTGAAGCCCCGGTGCGAGATCGTTACAGAGGAGGTCTTCGGGCCGGTGGTGACGGTGGAACCGTTTCGGGAGGAGGCCGAGGCTGTTCGGCTCGCGAACGACACGCGCTACGGGCTTGCTGCCACCGTCTGGACCGAAAACCTTTCGAGAGCGCACCGAGTGGCTCGCCAGCTCGAAGCGGGGATCGTGTGGGTGAACACCTGGTTCCTCCGCGACCTGCGCACGCCGTTCGGCGGCATGAAGGACAGCGGCATTGGTCGCGAGGGGGGTGTGCACTCGTTCGAGTTCTACACCGAGTTGACCAACGTCTGCATTCGCGTCGGCGAGGCGCAATGAGAGCTGAGGCATCGCAGCGCGCCGCGCTTGCGGAGGAGCTCGCGCACGCCTTCGAGACGGCCCAGCCCATCGAACCCCTCGGGGAGCGGGCGGCGCTCGATGTGGAGGACGCCTATGCGATCCAGCGGCTGGTGCAGCAGCGGTTCGCGGCCCACGGCGACGAGGTGGTGGGGCGCAAGATCGGCCTGTCCTCCAAAGCGATGCAACGCCAGCTCGGGGTCGCCGAACCCGACTACGGGCCGATCTGGGCATCGTGGCAAATCCCGCCTGGTGGTCTTGTCCGTCTCGACGAGCTCATTGCGCCGCGGCTCGAAGTAGAGGTGGCTGCCATCCTTGCACGGCCGCTGGTCGGTGAACGGGTGAGCACGCTGGACGTGCTTGGCGCAGTGGACGCATGGGCTCCCGCGATCGAAATAGTGGACTCAAGGATCCGTGATTGGCGGATCACGATCGTCGACACCATTGCGGATCACGCATCGGGCGCTCGGTTCGTGGTGGGGCAAGCGCGGTCTGCCCGTTCCTTCGACCCGGCGAGCGTGGGAGCATTGCTCCTTGGTGATGGCGGCGAGGTGCTTGCTGCAGGCAACGGACGCGCGGTGCTCGGACACCCTGCAGCATCGATCGCTTGGCTTGCGCGAGCGCTCGCACGGGTCGGGGACGAGATCCCCGCCGGCGCGGTGGTGCTGTCGGGGGCCATGCACGCAGCGGTGCCGCTGGTGCAATCGCGCCGATTCGTTGCGCGCCTGCGTGGCCTCGGAGAAATCAGCGTCGAGGTGGAGGGGGCGGCGTGAGCGGCGCAGGCGAAGAGCTCCTGGAAGATCTCGTTGCAGCACGGCGCGCGGGGCAACTCATTGGTGGTCGCCGTGGGAACGGCCTCAGCGTGGAGGAGGCGTATGCCCTCCAGGACCGCTGGTGCGACGCGCTGCATCCAGGGGAGCGGCCGGTGGGCTACAAGCTCGGGCTGACCTCGCCAGCGAAGCAGCGCACGATGGGAATCGCCGAGCCGATCATCGGTGTGCTCTACGCATCGACGCTCCTGGCGCCTGGGGAAGATCTCGGGTCCGCAGCAGCCGTCCAGCCGCGGGTCGAACCGGAGGTGGCACTGCTCATTGGCGAGGATGTGTCTGTGCAGGACACGCCGGAGCAGGCCCGCCGCAAGGTGGCGGGGGTTGCGGTTGCCCTTGAGGTTCTCGACTCTCGCTTCGTCGACTACCGCTTCGACCTCGACGAGGTGATCGCGGACAACACGTCGGCAGGTGCCTGGGTGCTGTGGCCGTCGGTCGCGGCGATCCCGGACGATCTTGCGCTCGCACCGGTGACGCTCTGGCACAACGGCGTCGAGGTGGCCTGGGCCGCGGCAGGGACGGTGCTCGGTGATCCTCTTGAGGGCGTTCTCGTTGCTGCACGACTGCTCGCTCTGCGCGGTCGAGCGCTGACAGCGGGCAGCGTCGTGCTGACGGGCGGGATCACGGACGCTGTGCCGATTGGACCGGGAGAGGTGGTTGCAGCGGAGATCGGTGGCATCGGGTCGTTGCAGGTTCGACGGGAGGGAAGAGCATGACGAACGCCGACGCGGCCGCACGGGTCGCCATCGTCGGGTCGGGCAATATCGGCACCGATTTGATGTACAAGATCGAGCGCAATCCGGTGCTCGAGGTCGCCGCGATGGTGGGGATCGATCCTGCGAGCGAGGGGCTCGCGCGCGCCAGAGACCGCGGCTATCGGACCTTCGACACCGGGGCCAAGGCGCTCGAGGATATCCTCGACGAATTCGACATTGTGATGGAGGCGACCTCCGCGGGTGCCCACGAGGCGAATGCGCCGCTCTACGAAGCCTGGGGCAAGGTCGCCATTGACCTCACTCCCGCAGCGCTCGGCCCTTACGTGGTGCCGGTCGTGAATCTCACCGAGCACGTGGGCGCTCCGAACGTGAACATGATCACCTGCGGCGGTCAGGCCACGATTCCGATGGTGGCGGCGCTTGGGCGAGTTGCGCCCGTGCGTTACGCGGAGATCGTGGCAACGATCTCGTCGCGGTCGGCCGGCCCGGGTACGCGGGCGAACATCGACGAGTTCACCCACACGACGGCGCGCGGAATCGAGCAAGTCGGGGGTGCGGAACGGGGCAAGGCGATCATCATCCTCAATCCTGCGAAACCGTACCTCATCATGCGCGACACTGTGCACGCGCTGCTCGCAGAGGAGCCTGATCCCGACGCGGTCTACGCCGCAGTGGCGGAGATGGCCGCCGAGGTCCGACGCTACGTCCCGGGTTACCGACTCAAGCGCGATCCGGTCGTCGAGGGGGAGCGCGTGACCGTGCTCCTCGAAGTGGAAGGATCAGGGGACTACTTGCCGCCGTTTGCGGGCAACCTTGACATCATGACTGCAGCAGCAACGCGCGTCGCGGAGCTGTGGGCAATGAGCGGCGCGCGTGCGCCACGGGAGGAGCGTGCATGAGCATCGGGGAACGCCCAATTACGTTGGTTGACACGACGCTACGAGACGGCTCGCATGCGGTGCGCCATCAATTCACCGAGGATCAGATCCGGTCTATCGCCTCGGGGTTGGACAGCGCCGGCATCCCGATCGTTGAGGTCACCCACGGGGACGGGCTCGGTGGCTCGTCGCTGCAGTACGGCTTCTCGCTTCTCGAGGAGGGGGCGATGCTCCGTGCTGGGGCGGCATCGCTCGAGCGTGCGAGGCTTGCCGTCCTCCTGCTCCCCGGGATCGGCACCCACGTCGAGCTCGAGCAAGCGCTTGAGATCGGGGCCTCGGTCGTGCGGGTGGCGACCCACTGCACCGAGGCGGACATCTCGCCGCAGCATATCGCGATGACGCGGGAGGCGGGTGCAACGGCGGTTGGCTTTCTGATGATGGCCCACATGCTGCCGCCAGCCGAGCTCGCTGTGCAGGCCAAGCTTATGGCGAGCTACGGGGCCCAAGTGGTCTACGTCACCGACTCCGCGGGTGCGATGCTGCCGCGGGATGCGGCGGAGAGAGTGCGCGCCCTACGGGACGCGCTCGATCCATCCGTGGAGGTCGGGTTCCACGGCCATAACAACCTCGGATGCGCGGTCGCGAACTCTCTGGCTGCGGTTGAGGAGGGGGCGACGTGGATCGATGGCGCACTGGCGGGCTTCGGAGCCGGTGCGGGGAACACTGCCACCGAGGTTGTGGCCGCCGCGCTTGACCGAGCGGGCGCCGATCTCGGCTCGGTCAAGCTGTTCCAGCTCATGGATGTAGCGGAGGAGCGCGCTCGTCCGCTGCTTCCCTCGTCCACGACGACCTCGCGCAGCGCACTCATGCTGGGCTACGCAGGCGTGTATTCGAGCTTTCTCCTCCACGCGTATCGTGCAGCAGATCGCTACGGGCTGAGCGCAGCCGAGATCCTCAGCGAGCTTGGTCGCCGCAAAATGGTCGGGGGTCAGGAGGACATGATCATCGACGTCGCCCTCGAGATGGCGCAGGCGCGGAAGGGGTAGCGTGCCCCTCATCCACGTCGAGATGCTCGAGGGAAGGCCACCCGAGCGCAAGCGGGAGCTCATCGAGGAGCTCACGAAGACCGTCGAGCGCGTGCTTGGCGCGCGGCGCGAGTCGATCCGTGTCGTGATCCTTGAGATCCCGAAGGCCCACTGGGGGATCGGGGGGGTCAGCGCGGAGGAGTTGGGGCGCTGATGGGCCTCTTGCGCAGCAGCTTTCAGCTCACCCTCGAGGCAGCTCGTACCGTGCTCGATGGGGTCATCTCCGAGGCCGTGCGCCAGGGCGTGGCCGTCAACGTGGCGGTGGTGGATCAGGGAGCGAACCTGCTTGCGTTTGCTCGTATGGACGGAGCACCGCTGCTCTCAAGCACGATTGCCCAGAACAAGGCCTATACGGCAGCGGCCTTCGGCAAGGGTACCCACGAGTGGTATCCGATGATTGCCAAGGAGCCTGCCCTCTTGCACGGCATCGTCCACACGGATCGGCTCGTGATCTTCGCCGGGGGACTGCCCATCGAAGTCGAGGCGAGGCTCCTCGGCGGTGTGGGTGTGTCGGGTGGGTCGGCCGAGCAGGACCTCGCCTGCGCGCGTGCGGGCATCGAGGCGTTCCGAAAGGCACTCGGGAGCGAGCCGCATGCGTGAGCCGCATGGGCTCAGCTGTCCCGGGGCCTTGTGCTAGACGCAGCAGGGGGTGATCGGACGTGAACGCGCTGTCCGAGCGGGGCACGCTCGTAGAGGTTGGGGGGTCGCGCGTCAACGTCCTCATCGAGGGAGAGGGTCCGCCAATGGTGCTCCTGCACGGCTCTGGACCTGGCGTTACGGCGTGGGCGAATTGGCGTGGGCTCATCCCTCGGCTGGCTCGATCGTTCCGTGTGATCGCCCCCGACATGCCTGGCTTTGGCTACACGGAGCCGGCCGCAGACTTCCGCTTCGATCGGCGCTCGTGGGGGCGGTTCGTCGTCGAGCTCCTCGACGCGTTTGGGGTCTCACGGGCGGTGCTGGTCGGCAACTCCTTCGGAGGTGCGATCGCTGCGGAGGTCGCAGTGCGTCAACCGGCGCGCGTCTCGCGGCTCGTGCTCATGGGCCCGGCCGCGCTCACGTTCCCGATCACCGATGGGCTCGATGCGGTGTGGGGGTATCGGCCATCGATGGAAGGGATGCGGAGCCTGCTCAGGCTCTTTGTCGCGGACGCCTCGATCATCACCGAGGACCTCGTACGGAGTCGGTATGAAGCGTCGGCCCGACCAGAGGGGGCTCGTCGCTACGAGGCGCTGTTTCCAAGCCCTCGACAGCGCGCTCTCGATGCCCTCGCCCTGGAGGAAGAGGAGATTGGCTCGATTCAACATGAGGTTCTCGTGGTGCACGGGCGCGACGATCGAATTATCCCGCTGGACGTCAGCGTCCGCCTGGCATGTCTCATTCGCCGCTGCGAGCTGACCGTCCTCGGTCCATGCGGCCACTGGGTGCAGATCGAGCAGGCGGAGCGCTTCGAGGAGGTCGTCGTAGGCTGGCTCGCTCGTTGGTAGCCCAAGATAGGGGGGCGCCCGGCCGTGGCGACGAGATCCCTACGGTGGGGATGGCTACGGGAGGACGCCGCGACAGCAACCACCACGCGGGCCGCTAGCTCAGCAGGCAGAGCAGGGGACTTTTAATCCCAAGGTGCCGGGATCGAGACCCGGGCGGCCCACGATCCGTCTCACTGGGTCCGCATGCCCTCGGTCGGCGGGCGCGGCGGGAGCCCTGACGCTGCGACGGACGGGCTGGTGGCGCAGCGCACCGTGCACGATGCTGAAGGCACCGTCCCTCGGGCCGACGCTGACGTTGGGGATGCTCGATGTTGGATCGCAGCTCCTTGTTCCTACGGCAGGCAAGGAGCGTGCGGCCGACCCGGTCAAGCTTGGATACGAGCGCCGAGGGCTGTCTAGACGGACTCGCTGCTCGGCGGCGCTACCCGTATTGGTTGCGTCCACGGAAGTGGTGTATTGAGCCGAGCCGCCTTGGGCCCGTAGGGAGGTGCTTGTGGAGCAGCGGCCACCGTGTGATCCTTCGTGAGAAAGCAAGCTCAGCAAGGAGTCACCACGATGGCCACCACCTCCTCCTCTGGATCTCGTCGCGCTCGTGCGCGAGCACTTGGCGGAGGCTCACCCGGATCTGCTGCGCTCGTTGCTCGAGACCTTCATCGAGGCGCTCATGGGTGCCGAGGTCGATGCGCTCTGCGGCGCTGCCTACCACCCTGCGAGCCCCGAGCGCACCAATCGGCGCAACGGGTAGCGCAGCCGTCCTTCGCGCTACGAGGCTTGGCACCACCCGAGCTCAACGATCCCAAAGCTTCGTTAGGGGAGCTACTTCCCGGACTGGCTCCTCGAGCGCCGTCGTCGCTCGGAGGTAGCCCTCACCAGCGTGATCGCCACCTGCTACGTGCTCGGGGTCTCGAGGCGCCGGCTCGAGAAGCTGGCTTGGGCGCCCCCGATCACGAAGCGCTCGACGTCCCAGATCTCGCAAGATGGCCCACAGCCTGGACGCCGAGGTCCGAGCCTTTCGCAACCGTCCCCTGGATACCGGCCCCTACCCGATCGTGCTGGGCGGATGCCCTGGTGGTCAAGGTACGAGAGGCTGGCAGGACCGTCAACGTCCACGTGCTCGTCGTCACTGGAGTCAATGCTGAGGGCCACCGCGAGATCCTCGGCGTCGAGGTCGCCACCAGCGAGGACAAGGCCGGCTGGCTCGCTTGCTGGCGCTCGCTCGTGGCACGAGGGCTCTCGGGGGTGGTGCTCGTGATCGTGCGATGCCCACCAGGGGCTCGTCGATGCGATCGGGGAGACCCTACCCGGGGTCACCTGGCAGCGGTGTCGTACCCACTATCTGCGGGATCTCTTGGCCAAGGTGGCCAAGTCGCAAGCAGCCCTGGGTGGCAACCCTGGTGCGCACCATCTTCGACCAGCCGGGTCATGAGGAGGTGGAGGCCCAGTTCGACCGGGTGGTCGACGCGCTGGCTGGGAAGCTGCCTGAGGCTGCCGAGCACCTCGAGCAAGCCCGTTGTGACCTGCTGGCCTTCCGGCACTTCCCGAAGGAGCTCTGGCGCCAGATCTGGAGTACCAACCCGCAGGAGCGCTTGAACAAGGAGATCCGCCGGCGCACCGATGTGGTGGGCATCTTCCCGGACCGAGCTGCCATCATCCGCCTCATCGGCTCGCTGCTCATCGAGCAGACCGAGGAGTGGGCCGAGCAGCGTCGCTACATGAGCCTGGAGGCCCTGAGCAAGGTCCGACCGGTAAGGTTCCCCGACGCCGACCACGGCACGGAAGACGCCCTCCCGGCGTCGCTGACGGCGTAGGATTGAGGGAGGATCACGCGGTGGTCAATACACCACTTCTCCGGACGTGACCGGGGTCCTCGTGTCTGCAAGGGCTACGCGGCACGGGCTGAGTCCCCAGCCCTCAGACGGGGGAGCGCGTCAAGCTGCCTTCGGAAGCGAGGATGGGTCGCGCTCGGGAGGTGGAGACGCACCTGCGTGTCTCCGACTACGCCGCCACGACGAGTGCCTGATCCGCAGAGCCGATCGCGATGCCGTTCAGCGGGTTTGTGCCTCGCCGCACGGCGGTACCTCCTTGCCACGAGCTAGGAAGACCCAGCTGGGTGCGGGTTGAGGGCTGTCAGAGAGCGGTGGCGACACGCTAGCCGTGACAGCCTCTCGGTGGCATATCCAGCAGATCCAAGCGAGCAGGCCTGGAGCCAGCCCTGACCGTGAGGCCGGCGTTGGCTCGACCCCGGCGCGCCAGCCGGATGGTACGTAGCGCTGCTTGCTGGCCGCGGCGCTGCGTGTCCATCGTCCGCGACGAACCACGACCAACTTCGGTCAGGGGATGGGCCCCGGAGTCTTCTCCCGAGTTCCCTCGGTAAGTTCTCACTGGTGCTTGCGTCGACCGAGGTCGCGCTGCGTAGCGACCAGCGCTTCGTGCGGGGTCGCGGCCTGCGCTGCGAGAGCTCTGCCATGTGCTCGAGATGAGCACGCGTCGACAAGGTTCGCCCCAGGGTCGCTCGCACGAAGCTCACGTGGCACCCCACTGCCTGTGCACCCCGTAGGTCGGTGGGCCGTAGAGGACTCGAACCTCTGACCCCTTGCGCGTCATGCAAGTGCGCTACCAGCTGCGCCAACGGCCCGTGATCGCTTATCCTAGCGGACCTCTAGCGTCTCGTCGACCTCGCGCTCTGCTCCTGTGGGGGCAGTGAGGCGGATGCGAAGGGCGTTGGCCACCACGATGAGGGAGCTGGAAGCCATGAGCGCGGCTGCCACCATGGGCGAGAGCACGCCGAACAGGGCAGCCGGGATGGCGAGGACGTTGTAGCCGAGCGCCCACCCGAGGTTCTCCCGGATCGTGCGCACGGTGCGGCGAGCCAGCTCCAGGACGTCCACCACAGCGCCGAGATCGTCACCAAGGAGTACGACGTCTGCGTTGGCTTGGGCAAGGTGGGTCCCCGCTCCGAGCGCGATGCCGAGGTCAGCACTCGCGAGCGCTGCAGCGTCGTTGGTGCCGTCGCCGACCATCGCGACCCGGTGCCCCTGACGCCGCAAGGTCTCGACGAGCGCGACTTTCTCTGCCGGCCCAAGGCCGAGGTGGGCGCGCGCGATGCCAAGCTGTGCGGCCTCCTCGGCGAGCTCTGGCCGTTCGTCGCCAGTGGCCAGCTCCACGCGGACGCCGCTTGCTACGAGCCGGGGCACGGCCCAGCGGGCACGCTCGCGCAGGTGCTCGGTGAGCTCGATTGCGATCGGCGCTCGATCGTCGATACGGGCGTAGACCCAGCGCCCATCCTCGAACGGCGGCGTCGCGCCCACGTAGGCGGCGTTGCCGATGCGTACCACGTGCCCATCGACGTGTCCGGTGATCCCAGCCCCGGGCACCTCAGTGACGTCCTCGACACCAAGCAGCGTGCCCGATCTCGCTGCGAGCGCCCGCGAGACCGGGTGATGCGAGCGAGCTGCCAGCGAGGCAATCAGCGCTCGCTCGCGTTCGTCGAGCTCGACGGGCCAGCTTGCTGCCAGCTTGCCCTCGGTCAGGGTGCCGGTGCGATCCAGCAGGACGACGTCGATGTTGCGGGCGGCTTCGAGCGCGTCGGGGTGGTTGAGGACGATGCCGCGCGCGGCGGCTCGGGTGCTCGCGACGAGGAAGGCGATCGGGGTTGCAAGCCCCATGGCACAGGGGCACGCGACCACCACCACCGCTACTGCGCTCGCGATTGCCGTGGCCAGGGTCTCCCCGACGACGAGGCGCACCACGAGATCGGCCGCTGCGATGGCGATTACGGTCGGGACGAAGCGAGCCGAGACGGCATCGGCGAGGGTGGCAAGGCGTGCTCGGCGGTGCTGGGCCACCTCCACGAGGCGAGCGAGCTCCACCACCAGGCCTAGGCGGGCCGGCTCAAGGAGCCGTACCTCGAGGCTGCCGCCGCTGATCGCCTCCCCGCCCTCCAGGGCATCGCCAGCAACCACCCACCGCGGCTCGCTCCGGCCCGTACGCATGGCCCCGTCGGCCCAGGCTGCACCAGCCCGTACCTCGGCCCTAGCGGGAACGACGTCGCCCGCGCGCAGCAGCACGATGTCGCCCGACTCGAGCTCGACGAGGGGCACCTCGGCAAGCCCCCCGGCCTCGTCGCGGCGTGCGAGGGTGCGTGCCACGAGGGCTTCGAGCGCATCGAGGCCTTGGCGTGCTCGGGAGGTCCAGCGTTCCTCGACGAGCTTGCCAAGGCCGATCACTGCGACGATCATCGAGGCTGCGTCGAAGTAGGTGGGCAGGCCGCGCCGCGCGAGCAGCGTCACTACGAACGAATAGACCCAGGCGAGTCCTGCGCCGAGCGCAACGAGGGTATCCATGGACACGGCACGATGCCGGGCCGCAGCCCAGCTTGCCTCGAAGAAGGGCCGCCCGGCGGTGGCGAGCACCGCGGCGGTCGCGACCGCCTCGCCGATGCGCATGGGTTCGCTCGCAGGCACCAGCATGCTCGCGAGCGCCACCGCACCTGCCACCCCGATCCAGCCCCAGGAGAACCGCGTGTGCCGAGCGGCGTCGTCGAGCGCTGGCGAGGCGTCGTAGCCAGTGCGGCGCACGGCCCGTAGGATCTCGGCGAGGTCGAGCTCGGTGGGGTCGAAGCGCACCTCGGCGCGCCCGGTTGCGAAGTTGACGTCGGCGGTCACGCCTGGGAGCGTGTCGAGGGAGCGCTCGATCCGGGCTGCGCAGGAGGTGCAGGTCATGCCCGTCACCCGGAGGGTGACACGCTCGGGCTCAGTCGGCTGGGGCACCGTCGTAGCCGGCTTCGCGCACGGCCGCGAGGATCGCCTCCACCGTCGTCGCATCCGTGCAACGCACTCGCATGGTGCCCGCCCCCAGGTCGACGGCGACCTCGTCAACACCTGGTACCGAGCTCACCTCGGCGCGAACCGCGCGCACACAGTGCTCGCAGGTCATCCCGGTGACGTCGAACGTGCGCTCCTGCATCGTGCACTCCTTCGCTATCACTCAGCCTAGTGAATCACGAGGACAGCACAGCAACGACGAAGCGCCGCGACCATGGGCCGGCGCTGCCAGGGAGGCGGCGAGCGGATTCGAACCGCTGTACAAGGCTTTGCAGGCCTCTGCCTAACCTCTCGGCCACGCCGCCCAGCAAGCAGGCAGGCTAGCGGGGCTTCGAGGCCCGAATGACGTTCCGATGCAAGTTCGTGGGAAACTATGTGGAGCGGCGGCGCCGAACTCGCCTCCAGGCGCGCGTCGCACGGGTGCCAGAAGGAGACCATGACCACTCGTAGCAAGAAGACCATTGGGTGGATCGCCGGCATCGGCGCGATCCTCGTCGCCGCGATCGGGTCGCTGAGCGCGATTCCCTCAAGCGGCGGCGCCTCAACAGCCCAGCCCATTCCCTACTCAGCAACGACGTCGCTCGGTGCTTGGCAGCGTCTGGACCCGGGCGGGGTCATCCCGGGCAACATCGAGCGCACGATCCTCATCCCCGCCGCGGCTGCGGTGGTCGGTGAGCACAACGCGAACCCCTTCGGCAGCGAGTACGACGCGTGGTTGTCGCTGCGCACGAGCCTACGCCCGAACCAAGCAGAGGCCTTCTTTCGAGCAGCCCTCCCCGATGAAGGGTGGCACGTGAGCTCCGTGAGCGCCATCCCTGGCGGCTTTGAGATCATCGCCTCGAAGGCCGGCTCCGACGAATCCTTCTGGGAGGTCGGCATCAAGGATCCGATCCTTGGTCCAGCGGGCGCTACCCTCCAGGTGCGCCTGCTCCAAGTGTCCTTCTCGTAGCCTGGAGCCATGGAGCGTCCGAGTCGGGTCGTCGTCGTGGGGGCAGGTCCCGCGGGGAGCTTGGCCGCTTGGTACCTCGCCTCGCACGGGGTGTCGACCGTCCTCGTTGATCGCAGCGACTTCCCTCGCGACAAGGCCTGCGGCGACGTCGTGGGTCCGCAGGCGCTCGCCACGCTCGAGGCTGCTGGGTTCTCGCTACCTGGATCGTGGCCAAAGATCGGCTCGCTGGTCCTCGCGGATGGAGCTCGCTCAGCCCTGCTCCCAGCTGAGCCCGGCCTCGCGCACCCGGACCATGGCTTGGTCGTACCCCGTCGCGAGCTCGACCAGCTGCTGCGGGATGCAGCGCTCGCTGCCGGCGCGGGCTGGCAGCGAGGGCGAGCGCATCGGGTCCGTCAGGGTGCTGAGGGCGTGCTCGTCGAGGTCGAGGGGGTCGGCAGGCTCGAGGCCGATGCGGTCATTGGGGCCGACGGCGCACTCTCTGCGGTGGCGCGCACGAGCGGTCTCGTAACCCCTTACGAGGCGCTGTGGGGGTTTGCCCTGCGCTGCTACGTGCGCGACGTCGAGCTCGACGCCGACCGCGTCGATCTGCTGGTTGGCAAGGAGGGCCTGCCGAGCTACGGGTGGGCGTTTCGCGGTCCTGGCAGCATTGCCAACGTCGGAGTCGGCGTGGGGCTCGGTCCGGATCGAGGGCAGCTTCACGGCATGCGTGAGCTCCTCGACGACTACCTCGCCACGCTCGGCGGCGAGGTAGTGGGGCCGCCGCTTGGGGGATGGCTGCGCATGGGTGGCGTGGGAGTGACGCCGGCGCGAGGGCGAGTGCTGCTCGTGGGTGACGCTGCGGGTCTCGTGAATCCCCTGCAGGGGGAGGGCATTTGGGCAGCAGTCGGCTCCGGGCTCATGGCGGCGCGCTTCATCGTCGAGCTCGGTGCGCACCGGGCTGCGCCCGCTTACACGGCCTTGGTGCGGGAGACGTTCGGCAGCCTCCTCGCGGGCGGTGTGGGAGCCCACCGGGCCGCCCTTGCCGCGCCGAGGGTTGCTCGCGTCGTCGCGGCTCTCGGACTCGCGTGGGCCGCGCGCTCGCGCACCGTTGCGGCCGGGATCGGGGCGTGGGTGAACGCGCTCGCGGACTCGAGCGGACCCGGGCTTGCTCCTCGCGTGGCGAGGTTCTTGGACGTTGCCGGCGCCATCGCCGGTAGCCTTGTCCCTCCCGGGTCGCATCCCTCGTCTCGCGCTGTGCGCGAGGCTGCAACCCTTGAGCTGTGAGCACGGCGTCATCGCAGCCCGCTAGCCTGCCGGGTCGAGGAGGTGGGTTGGGCGCGTGGTACGGTTGGTGGCCTTCGCCGAGCCTCTTGGGAGCTCGAGCCATCGCTCGCTGGCCCTCTTCGGGCTGGCCGACGCGGATCCACTGCCGATGTCCTCGCTTGACGAGGTCGTCGAGACCGTGGCGGCGACGCCAGGTCTGCTCGGCGTCGTGCCCGTGGAGACGATGCAGGAGGGCGAGCTCGCTGCGACGCTCGATCGCATCGTCTATGCGGATGTGAGCATCGTTGGCGAGGCTGTGCTAGCTGAGCCGATCTGGGCGTTCGCTGCGCACGCCGGAGCGGCACCGCAGACCGTCGTCTCCCACCCGGCGATCCTCGAGCTTGCGGCGATCTGGATCGAGATGGTCGGCGCGACGATCCAGCACGCGCTGTCGACGAGGCATGCCTGTGCCGAGGTCGCAGCCGGCGGACCGGGACTCGTGGCGCTCGCGCCGCCGGAGGTCGGTTACGCGTTCGACCTCGTGCCGCTCGACGACGCGGTGACCTCCATCCCGGAGGTTCGCACCCGCTACGCACTCATCGGTCACGAGCTGCCGCCCCCGACCGGTGACGATCGCTCGCGGCTGGTCATCGTGCCTCGCGCCGACGTCGTCGGCGTGCTCGCGGAGATCACGACGGTGCTAGCCACCGAGGGGGTCAACCTCAGCTCGATCGTCTCGCGCCCGGTTGGCCTGGGCGAGGAGCACTACTTCCTCGTAGGCACCCGGGGCCACGCATTCGAGCCCGCGCTCCAGCGCGCACTCGCTGAGCTCGCGCGACGTGGCCACGGCGTGCGGATCCTCGGTTCGTACCCGCGCTGGCAGGGGAGCGAGGTCGTCGCTCCTCGCGGAGCGCCCCTCGTCCTCACCAGCACGGTCGATGGCCTTTGAGCTGCCAGGCCGCATCGGCATCGTTGGTCTCGGCCACATCGGAGCCTCGCTAGCGCTGCGGCTCGCTAGTCGTGTAGAGCTCGCGGTCCACGACACCGACCCGGGAGCGGTCGTCTGGGTTTGCGAGCACGCGCCAGGAGCCGTGTCGGGGTGGGAGGGGGTCGTCGCCGCCGAAGTGGTGCTCGTGGCGTCGCCGACGCCTACCGTGCCCGCCGTCCTTGGGGCTCTTGCCAGCTCAGGGGCAACCGGCCTCGTCCTCGACGTGGCCTCGGTCAAGGGAGCGCTGGTTGGGCAGCGGCCGGCCGGGCTGCGCCACCTGAGCGTCCACCCCATGGCCGGGCGTGAGGGTGCCAGGGCGGCCTCGGCCGACCCCGCGATTCTCGACGGCTCGACGTGGGCGTTCGTGCTCGACGGCAGCGAGATGGATGCGGACGTGGCCACCGCGCTCACCCTGGTGCTCGACCTGCTCGATGCTGCGGCGGTGGTCGGCGTGTCGTGGGAGTCGCACGACGCCGTTCTTGCGGCGGTCTCCCACCTCCCTCACGCGCTCGCCGAGGCGATGGGGCTTCTGCTCGCCAGCGCCGAGGTGGCGCCGGTCGGGTGGTGGCTCGCATCCGGGTCGCTGCGTGATGCGACGAGGGTGGCCCGGAGCGATCCGCATCGCGTCGCTGAGATGCTTGTGCCCAACCGCGACGAGCTTGCACGAGTGCTCGGCCGCTATCGGGAGGTGCTCGGGCTGCTCGAGGCCGCCCTCGAAGCCCCGAACGAGCTGGTCGCGCTCCTCTCCCGTGCTCACGACGCGGCCGAGGCCATCGTCGCACCTAGCGAGCCACTCTCGTGGGAAGCGCTACCCGTTGAGGGGCTCGCCCGAGCGCTGCTCGACCATGGCGCGCGTGCCGAGGCAGTCGTGAGGCTGGAGCTTCCAAAGCGTTGGGCGATTGCCACGCGGCGCTCCCTCGGCTGAACCTCGTCATCGACGCCTCGTGGCGACCCGAGCGCCGTTCACCACGCGGCGTCCTCGGGATTAGTTGGGCTTGGCCGAGTCCCAATGGCGGGCTGCGAGCATGGACTCGAACCAGCGATGGCGGGCGAGGTGCTCCTCGCGTGCCTGGCCCTCGAGGTGTTCGACGAGCTCGCAGTCGCTGGCTCTAAGGCCGCGCTCGGCGGTCGCCATGCAGGCGAGGCCTTGCTCCCACAGCTGCGCTTGCAGCCGTGCAGTGGTGCGCGGGTCGGCTGCAGCGTGGAGCGCAGTGATGTCGACACGCACTGCGAGGGCCTCCTTGAGGCTGGCGAGCGGTCGTGCGAGTGCGAAGCCCTGCGCGTAGGGTACGCCGAGGGTGCGCAGCTCGCCAGCGACCGCGAGGCTGTCGGCCCCCTCGACCACGAGGTCCAGGTGCAGCGCTCGCACCAGCGCGACCGCGATGGCGATGATCGAGGCTCCGAGTGGCCCGACGTGGCGACGCAGCAGGATGGATCGATCGAGCTTGAGCTCGTCGATCGGCATGGCAAGGAGCCGCGAGAGCGTGGCGTAGCCGGTGCCGAAGTCGTCAAGGGACAGCGAGACGCCGGACTCTCGCAGCTCGGAGAGCAGTCCGAGGTGCGCCGTAAGGAGCATGGAGCGCTCGGTGATTTCGAAACAGAGTCGGGAGGCCGCCGCGGTGTGCGCAGCGGCGTTGAGTTCCTTGGCGAAGTCGAGGTCCGAGAGGACGTCGGAGTCCACGTTGATGCTGATGCGCCCTTCAGGGGTTTGCTCGAGGTCCTCGAGCACGGTGCGAAGCACGCTGCGGTGCAGCTCGATGCGCTCCGCGAGGCTCATGCGTGCCAGGGTGAGCTCGGTGGGCACGCATCGCCGGTCAAACGAGGTCAGTCGGGCGAGCGCCTCCACACGGCTCGTCGTTCCGGTGGCGAGCTCGATGATGGGTTGGTAGGCCACGCGCACCGGGGAGGGGAGCGTGCCCGACGGGCGCGGGTGGCGTCGGACGGGTTGCACTGCTACCAGCCCGCCCGGGGCCCGCGCGAGGCGCGCGGCTCGTTCGTAGATGGTCGCAGCGCCCGTGGTGCCGAGCGGGAGCGGGCTCACCCCAACGCGCACAGCACGTGGTCTGCGCTCGTTGGACATGGTCCGCAGCAGGGTCTCCAGGCGGGCAAGCACAGGGTCGGCTGTGGACGTCTGCTCGAGAAGGGCGCACAGCTCTTTGTCGCCCGTACGCGCGAGGACGTCGCTGGCACGCAGTGTGCGGGTGAGGAGCTGTGCGACCTCGGCAAGCATGCCGTTGCGGCTAGCGACATCCCGGCGATCCGGCTCGTTGAGCTGGATGACAAGCAGCGTGGCGCGCGAGCCGTCGCGCGCGGCTCGGCGGCAGGTGCGCTCAAGTTCCTGGAGAAAGGCGCTGCGGACCGGGAGCCCCGTGAGCGGATCGGTTGCGGCCAGGGCGGAGAGTCGCACGAGCTCAGCATCGCGCGATGCAACCAGCGCGTCCACGGCAGTGGCGACGAGCCCCGACGTCGTCGTGGTATCGAGCGCGAGCATCGTGGCGAGAGCTGTGACGACGGCGACAAGGGCGCTCGGCGGCTCACCGAGGTAGCCCACGACCACACCGAGCCGAGTAGCGAAGGGGGCAGGGTCCTCGCCACCCGAGAGTGCAGCACCGAGGTCGGCGAGCGCCTCGAGCAGGTCGGGGTCGTCAGCGTGGGCAGGGAGGACGCTGGCCAGGGCCGTGGAGACCTGCTGGCGCGTCGTGGTCATAGGACTCCTTGCACTCGTCTCGTGGCTACGTGCGGCCGCGTCCAAGACGGCGACGACCGCGTCGGCAGGAAGGCCGCGAGCTTCGACGCAGCAGCGTACGAAGTGTGACAATCCCTAGCTCTCAGCGTAGCAGCACGCATCTGCTCATCGCTCCTGGTGGTGACCGCACGCTCGGTGGTTACGGAGTGACGACGATGCGCGCCTTGTTGAAGTGGCTGAAGGGACCGCGGCCCGTGCCGAGGCCCCAGCGTGCGGCGTCCGCGAGACCGCGTGTGACGTAGGCCTTGGCCTCCTCCACGGCTCGCTCCAGGCTGAGGCCGCGAGCAAGCGCGGCGGCGATACCCGCGGAGAGGGTGCAGCCGGTGCCGTGGTCGTTGATGGTGTCGACTCGCGGCGCGTGCAGCTCGATCAGCTCGTCGCCGAGGGCGAGCACATCGGTCGAGCTCGTCCCCCCGAGGTGTCCGCCCTTGACGAGCGCGGCATGGGCACCGAACTCCAGCAGGCGCCGGGCAGCGTGACGCTGGGCGTCAAGCGACGAGATGGTCACGCCGGTGAGCAGCTCGGCCTCGTTGCGATTCGGGGTCACGAGCAGAGCATGGGGCAACAGATGGGTGCGCAGTGCCTCGATCGCGTCGTCCTCGAGGAGTTGTGCGCCGGTCGCGGAGACCATGACCGGGTCGACTACGAGGTTGGGGAGCAGCCCTTCGGTCGCGAGTTCGCCAACGCGACGCACGATCGCCGTCGTCGCGAGCATGCCGGTCTTGGCCGCGCGCACGATGAAGTCCGTCGTCACCGCTCGAACCTGGTCCTCAACGAGCTCAGGTGCGAGCGCGAACGACGACGAGACGCCGAGTGTGTTCTGCGCAGTAAAAGCGGTGATCGCGCAGGTGCCGTGCACCTCGAAGGCGGCGAAGGTGAGCAGGTCCGCCTGCACACCAGCCCCGCCTCCAGAGTCGGAGCCTGCGACAGTGAGGGCTACCGCTGGCGTAGGCCGACTCATGCTACCCCCTCTCCCGCGGTGCTGTGGATGCTGCGCAGAGCGTAGCGGACTGACGACGCTCGTCGCTAGAGCGCGAGGTTCGGCATCCCCTCGACTGGCGAGGAGGCGACGGCGAGCGGTCTTGCCGGAATCCTGCCAGCGGCGCGGGCCAGCGCCCCTGCTTCGACCGCGAGTGCCATGGCTCTGGCCATACGAGCTGGGTCGGCAGCGCGCATGATGGCGGAGGCCACGAGCACGGCGTCCGCGCCGAGCTCGAGGGAGAGTGCAGCGTCGGAGGGCGCGCCGATCCCGGCGTCCACGATCACCGGAACGGTGGCGGCCTCGACGATGGCGACGAGGTTGTGGCGGTTCTGGATGCCCATGCCAGAGCCAATGGGGCTTGCCAGCGGCATGACCGCTACCGCACCTGCCTGCTCGACGAGCCGAGCGGTCGCGGGGTCATCGTTGGTGTAGGCGAACACCTCAAAGCCGCGCTGGACGAGCTGCTCGGTTGCCCGCACGAGCTCGATCGGATCTGGCAGCAGCGTCGTATCGTCGATGACCACCTCGAGCTTGACCCACGGCACCTCGAGAGCCTCACGGGCGAGTTCAGCCAGCATGACCGCCTCGCTGGCGGCGTGCGCACCCGCGGTGTTCGGCAGTGGTGTCACGTCGTGGGCGAGGAGCACTTCGTAGAGGGAGCTCGCGCCGGGTTGGAACCGCCGCACCGCGACGGTGGCGACATTGACGCCCGAGGCCTCGATCGCGGCCTCGATGTCACTGAGCCTGCGCGCACCTCCGGTCCCGAGGATGAGCGGGGTCGACAACGTCAGCGAGCCGATCGAGATCGTCACAGTGCCCCTCCCTGCACGGCCGTCACGAGCTCGATCACGTCGCCGTCCTTGAGCACCCACGATGACCAGGAGGAGCGCGGCACGACCTCGCCGTTGCAGGCGAGGGCGACCCCGCGAACGGGCAGGCCGAGTTCAGCGGCGAGTTCGGCCAGGTTGTGAGCTGCGAGCTCGCGGTCGACACCGTTGACGACGAGGCGCGTCATGCGGCGCTCCGTGTGCGGGTGGGTGCGAGCTCGTCCAGGCGCGGGTCGATGCGCTCGCCGACGATGGCATCTGCGAGCAGCCGTGCGGTGAACGGGGCGAGGAGGATGCCGTGGCGATAGTGCCCACCGTGCACCCAGATGCCATCCGCGAGCCGCCCGACGTAGGGGAGGTTGTCCGGGGTTCGCGGGCGGAACCCGACCGCGACGTCGCTGATGGCGAGCTCGCTGCTACCCGGCAGCAGCGCCCGGGCGTCGCTGAGTAGGTCCACGAGGTCGCGGCTGCGGGGAGCGGTGTCGCTCAGCGGAGCCTCCTCGGCGGTGGCGCCGATGACGAGCTCGCCGCTGGCCCTCGGCACGAGGTAGACCTGGCGGCCGCGCAGCAGGCCGCGCAGGCAGTGTCGGGGCAGGAGGAAGGGAGGCAAGGCTCCGCGCACGGTCACCCCACGGACCGGTTGGAGTGCGATCGGCGCGAGCTCCGCAAGCCAGGATCCGGTGGCCACGACGACGACTTCGGCATCGAGCTCGTCGCCGTCGACGTCGACGTGGTGGGCAGCGAGCGCTCGTGCCCGCCCCGTGCGCTCGGCAACGCCAGCAGCACGGGCGAGGGCACGCAGGGCACCATAGGCGCGGCGGTTGTCGACCTGGGCGTCGCTCGGGAGCCAAAGTCCGCCAGCCAGGTGCGGCGCAAGCGAGGGCTCCAGTTCGTAGAGACCGGCGATGTCGCAGAGCTCGGCGACCAGGCCGAAGCGCCGCTGCAGCTCGGCGTGACGGATCAGGTCGTCAAGGTCGCCCGGGGTTGCTGCGGCCACGAGCGTGCCGCGCTCCTCGAAGAGGACAGGGTGGCCCACCGCAGCGTCGAGGCGGGGCGCGAGCAGGCGCCAGTGGGCGAGGGCGTCGCGCTGGAGCGAGACGAGAAGATCCTCGCCGAAGTCGGCCTCGGCGGAGGGCGCGAGCATGCCGGCGGCGACGGGTGTGGTGGGGTGGCGCTCTGGGTCGTCGACGATGGTGGTGGCAAGGCCCCGTTCGGCGAGCTCCAGGGCGATGGCAACGCCGGCGATCCCACCGCCGACCACCACAGCTCGATCCATCGCTGCCAGTCTAGCGACGGCGCCTCGCGGCGCCCGGGGCCAAGGTCCCGACCCTGCCCTGCGCGTTTGCTGTGGCTGTGGCAGGATGGGGGCGTTGGAGGAGGTGGCGGTGCAGTCGACTATGCAGCACGGCACGCTGGGCGTGCGCGAACTGTTTGAGTACGGGGCGCGAGAGTTCCCAGGCGCGATGGTGTACACCTACCTCGGGCCTGACTTCGTCGCGGACTTCACCTTCGCTGCGATCGCGGCGCGCACCCACCGCCTGGCGCATGCGCTCAGTGGGCTCGGGGTCAAGCGGGGGGATCGGGTAGCGACCTTCTGCTTCAACCACCACCCCCATCTCGAAGCGTACTTCGCCATCCCGGCAATGGGCGCGGTGATCCACACGCTGAACCTGCGCCTCTTCCCGGACCAGCTGCGCTTCGTCATCCAAGACGCGCAGGACCTGGTGCTCCTCGCGGACAACACCGTGTTGGGCCTGCTCGCCCCGGTGCTCCCCGAGGCTCCGAGCGTTCGGCACCTCGTGGTCGTCGGACCCGTCCTCGACCCGGGGGTTATGGAGTCCATCAAGCGCGCTCGTCCAGATCTTGCCGTGCACGACTACGAGTCGCTGCTCGAGGCAGCCCCTCACGATCCGTACCCCTGGCCCGAGCTCGACGAGACCGAGGCGGCCATGATGTGCTACACCTCCGGCACCACGGGCAACCCCAAGGGCGTCGTCTACTCTCACCGTTCGATCTACCTCCACGCGCAGATGTCTTTGCCGCTGTACGGGCGGCGTGCGATGGACCTGCTCGAGCCGGCCGCCGACACCGCCATCATCATCGTGCCGATGTTTCACGCGGCTGCGTGGGGCGCGCCGTACGCCTGCTGGATGACGGGCTCGACCATGGTGATGCCAACGCGCTTCCTCCAGCCTGAGCCGCTCGTCGAGATGATCACGAGGTTCCGCCCCACCATGGCCTCCGGCGTCCCGACGATCTGGAACGAGCTGGCGCGCTACCTGGAGACGCACCCAGCCGACCTGACCTGCTTCCGGTCGATCACCTCGGGCGGCTCCGCAACCCCGCGCGCGCTCATCGAGACCTACCTCGAGCGCCATGGTGTTGCGCTCATCTCCGGCTGGGGTATGACGGAGACCTCGCCGATCTGTACCCTGGCGTTGCCGCCCGCGGGCACACCGCGGAACCGCCTCCCCGACTACTTCGCGACCGCCGGCAAGGCGGTGCCCGGCGTCGAGCTGCGCATTGTCGGCGAGGACGGTGCCGAGCTTCCACGCGACGGTACCTCGCTCGGCGAGGTCGAAGTGCGGGGACCTTGGATCACCGCCGGCTACTACCACCTCGACGACCGGGAGCGGTTCCACGACGGCTGGTTGCGCACCGGCGACATGGGCACGATTGACGCGGAGGGGTACCTGCGCATCGCCGACCGTACGAAGGACGTCATCAAGTCCGGTGGGGAGTGGATCTCCTCCATCGAGCTGGAGAACCAACTCATGGCGCACCCGGCGGTCCAGGAGGCCGCCGTCATCGGCGTGCCCGACGAGAAGTGGGTAGAGCGCCCGCTCGCGCTCGTGGTCCTGAAGGCTGGCGCATCCGTCACGCCTGAGGAGCTGCGGGCGTTCCTCGCTGGGCGGGTTGCACGGTGGTGGCTGCCGGAGCGCTTCAGCTTCGTCGAGGAGATCCCGAAGACCTCCGTCGGCAAGTTCGACAAGAAGGTGCTACGTCAGCGCTACCAGGAGGGCAAGCTCACCATCGTGGCCTAGCCTTGGGGGGCGACCCGGACCAGGAGGACGGCGTGGACGAGCGCATCGCGGCGGTCTCGGCCAGGCTGGCTGAGCTGCGTGCAGAGCTCGACGACCTGGTCGTGGAGCGGCTGCTCGACGTCGTGGATCCCGAGCGTGAGCGCCGGCGCCAGCGAGCTTTGGCACAGGCGCAGCGCGCCCTTGAGCGCGCGCAGCGGGCACTCCGCGAGGCGAGCGAGGACGAGGAGGGGGATCTTCGTGGGTGATGCGCCTGCGGTGCTCTGGGAGCCGCCAGCCGACGGATGGGACGGCCAGATAAGTAGGATGCGCGAGCGGCTCGAGGCTAGGGTCGGCCGCGTGCTGGCCGACTACCCAGCGCTGCACGCAGCCAGCCTCGAGGATCTCGGGGCGTTCTGGCGGGACGTCGCGGCGGTGTGTGGCTTTGAGGGAGAGCTCGGCGCGGTCGATCTCGTGGGCTCCATGCCGGAGGCGCGCTTCTTCCCTGAAGGGGTGCTGAACTACTCGACGGAGGCTCGGGCGCGGTTCTGCGATCCTGCCGAGGTCGTCGAGGTGCGCGAGGATGGGATCGTGCGCCGGCTGAGGGCGTCGCAGTTCTGGGCCGACGTCGACCGCGTGGCGAGCTGGCTCGCCGACCACGCAGGCGTTGGGCGCGGCGAGCGTGTGGCTGCGATCCTGCCCAATCGGCTCGAGGCGGCGATCGCGCTGCACGCGACGGCGACACTCGGGGCGATCTGGACCTGCTGCTCGCCGGACTTCGGTCCTCGCGCCATCGTCGACCGCTTTGCCCAGGTTGAGCCTGCCGTCGTGTTCGTGGTGACGCGGTCGCTGTGGCAGGGCCAGACCATCGACCGCCGTGCAGTCGTCGAGGAGGTCCTCGCCTCGCTGCCAAGCGTGCGGATGGTTGTGGTCTGTGACGGCGAGCCGCCCACCCTCGACCGACCGACGGTCCTGTTCGAGGAGCTGCCGGCCGGCCGGTCGCGCGCGCCGGTTCGCGTGGGGTTCAACGACCCACTCTGGATCCTCTACTCCTCGGGTACCACGGGCATCCCGAAGGCGATCGTTCAGGCGCACGGGGGCATCGTGCTCGAGCACAAGAAGGTGCTCGAGCTCAACTCCGGGATCAGCGAGGGGTCGCGCTTCTTTTGGTTCACCACCACCGGGTGGATGATGTGGAACTACCTGCTCGGGGGGTTGCTGGTCGGCAGCTCCATCGTGCTCTACGACGGTTCCCCGCAGTACCCCGATCCAGGCCGGCTCTGGCGCCTCATCGACGAGGAGCGCCTCACCTACTTCGGGGTCTCAGCCCCCTACCTGCGCGCCTGCGAGGTCGCCGGGGTTTTACCCGAGCGCGAGGCCTCGATGGCGAGCCTGCGGGTCGTCGCCTCTACCGGTGCCCCGCTCACGGCGGCGGGCTTTCGGTGGGTCTACGACCACGTTCCGGCCTCGGTGCAGCTGGTATCGGGGTCGGGCGGCACCGACGTGTGCACCGCGTTCCTCGGGTCCTCACCGGTGAGCCCGACCATCGAGGGCCGCATCAGCGCGCGTGCGCTCGGCGTCGATGCTGCTGCCTTCGACGAGGACGGCGCGGAGATCGTCGGGCACATGGGCGAGCTCGTGATCCGCCAGCCACTGCCCTCCATGCCCGTCGCGTTCTGGGGCGATGCGACCGGTGAGCGGCTGCGTACGGCCTACTTCGACCGCTACCCAGGCATCTGGCGCCACGGCGACTGGGTGACCTTCTACGAGGATGGCACCGCGGTGATCCACGGGCGCTCCGACGCGACCCTCAACCGGGGCGGCGTGCGCATGGGCACCGCGGAGTTCTACCGCGTCGTCGAGAGCGTGCCCGGTGTGCGAGAGGCGCTTGTCGTCGATACGTCGTCGCTCGAAACGGAGGGTGAGCTGATCCTCTTCGTGACCGTCACCGACGGCGCGGGCGAGGGACTCGAGGACCGCCTGCGCGCGGAGCTGCGCTCGCAGCTATCGCCGAGGCACGTGCCGAATCGGATCGTTCGGCTCTCGGCGATCCCCAAGACGCTCAACGGCAAGAAGCTCGAGGTCCCGATTCGTCGGCTCTTCCTCGGGGAGGCGCTCGAGGCGGTCGCGTCCCCGGACGCCGTCCAGGACTACGAGGCGCTGCGCGAGGCTGCCTCGATCGCGGCCGCCTGGCGAGCCGAGCACGGCATCCACGGCGATCACTGAGGGTTTGTGACCGCGCGCAGGCTCGGCTCCTGCCGTGGTCGTGCGCGTAGCGGCTGAGTCAAGCTGCCTGCACGCCGCCTACGCCCAGCGACGAACGAGGGCTCACAGCGCCTCGCGGTAGTGAGCAGTAAAGAGGATGGTGTGGACCAGCAGCGGCACCACCTGGAGGAGCTCCGCGCGCGCACGCCAGTCCTCGTCGAGGGGATGCACCTCGTGGTAGGCCCGAAGGAGCCGCTCTGGCACCGGCCCGAAGAGTGCGAGCATGCCGAGGTTCTCCTCGGCGACCCCGCCGTGGTGCGACGGGTCGATGAGCCAGCCACGGCCATCGGCTGCGTTGATGACGTTGCCCCACCACAGGTCGCCGTGGCAGAGCGAGGCCGGTACCCCGTCGAGGAGATCGTGCAGTCGGGGGAGAGGAGCCTCGAGGTCGCTCGCGAGCTCGGCTTGCCGGGCGAGCTTACCTACGCGAGCGGCGTAGAAGCCGGACGCCGTCGCGGTGGCACCGGCGGGGTCGGGGTCGACACGGCAGTTCCCGATCCTTGAAGAGCCACCGCCGAAGCGCGGCCAGGGTGCGGCGTGGAGGTGGGCAAGGCGGCTGCCAAGCTCCTCGTCATGGCGTGGGTCCCGTGGACCAGGGAGCACGTAGCGCAGCAGGAGGGGATCGCCCTGGTGGGCGATGACGTCGGGCACCAATGGGGCGTTCGGCACCGCGGCGATCGCGCAGAGCCCCCGAGCCTCCTCGCTGACTCCCGGCGAGCACTGCGCGACAAGCCGCTCGCCGTCGGCGTCGAGGAGCCACACGCTCCCGCCAAGGGATCCGAGCCACCGCACCGGGCCGAGGATCTCCACGACACGCTGGCTCTTGAGCACGTCCTCGGTGGCGCCTTCCCGTTGAGGGAGGCGACCAGCCCGTGCAGGCGCGTTCGATGCGGGCGAGCGCCTCGTCGAATGCGTGGTCATCGCCGAACCAGGGGTCGGGGGGATCTCCTTGTCGCCGGGCCGACTGGTGGGGTCGAAGCTGCCGAGGAGCAGGGGCGTCGTCGCAAGCTCGAGCCGTGCGAGCGCTCGGGGGTTGGCACGGTCAGCGGCGAGGACGAGGTCGTCAGCGGCGACGTCGATGGCGCGCAGCTCGCGAGCCCGGTGCTGAGGGATCGGCCAACCCACGCGCCGCAGAGCCGCAGCCGCGCGCGGATCATGGGCTCACCGCGGTGCTCGCGGAGGTGCTAGCGGAGGTGACCTTGTGTGCACCGGCGAGCGGGCTCACCTCGAGGAGTGCACGTGCAACGACGGCTGCCATAGGGGATCGGCAGATGTTGCCGTGGCACACCATGATGAGACGTCGTAGCATGGGGCTCCTTGCCGCGTCGGGGATGTGCTGTCCCGTGCAGCTACTTGCGACCAGCAGCGTTGTAACGGCTCGCTGCGGTGCGCCAAGGCCTTGCCGAGCGCGCGGTGCACCTGGCTCGACCGGATGTTCGCCCAGGGGTAACGCCGCTAGGAGCGCGCCAACGACGAGGTTGGGCTCGGTCGGTGGTGGGCCCGATTCGACGTAGGAGCACAACCGCTTGGAGGACTGGGGTGTCACCCGCGTGCGCGGGTGCCGCCACTGCGACGTTGCTGGCCTGGATGCGTTGACTCGAAGCCGCCCTGGGTCCAAGCGAGGAGGGCTCGACGTGCAGGGCACGTGCGCTGGGCCGCGTGCGAAGGGGCGCTGTACTGGTTAGTCCGTAAGCGCGCGGGCTTCGTGGCTAGGCTGTGAGGTGGTGTCGGAGGGGGGACTTGAACCCCCACGACCTTGCGGTCACTAGGCCCTCAACCTAGCGCGTCTACCTATTCCGCCACTCCGACGCTGACCCCGGGCGGTTGCCCGGGTGGGCTCCAGTGATGCTAGCACGCCTCGGCGCGGTGCCTGCGCTGCCAAGCTATCCGCGCAGGAGTAGCATGAGCGAGGTATGCAGGCGGTGTGTAGCTGACCGCCGGGGGCCTGGAGGTACGTGATGGCGCTTCTCGAGGTGCGTGACCTGACCACCCGTATCCGACTCCGCAAGGGCGAGGTGCGAGCGGTGGACGGGGTGAGCTTCTCGCTCGAGGCGGGCCAGACGCTCGGTATCGTGGGCGAGTCCGGCTCCGGCAAGACGATGACCGGGATGTCGATCCTCGGACTCCTGCCGCAAGGTGGTTACATCGCCGGGGGTTCGATCGTCTTCGACGGCGAGGACCTCACCAAGGTGCCCCGCGAGGAGCTGCGCAAGGTTCGTGGAGGCGAGATTGGCATCGTGTTCCAGGACCCGATGACCTCGCTCAACCCGTGCATGACCGTCGGCGACCAGATCACTGACGTAGTGAGGCTGCACCTTGGCTACTCGAAGGAGCGGGCGGTCGAGCGGGCTGTTGAGGTGCTCTCACTCGTCGGCATGCCGAATCCGAGGGAACGACTCGAGGCCTATCCCCATCAGCTCTCTGGAGGCTTGCGTCAGCGCGTGATGATCGCCATCGCACTCTCATGCAACCCGAAGCTCGTGATTCTCGACGAGCCCACCACGGCCCTCGACGTTACGATCCAGGCCCAGATTCTCGAGCTGCTCGACGAGCTCAAGGCCAAGCTCGGCATGGCCATGATCCTCATCACCCACGACATGGGAGTGATCGCTGGCCGCGCCGACGACGTCATGGTGATGTACGCCGGCGAGATCGTCGAGCACGCACCGGCTTCGGAGCTCTTCAACGCTACCTACCACCCTTATACCGAGGCGTTGCTGGCCTCAATCCCACCGCTGTCGGGCGAGCCGCCGGAGCGTCTCTACTCGATCCCAGGAATTCCTCCCGACCTCACCAAGGAGCTGGTCGGGTGTCGGTTCGCGCCTCGGTGCCACTATGCACAGGAGCGTTGTCGGGTCGAGAAGCCGCCCTATACCCAGCCAGATGGGTACCTGCACCCCTTCGCTTGCTTTTTCCCAGTGGGAGCCCCGGAGCGGGTGCCAATCCACCTCGAGCGACGCCGCGGTTCAGGATCGAGCGCGGAGCGCCAGATCCTGCTCGAGCTCGACCACGTCTCGAAGGAGTACCCGGTCACGAAGGGTGCGGTGGTGCAGCGCAAAATCGGCACGGTCAAAGCCGTCACCGACGTCTCCTTCGAGGTCTACACCGGCGAGACCCTCGGACTCGTTGGCGAGTCCGGCTGTGGTAAGTCGACCACGGGTCAGTTGGTCGTGGGGCTTGAGCGCCCCACCGCAGGGGACATTCGCTTTGCGGGCCGCTCGATCGTGCAGGATCGGGGCTACTTGAAGCAGGTGCGGCGTGATCTCCAGCTGATGTTCCAGGACCCCTACGCCTCTCTCGATCCCCGTATGCGCGTCAAGGAGATCATCGAGGAGCCACTCGTCATCCACAAGATCGGTACCCCGAAGGAGCGCACGGCGATGGTTGGCCAGCTCCTCGAGGAGGTGGGTCTTGCCGCATCCGCGATGGAGCGCTACCCGCACGAATTCTCGGGTGGGCAGCGCCAGCGCATCGGGCTCGCGAGAGCCTTGGCGCTCTCCCCGAAGCTGATCGTGGCGGACGAGCCCGTGAGCGCACTGGACGTCTCGATCCGCTCGCAGGTGCTCAACCTCATGCGTGACATCCAGCGCCAGCACGATCTCACCTACATCGTGATCTCCCACGATCTCTCGGTCGTGCGCTTCCTCGCGGACCGTATCGGGGTGATGTACCTCGGCAAGCTCGTGGAGGTGGGTACCGGCCCGGACATCTTCGGGGCCGCGAAGCACCCCTACACCCACATGCTGCTCGAGGCGGTCCCGGAGCCCAACCCCGAGGTGGAGCGCAGCAAGGAGCGCTCGGCTGTTCGAGGCGAGCTCCCGAGCGCCATCTACCCACCGTCGGGCTGCCGCTTCCACACGCGCTGCATCTACGCGCAGGACATCTGCCGCACGCAGGAGCCACCAATGCAGAGTTTCGGTGGGGTCCACCAGGCAGCGTGCCACTTCCCGCTCACGGTCGCGCCGCGCGCAACCTCGACCGCACGCAGCTAGTCCCGTGGCGGGAAGTCCCCCGCCCGTGCGACCATGGACGCAACCTCGTGCCCGACCAGGGACTCGATGAACGGCGCGATGGCGATGGCGCGCGCTAAGTCGACGTGGGTTCGCCAGCCGGAGCGCTCCGCCATCCAGACGAGATCCTCCGTCGCGACGTTGCCGGTTGCACGCGGTGCGAAGGGGCAGCCGCCGATCCCGCCCATCGAGGCGTCGAAGGTGCGAACCCCAAGGCGCATCGCTTCCCAGACGTTCGCCACCGCAGCGTTGCGGGTGTTGTGGAAGTGCAGGCGTAGCTCCCCCGGTTCAACGAGCGGCGCTATGCGCTCGATCGTCGCGGCGACCATGCCGGGAGCCGCCGCGCCGATGGTGTCGCCGAGCGCGAGCTCGTCGGGGTCGGCTTCAAGCACCGAGCCGACGACGTCGTAGACGACGTCAGGGGCGATCGGACCATCGAAGGGGCACCCGAACGCTACGGAGACGGTGACGCTGGTTCGTAGCGATGCAGCGCGTGCACGCTGTATGAGCCGTCGTGCGCTCGCGATGAGTTCGGTGCGGCTCGTGCGCTGGTTGGCCTCGGCGAACCCCTCAGAGGCCGACACCACCACGTTGACCTCGCCGATGCCGGTTGCGAGTGCTCGCTCGAGCCCACGCTCGTTCAGGACGAGGCCGATTGCTCGCTCTCGGGCGCGTTTTGAGAGCCGGACGATCACTGCCTCGGCGTCGGCCATCTGCGGTACGAGCTTGGGGTGGGCGAAGCTTGCGACCTCGATGCGATCGACGCCGGCGTCGACGCAGGCTTCGATGAGGGCTACCTTGTCGTCGGTACCGACGGGGGTGGCCTCGTTCTGGAGCCCGTCTCGGGGTGCGACCTCGACCAAGTGCAGTTCGTGCACGCTCACGCCCTCAGCCTAGGGCCGGGTGCTGGCGGCTGCAAGGCTTCAGGCCTTGGCGGGGCAGAGGCGTGGGTCCCACCAGAACTCCGAGCCGTTGGCGTTTGCCTGCCAAAGGTTGGTCGCGGCGAGCTGCTGGAGGGCCGAGCTCGAGGTGGTCAGCGTGGCAAGTGGCGCCGATGCGGCAGCTGGGGCGGCGCTCGCCGTCGGCGTCGTGGCGGGAGCGGCCGTTGCGGCCGCGGTGGGCGAGAGGGTAGCGATCGTCGAGCCGGTGGTCACGACGACGTCGGCGGGCTGGGATGTGGAGCCCTCGGTGAGGATAGCTTGACCGTTGAGCTCTGCGAGCACCTTCTCGCCCTGGGCCAGCATTCCTGGCTTGTAGGCGACAACCGTCTCTGAGTCAGTGCCGGCATACGTCGAGGTGCCAAGGTAGGTGACCGGAAAGCCGAGGTTCCGAAGACCCGAGGCGACTTGGGGGCCGTTGCCGATGCCGCTCGCGTCACGCACCGCCACCGTCACGGACGAGGGGGCGATCGCCGCGATGTCGGGAGCCTGATGGCCGAGGAAGGCCCGGATCTCGGCGAGGTCGCTCTGGGCCCAGGGCATCACGATCGAGCCTGGCGCCTGGTAGTTCGACGGGTTGGCCGGGTCGGTGAAGGTTGGGCTCGAGGGGATGATGACGGGCAGCGTCGCACTCGGAATCGCGCCGGGGTTGACGTGGCGGAACGCGAGCGCAAGGCTGACCATGTCCGAGAGCGTGAAGCCTGGATCCACCTTGAGCGCGGGCAGGATGGATCCAAGCAGCGCGTTCGCGTTCAAGGGATTGGAGAGCGCCGAGGCCTTGACCTGTGTGGCGAGGGCTCGCAGGAAGATGTGGGTACGAACGATGCGGCCGAGGTCTCCGGTGCCGTCGTAGTCCCAAGACTGCGTCGAGGGGTTGTAGTAGTAGAGGTGGCGCGCACGCACGAGGGCGAGCGCCTGGGATCCCGAGAGGTGGAGGCAGCCGGTCTGCGTGATGTGCAGGCCGGAGTAGTGGTCGATGAGCTGCGTCGGGAAGTAAAGGTTAACACCGCCGAGCGTGTTGACGACCTGCTCGAAGGTGTAGAAGTTGAGCTCGACGTAGTGGTTGATGGGGATTCCGAGGTCCTGCTCGATGGTTTTGACGAGCAAAGTCGGGCCGAAGGGGAGGTGGAGGTACGGACGCTCGGCACTGTTGAGCGCGTCGTCGACCCGGAGCTCGAGGCCGTGACCGCCTGGCATGGGTAGCCACAGGTCGCGAGGGATGGAGAGTAGGAACGCTCGGTGGGTGGTGGGGTCGATGTGGAGGACCATCGTGACGTCGCTGCGGCCGCCACCGACTTCGGAGCAGCTCCCGAAGTGCTGGGAGCCCTTGGCGTAGAACGAGCTGTAGCGCTGGAGCGTGCAGCGCGAATTGTTACCGACGAGGAGGATGTTCTCCGGTCCGGATGCCGCGGTGGTCAAGCCGTCGACGTGCACTTGCCCGATCTGGTCGAAGCGGTACCGCAGGTACGCGTAGCCTCCGGCGACCGCGAGGACGACGAGGGCCACCACCACGCTGAGAGCGACGAGGAGTCGGCGGCGGCGCACGCGCCGTGATGCGCGACGGCGTACAGGACGAGAGGGCGTGGAAGCTGGAGAAGGAGGGTTCGTACTCACGACGGAGCTTCAGGCTAACGGGTGGGTGAGGGCGTCGGTGTGGTGCGGCTTCAGCGAGCGTTGCAGTGTGGCAATGCTGAGCGAGCCGGTGTTCCCGAGGCGTGCGAACAGGGCACGATTCCCGCTGTGCGGGGATCGTGCCCTGGGGCGACGAATTTCGTTGCTAGCGGCGCTGGAGCCGCACCTCAAGGGCGTCGCGCATGGCGTCACCGATGAAGTTGAACGACAGGACGGTGAGGACGATGAGAATGCCCGCCGGCCAGATGTCCCACCAGTAGCCGTCATAGATGTAGTTGACGCCCTGAGAGAGCATGGAGCCCCAGTCGGCGGCCGGCGGAGCGAGCCCAAAACCGAGGAAGCCGAGGGTGGCGAGGATCAGGATCGAGTTGGCGACCTGAAAGGTTCCCTGGACCACCACAACGCCAATGGTGTTGGGGATGATGTGGCGGAGGATGATCCGCCAGCGTGAGCCCCCCATGACTTGGACGGCTCGCACGAATTCCCGCTCGCGAAGCGAGAGGGTCTCACCGCGTACGAGGCGCGCCGCCCCCAACCAGGAGAGCGCTGCGATGGTGATCGTGAGGAGCGCCACCGTCGGCCGAAAGATGGTCTCGAGGTAGAGCAGGATGAAGATCGTCGGAACCGCGAGCAGGACGTCGACGATGCGCATGAGCACGGTGTCGACGACGCCGCCGAAGAAGCCTGAGACGGCGCCCCAGATCACCCCGAGGATTGTCGAGATGATGGCGGAGGCGATGCCGATGATGAGCGAGCTCTGTCCACCCACCATGAGCCGTCCCAACACGTCGCGGCCACTCGGGTCGGTCCCGAGGGGATGTCCCTTGCCAGGAGGAAGGTTGATGTTGTAGGTCGCGGTGTAGACGTCGGAATGGTAGAGGTGCGGCCCGACGAAGGAGAAGAGCGCGAGCGCGACGAGGAGCATGATGCCGACGTAGGAGAGGCGGTTGTCGAAGAAAGCGTGCAGCACCATCCGCCAGGCGGAGGTGGTTGCCGTGACCTCGCCACCCTCGGGCGCCTCCGGGACCTTGTCGCCAGTGAGGACGGGGACGGCGACGGTCTCCAGCTGACCTTCAAGCTCGGGGTTGAGCCCTTCCGTGATGGACATGCGAGTGGCTCCTAGCTCGTTAGCGGTAGCGGACGCGGGGATCGAGGACGGCGTAGAGGATGTCGGCGATGAGGTTGCCAAGCACCGTGAGCAACGCCACCAGCAGGGTGATACCAAGGGCGAGGGGGTAGTCCTGGCTCACCAGCGCCTGGACGTAGTCGGACCCGATGCCAGGGTAGTTGAAGAGATCTTCAGTGATGAGGCCTGCGGTGAAGATCGCCGGGATCGAGAGCCCGATGAGCGTCACGACTGGGATCAGGGCATTGCGCAGCATGTGCCGAAACAGCACGATGCGCTCAGGGAGCCCCTTGGCTCGGGCGGTGCGGATGAAGTCTTGGGCTAGTGCCTCGATGGCTGAGGAGCGCATGAAGCGGGAGTAGCCCGCGTAGTTGACGAGCACGAGGTTCGCGATCGGCAGGACGAGGGCGATGGGGTCGGCGAGGATCTGGCCGAGCGTGGGGCCTTGGGGAGCCTCGGACGGGAACCAGTGGAGTGCTTCAGCGAAGGCAAGGATGAGGATCTGGCCGAGGAAGAAGGTAGGCAGGGAGTAGAGCAGGAACGAGACGGCGGTGACGGCCTGGTCGCCGACGGTGTTGCGCTTCACGGCTTGGTACACGCCGATGGGTACCGCGATGATGATCGCGATGGCCAACGCGACCCCGACGAGCACGAGCGACTTGGGTGCATCGCGAGCAATGATCGAAGCGACCGACTGGTTGAGCTGGTAGGCCTGGCCGAGGTCATGGTGCCAGACGACGTTGACGACGTAGTGCGCGAACTGCACGTAGAAAGGCTTGTTGAGGTCGTTCTGCTGGATGAAGGCGTTGATCTGGGCCCGCGTTGCCTTCACTCCAAGGATCGCTCGCGCCGGGTTGGGCAGCAGGCTCTGGAGGACGAACATGATGAACAGCACGCCCAGGGTCACGATGATGGACTGCCCGAGGCGCCGGATGATGTAGCCGGTCATGGATGTACTCAGTACTCCTCGCGAGTTAGGACGCTCCCGCTCGTTGGTTCGAGCTAGTGCCAACAGGTGTAAGGACCACAACCGCGACCGTGTGCCTCGCACGAGCGTGCGAGGCACACGGCACGAGCGGCGCGTGGCGCCTTACTTCACGAAGTACCACTCCTCCGGCGTGAGGTTCAGGTACGGGTTCTGCGTCACGCCCTGGAGCTTGTTCGAGATCGCGGAGATGGCATAGTCAGCAGACGGTAGGTACACGACCGGCAGCACCTTGGCCATGTAGTTCTGGTAGGCGTCGAGGGCTGCTTGGGCGTTCGATGCCGTATGAGTCTCCTGGATCAGCGAATCCGTCGTCGGATCGTTCCAGCTGCCGAAGTTCGACCCTGCGCCGGTGGAGAAGATCTCGCCGCCGGTCGGGTAGTTATCCGGCGAGTACTCCCAGCCGCCACCCCAGTTCTCCATCTGCCAGGTGCAGCTCGGGCCGGAGCAAGGAGCCGCGTTCGAGATGACGGTGTTGAACGGCGCCTGGGACAGGTTGATCTTGATCCCAACCTGGGCCGCGGCCGACTGGAGGGCCTGCATCTCCTGCGCGAGTGCCTGGGCGCCGGAGGCGTACTGGAGATTCAAGGTCAGGGCGAGGCCCTTCGGGATCCCAGCCCCGCACTGGTTCGCCCCGGTACCCGGGTTCTCGCAGGTCATCACGCCGTTGACCAGCTTCCACCCGTGCGAGGTCAGCAGGGACTTCGCAGCGGAGAGCGAGTAGGGGAACATGTCGGTCTTCGACGCTGCATCTGCGAACGGATTGGCTGGGGCCAGCGGGACAGGTGAGTAGGTCGGCACTGCGTAGCCCTTCAGGAACGTGGTGATCCACTGAGGCTGGTCGATGAGGTGCTGGAAGGCCTGACGGAAGTAGAGCTGCTTGAAGACCGGGCCATAGGTCGGGTTGTTGTAGTTCTCAACGAAGTATGTGAACCCGAAGTCGATCCACGGCTCGATGCGGTAGCCGAGGCTCTCGATGTAGCCCTTCTGAGAAAGGTCGGTCACCGGGATGTAGCCGTAGGTGATGGCGCCGTTGCCGGAGTGCAGCAGGTTGAACTCGGCCTGGTCCGACGTGAAGGGGAGCTCGATGAACTGCGACAGCGACGGCTTGATGGGACCGCTGTACGACGGGTTCGGCACGAAGACCATGCGCCCGGTGGATGACGAACTCTGCAACTTCCACGGCCCATCAACCACCGACCAGATGGGGCTCGAGGCCCAGCCATTGATATTGGTCGCCTGGCTGTTGAGGAAGTTATAGACGGCCTTCGCGCCGGACGTCGTCGTGTCGGGCAAGTTGGCGGCGTTCGGGCTCGGGGCCGGCTGGGAGAGCGAGGTTCGGTCCCAGGCGATCGGGAGCGGCGTGATCTGGCTGAGCTCGTTGTAGGTGAACCAGGTTGGGTTCACCTTTTGGGTCAGCTGGAACACTACGGTGTCGGCGTTCGGTGCAGAGTAGGACTTGACGTTGTCGGGGAAGGCGCCGGGGACGTACGCAGCCCAATCCGCCTTGTTCGCCTCGAGCAGGTTCATCCAGAAGATCACGTCTCGCGAGATGACCGGCTCGCCATCCGACCACATGTAGTGCTTGAGCGTGATGGTGACGGTCGTGTCATTGTTCGAGTAGACCGGCGGGTTGCCGATGGAGAGCTGGTAGTTGATCTCAGGCGTCGAGCCCACCCCGAAGAAGTACAGCGGGCGGTACATGAGGATTTGGAACTGAGAGAGGTTGTCGACGCTGAAGTCCGAGCTTGGCGTCAGCGGGAAGATGTAGTTCGGGCTGGCTCCGGCACCCTCGGCGAAGGTGGCAGTGCCACCGGAGATCTTCGTGCCCGACGACGACGACGTCGATGACGAACTCGACGAGCCACAGGCAGCGAGCAGCATCGCGGCCGCAGCCGTCGTGCCGACGGCTGCGAGCAGCCGGTGACGTACGGTAATGCGCTTCATGGGTTCCCCACTTCCTCCCACACGTAGCTCTGCCCATGGAGCACCCTCCATGGATCCACGGCGTATCGTAGGCTATTCCAAGCATGCATGGTGCGCACCCACGGGCCCGACGCGGAGATCGCGCCTCAGGTTGCATGAATCGCGGCGATGGCGCATAAGCATGCAGAGGAAGTGCTACGATCGTTCCCCAGTGAATAACCATGCGGGCGAGTCTCAGCGGAGACTCAGTATTGGCTGAGGGAAAGGTGAAAACCCGCCGTCGCGACCAGCTTGTCATCGTCTTCGCGATTGCGGCGACGACGGCCACGACGCTCCCAGTGTTCCTCGCGGGCGCCCTCGAGCCGGTGCTGGTGCGGAGCATCGGTCTGCGACCCGAGCTCGAGGGGCTCGCCGTCGGCAGCTTCTTTCTCGCCGGTGTCGTGGGCGCTGTCGGGGTGGCGCGAAGCCTCCACCGCGTGCCTGCCGGTGCGCTGGTGCGTGCTGCGGCGATGCTCTCCTCGATGGCGAGCGCGGCCGTAGCGCTCGTCGTTCGGAATCCGCCGGCCTTCGTGGTAGCCCTGGTTGCCGCCGGTATTGCGAACGGGATCCTGCAGCCCGGAGTCAACGAGATCCTCGCAAGGACGGTTCACGTCGGCCGCCGCGGCTGGGCGTTTGGGGTCAAGCAGGCGGCCATCCCGGCAGCGACGCTTCTGGCAGGGCTCGCGTTGCCGCTGATCGCGCTGCGCTCGAGCTGGCGTCTCGCCTACGCGGCGGCAGGTCTGCTCGCGTTCGTGATCGCGGTGCTCGGGGCGCCGAAGGTGCAGGGCGGGTTTTCGGCTCGCCCTCCCGGTGCGTTCCATCCTCCCAGAGCGCTGTTCACGGTCGTCGCTGCCATGGCGCTCGGGGCAGGGTCGGCGAACGCGCTGGGCGCCTTCGGGGTGGCCTCGCTCGTTCACGACGGCATTCCTGCAGCGATCGCTGGGTATCTTGCAGCGCTGGGCAGCGCGGCAGGGTTGGCGACTCGTCTCGGAATGGGATGGATCTCAGATCGACACCTCGAGCGTCCGCTGCGCTGGGTGGGAGGCATGCTGGCGCTTGGCGCGGTGGGCTACCTCGGGCTCGCGAGCGGTGTGCGACCGGTCCTGCTCGCGGCGCTGCTCGTTGGCTACGCCGGAGGCTGGGGGTGGAACGGGCTCGTGAACTTCGCGGCGAGCCGTGTGTGGCCCCACCACACGGGCCAGGCGACGGGGTTGGTGCAGGCGGGCGCGTTCGCCGGAAGCGTCATCGGGCCCATCGGCTTCGGTCTCGTGGTGCGGACAGCAGGCTTCCACGTGGCGTGGGTGGTGGGGGCGCTTGCTGCGGTCCTGGCAGCAGCAGGCATGACGCTGGGCTCGCGGCTTCTTGAGGCGCGAGCAACAGGAGGCGTTGAGCCCAGTGAGCCAGGTGGATCGTAGCCCGAGGGGCACCCCGCACGAGCCGCTCGGCGGTCACGCCGAGCGCTACGCCCGCCGCGAGGTCGCTAGGCCAGTGGCGAGCGAGCGCGAGGCGGCTCGCGATGGTGGTGACCGCGAGGATGCGCACCGCCCGGCGGGGCCACGGGGGCAGCTCGCCCGCAGCGCAATAGAAGGCCGCTGCGCCGGCGGCGTGGTCGGAGGGGAACGCGTGCTCGTCGCTTGCGGCTCGCCTTGACGACCAGAGGCGTTGCGGTGGGCGCTCGCGTGGTAACGCCCACGCGATGAGCCCTGCAGCTAGCACCGCGAGCGTCCCGGCGAGCCCCGCTCGCACTAGGGCCTCGAGGCTTCTCAGGTCGCCACCGGCGCGGCGCGCGGTGACGGCGAAGATGCCGACGTAGGCTCCGGGTGCTCCGTCCTCGAGGAGTGCCAGCGTGCGCGCGAGTCTGTGCGAGGAGCGAGCGGGGGCACTCGCGACCGTGAGGATGGCATCTTCGAAACGTCGGAGCGACATGGGCTCAGGCTACGCCGAGGATCGACCACGGGGAGCGCTAGCCTGCCGGCGTGGCTCGCATACGGCTCGATCGCGCCCTGGTAGAGCGAGGCCTTGCGCGCTCCCGTGTGCACGCCCGGGAGCTCGTAGCGTCGGGGGCCGTGCTGGTCGGGGGCGCGCCAGCGCTCTCGCCCGCGCGGCTCGTGGCACTCGACGAGGACCTGCGCATCGTGGCCACTAGGTGGCGCCCTCGGGGCGCGCGCAAGCTCGAGGGCGTGCTCGAGCAGACCGGCCTCGATCCCTCGGGGCGGGTATGTCTCGACGTCGGCGCGTCAACGGGGGGTTTCACCATGGTGCTCCTTGAGCGGGGAGCCGAGCAGGTGGTCTGTGTCGACGTTGGGACCGGCCAACTCGATACGTCCCTGCGCGAAGACCCGCGGGTGCTCGTGTTCGAGCGCACCGACGTGCGCGACCTCGTCTGGCCTCTCGACGCCCCGGCGAGCCTCGTCGTCGTCGACGTGTCGTTCGTGTCGCTGCAGGTGGTGGCCCCGGCCCTCGAGCGTCTGGCTCCCGGTGCCGAGGTGCTCGCGCTCGTCAAGCCCCAGTTCGAGGTGGGTCGGCGGATCGCAGCCCGCTACCGGGGCGTCATCCCCGAGGGTCCTGAGCGCGACGAGGCAGTCCGAGGCGTCGTGGAGGGTCTGGCAAGGCGCGGCTGGCGTCTTGAGGGTCGCTACCGGAGCACACTGGCCGGCGCTGAGGGCAACCAGGAGGAGTTCCTGCACGCATGGCTGCCCGGGGAGCCACGCGAGGTCGCTCGGTAGGCTGAGGCCGATGGAGCTCGGCTTCGTGCTGCACCCGAGCGAGCCGCGCGCTCGCCAGCTCTTTGAGCAGGCGCAGGTGATGCTGGCTCGCCGTGGCGCGAAGGCTCGAGAACTCGGAGCGGGGAACGCAGCCGAGCAGTCGCTGGGCGCGGTCGTGAGCCTCGGCGGCGACGGGACGATGCTGCGCGCGATGGCGATCGCGCTCGAGCAGGACGTCCCGGTGCTCGGGGTGAACCTCGGCCAGCTGGGCTACCTCGCAGAGGTTGAGCCTGCGCAGATCGCCGTTGCGCTGGAAAGTTTGCTCCAGGGCTCCTACCAGGTCGATGAGCGACTCTACGTTGAGGTTGAGCCGCTCTCGGGAGGTTTGAGCTACGTCGGATTCAACGACGTCGTGGTCGAGCGGCGCGTCTCGGGGCACCTCATCCGAGCTGACGTCACCATTGCCGGACATCCCTTCTTGCGGTATGCCGCTGACGGTCTCATCGTTGCGACGCCAACCGGCTCGACCGCCTACTCCTTTTCCGCGCACGGCCCCGTGATCTCGCCGCGCGTAGAGGCGCTCGTGCTCACGCCGCTCGCCGCTCACCAGCTCTTCGACCGACCCCTGGTGCTCGCGCTCGATGAGGCGATCGAGGTGCGCATCCTTGGCGGTCCCGAAGCCTCGGTGATGGTCGACGGTGTCCCGCGGCTGGTCCTGACACCCGGGACCGGGGTGCGCGTCCAAGCCGGCCCGCGACGCGTGCGCGTGGCCCAGGTCGACGCGCCACCGTTCCACGAGGTCCTCAAAGCCAAGTTCGGCCTCGAGGGCGACGGCGGGCGATGCTGACCCTGCTCGCGGTGCGCAACCTCGGCGTCGTCGAGGCGGCGGAGCTCGAGCTGCCTGGTGGTCTCATTGCGCTCACCGGCGAGACCGGGGCCGGCAAGACGCTGCTCGTCGAGGCGATCGGGTTGCTGCTCGGAGCTCGCGGCCGCGGCGATCTCGTCGGACCGGAAGGGGAGCGGGCAGCGATCCGGGCCATCGTCGAGTTCGACGGCGCCGAGGTGGTCGTTGAGCGAGAGCTGAGCCGTGAGGGACGCTCCAGAGCCCGTGTTGACGGCGAGCTCGTTGCGCTCAACCAGTTAGCCGATGTCGTTGGGCGGGCGGTCCAGGTGGTGGCTCAGCACCAGGCTGTGCTGGTCACGAGTCCGGACGCTCAGCGCTCGCTGCTGGACCGTGCTGGTCGGGTCGACGTCGCCGCGTGGCTTGCGGCTCGCAGGCGACTTGGCGAGCTCGAGGAGCAGCTGCGTGAGCACGAGCGTCGCATCGCGGAGGCTGAGCGCGAGCGTGCGTTGCTCGGCTATGAGCTCCAGGAACTGGAGGCGGCCGAGCTCGCCGATCCTCACGAGGACGACGAGCTACTGGTCCGGATCGAACGGCTCGCTGCCGCCGGGGAGCTGCGGCGCACGCTCGCCGAGCTTCGGCGTGAGTTCGTCGGCTCTGGTGGCCTCCTTGAGCGAGCCAGCGTGGTCGCCCGCAGCTTGGCGAGCGCCTTTCCCGAGCTCGCCGGCCGGCTCGAGGCGCTGGCTGCGGAGGGAGCCGACATCGCCGAGGAGGCGCGTCAGGCCTTCGAGAGCCTCGAGGAGGATCCGGCGACCCTGGAGAGTCTCCAGGGTCGGCTTGCGCAGCTAGCGGCGCTCAAGCGCCGGTTCGGGCCGACGCTCGAAGACGTGCTCGCCGCGCGCGAGGAGCGCCGAGCACGGCTGGCGGCACTGGAGCGAGCGAGCGAGGATCTTGTCACACTCAAGGTGGCCCGAGCCGAGGCCGCCGCGGAGCTTGAGCGGCGCCGAGCGGAGCTGCGCGCAGCGCGCGAGCGCGCAGCGCAGATCCTCGAGCGACACGTGCAGCAGGCCTTTGGTGAGCTCGATCTCGCGCATGCTCGCTTCGCCGTCGCTCTGGAGGGTCCCGACGCATCTCCCGCGTTCCTCTTCAGCGGCTCCCCGGACTTCGAAGTCGCACCGCTTGGTCGGACAGCCTCGGGCGGGGAGCTCTCGCGTCTGGTGCTCGCGGTCGCCGAGTTGCTCGGGGACGGGAGCGAGACGCTGGTGCTCGACGAGGTCGACGCGGGTCTGGGCGGTCAGGCTGCCCTCGGTGTGGCGAGACGGCTCCTGCGACTCGCGCGACACCGCCAGGTGCTCGTGGTGACGCACACTGCGTCGATTGCTGCGGCCGCCGATGCGCACGCGGTGGTGCGCAAGCAGGTGGATGGTGGCAAGGTTCGTACTGAGGTGCGCATGGTGCAGGGACAGGAGCGCATCGAGGAGCTTGCCCGGCTGCTGTCAGGCCAGCCGGCGGCGGCAATCGCGCAGGAGCACGCGCGCAGCCTGCTCGACTCCATGGCCGGGGTGCGCAGCGACGGTGGCCCTGCGTCGGGCCCAGACAGGCTCTAGACTTCCCGAGGGCACACCCCGACGGAGTTCGCTCGAGGAGGCAGGGTGAGCAAGCACGTGTTTGTTACCGGAGGGGTGGCGAGCTCGCTTGGCAAGGGCATCACAGCTTCGTCGATCGGCCGGCTGCTCAAGGCTCGTGGTCTCTCGGTCGTGCTCCAGAAGCTCGACCCCTACATCAACGTCGACCCGGGGACGATGAACCCCTTCGAGCACGGCGAGGTCTTCGTCACCGCCGACGGGGCCGAGACCGATCTCGACCTTGGTCACTACGAGCGCTTCGTTGACGTTTCACTGCGACGTGCCTCGTCGGTGACGACCGGCTCGATCTACCGCACCGTCATCGAGCGCGAGCGGCGCGGCGACTACCTCGGCAAGACCGTACAGGTCATCCCTCACATCACCGATGAGATCAAAGCCCGCATCCGGGCGCTCGAGTCCGAGGACGTCGACGTCGTCATCACGGAGATCGGCGGCACCGTTGGCGACATCGAGATCCTACCGTTCCTCGAGGCGCTGCGACAGTTTCGCAACGAGGTGCCGCGCGAGGACGTCGCCTTCGTCCACGTCACTCTGGTGCCCCACCTTGGTCCCAACGGGGAGGAGAAGACCAAGCCGACCCAGCATTCAGTTACGGAACTGCGCTCGAGGGGGATCCAGCCCGACGTCATCGTGGCGCGTTCCGACCGGCCGCTGAGCGATGGGGTGCGCCAGAAGATCTCGATGTTCTGCGACGTGCCGTTGGCCGGCGTGGTGGCAGCCATCGACGCCCCCAACCTCTACGAAGTGCCCCTGCTGCTTCGGGAGGAGGGTCTCGACGACTACCTCACGTCGATCCTGCACCTCGAGGGGCGCGAGCCCGACCTCGATGAGTGGCGCAACCTCGTGCGACGGGCTGCGTCGCCGTCGCGGGAGGTTGCAATCGCCATCATCGGCAAGTACGTGGATCATCCTGACGCCTACCTCTCGGTGGTCGAGGCGCTCCGGCACGGAGGGATTGCTCACGACGCGCGCGTGCTCGTCCAGTGGGTCTCGGCAGAGGAGGTCACCCCGATGATGGCGGACGACCTGCTCGAGAACGTCGATGGCGTGGTCATCCCCGGGGGGTTCGGCTCCCGCGGCGTGGAGGGCAAGATCGCGACGGCCAGCTGGACCCGGGAGCACGGCGTCCCCTGCCTTGGGATCTGCCTTGGGCTCCAGGTCATGGTGGTGGAGGTGGCGCGGTCGCTCGCGGGCATGATGGGGGCCCACTCGCGCGAGTTCGACCCCGAGACCCCCTACCCGGTGATCGACTTGATGGAGGATCAGCGCGACGTGGTCGACCTCGGTGGCACCATGCGCCTTGGGACCTACGCCGCGAGCCTGACCCCCGGCACGCGCGTCGCGGAGCTCTACGGCCAGGAGGTCGTCTACGAGCGCCACCGACACCGCTTCGAGGTCAACCAGCGCTACGTGCACCGTCTCGAGGCAGCAGGAGTGGTGGTGAGCGGGCGCAGCCCAGACGGACGGCTCGTCGAGTTCATTGAGCTTGCCGAGCACCCGTTCTGGATCGGCACCCAAGCCCATCCCGAGTTCCTCTCCCGCCCGACGCGACCGCACCCGCTCTTTGCGGGTCTCGTCGAGGCGGCGCTGCGCCACCAGAAGGATCGAGCATGAGCCTGCGAGTCGTCGGCGAGGAGCAGCTCGCGAGCTACGGCTTCTTCAGCGTCAGCGCGCTGGAGCTCGCCGGCCCGGAGGGTGCGCTAGGCAGGCGCACGGTGGTGCGCCACCCTGGGGCCGTCGTGGTCGTGCCGCTGCGCCAGGACGGTGTCGTCGTCGCTCAGTACCAGTACCGAGCGGCGCTCGGCCGCGACGTGCTGGAGCTACCGGCGGGCAAGCGCGACGTGGTCGATGAGCCCCCGGAGGAGACGGCGCGACGCGAGCTCGAGGAGGAGTGCGGGCTTACTGCTCATCGGTACGTCCTGTTGGGATCCTTCTACAACTCCCCAGGATTCACCGACGAGCACACGCTGGTCTTTGCGGCCACGGGTCTTGGCCGGGGTCGTCGAGCCCCGCAATCCGTCGAGGAAGAGCAGCTCGAGCTGGTCGGGATCAAGCTCGATGAGCTTGACGGCTTGCTGGTCGCGGGCATGCTCGAGGATGCGAAGTCAATCGTGGCACTCGCGATGGCACGAGCGCGGCTCGCCGACCTTGTCCTCGATGGCGCAGCACTACCAGAGGAGCTGCGGATTCTTGGACCCAGCCAGTGAGGCCCTGTTGGACGAGTACCTCATGATGCTCGTCGTTGCGGCAGACCGTACGGAGGCGACCGCTCGAGCCTACCGCGCCGACGTTGTCGGTGTCGCGCGCTGGCTTGAGGAGCGTGCCACGACGCTGCTCGAGGCGGATGCGAGCGCGCTGGCGGCCTGGTTGGCTGACGCGCACTCGCGACGCTCGCCGCGGGGCGTGCAGCGCGCCGCGAGTGCGTTGCGGGGCTTCTATCGCTACGCGGTCGAGGTCGGCTCGCGCAGCGACGACCCAATGTCCAAGCTTCGGGCACCCGGCTCGGCGGTGGCGCTGCCACGAGCCCTGGCCGTCGAGGAGGTCCACCGGCTGCTCGAGTCGGTCACGACGCAGGATGTGCGCGGGGCTCGCGACCGGGCGATCCTCGAGGTCCTCTACGGTTCGGGCGTACGGGTGAGCGAGCTCGTCCAGCTCGACATCGACGTCCTGGACGCAGGCGCATGGATCGCGGTGGTGGGCAAGCGGGGGCGCGAGCGCCTCGTCCCGTTATCCCCACCCGCTCTCGAGGCGCTCGAGGCGTGGGTGGTGCGTTGGCGACCGTCGTGGCGGTCTCGTTCGCGCGCGCTCTTCATCAACCCCCGGGGCGAGCGGTTGACTCGTCAAGGGGTCTGGCACATCCTCAAGGATCGCGCCGCGCGGGTGGGGCTTGCGGAGCGCTGCTCGCCGCACGTGCTGCGCCACTCGCTGGCTGTGCACATGGTGGAGGCAGGCGCGAGCCTGCGAGCGGTGCAGGAGATTCTCGGGCATGCCTCGCTCGCCACCACGGAGCTCTACACCAAGGTGAGCGAGGGCTACCTCGACGAGGTCTACCGGCGGGCGCATCCTCGGGCTGGTGGGGCAGAGCGTCGATGAGTGACCGCCGGTGGTTGGTCTGGGTCGTGGGGGCCGTCCTGCTCGTGCTCGCGCTCTGGCGCGGTGTGATCAATCTCTCCTCGCTCCTGTTTCTCGTTGTCCTGGTCCCGAGTGTCGTCCTCCACGAGCTCTCCCATGGCGTGGTCGCGCTGTGGCTGGGTGATGACACCGCCAAGCGCAGCGGGCGGTTGCGACTCAACCCGCTCGCCCACATCGACCCGGTAGGTTCGCTCCTCGTGCCAGGGCTGCTCATCGTGGCAGGGCTGCCACCGATCGGGTGGGCGCGTCCGGTCCCGATCGACGTACGTCGGCTTCGCCATCCGCGCAATGGCGCGCTCCTTGTGGCGCTCGCTGGACCGGCGACCAACCTGGTGCTGTCGATAGGCTTCGGCCTCCTTACGCACCGGGTCCTCGCGGCCGACATCGCGGCGGCCCCCTCTGGAGCGCTCGCCTCGGTCGGCTCGAGTCTCGTCGACCAGCTGCTCGTGGCTGCGGGGCTCGTCAACCTGGTGCTCGGCCTGTTCAACCTTCTTCCCCTGCCCCCGCTCGACGGTGGTGCGATCCTCGAGCGACTGTTGCCCGCGGAGGCGTGGTACGCCTTCTTGCGTGTGCGCATGGCGCTGCTGCTCGTCGTGGTGGCGGTGGCGGTGCTCGCGCCGGGGTTCCTGCAGCTGGTCTACAGCCCCTTTCTCCACTGGTGGGAGTCGACCTTCCTCAGCTTCGGCTAGAGGACCGCGCTGGGGTCGCATGGCGCTGGCCGAACATGTCGGCGGTGCGGGGCTTGAGGGCCCTAGCGCGGCTGCTCAGAGTACTCCATGCTGGTTGCAGCGGCGGGGTGGGAAGTTTGGGGGGTGTCCTGCTCCACGTGAGCGTCGAGAGAGTCGTTACGCCCGCGCCTCGGGGTGCTGCTCGCGCTCGATGCGCGCAAGAACGCTGCGTGCCTCCTCGTAGAGAGGCGAATCTTCGGGCATACGCGCCATGATCTGGCGCGCCCAGTAGTACTCCTTGGGCAGACCGTCCTGGCGGCTGGAGAGCGGGGGCTCGGCGCTCGTCGAGCGGGCCATGCGCTTGGCCTGGCGCTCCTCGGAGGCGATCCAGTTGGCGATGACGATGGCGATGGCCGCGGTAGTCAGCATCTCGCTCAGTCCCCAGAGCACATCACCGCCAGCGATCCAGTCCGGGAGCGAGTACATGGGAGCGAGGGACGTGTGCGCCCCCGCGATCGTCAGGCCGAGGAAGGTCTCGAACGGGATGCCGAAGGCCAGTGAGAGCATCTTGGCTCCCCAGCCCATCCGCCAGTGGAGGATGGGGTCCTTGCCTACGAGCGGCCACCAGAACAGCACCCCTCCCGCGAGGAAGAGGAGGTTGAGCAGGTCCATGAGCCACATGTGCTCCATCGCGTAGCCGACAGCGGAGGTGGTGAAGAACCACCACATCACCCCGTAGTAGGCGAGCACGACGACGAGTGGGAAGGTGATGACGTGGAGGAAGCGGGAGTGCAGGAAGCCGGTGATGAGGCGGCGGGTGAGACCGGTCGTGGTCTGGAGGGCCAGGGTGACCGGTGCGGCCATGGCGAGCAGGCTCGGCGCGACGATCATCAGGAGAAGGTGCTGCACGATGTGCGCAGGGAAGTAGCGCATGACCCAAACCGACACCGGGCCGGCCAGGGCGTAGACGATTGCAGCCAGGCCGAAGCCGAAGCTGAGAATTCGACGCCCGCGCCAGGAACGCCCCTTAGCGCGCACCTTCACTGCAGCGTCGACGTACCAGGCAAAGAGTGCGACGCTTGCCAGGAGCACGAGGATCGCGAAGGGGCCGGTTGACCACTCGGTCATGAGCCCCGAGATTGAAAAGGCAGGGACTGACGGCATGCTGGCACCTCCACCTCTAGCGTAGGCGTCCTGGCGCACGAACGCCTAGGCGGGCGCTGTGCAGGGGTACGGCGTCGCTAGGAGGCCTCGCGCGCACGAGGCCCGGGGTGCACCGCGTGCTTGTCGGTGCCTCTCGGCTGCGCCGACGTTCGCTCGATGACCAGCCAGCGCCTGCATCCAGTTCGGTGGCACTCGCCGCGTGTGCGCATGGAGCGAGCTCGCGCCGACACCCAGCTCAAGGGACCTTCGCGGCAATCCGTCGCGAGGGCCGATGTGGGGAACGGTCCTCGAGTGTCGGGCTCGTGGCGGGGACCCGAAAGTGCGTTGCGAACGCTCAGAGCGCGACGGCTGCTGCCTCACCTTCCTTGCCAACCTCGGTCCTAGGCCTGCTGTGGCGCACGACGAAGAGCCCGATCGCCAAGCCGGCGGCAGCGAGGATGACGGCCACGTCGAAGGCGCGCGCCCAGCCGTGGACCTCGGCCAGCAGAGTGAGGGCGGCGGGAGAGATGCGGTGGTGCACCACCTGCGGTACCAGGGCGCGGGCGTGCCGACGTGCCGCAGCCGCTGCCACCGAGACCAGCGTCGAGAGGCCAAGGGTGCCGCCGACCTGCTGGCCGACCGTGACCAGTGCGGAGGCCATACCGACGCGCTTGGGCTCGACACCCTGGGTTGCCGTAGGAAAGAGCGAGACGAAGGAGCTGCCCGCGCCCACAGCGAGCACGAGGAGTGGACCAACGAGCTGGCCGTAGCCCCAGCTCGTCTGGAGCTGCGAGAGCCACGCCATCGAGACGCCGATGAGCGTGATCCCGCCAACCATGAACGGCTTGGGGCCGATGCGGTGAATCGAGCGCGAGACGATCTGAGCGACCACCATGATGCCGAGCGACATCGGTAGGAACGCAAGGCCGGTGCGCACCGGCGAGTAGCCCATGACGTCCTGCATGAACTGCGTGATGAAGAAGAACACCGAGAACATGGAGGCAGCCACGAAGAGGATCGTCGCGACGGCTCCACCGCGCTGGCGGTGTCGTAGCACGCTGATGTCGATGAGCGGTTCGCGTCGCAGCGCCTCGATGATCACGAAGGCGAGGAGCAGGACGATGCCGGCACCCAGGCTCGCCAGAGTGAGGTGGTTGGTCCAGGAGGTTGTGGAGGCGTGGATGAGACCGTAGACGACGGCGGCGAGCCCTGCGGTTCCCGAGAGCGCCCCGGGGACGTCGACGGAGCCGGGGTGACGCGGGGTCTCGGCGAGCACGCGCGGAGCGAGCAGGATCAGCAGCGCGGCGATCGGCACGTTGACGTAGAACACCCACGGCCAGGATGCGTACTGCGTCAGCAGACCGCCAGCGAGCAGGCCGATGGCAGCACCGCCAGCGGAAACAGCGGAGTAGATCGCAAACGCTCGCCCCCGCTCACGGGGCTCGGTGAAGGTGGCGGAGATGAGGGCAAGAGCCGTGGGCGAGGCGATGGCGGCGCCGATGCCTTGGAGCGCGCGTCCGCTGATCAGCCACGCCTGGGAGTGTGCCAGCCCAGACAGGGCGCTCGCGGCAGCGAAGAGGCCGACCCCGAGCATGAACATGCGGCGACGGCCGAACAGGTCGCCTGAGCGGCCCCCGAGCAGCAAGAGCCCCCCGAAGACCAGCGTGTAAGCGTTCACGATCCACGCAAGGTTGGTGGGGGTGAAGTGGAGTGCCCGTTGGATGGTGGGTAGGGCGACGTTGACGATGGTGAGGTCGAGCACGATCATGAGCTGCGCTCCCGCGATCACTGCGGTCGCAAGTCCGGTGCGATGGTGCATCCTCGTACCTTGAGACATGCTGAAACTCCTTGCGGTGCGCCGATGGCCGATGAACCCACAAATCTCCCAGCACAACGAGCCGGGAGAGAAAGTTATTCCGGAAAATAGTATGCAGCTGTAAAGTATATCGTCTGCCAGGGCCTACCTGGTGGCACTAGAGTGACAGTGGTGGCTTTGGACGTGGGTTACGCAGTGGCGTTCGGAGGAGGAATCCTGTCCTTCGCCTCCCCGTGTGTCTTGCCGCTCGTGCCTGCGTACCTGACGATCGTCTCAGGCGTCGACCCGGTCGAGCTGCGGGATGGCGGCGTCGGGGTGGCCTCGCGCGTTGTGTCGCGCACGCTGCTCTTCGTGCTGGGTTTCGGCGTCGTCTTCGTCGCTCTGGGGCTGACGGCCTCGGCGATCGGGCGCTCGCTTGTCGCTCACAGGGTGCTCCTCGAGCGGCTTGGAGGGGTCGTCCTGCTCGTCATGGCAGGGGTGCTCGCGCTCTCCGTGCTGGGGCGGCTGCCAATGCTGTCTGCTGAGAAGCGTTGGCATCCCAACCTGAGGCGTTTCGGTCGCTTCGCGGCTCCGGTAGCGGGGATGGCCTTCGCCCTTGGCTGGACGCCGTGCATCGGTCCCATCCTGGCCTCGGTGTTCGCTGTGGCGGCAACCCAGGGCCAGCTGCTTCAGGGCGCCCTGCTGCTCGCGGTGTACTCGCTTGGCCTCGGGGTGCCGTTCTTGCTGTTCGGGCTCGCCTTCACGAAAGCACTCGCGCTGAGTCGCATCCTCAAGCGCTACGGCCGAGCGGTAACCCTGGTCGCCGCCGGCGTGCTCGTCGTGTTTGGGGTCGTGATGGTCAGCAACGACTTCTCCTGGATCACCCTGCATCTCCAGGCCCTCGCGAACCATCTTGGGCTCTCGGCGCTCAATCGTCTGGGTTAGCAGGCTTCTCGGTTGGGACCGAGCTCTCGGCGCTTCGCGATTGGTCCCTCCCGGCGGGTGTCGACGTCGCGGGCTAGCATGGAAGACGATGGTGGAAGTCGAAGTCGCCGGCGTCCGCGTCGATCTGCGTTCGAACGCTCCCGTGCTGCTGCTGCAGGAGCGTACCGCCCCGTTTCGCGTCGTTCCTATCTTCATCGGCGTGCCGGAGGCCAACGCCATCCACCTTGCACTCAACCAGGTCGAGCCCTCGCGACCGCTCACGCACGACTTGCTCCGCACGGTGATCGAGGAACTCGACGCGCAGGTGGTGCGCGTCGAGGTTACGGAGCTGCGGGGCGGGACGTACTTCGCCAACGTGGTACTGAGCCAGGGCGGGATCGAGCGCTCGATCTCGGCACGGCCCTCTGATGCGGTTGCGCTGGCGCTGCGTGCTCTCGCGCCGATCTACGTAGCTGAGAGCGTCATGAATGCCGAGGGCACCGTACTCGACGAGGACGACGGGGCCCCCGGGGCAGAGGACGACGAGCTGCTGGGGCAGTTCCGTGACTTCATCGAGCATCTGCGCCCGGAGGACTTCTCAGAGTAACCCAACCAATGGGCTCGTACCCTGGTGCCAGACGTGAGGAGGTTCCATGGGTCGGCGAGCTCGCTTCGGAGCGGTGATCGGTGTCGGCATTCTCCTTGCCGTCGTTGCCTTCGTGGTGCGCGTGGCGCTCGGCGTCGCGGTAATCGCTGGCGAGCTGCTCTTTGGCACGATCCTTGGGCTCGCGCTCAAGGTGGACAAGGGGACGAGCGATGCTGACGAGGCCAGCCCCGACGACGATCAACCCTAGGTGATCGGTGGTTGGGCTTAGGGGTGTGGGTGTGGCGGGGAGGTGAGCTCCTCAAGCCCCTGGCGCACGAGGTGCTCGAGAAGACGACCGAGCAGTCCTGCCAGCTCCTCGACGCGCTGGCTAGCTGCAGAGCGTTGTCGCTGGCTGCCGTGGAGCAGTGGGGTGACAACCTGCGCGATGAGGCCCACCTCGCGCTCGGCATAGGAGCGCACGAGGCGTAGGTGCCTGGGTTCGAGGCCGTGGTCGGCAAGGGTTTGGAGGACGCCGAGGATGGCGACCTCGTCGGTGGTCAGGAAACGCTCGCGGCCTCGGGCCACGCCGCGCAGGAGTCCGTAATCGAGAGCGGCACGCAACGTCGCAGGCCGAGCCCGGGCTAGAGCGAGCGCGCTGACCTCAGCGACGAGGGCATCCGGGGGCGGCTGGTTCGTCGAGGGGACGGTTGGAGTGCTCGTGGCATCGTCGCCAGGGGGAGCCGCGGCTCCTACGGCGTCCTCGGCGAACAGATCGGCCGGAGCCGAGCCCTGGTCGAGATGCTCCTTGATCTTCTTCAGCGGCATGTACGTCGACTTCTGGAGCCGCAGGATCTCGCGGAGCCGGACGATGTCACGATCGAAGAAGCGACGGTAGCCGGACGGGGTGCGTTCCAGCGAGAGGAGGCCCTGGCTCTCGAGGAATCGGATCTTCGAGATCGTGATCTCCGGGAACTCCTCGCGCAGCAGGGAGAGGACCTCCTTGATCGAGTACTCGGTCTCTGGCACCAGCGAGAGGTGGCGTTCAGGGTTCATGCGGTCTCCGGGACGAAGAAGGTGAAGCGAAAGCGACCAATCTGGATCTCGCTGCCGTGGTGGAGCTCGGCACGCTCCTGGCGAACGTGGTCGACGTAGGTGCCGTTGAGCGAGCCGGCGTCGTAGAGGACGTAGTGGCCGTCCTCGCGGCGGATCTCCGCGTGGCGGCGCGAGACGGTGACGTCGTTGAGGAAGACATCAGAGTCCGGGTGGCGGCCGATGGTGGTGACTTCCGTGGTGAGCGCGTACCAGGAACCGGCCTGAGGACCGGAGCGTAGGAGAAGCACGGGTGTTCCCCCGCTGGTCGTGGCTGGCATCTCGAGGAGCGGTTGGTCGACGCGCTCGATCGGCAGGGTGCCGGTGACGTCGTCAGCCAGCGGCGCATGCACGGGAGCTCCACAGTGCGGGCAGAAGCGCGCTCCCTCCGGGAGGGGCTCACCGCAGACGGGACAGCGAGCGCTCCTCGGCTGCTCCGCCTCGTGGTCTACCACGGCCTCGTCGCTCACGACTTGGCGATCAGGTCCCGGTAGCTCGCCGCGTCCATGAGGTCGGCGCCGGCGTCGTCGCCGTCGGGGCGGATCTTCACGATCCAACCCTGCCCGTAGGGGTCGCGGTTGATGAGCTCCGGCGCGTCACGCAACGCCTCGTTGACCTCGATGATCTCACCGCTCACGGGTGCGTAGACGTCCGAGACCGACTTGGTCGACTCCACCTCGGCGATCGGTTCGCCGGCCTGGGCGTGTCGTCCCACCTCCGGCAGGCCGACGTAGACGACGTCGCCCAGGGCGTCCTGGGCGTAGTCGGTAACGCCGAGGACGAAGACCTCAGCGTCGCGACGGAGCCACTCGTGGTCGGAGCTGTAGCGCAGATCGTCGGGGAACTCCATGGAGACTTAGGCTACCCGTCGGTGCCGTGCCGTGCCGGTCGCTCGCGGTGAATTCACGGGCGCCGCAGCTGCGAGGCCGCCTCGTCGCGCAGGCGCGCTACCTCCTGGCGGAGACGATCGAGTTCGTCATGGGCGGCCTGGGCGGAGCCGGCGCCGACGATGACGTTGATCACCGGCTCCTGTGGATCCGGTGCGAGCAGCCAGAATCGGCCGGAGAACTGCGCGCGCAGGCCGTCGGCGGCCGCGAGCTCCTCCGGTTGCTCGCGCTCGGCGAACTCGCGGAGCCCTCGCATCGTGGCACCCCGGAGCGCGAAGGGGACGGGGACCTCTTCGGTGAGGGTGATCTCGGTCGGCGTCGCGTCGACGACGCTGGCGAGGTCGAGGTCAGCGCGCGCGAGCGCTTCGAGCGCGAGGCCGAGCGTGACGGCCGCGTCCGACGAGCTTGTGCACCCGGAGAGGAACACCAGGCCGCCGTGACCGATGGCGAGGGTGTTGGGTGAGCTCGCGACCGCGCTCGCTAGGTCGGCTCGTCCGAGCCCGCACCAGGCGAAGTCGATGCCGAGGCGTTGAGCCAGGCGCGCTAGCGAGCTTGGCATGGCTGCGGAGGCAACCAGGCGTCGGATCGTACCGCGTTGGGCGAGGTGGGTGGCGAGGAGCTCAGCGAGCCCAGCGACGGGCAGCATGCGGCCGCGGGCATCGGTTAGGAGCAAGCGCTCCCCGCCCGGGTCAACGATGGCCCCGAGGTGCGCCTTCGCTCCGCGCACCAACGTCGCCAGCTCGGCGAGCTGGTGCTCGTGGTGGAGGTTGATGAGTCGCTTCGTGGAGGGGAACGACCGCAGGGCGAGGGCCTCGAGGTGGAGCGAGGCGGCCACGTGCGGGAACGTCGAGGCCACGACGCCGTAGCTGTAGTCGAGCACCGCCTTGAAGCCGAATTCGCGGATGGCGTCGGTGTCGAGGAGCGCGAGGACCCCCGCCTTCCACCGCTCCGTGGCGTGGGCGAGGAGCTCGAGGTCGCCAATCTCGCTGGCGGAGACGCGGCGGAACTCCTCGCGCTCCAGGGCCCGCTCCACCTTGCGTCGCTCGCTGGCGGTGAGATCGGCGCCATGGTCGCCGAGGAGCTCGATAGTGAGTGCCTGTGGGTCCGCTGCGTCCAGGGCGACGCGAATCCCCGCGACGGCGTCGGTCGTTGCGACGACGTGCCGCAGCACAGGGGTCGTGGTGGCCTCGAGGTCCCAGACGTCCAGGCCGACCGCGTTGAAGCCCACCATCATCGCACGCTTGATGATGCGGGCCGCCCGGGAGGTGTCGCGTGCGGCAAGGACCGCGCCGTGGGGCGGGAGCTGCGAGGCGAACGCCATCGCGATACGAGTAGCGAGCTCGGGGTTGATATCGACGTTGGCTAGGCCGGAGATGCCGAGCGGGCCGAAGACGGTGCGCCCCGCCCCGCTCTCCCAGACGATCGACGTCGAGACCGCCGCGAGCGGCTCGACCGTCTTGCCCGGATAGACGCGCACATCGGCACGCACCACCGCGTCGCGGCCAACGAGCGCGCCATCGCCGAGGACCACGCCGTCGTGGACGGCCACGCGGCGTCGGATGTCCACGCCGCGCCCGACGATGGCGCGACCGAGGCGAGCCCCCTCGCCGATCCAGGCGTGGTCGAAGACGATCGTGCCTTCGAGGTGGCTATCGGCGCCGATGCGCACGTTCGTGCCGATCACTGTGTAGGGGCCGAGATGCGCACCAGGGCCGATGCGCACGTCGTCGCCGAGCAGGCAGGGGGCCTCAAGGACCGCACTGGGGTCGATCACGCAGCGGGCGCCGATGCGGACCCCAGGGGAGAGCTCGAAGCCATCTGGCTCGATGCCGGCACGGCCGTCGAGCACGTCGTGGTGGGTCTGGTGGAAGCCGGCGAACGTGCCAACGTCGGCCCAGTAGCCCTCTGCCACGTAGCCGAAGAGAGCCTCGCGGTCCGCGAGAATGGCCGGGAAGACCTCCTCGGAGAAGTCGACGGCTCGATTCAAGGGGATGCGATCGAGCACGCTCGGCTCGAGCACGTAGATCCCGGTGTTCACCGTGTCCGTGAAGACCTCGCCCCAGGAGGGCTTCTCGATGAGGCGAGTTACCTGGCCGTCGTCTTGGGTGGCGACGACGCCGAACTCCGTGGGATCAGCGACTGTGGTCAGCACCATCGTGGCCAAGGCGTCGTGCTCGCGGTGGAAACGCCACGCGGCCGCGAGATCGACGCTCGCCACGACGTCGCCCGAGAGCACGATGAACGCGTCGTCGAGCAGGTGCCTCGCGTTGGCAACGGCACCTGCGGTGCCGAGGGGGGATTCCTCCTGGAGGTAGCGGATGCGCACGCCCCAGTCCGAGCCGTCACCAAGGTAGGCCCGGATCGCTGATCCGAGGTACGCAACGGTGACGACGATGTCGCGGATCCCGTTGGCAACGAGGAGATCGACGACGCGTGCGATCATTGGGCGGTTCGCCACCGGGAGCAGCGGCTTTGGCACGGTGGAGGTAAGTGGTCGCAGCCGGGTGCCCTCGCCTCCTGCGATGATGACGGCCTGCATACACATCCCTTCCGACTCTGTCGCCCTCGGCGGCCTCGGGCGGACCGCGGCGGACACAGCCCGGGCAAGGTGCGTCCAGCCGCTAGGAGAGCCTACCGAGGTCGGCCCGGAGCAGGGAGGCGTAGTGGGCGAGCGCGGCGATGAGCAGGATGAGCGCGACCACTGCGACGAGTTCGCTCGCGTCCACGAGGATTCCGAGGCCAAGCCCGCGAGCCAGGAGGGCGAGTGGGAAGGCTGTGAGGAGACCGAAGGTGCCGGCCTTGCCGACCCAGACCACGTCATGGCGGCGGCGTGCCCCGAGCACCTCGACGAGACTCACGACGCTCACGGCGACCTCGCGAGCCACGATCGCTAGGAGGAGCCAGAGGGGAAACAACCGCAGCTCGAGGGCGATGAGCCAGCTCACGAGCAGCGCAATGCGGTCGAGGGTGGGGTCGAGCACCTTGCCCAGCGTGGTCACAGCTCGAAGGTGCCGAGCCGCGTAGCCGTCGAGGAAGTCCGTCGCGCCGAGGATCGCACCGACCACCGCAGCCGCGACCAGGTGACGGTCGTCGACTGCCAAGCGCCAGAGCGGTACCAGCAGCGCGGCGCGGGCGAGCGTGAGTGCCGACGGTACTGATCGGCGAAGGAGCCTCGGGGGCACAGGCCCAGGCTAGTGGGTGCACGCGGTGAGCTGTAGTGCGCACGTCGCGGTCACCAGGTACCGCACAGGGCACGACATACGCGGGGCCACCAGCCTAGACTTGGAGCTGTGCCTCAGGGGTCGACACTTGCGCTCGTGGTCTTCCCGTCGCTCATACTCGCGGTCGGGGTTACCGCGGCGATCGTGATGTGGCGACGGCACCGGATCTTCATGGAGAGCATACGTACCAAGCGCGCCCAGCAGCTGATGTCGCGTCAGGCGTGGCTGACCCTCGCCTCGATCCCCGAGGCGATCCTCACGAGCGTGCTGAGCATGGGCGGCTCGGTGCTCATCGCCTACGAACGCGTCGACGAGCCCAGTACGAGCCAGACCATCGTCGCGCAGGATCCAGGTGCGCTGGTGCTCGAGCTCCTCGAGGCATGGTGCGAGGCGCGCATGCGCGTGCGTCTTGAGATCGATCCGCTCGGGGAGCGCCTGCGGATCACGACCGTGGAGCACCCGACCCCGATCGAGCTACCCATCGTGTCGACGAGCCGCGGCATCTAGCGGGGTCGGCTCGAGCGCGGCACCGCGGTGCTCCTCATTCAGCAGTAGCATGGCCTGCGTGCCACGTCAGACCCCGCTTGCTGCCGTCCATCGGGAGCTCGGCGCTCGCTGGACGCTCTTTGGCGGCTGGGAGATGCCGCTTGCTTACCCGGACGGTGCGATTGCCGAGCACCTCGCCGTGCGCCGGGACGTCGGCGTCTTCGACGTCTCGCATCTTGGCACTGTGCTCGTCGAGGGCCCCGGCGCCTTCGAGAGGCTGCAGGCCGCCCTTACCAACGACCTGCGCAAGATCACGCCTGGTCGGGCTCAGTACACGCACCTGCTCGATGTGGACGGCTCGGTTCTCGACGACATCATCGTGTGGTGGGTCGACGAGGATCGTTTCCACGTGATGCCGAACGCTGCCAACACGGAGAACGTTCTTGCCGCGCTGGGCGGACGTGACGTGACTGCCGAACGTGCCATCCTTGCCCTCCAGGGCCCGCGGGCAGCGTCCGTGCTCGGCCTGATCCTCGAGGGCGCCGAAGCGCCGGCGCGCAACCGGATCGTGGCAGGTCGCCTAGCGGGTGTGCCGGTTCGGGTAGCGGGTACCGGCTACACGGGTGGCCCTGGCGTCGAGCTCGAGGTCCCGGCGGAGGAAGCGGAGCGCGTACTGCGCGCACTGCTCGCGCACGGGGCGACCCCGTGCGGGTTGGCTGCCCGGGACTCGCTACGCCTCGAAGCCGGCCTGCCGCTCCACGGTAACGAGCTCGGACCGGGGCTCACACCTCTCAATGCTGGGCTGGCGTGGGTCGTCGCCTTCGACAAGGGTCCCTTCCCGGGGCGGGAAGCACTACTGGAGCAGCGTGCGCGTGGGGTTCGCCCCGTGCTGGTCGGGGTGCTGAGCGCCACTCGCCAGCCGCCCCGGGCTCACGACGAGCTCTTGGACTCCACGGGTCGCATCGTCGGCTCGATCAGCTCCGGAGGCTTCTCCCCACTGCTCGAGCGGGGCATCGGGCTCGCCTACGTCGAGCCAGAAGCGACGGGCGGGCCATTCGTGGTGGAGCGCCCACGTGCCCGACTTGAGCTCGTGACAAGCCCCGTGCCGTTCGTCGATCTGCGCAGCGCGACTGGGAGGTAGCTGTGGGAAGCTTCGTGCCGCACACGCCTGAGGAGATCGCGGAGCTCCTCGCCGAGCTCGGGATGTCGTCGCTCGACGAGCTCTACGAGTCGATTCCCCCGCCGCTGCGGCTCGGCCGCGCGCTCGACCTGCCGCCCGCCCTCGCCGAAGCCGAAGTGCTCGAGGAGGCTACCAGACTGGCTGTGCGCAACCAGGCCGCGCGACGGGACCTCGTGGTGTTCGCTGGCCAGGGTGCTTACGACCACGACGTGCCCGCCGCCGTGCGGGCGCTGGCGCTCCAGAGCGCCTTCGTCACCGCTTACACCCCCTACCAGCCCGAAGTGTCTCAGGGCGTGCTCCAGGCGCTCTTTGAGTTCCAGACGATGGTGGCGAGGCTCTATGGGATGGATCTTGCCAACGCCTCCCTCTACGACGGGGCAGCGGCCACCATGGAGGCCGTGAACCTTGCCCTCGGAGCGACGCGCCGATCCCGAGTCGTGGTATCCCGAGGGGTCCATCCTCGCTACCGCAGCACGCTTGCAACCTTGGGTCGCGGCCGTGGTCTTGTCCTCGAGGAGCTCGAGCTCACCGAGCGGCTCTCGACGCGCTTCGATGGTCTTGAGGGTGAGGCGGCGGCGCTCGTGGTGGGCTACCCGAACGCGCTCGGGCACGTGGAGGATCTGCACGCGGCCCGCCGCGCGGCCGACGCGGTCGGCGCGTTGCTCGTCGTCGTGGCAGACCCGCTCGCGTGCGCGCTCGTCGAGCCGCCCGGCGCGTACGGCGCCGATGTGGTCGTGGGGGAGGGCCAAGGCCTCGGGATTCCGCTCTCCTTCGGCGGCCCCTACCTCGGCCTGTTCGCGACGAGGCAGCAGCTCGTGCGGCTCGTACCGGGTCGGCTGGTCGGCGAGACCGTCGACCTCGAGGGCCGCCGGGGCTTCGTTACCACGCTGAGAACCCGTGAACAGGACATTCGGCGGGAGCGCGCCACGAGCAACGTGTGTACCAACCAGACGCTGTTGGCGATCTGGGCAGCCATCTACCTCGCCTGGCGTGGTAAGCGGGGGCTCGTAGAGACGGCCCGAGCCGGCTACGACGGTGCGCACTACCTGGCTGCGCGCCTCGAGGCGGCGGGGTTACGCGTGCGAGGCCGGCCCTTCGTGAACGAGTTCGTCGTCGATCTCGGGGTTGCTGCCGAGCCAGTACGGCACCGACTGCTCGAGGAGGGCTACCTCGCCGGCACTCTCGTCGACGACGAGCCCACCTGGTTGCTGCTTGCGGTGACCGAGGCGCGCACCCGTGAGGAGATCGATGCCTTCAGTGACCGACTCATCAAGGAGGTGGCGTGAGCATGGCGCAGCCAGGCGGTCGGGCGTCGTCGGCACCGCTGGTAGGGCGGGATCCCGAGCCCACGATCTTCGAGCTCTCGGTCCCGGGGCGCCGAGCCGACACTGCTCGCACCACCGGCGTACCGTCGTACCCGCTCGACGAGATCGAGCCGTTCCTACGGCGCGAGCTTGCGGAGCTGCCCGAGGTCGCCGAGCGCGACCTTGTGGCGCACTACACCCGCCTTGCGTCGCGCAACTACTCCGTCGACCTGGGCGCCTACCCGCTGGGTTCGTGCACCATGAAGTACAACCCGAAGTTTGCCGACGAGGTTGCTTCGATGCCGGGCCTAGCCGGTGTGCACCCTTCCACGCCGGCATCGGCGGTGCAGGGATGGCTCGAGCTCCTGGTTGAGCTGGAGGCCGCCATCTGCGAGATCACTGGGATGGACGCGGCGACCCTCCAGCCACCGGCTGGCGCGGCAGGCGAACTGACAGGCCTGCTCATAATGGGTGCCTACCACCGCTCGCGGGGTCGCAACCCGCGCACGATTCTCATCCCTGATTCGGCGCACGGCACGAATCCCGCCTCGGTGACGCTTGCCGGCTACGAGGCGGTGACGGTTCCGAGCGACGAGCGTGGGCTGGTCTCGCTCGCGGAGGTGGAGCGCGCGCTCGATGACGACGTGGCCGGCATCATGCTCACGAACCCGAACACGCTCGGCCTCTTCGAGCGGGACGTGCAGAGGATACTCGAGCTCGTGCATGAGGTGGACGCGCTGGCCTACTACGACGGCGCGAACCTCAATGCCATCGTGGGGGTGGCCCGCCCGGGGGACATGGGCTTCGATATCGTGCACTCCAACCTCCACAAGACGTTCGCTACCCCGCATGGTGGGGGTGGGCCCGGAGCAGGTCCCGTCGCGGTGACCGCGAAGCTGGCCCGGTTCCTTCCGGGACCGCTTCCGCGCCGCAGGGAGGATGGGTCCTACGAGTGGTTGTGGCCTGAGGACTCGATCGGCAACGTGCATGCCTTCTACGGCAACGCGTTGGTCCTCGCGCGTGCCTGGTCGTTCCTGCGTTATCACGGTCCGGAGGGACTGCGGCACATGAGCCAGGTAGCGGTGCTCAACGCGCGGTGGCTAGCGACACGGATCGCCAAGTTGCTGCCGCTCGCGTTCACGGAGCCGTGCATGCACGAGTTCGTCGTGTCCGCCCGAGAGCTGCGAGCGCGCACGGGGGTGCACGCGAGTGATCTTGCCAAGGCGCTGCTCGAGCAGGGTTTCCACGCCCCGACGGTGTACTTCCCCCTCATTGTCGACGAAGCGCTCATGGTGGAGCCCACGGAGACCGAGTCGCCCCAGACGCTGGCCGCGCTCGCGGACGCGCTCGAGAATCTGGTGCGTCAGGCCAACGAGGATCCGAGCCAGCTCACCGAAGCCCCGAGGACGACCCCGGTTCGGCGGCTCGACGAAGTGGGGGCCGCGCGACGACCCGTGCTGGTGGCGAGGAGCGCCGGCGCGGACGCGGGCGCAGCCGGCTGATCCACAGCGCGATCGTGAGCACGAGCACGACGCCGGCGTCGAGGGCGAGCTCCTCGAGGTGAGGCCCGCTGGGAGCGTTGCGCGTGACGGAGAGCTGGGCGCTAAGGACCAGGATGCGGCGCACCGAGGAGACGATGCCGATCACCAGGAAGGGGCGAAGCTGGAGGCCGCCCTTACGCAGGTGGTTCACCACCGTCGAGAGCAACTCGAGCAGGATGATGACGAAAAGCGCCTCGTTGAGCGAGTCGACGAGTTCGGCCGTGATGTTGCCACCGAGGTTGATGTCGATGAGGACCGAGCGAACGAGCTGCCAGAACGTCTCCACCGTCATTGCGAGAAAGACGATGCCGATGAGGACGTAGGCCGCCGACTCGGCGAGAGCGAGGGGCTGAATCAGGCGCTTGGTCGCAGCATCCTCGGATGTCATTGGCGGCTCATGCTACCCCGTATCGTGGCTGCGAGCCGGCACTGTGGACTAGCCGTAAATCCGGGAGGGGCGAGCCTTGGTCGGGGTGTGACGAGATCCTTGAGATCCCGATCGCGACGGGCGCGGCACGCGCGTAGGGACGCTGAGGACGTGGGAGTCGAAGGCGTCGGGATGGTTGGGGACGTACCGGCGTGGGCGCCAAGGCGAAGGGTGTGGTGGTGGACGGGGTCATGACGCCACGACGCTTGGCCGCACTCGCGGTGCTCAGCGTCACCGCGATCTGGGGTGTGACGTTCCCCCTCAACAAGCTGGCCCTCGCCAGCGTCGACCCGGTCGCACTCACTCTGTGGCGCTTCGCTCTGGCGGCGGTCGCACTCGGCGTGGTCGCAGTGCTCGGCCGGCGGCGCCTGACGCGGACAAGCCTCTGGGCTGGCACGCTCAGCGGCCTGGCCCTCGCTGGTGGGTACGTGACCCAGGTCGAGGGCCAGCGCTTCGTCGCTCCCGCGCTCGCAGGGTTCCTCACCGGGCTCTCGGTCGTGTTGGTGCCCCTCGGGGTCCTCGTGGTCGGTCGTCGTCCCACCCGTCGGCAGCTCGTTGGGATCGCGATCGCTGTGCTTGCACTCGTGGTGCTCACGCATCCGCAGGGAAACGGGTCGCTACTCGGAGTGGGGCTCGAGCTTGCTTGCGCCACCTTCTTTGCCGCGCAGATCGTCATCCTGGAGGCGCTGGACGCGGGCGGCGATCCGCTCGTGGTCGCGGCGGTGCAGATGGGCACGATCGCGCTCGTGGCCGCGGGGTTGGGACCCGTGCTGGGGGTGGGGTTGATCCCTCACCGGGCCGGAATCGTGGGGTGGGTCGCGATCCTCTACGACGGGCTCGGTGCGAGCGCACTGGCGTTCCTCGTGCAGGCCTGGGCGCTTGCGCACGCCAGCAGCGTCGAGATCTCAGTGCTCTACGGTGCCGAGCCGCTGTTTGCCGCACTGTCCTCGGTACTCTTCGGCTACGGGGGGCTGGGTGCGGCGACGCTCGCGGGCGGGATGCTCGTGGTCGTGGCCGTCGTCGTGACCTCGACCCCGCCAGGGACCCTTCGGCCGCTCCTGGCGCGACGAGCACGACGGGCTGGGACCTAGGTCCCGTTCTGAGCTGGAGCCCTTGGCGCAGTGCGTGAGACGGCGTAGCCTGGTTCCGAGTGGCAGACCCACAGGCCAGGGAGGCGCGGTGATCGAGGAGCACGAGGCACGGGCGCACGAACCGGTGCGCTTCGTGCGCGACTTCGTCGACGTCGCGCTCGACTTCGAGGTGGCCGTCCCGCTGCTGACGATGCAGGACCCGACGTGGTTGAGCACGATCGCGAACCAGGTCGCCCCTCGTGACGAAGGGCTGCGGGCCGTGCTTGGGTTGCGCGCGGGTCCGTTGCGAACCCCGGTTGAGGTGCGGCTTGCTACCCCTCGGCGGACCGCGCCTGACGAGGTTCAGATCCCGATGACGTGGTCGGGGGCTTTGGCACCGTGGCTCTTCCCCCGGCTCGATGGCTTGTTGGGTATCTCGAAGGTTGCGCCCCAGCTCAGTCAGCTCTGGCTGGAGGGGAGCTACCGTCCACCGCTTGGCCGTCCCGGTCTCCTCATCGATCAGGCTCTCCTCTACCGTGTCGCTGACTCCACCGTCCGTCGCTTCCTTGAGCTCGTGGCCTCGTCGCTGGTCGAGCTGGCTCAGCGCGGCGCGTAGCCTGGGGCGTCGTCGACCTGGAAGGAGTCGCGTGCGCGAGTACCGTCGCACGAAGATCGTCGCGAGCATCGGACCAGCCTCCTCTCGTCTCGACGTTGTCGTGGGCATGATCGAGGCAGGCATGAACGTCGCCCGGATCAACTGCTCCCATGGCACCCAGCGTGACCACGCGCGCTCGATCGCGCTCGTGCGCGAGGCGGCGGCGCGGGTCGGCCAGACGGTCGGTATCCTGCTCGACCTCGCGGGACCGAAGTTGCGCATCGAGAGCCTCGACCCCGATGCCCACCTGCTCGCCGCCGGTGAGGTTGTCAGCGTCGCCGAGGATGGCCATCCCCGCCACGCGACGGTCCGCATCTCGCGGCTCGGGGTGCTTGCAGGGCTCGCACCCGGCGCGACCATCGCCTTCGCCGATGGAGCCGTTCGGCTCCGCGTGGACCGCACGGAGGAGGGATGGGTCGAGGCGACGGTGGTTCAGGCTGGGGCGCTCGCGCCGCGCAAGGGCGTGAACTTCCCTGACGCCTACCTCGACCTGCCCGCGCTGACCGAGGCGGACTACGCGGACATCGCCTTTGCCCTCGAGCACGAGGTGGACTTCGTCGCGCTCTCCTTCGTAGGTCGCGCGACCGATCTCGAGCTGGCACGCCGCCAGCTGGCGCGCCACGACCGAACGCACCGCCCCATGCTCGTCGCCAAGATCGAGCGCAAGGAGGCCGTGCGCTGCGTGGAGGAGGTGATCCAGGCGGCCGATGCTGTGATGGTGGCGCGGGGCGATCTCGGCGTCGAGATGCCGGTCGAGCAGATCCCGCTCCTCCAGAAGCAGATCATCCACCTGGCCAACGAACTTGGTAAGCCGGTCATCACTGCGACCCAGATGCTCGAGTCGATGATCGAGGCGGGCGCTCCCACGCGCGCTGAGGCATCCGACGTCGCCAATGCCATCCTCGACGGTTCGGACGCGCTCATGCTCTCGGCCGAGACTGCCATCGGCGCGCATCCCATCGCGGCGGTGGCCACGATGGCGCGTATCGCCACCGTGACGGAGCGTGAGCTCGATAACCAGGCGCTCACGCTGCTGGCGCGGCCCACGCCGACCACGCGCTCGGTGGCGGATGCGATCGGCGAGGCGGCGACGCTGCTCACGAGGAGCGTGCCGACACGCGCCGTCGTGGCGCTGACCGAGTCCGGCCACAGCGCTCGCGTCATCGCTCGCTTCCGCCCTCCGGTGCCGATCCTGGGTGCGACCCCGGACCAGCACGCGGCTCGCTCGCTTACGTTGAGCTGGGGCGTGATCCCGCGGGTCGTCGCGCGCACCCCCTCCACGGAGGTCATGGTGCACGAGGCAATCGCCGCCGGCGTCGAGCTTGGCCTCTACGACTCGGGCGACCTCGTCGTCATCGTCGCTGGCATCCCCTTCGGGGTGCGAGGCACGACGAACCTCGTCAAGCTCCAAGGGGTGGGGGAGGGCTTCTTCGCCCAGACGGAAGGGGTCTAGGCCAGCACTCAGGCGCGCTGGCCAGAACCATCAGGGCCGTCGTCGCCCTCGGTGTCGCTGCGGCCCTCGATCTCTGCGGCCTGAACCACGCGCCCCAGCGCCCCCAGGTACGCCGCCGGTGCGAAGTCGTCGAGCGTCAGGTGTTCGGTAGGGGTGCTGACGTCCTCGAGCCCTGACGCAAACGTATGGGACTCGTTGGGTGGTCGCCGGCGCTGGGCCCGCAGTGCGGTCTGGCGGTGGGCGAGATGGCGGATCGCGAGTAGCACACCCACGGCAATGACGACGGCGAGGACCTCGCCGATTTGGCCCGCTCTGTGCGCGATCTGCGTGATCGCAGAGCGCGCGGCGTAGCCGGCGAGCACGAAAGCAGTAGCGAAGATCGCCGTGCCGAGGGCGCTTTGGAGCACGAGCGGCGTGGCTGGCACCTCAGCGACGCCAGCTGCCCAGGCTGCGATGTTGCGCTCGAGCGGGATGAGCCGGGAGACGAGCACGCCGAAGCGGTGGCCAAGCAGGGAGCTCAGTACGTCGCGGAAGGCGTGCACGAGCGGGTGCCGCTCGAAGCGAGCCCACCACGCCGACTCCACGGCGCTGCGCGCGAGCCACCAGGCGACCACGGCCCCCAGCGTCTCGCCGAGTATGCCGGCGAGGATCCCCTCGATCGGGTTCATGGACCCGACCGCCCAGAGCAGGCCGACGAGGCCGAAGGTGAGCTCAGAGGATGTCGGCACGCCAAGTGACTGTGCGACGGAGAGGACGAAGACCGCAAGGGCGCCCCACGTCTCGATGAGGTGCGTCATGGCGGCGAGCCTACCGCGCGAGGGTGAACGGACGGTTGCCGAAGAGTGTGTCGCGCCTAGTGCGCGAGCCGGCGCCGCGCCTCAGCCAGCTCGCGCACGAGCGCTCGGTTGAGTGCCCATGCTGAGCGCAGCGACTGCGCGGGGGCCTCCCGTCGCGCCTCGAGGAGGGTGCGTTCCAGTGCCTCGAGACGCCGGCCGAGCTCCTCGTAGGTGCTCGAGATCGAGGCGAGCTCCGCGTCGGTGGTCACGACCTTCCCCTTCCCTGCGACGCCCACTACACTACTCAGCTCAGGCTCCGAGCAGCTCAGGAGGCGTGCGTGCCCTTCCTCGACGTTGTTGATCTGCGCGATGTGCCGGGTGCGATCCGGCGTCAGGATCTCCCCGGTCTCGCGCTGCCAGTCGAGGGTCCGCGGGAGCTGGTGCGCGACATCGTGGCCGAGGTTCGCTCCAGGGGAGCTGGCGCGGTGCTGGAGCTGACGGAGCGTTACGACGGGGTCCGGCCCGACCCACTCGTGGTGGGTCGCGAGCGCATGGCGGAGGCCTACGAGCGCCTGGAGCGACGCCTTGCCGAGGCGCTGCTGGTTGCGCGCGACCGCGTGCAGGCGGCCTACGAGGCGGAACGACCCGTCGCTGCCAAGGTCGCCTCGGATGGGATCAGCCTGCGGCGCAGAGTGGTCCCGGTGGAGCGCGCTGGTTGCTACGTGCCGGGTGGCCAGGCGCGCTACCCGTCGAGCGTACTGCACACCGCCGTCGTGGCCAAGGTCGCGGGCGTGCGCGAGGTGGTCGTGGCGACACCTCCGCTTGCCGACGGTGGCATCGACGACGCCACGCTGGCGGCGTCCTACCTCGCCGGCGTGGATGCGATCCTGCTCGCCGGAGGCGCGCAGGCGATTGCCGCACTCGCCTATGGGATCGAGGGGTTGGAGCCGGTCGACGTGATCGTCGGACCGGGCAACCTCTTCGTCTCGTTGGCCAAGCAGGAGGTCGCTCGCGACGTCGGGGTGCCGGGGGCCTTCGCCGGTCCTTCCGAGGTTGTCGTGGTCGCCGACCGTTCCGTCGACCCGAAGGTCGCGGCCCTCGACGTCGCGGTGCAGGCTGAGCACGGCCCCCATGGACTGGCGTGGCTCGTGACCTGGGACGCGTCATACGCCGAGCAGGTCGAACACGAGCTTGCCGCCTACGTCGCCGCGAGCCCGCGGAGCGCCCAGCTGGAGCAGACGCTAGGCGAGCACGGTTACGCCGCGATCGTGCGCGACCGCGACCAGGCGCTCGCGGTCGCGGAGGCGATCGCCCCCGAGCACCTCGAGCTGCTCTACGACCAGGCCGCCCGCGACGCGGAGCGCGTGCGACGAGCCGGCGTCGTCTTCGTAGGGCGCGCTGCTTCCGCTGCCTTCGGCGACTACGTCGCGGGCCCTTCGCACGTGCTGCCAACGGCGGGTTCGGCTCGCTTCGCGAGCGTGCTGGGGCTCGAGGACTTCCAGCGTCGGTTGCACGTCGTCGAGGTCCACGACGAGGCCCTCAGCAGGCTCGGCTGGGCCGTGGAGGCCCTGGCCACCGCGGAAGGGCTCCTCGCACACGCCGACTCCATCGCTCTGCGTCGGGAGCTCGGGTGGTAAGGCTTGCACCGTCGCTCGTGGACGCCCTCGGGTCGAGCTACCACTCGCCCCAGGTGGCAGCCAAGGTTCGACTCAACACCAACGAGTCCCCGTTCGGTCCACCACCCTCGCTCGCGGACGCCCTCGCGCACGCGCGGACGTTGGATCTCGCGCGTTACCCCGATCGCCGCGCCAACGCGCTGCGCGAAGCGCTCGCGGCGCTGCACGGCGTCGAGGCAGCCAACGTCTTCGTTGCCAACGGTTCCAACGAGGTGCTCCAGACCGTGCTCGTGGCCTGGGGAGGCCCCGGCCGGCGCATGCTAGTTGCCGAGCCCACCTACGGCATGTACCGTCAGATCGCACGGCTCACGCGCACCGAGGTGGTGCCGGGACGGCGTCGAGCCGACGGCACCATCGACCCCGCGAGCTTCGCGACCGCGAGCGAGCTCGTCGCGATCTGCCAGCCGAACAACCCCACTGGCCAACTGGAGCCCGCCGACGTCATCGAGGGGGCGGTAAGGCTCGAGGAGCGCTTGCTCATTCTGGACGAGGCCTATGCCGACTTCGCAGGACTCGGGCCGGCCTCGATCATCGCGCCGCACGTGGTGAGGGTGCGGACCCTCTCGAAGGCCTTCGGGCTCGCAGGATTGCGCCTTGGTTACCTCGTGGGCGACCCGGAGCTCGTCGAGGTCTGCTTCGCGGCCTGCCTACCCTACCACGTCGACGCGCTCACGCAGACCGTGGCGCTCGCGGCCCTCGGCGACGCCGCGGTGGTGGCCGAGCGCGCCACAACGCTGGTTGCCGAGCGAGAGCGGGTGCGCACCCGCCTCGGGGGGCTCGTGGCAAGGGTGTGGCCGAGTGCTACCAACTTCTTGCTCTTCGATCCGGGCGCGCCCGCACGCCAGGTATGGGAGGGGCTGCTGGCGAGGGGCGTGCTCGTGCGGGACGCGAGCAGCTGGCCCGGCCTGACCAACACGCTGCGGGTGACGATCGGCACGTCAGCGGAGAACGATGCGTTCCTCGAGGCGCTCGAGGAGGTGCTGCGATGAGCGCCGCGCGCGTTGGACGGGTCCGACGCGACACACGCGAGACTCAGCTCGAGCTCGAGCTTGAGCTCGACGGTGGCAACGTGGAGGTCACGACCGGCCTGCCGTTCTTCGACCACCTCCTCGAGCAGATCGCCCGCCACGGGCGTCTCGGGCTGCGCGTGCACGCCGTGGGCGACGTCCTTGTGGACGCGCACCACCTCACGGAGGACGTGGGGATCGCGTTCGGCCAGGCACTCGACGACGCGCTGGGCGAGCGCGTTGGCATCGAACGCTTCGGCCAGGCGACAGTGCCGTTGGACGAGACCCTCATCGAGGTGGCGCTTGACCTGTCGGGACGCGGTAGTGCGTGGGTCGAGCTCGGTGGTGAACGCGCGCTGGGCCTTGGAACCCCGCCCGTGGCCACGGAGCACGTGGAGGAGTTCCTCGCGGGGCTGGCCCGCACCGGGCGCCTGACGCTGCACGTGCGCAGCCTGCGAGGCCACAACACCCACCATCAGCTCGAAGCCACGGCCAAGGCTCTGGGTCGGGCACTGCGGGCCGCGGTGGCGCCGAGCGGTGATGCCACCATCCCGTCGACGAAGGGGTCGTTGTGAGCGACGTTGTCGTGGCGGACGTCGGTATCGGCAACCTCGGGGCTGCAGTCGGTGCCTGGCGTGCGCTCGGGGTCGCGGTGGAGCGGACGCGCGATGCGCGTCGGCTCGCTGACGCCCGGTTGCTGGTGGTGCCTGGGGTCGGGCATCTCGGTAGTTTCCTCGAGGCGCTGCGTCACTACGGGGTTGATGAGGTGGTAGCCGAGCGCAGCGAGCGCGGAACAGCAACGCTCGGCGTGTGCGTCGGCATGCAGGCGCTCTTTGCGGGGGGCGATGAGGCGGGTGACACCCCCGGTCTCGGCCTGCTCCCCGGGCGCGTGGTGCGCATGGCAAGCGCTCCGAGGCTGCCGGAGATGCAGTGGAACCGACTCGAGATCCTCGAGGGTGCCCCCGGCCCGCTGCGCATCCTCGAGAGCGCCTGGGTCTACTTCGTGCATAGCTACGCGGTGAGCGAGACCGAGGCGGCCTGGGCCGTCGAGGACTACGGTGGCCGTTGGGTGGCTGCAGCGGGACGAGGGGCGCTCCTCGGGGTGCAGTTCCACCCGGAGCGATCCGGCCGTGCGGGCTTGGGATTCCTTGAGGCACTGTGGCGCTGGACGAGCAGGGAGCTCTAGGCGTGGAGCTCATCGTCGCCATCGACCTCCTGGAGGGGCGGGCGGTCCGGCTGCGCCAAGGCCGCTTCGAGGCGCTTCGCGACTTCGGTGATCCGCGAGCGTACCTCGTGCGGGCGCTCGAGGCTGGGGCGCGCTGGTTCCACATTGTGGACCTCACGCGTGCGCGCGATCCCTCCGACCGCCGGCACGAGGCGCTGCTCGGCGAGGTACTCGCCCTGGCGCGCGAGGCAGGGGCCACCGTGGAGGTCGGCGGGGGCGTGCGATCCTGGAGCGATGTGGCGGCCCTGCGCGAGCTCGGAGCCGACTGGGTGGTGGTCGGCACAGCGCTCTTGGATGGCAGCCTCGAGCTCCGGGAACCCGAGCGGCTGGTGGCGGCGCTCGACTACCGCTACGACGAGCACGGTCGTGCCATCGTGCGCTCGCACGCCTGGGAGCGCTCGACGGGCCTCGAGCTCGAGGAGGCATGCCGTGCGCTGCTTGAGCGCGGGGTGGGACGGCAGCTGCTTACCGACGTGGGGCGCGATGGCATGGGTGTCGGCCCCGACGTTGGCGGCTATGGGGCCCTCACCCAGGTGCTACCAATCGAGCTCATCGCCTCCGGTGGCATCGCCTCGGTCGCGTCCCTGGCGGAGCTCACCGGACTCGGCACCGGCGCGGGCAGGGTCATCGGCGCGGTGGTGGGGACGGCGCTACTGGATGGGACGCTCTCTCTCCAGGAGGCACTCAGGGCGTGCAGAGCGTAAGGATCATCCCCTGTCTGGACGTGGCGGGCGGCCGCGTCGTCAAGGGCGTGAGCTTCATCAACCTCCGCGACGCAGGTGACCCGGTGGAGCTCGCGAAGGCCTACGTCGCAGCAGGCGCCGATGAGCTCGTCTTCCTCGATATCACTGCCTCTGTCGAGGAGCGTGCCACGCTCGTCGACCTGGTCGCTCGCGTGGCGGCCGAGGTCTTTATCCCCTTCACAGTCGGGGGCGGGGTGCGCCGCCTCCAGGACGCAGCCCAGCTCCTCGATGCTGGAGCGGACAAGATCTCGATCAACTCCGCCGCGGTTGCTGACCTCAGCATCGTTGGGGCTCTCGCGACTCGCTGGGGCTCCCAGTGCGCGGTGGTGGCGATCGACGCCAAGCGCACCGAGCGTGGGTTCGAGGTGTTTACCCACGGCGGTCGGCGGCCCACGGGGATCGAGGTGGGTGCCTGGGTGACGGCGGTGACCGAGGCAGGGGCTGGTGAGCTGCTCGTGACCTCGATGGATCGGGATGGCACCCGCGCCGGCTACGACACTGAGCTGATCGAGCTGGTGGCCTCGAGGACCACGCTGCCGGTGGTCGCCTCTGGCGGTGTGGGTGAGCTCGCACACTTCGTCGCGGGGGCGCGCGCCGGTGCCACGGGGTTGCTCGCGGCGAGCGTCTTCCACTTCGGGGAGCTCAGTGTGGCCGAGGCGAAGTCGGCGCTGGTAGCGGCGGGCTTCGTGACCCGCCCGGTGGATCACTAGCGTGGAGGCGTGGGAGGACAGGTGGAACCCAAGAAGGCGGCGATCACCATGCTCGCCGATCGCGTGCTCGTCAACGTCCCGCAGTCAGAGGGGGAGCGGCAGGCGCGCTCGGGGATCCTCATCCCTGCGACGGCGCACGTCGCCAAGCGCTTGGTGTGGTCGGAGGTGAGCGCTGTGGGCCCCGCGGTTCGCTCGATCCGTACCGGGGATCTGGTCCTCTTCTCACCCGAGGACCGCTACGAGGTTGAGATCGGCAACGAAACCTATCTCATCCTGCGGGAGCGCGACATCCACGCGGTGGCTTCCGACAGGCTCGACGTCGACACGGGGCTGTACCTATGAGCGGAGTCAAGGACCTCGAGCCCGGGGCTCGCGTGCGTCCAGAGGCACTGCGCTTCGGGGCGGATGGCCTCATCCCGGCGATCGTCGTCGACGAGGAGGGCCAGGTGCTCATGCTCGCCTACATGGACGCCGAGGCGCTCTCGCGCACCCTTCGAGACGGGCGCACGTGGTACTACTCCCGCTCCCGGCGGACCTACTGGGCCAAGGGCGAGACCTCTGGCGCGATCCAGGAGGTGCTTGCCATCCGTGCCGACTGCGATGGGGATGCACTCCTCGTGCAGGTCCGTCAGCACGCACCGGGAGCCTGCCACACCGGAGCGTGGAGCTGCTTCATGCACCCGCTCGTCGAGGGGGAGGCGTGAGCGGAGATCGCGTGTGGCTTGGCGCGGTGCAGCGCTCACGGCGCGTGATCGGCGATGCCCTGACGCCGGTGGAGCTCTTCGCGCGGCTCGTGCCAGCCGGGGAGCCGGGCTTTGTGCTTGAGTCGGTCGACCAGCAGGGGCGATGGTCGCGCTACTCGGTGGTGGGTCGCCGGCCGCTCGCGAGGATCGAGGGTGGCGTAGGGTCGGCCCGCCTGGTGGACGATGGCGGGCGCGAGCTCGATCGGGCGCCGGGGATCCTCGAAGGTCTGTCGCGCTGGTCGCGAGCGCTCGAGGTCCGCGGCGAGGGTTTGCCCGGTCCGTTCAGCTTGGCATGGGTCGGCTGGGTTGGCTACGAGACCGCGCGTGAGCTGGAGCCGAGCGTGCCGAGCTCGCACCCCGACGACACAGGGCTGCCTGAGGCTCGCTTGATCCTCCCGGGTGACCTGGTCGTCGTCGACCACTGGGCGCAGTCGGTGACGCTGGCAGCGGCCGCGCTCTGGGACGGGCGGGGCGATGAGTCCTCGGCTGTGCACGCAGCCGAGGACGCTCTGGGCCGCCTCATCGATGACCTTGCGTCCCAGGCCGTACTCTCCTCGCTCGCGCGCTGGCCGCTTCTCGGGTCGAGCGAGGGTCTTGCACACCTCGATGATGGCTTCCGACCCGGCTACATCGCTGGAGTTCGGGCCGCCAAGGATGCGATCCGCGACGGCGAGGTCTTCCAGGTTGTGCTCTCGCACCGCTTCAGCCTTGAGCGCAGCGCCGGCCCGCTCGCGACCTACCGGGCGCTGCGGCTCACGAACCCGTCGCCGTACATGTACCTGCTACAGGATGCCGACATCGCGATCGTGGGATCCTCGCCCGAAGCGCTCGCCACGGTGCGCGACGGCGTGGTGCGCACGCGTCCGATCGCAGGCTCGCGACCTCGCGGCACCAACGAGGCCGAGGACGAAGCGCTCATCGCCGAGCTCCTCGCCGATCCCAAGGAGCGGGCTGAGCATCTCATGCTGGTCGATCTCGCGCGCAACGACGTCGGCAAGGTCGCGCGCTTTGGCGGCGTGAGCGTGGAGGAGTTCATGGTGCCCGAGCGCTTCGCGCGGGTGATCCACTTGACCTCGGGGGTAGCTGGTGTGCTGCGCGACGACGTCGGGGCGGCCGAGGTGCTGGGGGCAACGCTGCCGGCGGGCACCCTCTCGGGCGCGCCGAAAGTGCGAGCGATGCAGCTCATCGATGAGCTGGAGACGACGAGGCGCGTGATCTACGGGGGTGTCGTCGGCTACATCGGGCGTGCCGGGGACGACCCAGCTGCGGAGGTGATGGACTTTGCCATCGCGATCCGCACCGCGCTCCTCCTCGGCGACGGGCGGGTGTTCCTGCAGGCGGGGGCTGGCATCGTGGCTGGCTCGGTGCCTGAGCGTGAGGCCGACGAGTGCATCACGAAGGCAGCGGCAGTTGCGAGGGCGGTGGCGGTCGCCGGTCGCATCGAGTCGAGTGAGTCGCCACTCGCTCACTAAGTGTGGAGCCCAGCCTGCAGCCGGAGGCAGGGCCAACAGTCGGCCACTCAGGGTCGGAGCGAGCGGCGCGTTCGGGGAAGCGTCGGTGGCCGGGTCGCTCGCTCAGGCGTCTGCTCCGATGGGATGTCACGGTCGAGTACCCGTAGGAGCGAGCCAGGGACTCCACCGAGCTCGAAGGTCGGCCGCGCTCGCCAGCGGCGTCGGCGCGCGATGACAGCGCGACTCGTCGTGCCGATGATGCCGGCGCGCACGACGAAGCCAGCATCGGATCCCTCGGCGAGGATCGGGGTTCCGGGTGCTGGGACGGCGTTGGAGTCCAGTTCAGCCACGGCGAGCTCGATCGGCGGCAGCGCACCGCGTGCATCGGTGCGTGCCACGAGCTCCTGGCCGGTGTAGCAGCCCTTCGTGAAGCTCACAGCGCGTGTGATGAGGCCGGGCACGCCGTGGGGGAGCAGACCGTCGACGAGGTCAAGCGCGGGATCGAAGGCTGCGAGGGCAAGGCTGCGCGCGCGGTAGGCGTCGACGTCGGGGGCATCGGTGCCGAGGCTGCGGTCGCGCTCGAGGGGCCAGAGGGGATCGGGGGTGCCTGGATCGTCGACGAGGAGGCTGGTGCCCTCGAGTGTGAGCGCAACGCGCATGCGAAGGCGGAAGCGCTCGAGGCGCTGGAGCACCCGGTCGCGGTGATCGCTCGCGATCGTCAGCACCACCGTCTCGGCGTCAGAGCGTCGGGCTCGCAGCCAGGTGACGAGGTGGCCTTCCACGTCAAGCAGGGCGGAGAGGCAGCCTTCGCCCCCGGGTTCAAGCGCGGCGATGTCAGCCGTGAGCTGTCCCTGCAGCCACCGCAGCGCGTCTGGACCTGTGACGACGAGGGCCACGAACGGAGCAGCGAGCAACTCGGGCACGACGCTGAGCCTAGGACGCCCGCTGCGCGAGTCGCTCGCGGATCTGCCACGTGCATGCTGGCGGATCGGGCGCTGGCGCGGTGTGCGGCCCACGTGCTGCGCGGACACCGTCCTCATTGCCTCGCCTCAGGCAATCAGCAGCGGGTGCGGCCTGCGTGCTGCGCGGGCGCTCGGCCCCGTACGAGGCCGACGCTGGGGCGCAGAGTGGTCGCACGGGGGATTGCACCGTTCGGGAGGGGAACGCGGGTGCTTGCCAAGCGCCCCGGGTAGGCTTCGGCGGTGCGCCCGGGTGGTGGAATGGTAGACACGGGGGCCTCAAAAGCCTCTGCCGCAAGGCGTGCGGGTTCGAGTCCCGCCCCGGGCACCTCGCTCAGCGCGTGAGCCCTTGGAGGAATGGGTTCGTTCGACGCTCATGGCCGATCGTTGTGGTGGGTCCGTGGCCGGGCAGCACGACGAGGTCGTCGTCCAAGGGGAGGATGCGCTCGCGCATGGACGCCATGAGCTGCTCGTAGGATCCACCCGGCAGGTCGGTGCGGCCGATGGATCCGGCGAAGAGGTGGTCGCCGCTGAGCAGGACGGTTCCCTCGTCGCCAACGGTGGCGAGCAAGCAGGTGGAGCCCGGGGTGTGCCCCGGCGTCCAGATTGCCTGGAGGCGGAGGTGCGCACCCTGGACGACGACGCCGTCGTCGAGGTCGCCGATGCGTTCCGGCATCCGGATGTCAAGCTCGGGGTCGAGCGCTTCCGCCAGCAAGGGCGCGTTGCCGATGGGGTCAACAAAGTAGTGGTGATCGGCCGGGTGTCGCCACACGGGGGGCGGCTCGGGCGAGGCATGGCTCGTCGGGAGCGTGCGGATGCCACCGATGTGGTCGAGGTGGCCATGGGTCGCCACGATGGCCGCGACCCGCAGGCCGCGGCTGTGAAGGTAGGCCACGATGCGCGAGGGTTCCGGGGGCGCGTCGACGACGACGCATTCGCGGCCGTCGGCACTGAGAACCCAGCAGTTGGTTTGGGCAACCCAGAGAGTCAGAGCGGCGATCACGCCTGGGAGCCTACGGGTTCCGAAGCGTAGGCTCGTTGGAGCCGCTAGCGTGAAGGCCCACACCAAGCTGCGGGGGAGGCATGGCCACACGCGTCATCATCGCCGAGGACGAGGCGATCGTCCGTCGTGACCTGCGGGAGATGCTGGAGCTCGAGGGCTACGAGGTGGTCGCTGACGTAGGACGCGGTGACGAAGCGCTAGAGGCGATTCGAGCCCTCAAGCCCGATCTTGCTGTCCTCGACATCAAGATGCCCGGCCTCGATGGGATGGAGGTCGCGCGGCGCCTCCAGGCGGAAGCGCCGGTCGCAGTCGTCGTGCTCACCGCCTTCTCGCAGCGAACACTGGTCGAGGAGGCGCGCGACGCCGGGGTCATGGCCTACCTCGTCAAGCCATTTCAGGCACGTGAGCTCGTAGCGGCCTTGGAGGTTGCGCGAGCCCGCTTCGACGAGCGCCAGGTGATCGAGGCTGAGCTGGCCAAGCTCCGAGATGAGCAGGAGCGGTTACGGGAGCGACTCGAGACGCGCGTGCTTCTGGATCGTGCCAAGGCGCTGCTCATGGAGCGCTTCAACATGACGGAGCCGCAAGCCTTCCGGTTCCTGCAGAAGACCGCCATGGACCAGCGCGCGCGGGTGCGCGCTATCGCCGAGCAGGTGTTGTCAGGTGAGCTCCAACCCGATGGCTCCGGCGACTGAAGGGGGGTTGCTCCTCCTCCTCGACGGCTATTCACTCCTGTTCCGCGCCTACTATGCCATGGCCGGTGGCGCTCGCGGGGAGCGGGTGCTGCGCACCAGCTCGGGTGTGCCGACAGGGGCGCTCTACGGGTTCACCTCCATGCTCGCCAAGGTGGTAAGCGAGCAGCGGCCCACGCACCTCGCGGTGGCGCTGGATGCGGCGGCGCCGACGTTCCGCGACGAAGCACTCGCGTCCTACAAGGCGACGCGGACGCCCACCCCGGAAGATCTCCGAGAGCAGCTCGAAGCCTCTCGCGCGGTGATTGGCGCGCTCGCCATTCCGGCACTCGAGGTTCCCGGTTTCGAGGCCGACGACGTGATCGCTACGCTGGCGCGTCGCGCAGCCAAGTGCGGGCTCGTGGTGCGGATCGTCACCGGGGATCGCGACCTGCTCCAGCTTGTTCGCGACCCCTCAATTGCGGTGCTGCTCACGCGCAAGGGTGTCTCGAACCTCGAGATCTTCGACGAGGCCAAGGTCCTGGAGCACTACGGAGTTCCTCCATGGCGCTATGGCGACCTCGCAGCGCTGCGAGGCGACAGCTCGGACAACCTGCCCGGGGTTGCGGGGATCGGGCCCAAAACTGCAGCAGTGCTCCTTGCGCGCTTCGGGAGCCTCGAGGGGATCCTCGAGCACCTCGAGGCCCTAACCCCTCGTCAGCGCGAGGCGATCGAAGCAGCTCGCGATGATCTCCTCCTCGGCCGAGCGCTCACAGAGCTGCGCGACGATGTCGAGCCGCTGCCGGCGATCGAGGAGCTGCGGCTCGGTCCGTGGGATCCCGCGCGGGCCGAGGCGTTGCTGGTGGGAACGTACGAGCTGCGGCGACCCTTCGCTGCGCTCGAGCAGGCGTTCGCTGGACGACCTCGCCGGGAGGGGAGCCCACGGGAGGGCGCGATTCGGCCTGCCTCGGCTGGTGCGACGAGTGTCCCGGAACCCTCCTCGCTCAAGGAGGTGCTCGACGTAGCGTCGGATCACGGCACCCTCGCGCTGGTAGCGCGCTACGGCGGTGAGCCGGGCAGGAGCTCAGTGCTCGAGCTCGGGCTTGCGGCCGGTGGGCGCTGGTGGTGCGGCCCAGTCGAGGACGCGCTCGAGCCACTTGGCGCCATCGTGGCTGACCTCGATCTCGTCGGGGCTGCCCCGAAGGAGTTCGTTCGCTCGCTCGCTCTTGTCAACGGGGTGGAGCTTGTACCGCGCAGCCTCGTCGACCTCGAGGTGTTGGGCTGGCTCGTGGACTCGGCTGACGTTGCAAGAGGAGTCCATGCGCTCGCCGAGCGGTGGCTGGGGTGGGAGCAGCCGCGAGCGTCGCTGCTGGAGGACGGGGTCCCCGATGGCGAGGATCCGGCGCGAGTCGTGCTGGTGGAGCCACTTGCCAACGCACTCTGGGAGCGGCTGCGACGAGACGAACTCGAGGAGCTCGCCCGCAGCGTGGAGATTCCGCTCACGTGGGTGCTCACCAGGATGGAGCTGCGTGGTGTGGCCGTGGACGTAGCCCGGCTGGATGCGATTGGCGCAGAGCTGGCCAGCGAGCGCGATGCGGCACTGGCCGACGTGCAGCGCTGGGCCGGAGAGCCCTTCAACCCTAACTCACCCAAGCAGCTCGCCCAGGTGCTCTTCGAGCGCTTGGGATTGCCAGCTGGACGTCGGACCAAGACTGGCTACTCGACGGACGCCCGCGTGCTGGAGGGCTTGCGGGATGCGCACCCGATCGTGCCAGCGCTGCTGCGCTTCCGGGAACTGGACAAGCTCCTGTCGACCTTCTACGAGGGACTGCGACACGAGATCGCCCCCGACGGGCGCATCCACGCCACCTTCAACCAGGCCGTCGCGCGCACGGGGAGGATCTCCTCTGAACGACCGAACCTCCAGAACATCCCGGTCCGGTCCGATGAGGGCAAGCGGTTCCGCGACGTGTTCGTCGCCGGCGCGCAGATGGCGCTCGTCGCCGCCGACTACTCGCAGATCGAGCTGCGGGTGCTTGCGCACCTCTCCGGCGACGAGGAGCTGGTAAGGATCCTCTCGGGCCAAGGTGACGTGCACGCCATGGTCGCGTCGCGGGTCTTTGGCGTCCCCTTGGACGAGGTCACGGCGCACCAGCGGACGGTGGCGAAGATGGTGACCTACGGGCTGTCCTACGGCATGGAGGCCTACGGTCTCGCGCAGCGGCTCGGCGTTCCCACACCGGAGGCGGAGGCGATCCTTGCGGACTTCTTCGACGCCTTTCCGGGTCTGCGTGCCTACCGTGATCGCTCGGTGCAGGAGGCGCGGGAGCGCGGCTACACCACCACGCTCCTCGGGCGACGGCGCTACCTGCCCGATCTCACATCGCCGAATCGAAGCGTTCGCCAGAGCGCGGAGCGCCAAGCCATGAACGCAGCTACGCAGGGGCTTGCAGCCGACATCTTCAAGATCGCGCTCGTGCGGCTCCATGACGCACTACGCGGCTACGACGCTGCCCTCGTGCTCCAGGTTCACGACGAGGTCGTGGTAGAAGCGCGGGCCACGCAAGCCGCCGAGGTTTGCGCGGTGGTCGTTGACGTGCTCGAGCACGCCTTCGAACTTCGCGTGCCGCTGCGCGTCCAGGCGGGTATCGGCGCCACGTGGGGGGGTGCGAAAGGTGACTGAGCCCTAGCGCCGGGCGGTGCCGAGCGACTATCCTCGCTCTTGGCGCGCACGGTGCGTGCTCAGCTCCGTCATCGCTGGCGGACTGCGTGGCAGGATACGAAGGACAACTGATCGGGCATGAGTGAAGAGACGACGTCGGAGTCCGGAAGCGACCGCGAGCACGGATCCGAGAACGGTACGCCGACGGCTCCTGACGTGATCGTCCTGGACGATCTGGGAGAGCAGGGCCTCGAGGAGGCGGTTGCAAAGACGCTCGTTGACTTTGATGAAGGAGACATCGTGAGCGGTCTCGTCGTCAAGGTCGACAAGGACGAGGTGCTTCTCGACATTGGCTACAAGTCGGAGGGGGTCATCCCTCTGCGCGAGCTGTCGATCCGCAAGGACGTGAGCCCCGCCGACGTCGTGAGCGTCGGCGATCGCATCGACGCGCTGGTCCTGCAGAAGGAGGATCGCGAGGGACGGCTCGTCCTCTCGAAGAAGCGCGCCCAGTTCGAGAAGGCATGGAAGGAGATCGAGGCCATCAAGTCCCGCGACGGCGTGGTGCGCGGCGAGGTCATTGAGGTGGTCAAGGGTGGCCTGATCGTCGACATCGGACTACGTGGCTTCCTGCCCGCCTCCCACGTGGACCTGCGGCGGGTGCGCGACTTGACCCCATTCGTCGGGCAGGACATCGAGGCCAAGATCATCGAGCTCGACCGCGGCCGCAACAACGTGGTGCTGAGTCGCCGCGCGTACCTGGAGGAGAACCAGCGAGACCAGCGCGAGCGGTTTCTCACCTCGATTCGTCCGGGCGAGGTCCGCAAGGGTGTCGTCTCCTCGATCGTGCACTTCGGCGTCTTCGTGGATCTCGGAGGGATGGATGGCCTCGTCCACGTCTCCGAGCTATCGTGGAACCACGTCGATCATCCCTCATCGGTGGTGTCGGTCGGTGACGAGGTCCAGGTGCTCGTCCTCGAGGTCGATCAGGAGAACGAGCGCATCTCGCTGTCGCTCAAGGCGACGCAGCGTGATCCTTGGCAGGAGTTCGCAGCAGCCCACAAGATCGGCGAGCTCGTCTACGGACGCGTGACCAAGCTCATGCCTTTCGGCTGCTTCGTCCAGGTGGCTCCGGGGATTGAGGGCCTCGTACACATCTCGGAGATGGCGCTGCACCACGTCGACCTGCCCGAGCAGGTGGTCTCGGTGGGCGAGGAGCTCTGGGTCAAGATCATCGACCTCGACCCCTCGCGTCGACGCATCAGCCTCTCCATCCGCCAAGCACTCGAGGGTGGTGAGCTCGCACCGGAGTACCGGGAAGCTTTCGCCGAGTACTACGACGACGAGGGCAACTACATCGGCCCGACCGAGGAGGAGCTGGGCAGCGACGGAGAGTCGGGCGGCGCCGAGGAGTAGGACTACCAGCGCGCTCGACACAGCGACGGCGGCGGGTTCCCCGAAGGGGGCCCGCCGTCTGGCGTTGAGGGGCTAAGCGTGTTGGGGGCGGAGCGCTGCTTGCGCTGGTGTGCCCCAGCGTCGACCTAGGAGGGGCGAGTTAGGAGGGGAGCGTGGCGTCGAAGAGCGGTGAGGAGTGGGGCGCTGCCTCACGAAGGGAACCCTGGCGGCGGCGCGTCTTGTCCTCGTACATCGCGTGGTCAGCAGCCACGAGCAGCTCCTCCAGGGGCATGGGGACCTCCTGGCTCGCTGCTCCGAGCGCGGCGTCGACGCGGGCAGCGTCGAGCGCTGCCCGGAGGCGATCGAGGACGGGCTGGGTGTCTGAGCTGGAACGCAGCTTGGCGACCACCGCGAACTCGTCGCCGCCGAGGCGTCCGACGTAGTCGGGCTCGCGGAGGTTGGCACGGAGGATCTCGACGAAGCGTACCAGCAGGGCGTCGCCGGCAGCGTGACCCTCGGTGTCGTTGACCTCCTTGAGGTGGTCGAGGTCGGCCACGATAATGGCGTAGGTCGCGGGCCGATGGCGCCACTCGTCGGAGAGCTTACGGAGCAGGCTGATGAAACCGCGGCGGTTGAGGGCGTGCGTCAGGACGTCGCGATCGGAGGCGTACTCGACCTGCACCAAGGTGCTGCTAAGACGCCGGATCTGGTCGGCGTAGCGCTGGGTGGTGACGAGAAGAGTCTCAAGTGCGCGCGTGGCCAGCACGATGGCATCCTCGCTGACGCGGAGCGGTGGGGCCGCAAACAGGAGCACAGCAAGGGTCGGATCGTGGTCAGCTTCGAACGGGACGAGAACCAGGCCGTGCAATGGGGCGAAGGTGAGCAGGTCGTTCTCAAGTCTCCCTGCGGTCGGAGCTCTGTTACGCAACGACGGAAGCACCTGCGCACCGGTGACGGTGACCTCCTCTCCCTCATGGAGGAGAGCGCGGTCCATCTCCACCGCCTCGAGGAGCAGAGTGTCGTCGCGGACGCGGCGGACGATTGCTACTCCCATCGCACCACTGAGGTGACGGAGGCGACGCAGTTCTTCGGCGATCGCTGCGTCAAGGATGGGATCGCGACCTCGCAGGATGATGGTGTGTTCCTCGTTCACCTCGTCCTCCCCCGCTTGCTATCGGGGGGTTGGTGGGCAGACTTGAGCTGCGACCACTTCCTAGGATCGTAGCCCGTGCGGTCTGTTGCGCTCGGTGTCGCCCTCGCCTGCGGCTCGGCAGTGGCGTGGGGAGTGTGGGGGTATCTGTCGGCACGTGCGGGTCACAGGGCAGGGCCGGTTGCGCTGTGGTTGGGAGTAGTGCTCATCGAGGCAGTGGTGGCGCTCCCGGCGCTCGTTGGCGTGCGTCCGTACCTGGGCCCGCTCGCGCTCGCTGCCGGCGTTGCAGGTGTCGTCGGCTACCTGCTCTACTTCCTGGCATTGCGAGCGGCACCGCTGCGCGCGGCAGCGCCCATCGTGGCGGTAAGCGCGCTCTACCCAATGGTCACGTTGGCCTTGGGCTTGCTCGTCGACCGCCGGATCCCTACCACGCGTCAACTGCTCGGCGTCGTGCTGGCGGTGGCGGCGGTCGTGCTGATCGCACTCTGAGGGTCGCTCAGGCCATCGGCGCAGCCCGTGCACGGAGCGGGACGTAGGGTGGGTTGCCATGGAACCCGCGGCGGCGATCAGTGCGACGAACGTGGCACTGGCCCGTGGCGTGACGACCGTGCTCGAGGAGCTCAACTTCGTCGTGCCGGATGGCGCGATCGTTGCGGTCATCGGGCCGAACGGAGCTGGCAAGTCGACGCTCGCGGCCGCCATCGCGGGGAGACTGCGGCCCCGGGAGGGGAGCCTCGTGGTGCTCGGCGAGGACGTTCGCCACAGCGACCTGCGCAGGCTGCGTACAAGGATCGGTTACTTCTCCGATGAGCTCGCGTCGCAGGTGGTCCCGACGACCAGCGCACGCGAGGTGGTTGCCCTTGGTCCTCGTGGTGGACTCCGGCGCGAGTGGTTCTCGCTCACCGATCAGGAACTTGACGCAGCCGACGCGCTGCTTGGACACGTGGGTCTGGGCGGCTACGGGGGTCGCGCCCTCCAGGACCTTTCGGCGGGGCAGCGGCAACGGGTGCTGCTTGCCCGAGCCTTCGCAGGAGTTCCCGAGCTGATCGTGCTCGACGAGCCGACCTCGCACCTCGACATCATCGGGCGCGAGGAGGCGCTCTGGGCGCTCGAGGAGCTCCTCGCGGCCGCGAACCGTCCGCGCGCCGGGTTGATCGTCACCCACCATGTCGAGGAGCTGCCTCGGCAGGTCAGCCACGTGCTCCTGCTCGGGAGCGGGACCCTGTGCTTCGGTCCGCGCTCACTGCTGGCAGATCCGGCGTGCCTTGCGGCAGTCTTCGGACGGCGGGTGAGGGTCAGCGAGTTCGAAGGTCGACTCGTGGCACGCCTCGAGCACGACCGGGGCTGAGTCGGACCCAGCGCCTCGCCCAGTTGGCAAGTGCGTGAAGGTCCCGTGCACGTTGGGTGCAACCAACCGTGCGGGCGTTAGTCGATTCGAACCAGCTCCTCGCGGTAGCGCCTGCTGTTGGCGACGTAGCGCTCGACGACCTCGACGAACGCGTCGGGGTCAACACGGTCGGGGATGACGCGGGCCGGGGTGCCGAGCGCCATCGCACCCTTCGGCACGACGGCGTCGTTGGTGACGGTTGCGTTCGCCCCGACGAGCGCGTGGGGGCCCACCACCGCCCGGTGGAGCACGACAGCGCCCGAGCCTACGAGCGAGTGGTCGTGGATGCGGCAGCCCTCCAGGTGGACGAGGTGCCCCACGACGCAAGAGGCTCCCACGATCGTGGGGAGGATCGCGGTGGCGTGGACGACGGTTCCATCCTGAATCGAGGTTCGCGCTCCGATCTCGATGCGGCCGTAGTCGGCTCGCAGGACAGCACCCGGCCAGATGGAGGCTTCCTCGCCGACCACGACGTCGCCGATGACGACGGCGTCCGGATGCACGAAGGCGCTGGGATGAATCGTGGGAGCAACGTCTCCCAAGCGGTAGATCGCCATGGGGCGATGGTAGCGCGGAGCAAGGCGGGGCAGTCCGCGCCCATTCCCCCCACCCGCGGCATCCCCGCCGCCCCACCTTGCTACACTGGTGAATCCCAGTGCTGGTGGCAACCCCACCAGCACCACGGGACACCCAGAAGCCGTAGCACCGCGGGCGACCCCCGCGAGA